>Ga0306926_10001375_pt1 | contig 24061 bp, 19 predicted proteins | sample flu12Cox44000178_FD_203759 | JGI IMG/M metagenome (GOLD analysis project Ga0306926, IMG submission 203759) | Lab enrichment of tropical soil microbial communities from Luquillo Experimental Forest, Puerto Rico - flux8day.12C.oxic.44.000.178 (v2)... | ecosystem: Environmental > Terrestrial >...
TCATCAAATTTCTTTTCCCGGCCCACGACCGGCCGACGAGAATTTCGCTTCGGGACAAACTCTAGCAGCGACTAGTGGTCCGATTCCAGCATTCGCTTCCTGTTGCGGTGAACTTTTTTGCGAATGCTGGAATCGTAGGACCACTGGCAAATATCGGATTCTAGTGGAGTTTCGGATTTGACATTCGCCGGTTCCCTGCCGCACCCGCTGAAGCGAATGTCAAATCCACTCCACTAGTGCCGGCGCCCATGCCCAATCAGGCGTTGTCGTCCGACCGGACGTGGTCTATCTGGGGGTCAACGGCCGCAAAACCGTTCAAAAACCGGCTATTTCGGGTGCTTTCAATGCAAGATCGACCGCCTCCAGCCTCCCTGGAAAACACTATTGCACTGCAAAAATACGGCGTCGGCCAGCCGGTCCGGCGCAAGGAGGACGACACCCTGGTCCGCGGCAAGGGCAAATACACCGACGATTTCAATCTGCCTCGCCAGGCCTATGCCTGGATCGTGCGCTCCAGCCATCCGCACGGCATCATCCGCGGCATTGCAGCCGAAGCCGCCGAGGCCATGCCCGGCGTGCTTGGAGTCTGGACGGGGGCCGACCTTGCGGCTGCCGGTTACGGTCCATTCACCTGCGGCCTGCCGCTGAAGAGCCGCGACGGCACGCCGCTGTTGCAGACCAACCGCACCGCGCTGATGACCGACAAGGTTCGCTATGTCGGCGATCCCGTGGCGTTCGTGGTGGCGGAGACGCTGGCTCAGGCGCGCGATGCGGGTGAAGCCGTGGTCGTCGATATCGATCCGTTGCCTGCCGTCACCGACCCCGAGGAGGCGGCCAAGCCCGGCGCACCGCAGCTCTACGATCACATCCCCAACAACGTGGCGCTCGATTATCACTACGGCGACGCCGCCAAGGTCGAGGCGGCCTTCAAAAGCGCTACACACGTCACCAGGCTCGACATCGTCAACACCCGCGTCGCGGTCGTGGCGATGGAGCCGCGCGCGGCGCTCGCCTCCTATGACAAGGCAAGCCAGCGCTACACGATCCAGGTGCCGACCCAGGGAGTGGCCGGCAACCGGCTCAACCTTGCCAAGAACATTCTGAAAGTTCCGAACGAGAAGGTTCACCTGCTCACCGCCCATGTCGGCGGCTCGTTCGGCATGAAGAACATCAACTATCCGGAATATGTCTGCATTCTTCATGCCGCCAGGGAGCTGGGCCGCCCGGTCAAATGGACCGACGAACGTTCCACCAGCTTCCTCTCCGACAGCCACGGCCGGGCGCAAAAAATCCACTGCGAGCTCGCGCTCGACAGCGAGGGCAAGTTCCTCGCGGTGAAGGTCTCGGGCTACGGCAATCTTGGCGCCTACATCACCGGCGTCGCGCCACAACCGTTGTCGCTTAACATCGGCAAAAACCTCGCCAGCGTCTATCGAACGCCGGAGATGGCCATCGACATCAAGACGGTCCTGACCAACACCACGCTGATGGGCGCCTATCGCGGCGCCGGGCGGCCCGAGGCCAACTACTTCATGGAACGTCTGATTGATCGCGCCGCCGACGAGATGGGCATCAACCGTCTGACGCTGCGCAAGCGCAATTTTATCAAGTCGGCGCAAATGCCGTTCAACGCCTCATCCGGCATGGTCTATGACAGCGGCGATTTCCAGGGCGTGTTCAACAAGGCGCTGGAAATCTCCGATTACGCCAACTTTGCCAAACGCAAGAAGGAGAGCCGCAAACGCGGCAAGCTGCGCGGGATCGCCATAGGCTCCTATCTCGAAGTCACCGCGCCTCCCGGCGTCGAACTCGGCAAGATCGTGTTCGAGGACGACGGCTCGGTGAAGCTGATCACGGGAACGCTCGACTACGGGCAAGGTCATGCGACGCCGTTCGCGCAGGTGCTGTCCGCGCAGCTCGGTATCCCCTTCGAGAGCATCACACTCGAACAGGGCGACAGCGATCTCGTCCATACCGGCAGTGGAACCGGTGGCTCGCGCTCGATCACCGCGAGCGGCATGGCAATCGTCGAAGCCTCGCGGCTTGTCATCGAAAAAGGCAAACGTGCGGCCGCCCATCTGTTGGAAGCCGCCGAAGCCGACATCGAATTCGCCAATGGCCGCTTCACCATCGCCGGCACCGACCGTTCGATCGACATCATCGAGCTTGCGCGGCGCTTGCGCGAAGGCAAGATGCCGGAAGGGGTACCCTCCTCGCTTGACGTCGATCATACCACCGACGTCGTGCCGTCGACATTTCCCAATGGTTGCCACGTCTCGGAGGTCGAAATCGAGCCCGAAACCGGCATCGTGCAGATCGTCCGCTACACCGGCGTCAACGACTTCGGTACCATCGTCAACCCGATGCTGGTTGCGGGACAATTGCATGGTGGCGTCGCGCAGGGCATCGGGCAGGCGTTTATGGAAAGCGTCAGCTATGACGGCAGCGGCCAGCCGATCACCGGTTCTTTCATGGATTATGCGCTGCCGCGCGCCGAAGACATTCCGGTGATGGAAATCGGTGATCATCCGGTGCCGGCGAAATCCAATCCGCTGGGCACCAAGGGCTGTGGCGAAGCCGGCTGCGCCGGGTCGCTTTCGACACTCGTCAACGCCGTGCTCGACGCGCTGTCCGAATACGGCATCACCCACATCGACATGCCGCTGACGCCCGAACGCGTCTGGCGCGCGATCCGGGATGCCAAGGCGAAGGCGGCGTGAGGTATTGCGCCGCGCTCCTCCCCGACAGTTTGAAAACTGCCGACCTGTGCAGCTCTGTCATTGCGAGGCGCGGAAGCGACAGAGCAATCCAGTCCTTCTTCGCCTGGCTTTCTGGATTGCTTCGCTGGCGCTCGCAATGACGTAAAAACTGCCAAGCTACGCCGCCGCCTGCTCGCGCGGTTGGTAAATCGCCACGTGGTGACAATGCGCAAGCGGCATGCGGCCGTTGGCTACGACAAGTGCGTCGAGCTCGACGAAGCGATGGCCTTTCTTCTCGTAGTTTGCGGCGACACGCGCGCGTGCGGTCAATTCATCGCCGTTGCGGCCGGCGCTTAAGAGCTGCATCCGGCTGCCGACATGAATCCAGGGGCCGAGGATGGCGTTGTCGACCAAAACCTTGTTCATCATCCGCTGCAACAGGCCGGGATGGCCAAGTCCTTCGCGGACAAAGATCGAATCGCGCTCCCGCACATCCGCCAGATATTCCCTCGCGGCTTCGCCGGCCCAGGTCCGCGGCACCGTTCCGAGCCACTTGCCCACTTCATACGAGGTTGCGCTGACCGGCTTGCGTTCGGCTACTGGCGCGGTTTCCGGGAACTCTGAAATCAGGAGCGATGGCACGGAGAGAGGTATAGAGGCGGTGCCGGTCGCGCAGAGCTCGCCACGGCTTGAAACTTCGATCGAAAGTACGCCATCGCTGTCTTGGCCCGCGATCTCGGCGATCTCGCCGTCATAGACCGGCTTGACCAAACGCGCTTCGAACATCCCCCGTTCGAGAAAGGCGCGGCCCCATTTCTTCACCGGCAAATGCATCATGTAGGCCATGACGTCGACGCCGGGCACGAGGCCGCCGCTAAAGCCGAACCGGCGCGCGACGGCATCGTCGTGTATCTTGTTCTCGGAGAGCTTTGAGGTGTTGCAGGCCTCGACGCGATAGGTCTCGAGCCGACTTGTCATGGACGTTTCCTTTGAGTCTTTTCAGGTTCCAAACAGCAATGGTACGCGAAGGAAAGGGTGTGGCAAGGCATCCGGGTGACGCCTTTTCCTCGCATTCCCTCACCCGATGGGCTACCACGCGCATCTCGAAAGCACCGCGGCCTGGCGCATCCCGCGCCGTCAGGCCGAGACCCCTGCCCCATATCTGAAATCCAAGCACCATGGCGCCTCCGCTGATCCAGTTGAAAGACATCGCGCTGACCTTCGGCGGCACGCCGCTGTTGTCGGGTGTCGAATTGTCGGTGTCTTCCGGCGAGCGCGTCTGTCTGATCGGCCGCAACGGCTCCGGCAAGTCGACGTTGTTGAAGATCGCGGCTGGAATTATCGAGCCCGATCGTGGCAGCCGCTTCGTGCAGCCGGGCGTGACCATCCGTTATTTGCCGCAGGAAGCGGATCTCGCCGGACACGCCACGACGCTCGCCTATGTCGAGGCAGGTCTTGGACCTGGCGACGACCGCTATCAGGCGCGCTATCTTTTGCAGCAGCTTGGTCTTCATGGCAGCGAGGACATCACGCATCTTTCGGGCGGCGAGGCGCGGCGCGCGGCGCTGGCGCGGGTGCTGGCGCCCTCGCCCGATATCCTGCTGCTGGACGAACCCACCAACCATCTCGATCTGCCCACGATCGAATGGCTCGAAAACGAACTTGAGGCCCGCCGCAGCGCGCTTGTCCTGATCAGCCACGATCGCCGCTTTCTTTCCAACCTGTCGCGTTCGACCGCCTGGCTTGACCGCGGCCAGATCAGGCAGATCGACCGCGGTTTCGAAGCCTTCGAAACCTGGCGGGACGAGGTACTGACTGAGGAGGAGCGCGAGCAGCACAAGCTCGACCGCAAGATCGTCGACGAGGAACATTGGCTGCGATACGGCGTCTCCGGCCGCCGCAAGCGCAACGTCAAGCGGCTCGACAATCTAAGGGCGCTGCGGCGGGAACGCCGCGAATATCGCGGCGCGGCCGGCAACGCCAACCTTGCCGCCGCCGAAGCCGAAAAATCCGGCAGGCTCGTCATCGAGGCCAAGAACATCGGCAGGACCTATGGCGAACGCAAGATCGTCGAAAGCTTCTCGATCCGCATCCAGCGCGGCGACCGGATCGGCATCGTCGGCCCGAACGGCGTGGGCAAGACGACATTGATCGAGATGCTCACAGGCGCCAATCCGCCCGACGCCGGCGCGGTGCGCTTGGGCGCCAATATCGAGATGGCGACGCTCGACCAGCATCGCGAGAGCCTCGATCCCAAATCGACGCTCTCCGAAGCGCTCACCGGCGGGCGCGGCGACCACGTAATGGTCGGCGGCAGGCCGAAGCACGTCATCGGCTACATGAAAGACTTCCTGTTCGCGCAGGAGCAGAGGGGCACGCCGCTGGAATCGCTTTCCGGCGGCGAACGCGGCCGGCTGATGCTGGCGCGCGCGCTGGCCAAACCTTCCAATCTGCTGGTGCTCGACGAGCCCACCAACGACCTCGATCTCGAAACGCTAGATGTACTGGAGGAGATGCTTAGCGAATATGCGGGCACCGTGATCCTGATCAGCCACGACCGCGATTTCCTCGACCGCGTCGTTACCTCGGTGATCACGCCTGAGGGTAACGGCCGCTGGATCGAGTATGCCGGCGGCTATACCGACATGCTGGCCCAGCGCGGCGCCGATTTGACGCGCGAGGTGGCGAAGCCTCCCGCCATCGAACGCGAAAAGGTTGCGCCGGCGAAAGCGGCGTCGAATGCGCCGAAGCGCCGCCTTAACTTCAACGAAAAGCATGCGCTGGAAACCCTGCCGGGCACGATTGCCCGCCTCCAGGCCGAAATCGCCAGCCAGCAAGAAGTCCTCGCTGACACCGATCTCTATAACAAGGATCGCAGAAAATTCGACCAGGCCTCCGAAGCTCTTGCAAAAGCACAGATGGAGCTTCACGAGGCGGAAGACAGGTGGCTGGAACTTGAATTGTTGCGTGAAGAGATCGAACAGGCCTAGGCTAAGTATTTTCTGCCGTCATCGCGAGCGCAAGCGACGCGATCCAGAATTATTGTTAAAGAGGTTAACTGGATCGCTTCGTCGTTTCACTCCTCGCGATGACGATATGTGAGATTTGGAGCCGACTGAATGACTACCCCACTCGCCGCCAAAATCGCCCGCGAATACGGCACACCCGTTGCCGTCATCGACATGGATCGCGTCGAACGCAACATCGTGCGGATTCAAGCCGCCTGCGATGCGGCAGGGCTCGCCAACCGTCCCCATATCAAGACCCACAAGAGCCCGGTGCTGGCGAAACTTCAGATCGAGGCCGGCGCCAAGGGGATCACCTGCCAGAAGCTGGGCGAAGCCGAAGTGATGGCGGACGCCGGCATCGACGACATCCTGATCAGCTATAATCTGCTTGGCGAAGAGAAAATGGCGCGGCTGGCCGCTCTGCAGGCCAGAGCCGACATGACGGTTGCCGCCGACAATCCAACAGTTGTCGCAAGCCTGACGCAGGCGGCAGCAGCTTCCGGGCGCCCGCTCTCGGTCGTCGTTGAATGCGACACCGGCCGCAAGCGCGCCGGCGTAGAGACGCCTGCGGAGGCGATCGCACTCGCTCGCGAGATCGCTTCCTCTGACGGACTGACCTTTGCAGGCTTCATGCTGTATCCGACCGAAGGCGGTTGGGTCGAGGCGCAGAAGTTTTACGACGAGGCCCTGGAGGGCGTGCGCGCCTATGGCCTCGATGCGCGGATGGTCTCGACCGGCGGCACGCCCAACCTGAAGAACCTCGGCAAGCTCAAGGGCGCCACCGAGCACCGGCCCGGCACTTACATTTACAACGACCGCATGCAGGTCGCAGCGGGCGTGGCGTCCTGGGACGACTGCGCGCTGAACATCTATTCAACCGTCGTGAGCCGCGCCGGCCCCGATCGCGGCATTCTCGATGCCGGTTCAAAAACACTCACCTCCGATACCGGCAGCGGACTCGATGGCCATGGGCTGATCCTCGAGCATCCCGAAGCCAGGATCGCGCGTTTTGCGGAAGAACACGGCTTCCTCGACCTTGCCCGCAGCAACACCCGGCCGCAGGTCGGCGACGTCGTTCGGATCGTTCCGAACCACGTTTGCGTGGTCGTCAACATGATGGACGAAGTGGTGATGGTGCGCGGCGAGGAAATCGTCGGGACGCTGCGCGTGGAGGCCCGGGGGAAGTTGCGGTGATTGCCCGGCGTCATTGCGAGGAGTAAGCGTCGCCGCGTGATGGCGTCATTGCGAGAAGCGAACGCGACGAAGCAATCCCGAGTGGTTCGACGACGCTGGATTGCGTCGCTCCGCTCGCAACGACAGGGACGACGTCTAACGCTTGATCCACGTCAACACCCCTCTTCCCGCTGCCGCGCCGGTGGCAAAACAGGCTTGCAAGAGATAGCCGCCGGTTGGCGCCTCCCAGTCTAGCATTTCGCCCGCGGCGAAGACGCCGGGCAAGCGGCGGATCATGAAATCGGCCTCAAGTTCATCCAAGGCAATGCCGCCGGCGCTCGAGATTGCGCGCGCGATCGGGGCAACGCCGGTGAGCGGTAGCCGCACATCGTTGATGCGCTCCGCAAGCGTTTCCGCCGACAAGGACGACAGCGATATCCCGGATGCTTTTGCTGTTTCCTGCAACAGTCCGAGGGCGACCGGCGACAACTGCGTGGCCTTGCGGAGCCAGTTCGAAAACGTCTGCTTGCCCCGCGGTGCCGACAGCCGCGCGGAAAGCGCAGCTGCTTGAAGATCAGGCCGCAGGGCGATGTGCAACGTCGCACTGCCTGAGCCGAGGATCGCCTCGCGCAAGTCGGCCGAAAGCGCATAGATCGCGCCGCCTTCGATGCCGCCTGTCGTGATCACGGCTTCGCCGCGGACAGTACGGCCACCAAACGAGAGCGCGATGCTTTTTAGAGGCTCGCCCTCGAAACGATCGCGAAAAATGTCCGACCAATCGACGGTGAAGCCGCAATTGGCAGGTTTAAGCGATGAGACAGTCACGCCCTTGGCACGAAGCGTTTCCACCCATCCGCCATTGGAACCGAGCCGTGGCCAGCTGGCGCCGCCTAGCGCCAGCACCGTCGCGTTCGCTTCGACGGCAAATTGTCCCACGGGCATCTGGAATAACAGCCGCCCGTCCTCATCCCAACCGATCCAGCGGTGGCGCAGGGAAAATTGCACGCCCATCGCATCCAGCCGCCGCAACCAGGCGCGCAGCAGCGGCGAGGCTTTCAAAGTTTTCGGAAAAATGCGCCCGCTGGAGCCTACAAACGTCGGCTGCCCCAGCGCTTCGCACCACGCGCGCAGACGCTCCGGCGGAAGGGCTTCGATCGCGGGGCTGAGTTTCGGCGTCGCTTCCTGGTAGCGCGTCAAAAGTACGTCAAGAGGCTCACTATGCGTCAAATTCAGGCCGCCGCGGCCAGCCATCAGGAATTTGCGGCCGACCGACGGCATCGCGTCGAAGACTGTGACGGCAGCCCCACCTTGCGCGATCGTTTCGGCCGCCATCAACCCGGCAGGACCGGCGCCGATGACGGCGATGCGGGTTTGGGAAGATTGCGTCCCGACAGGCAAGATTCGCGTCCTTCCGCATCGAGGACCTCATCCTGAGGACCATCCAAGTTCGCGCCGGTCCCTACAGCTTCAGACCGGCACGCGCTGCCGCCTGGGTGACATATTTCTGCGTCTGCTGGAACGCGTTTTCCAGTGCCCGGGCTGTCGACATGTCGCCGATCTCGGCGAAGCGCGCCGCTATCGCTTCGGGCGTCCACTCATGTTGCGGAAGGTTGATTCCTTCGGTTTCCATGATCTTGATGACAGCAAAGGATCCCGCGCCCGCGCCCATGATGGTGCGCGTGGGTGCGTCCTCGGAGAGCAGATAGAGCACCGCAGGCGTGATCGATTCCGGCTTCATCAACTTGAGCGCCTGCGGCGGCAATAGCTCCTCCGTCATCCGCGTCGCCGCCGTGGGCGAAATCGTGTTGACGCGGATATCGTTCTTGCGGCCCTCTTCGGCCAGCACGTTCATCAATCCGACGATACCGGCCTTCGCTGCGCCGTAATTGGCCTGGCCGAAATTGCCAAACAGCCCCGAGGACGAGGTGGTGACGACGATACGCCCAAAATTGCGCTCGCGCATGCCGTTCCAGACCGCCTTGCAGCAGTTGAAAGTGCCGGTGAGGTGAACGTCCAGCACCTTGGCAAAATCGGCACTCTCCATCTTGGCAAAGGATTTGTCGCGCAGGATGCCTGCATTGGCGCAGAGCAGATCGACCTTACCCCACTCGCTCGTTGCGCGATCGACCATCGCCTGGACCTGCTCGAAGTTGGAGACATCAGCGCCGTCGGCCATCGCCACGCCGCCTGCTCTCCGGATCTCCTCGACCACACTTTGCGCCGGCGTCAACGAACCTCCGGTGCCGTCGCGCGCGCCACCGAAATCGTTGACGGCGACCTTGGCGCCACGGCTTGCCAGCCCCAGCGCGTGCGCGCGGCCAAGACCATTGCCTGCGCCGGTAACGATCGCGACGCGTCCATCAAACCTGATTGTCATGAAGGGGTTCCTGCTTTTCTCGCCTTCTCCCCTTTTCGGGAGAAAGTGGCTCGCATCGAAAGATGCGAGCCGTATAAGGGGAGATTGCCGCCCCCTCACCCGGCTCATCTCGCTAACGCTCGATTCGCCACCCTCTCCCGCGAGGGAGAGGGTCGAAGGTCCGACAAGGAAACTTACGAGTTTTGATCAGTCGGGGATTGGCGGGTCAAGCCCGGCAACTCGTCAAGTGAAATAAATCAGCCCAATCCAGTCAGCCGCCAAAGCGGGTTTTTCCTCGCCTTCGATCTCGATCGTGACGCTGGTGCGCGATTGCAGTTCGTTAGGCTTGCGCAACTTTGCTTCCATCAAGGTGAAGCGGCCGCGCACGCGCGAGCCGGCACGAACCGGCGAGATGAAACGCAGCTTGTCGAATCCGTAATTGACGCCCGTCGTCGTGCCCTCGATCACCGGCATCACTTCATACGACATGATGCTCAGGAGCGACATGGTGAGAAACCCATGCGCGACGGTCGAACCGAACGAGGTTTCGCGCTTGGCGCGTTCGGGGTCGACGTGGATGAACTGGTGATCCTCGATCACGTCGGCAAAGCCGTTGATCCTTTGCTGATCGACCACATGCCAGGACGACACACCGATTTCGCGCCCGACCATGCTCTGATAGGCCTCAAGCGAAACCGGCGGCTTCTTCCAGACTTCGTTCATTTGTTATTGTTCCGATCCCGCCTAATGTCCCGGTTCTGGCATTCGTATCATGTCGCGGCACCTTCGTTTAGGAATGTCAGAACCAAAGGAACACAGCAAATATATGTTTCTAGTGTGGTTTTGGATTTGACATTCGATTGGGGGACTCGCGGCTATGCTGAATCGAATGTCAAATCCACCACACTAGCGCAGCTTCTGAATTTCAGGAAAATCCTCTTCGCGGAATTCCGCGCCCCGCAGCGAACTGCCGCGATCATTGTCATGTTCCAGACGACGCAACTGCACGCGGCGGATCTTTCCCGAAATCGTCTTGGGCAATTCGGTCACGAGTTCGATTCGCCTGATTCGCTTGAAGGGCGAAAGGCGCGTATGCAGGTGGTGGAAAATCGAAAGCGCCGTTTCACGAGAACGCGCGGTGCCCGAGACCAGCAGCACGTAAGCCTTGGGCACCGCGAGGCGAATAGGGTCGGGGCTCGGCACCACGGCGGCCTCCGCGACCAGTTCGTGTTCGAGCAGCACGCTTTCGAGCTCGAACGGGCTGATGCGGTAATCCGATGATTTGAACACGTCGTCGGAGCGGCCGACGAAAGTGAGATAGCCTTCTTCGTCGGCAAACACCACGTCGCCGCTGCGATAGAGCGCGCCGTCCGCGCCGGAGAGCTTGCCGTCGTCACCCTGATAACCCTGCATCAGGCCTGCGGGGCGGTCGGCGCCGAGCAACAAGGTGATCTCACCTTCTTTGGTGACATTGCCGTCAACGTCGGTGATCTGCACGCGGTATCCCGGCATCGGCCGGCCCATCGACCCGACCTTTACTTTCTGGCCAGGCGAATTGCCCGCGAGCGCGGTGGTTTCGGTCTGGCCGTAACCGTCGCGAATGGTGAGCCCCCAGGCTGCGCGCACCTGATCGATCACTTCCGGATTGAGCGGCTCGCCGGCGCCACAGACCTCGCGCAAGCTCACCTTGAAGGCGGACAACTTCTCCTGAATGAACAGCCGCCACACTGTCGGCGGCGCGCACAGCGTGGTGACGCCGCAGCTTTCGATGGTCGCGAGCAATCCCTTGGCGTCAAAGCGAGGCTGATTGACCACGAAGACGGTCGCGCCGGCGTTCCATGGCGCAAAGAAACAGCTCCAGGCATGCTTGGCCCAGCCCGGCGAAGATATGTTCAGATGCACGTCGCCGGGCTGCAGGCCGAGCCAGTACATGGTCGAGAGCCCGCCGACGGGATAGCTGCGCTGGCTGTGCCGCACGAGCTTCGGCTTGGCCGTGGTGCCGGAGGTGAAATAGAGCAGCATCGGATCGTCAGGCCGGGTCGGCCCATCCGGGGTAAAGGATTCGGGAGAATTCGTGGACTCCTCGTAGGCGAGCCATCCTTCGTGGTTCGATGCGGCGCCGACGACGATGCGGACGAGCTTTTCGGTACCCAGCTTTGCGAATTTCGCGATCTGGTCCTGCGTCGCCACAACAACCCTGGCGCGGCCGCGGTCGAGGCGGTCGCGCAGTTCATCAGGCGTCAACAGCGTGGTTGCCGGAATCACCACCACGCCCAGTTTTATCGCTGCCAGCATCGTTTCCCAGAGCGGAACGGCATTGCCGAGCAGAAGCAGAAGATGATCGCCGCGCTGGAGCCCCTGCGCACGCAAAAAATTTGCGACCCGATTGGAGCGGCGGGACAAGTCAGCGAAAGAAAGCTTTGTCTCGCGGTTGCTGGCGGGATCGATAATCCAGAGCGCCGGACGATCCTTGCTCTCCGCGTTACGCGCGAGCTCCGCGTCGCACCAGTCCAGCGCCCAGTTGAACGGAACAGGATCGGGCCAGCGGAACTCCGCGACCGCCTTGTGGTAGTTCGTGCGGTGAGCCAGCAAGAAGGCACGCGCTTCCTGAAAGGTCGTCATCGGCTTGCCGCGAGCCTGCGCACGTGGTGGATGATCCCGGAGAAATCCACCCCGCCATTTCCTTCCGAATCGAAAGCCTTGTAAATCTCCTGCGCGTGCTTGCCGAGCGGGGTCGCGGCACCCGCGGCCTTGGCCGCATCCTGCGCCAGCGTCAGATCCTTCACCATCAACGCCGAGGCAAAGCCCGGCTTGTAATCATTGTTGGCGGGCGAGGTTGGCACCGGGCCCGGCACCGGGCAATAGGATGTCAGCGACCAGCATTGTCCTGATGAGGTCGAGGCGACGTCGAACAGCGCCTGATGCGAGAGGCCGAGCTTTTCGGCGAGCGCAAAAGCTTCGCTCACGGCGATCATGGAAACGCCCAAAATCATGTTGTTGCAGATCTTCGCCGCCTGTCCGGCGCCACCGCCGCCGCAGTGCACGATTTTCTTGCCCATCTTTTCCAGGACTGGTTTGGCCGCCGCGAAGGCCTTTTGCTCGCCGCCGCACATGAATGTCAGGGTCGCCGCCCTGGCGCCGCCGGTGCCGCCAGAGACCGGCGCGTCGATCGATGCAGCGCCGTGTTTTGCGGCCAGCGCGTGGGCCTGCTTGGCGCTTTCGACGTCGATGGTCGAGCAGTCGATGATTAGCGCGCCTTTTGCCATCGCCGGAACTACCTCGTTCCAGACCGAGAGCACGTGCTTGCCGGCGGGCAACATGGTGACGACGACGTGCGCGCCCTTGACCGCGGCCAACGAGGTCTCGGCAATCGCCGCCCCGTCGGCGCTCGCCTGATCGCGCGAGGCCGCCACCAGATCGAACGCCGTCACCTTCTCTCCCGCCTTGACAAGGTTGGCGGCCATCGGGCCGCCCATATTGCCGAGACCGATGAATGCGATGCTGGCCATCTTCAATTCCCTCCGCTCAGGCGCTTATTCTTCCTCAAATGTCAATTCGTCGGGGCCGATCTCGGCAAAATACGGCGCCATCATCTCGGGCGTCACGTCCTCGACGCGCGGCGGCGACCATTTTGGATTGCGGTCCTTGTCGATCACGGCCGCGCGCACGCCTTCGCGAAAATCGTCGCTTCGAAATACTTCGAGCGCGGCGCGATATTCCCGCACCAGACATTCCTCGAGTGAGGACGAACCACGCGCCAGGCGCAGCAGCTTGAGCGTGACGACCATGCCTCGCGGCGACTTTTCGTTCAACGCCTTAAGCGTCGATCGCGCCAGCGCCGAACCATCGCGCTGCAAGGCTGAAAAGATATCCTCCATGCGGTCATGACCGAACCAGGCGTCGATACGCGGCTCGTTAGCTGCGACTGGTCCGGCGGACTCACCGGTTGCGAAGTCGTCGATGAGGGCCCTGACCTCGCTTGACGCCGTGCCGGGCCGGACCTCCACAAGAACGTCCCGCAAGACGGGGAGCTGGTTCGACGGCACGACCGCGTCCGCGAACCGGGCATAAATCGCATCCGGCCCGTTCATCGTTTGACCGGTCAATCCGAAATAAGTGCCGATCTCTCCCGGTGAGTGCGACAGCAGCCAGGTGCCGCCGACGTCGGGAAAGAAACCGAGGCCGACTTCCGGCATCGCGAGTTTGGTGCGCTCGGTCACGACGCGATGCGCCCCGTGCGCGGAAAGCCCAACGCCGCCACCCATCACGATGCCGTCCATGAAAGCGACATAGGGTTTGGGGAATTTGGCGATCCGTGCGTTGAGAATGTATTCCTCGCGCCAAAGAATCTTGCCAAGATCACCTTGAGCGCGTGAACTGTCGTAAAGCGCCCGGATGTCGCCCCCGGCACAAAGGCCGCGGTCGCCGGCGCCTTCTAACAGGATCAGTACGACATCGGGATCCGCCTCGAATTCATCGAGCGCCTTGTCGACGCCGCGAAACATCTCCAGCGTCACGGCGTTGATTGCTTGCGGCCGGTTGAGGCGGATAATGCCGGCCGATCCCTCGCGCCGGACGATCAGATCGCCTCCCACAGCGGCGGCTTCAGTCATCGCGCGCCCTCGATCAGTTTGCGTGCCACGATCAGCCGCATGATTTCGTTGGTGCCCTCGAGAATCTGGTGCACGCGCAGATCGCGGACGATTTTTTCGATGCCGTATTCGCTCAAATAACCGTAGCCGCCATGCAGCTGCAGCGCCTGGTTGGCAACTTCGAAGCCGACGTCAGTGCCGAAGCGCTTGGCCATCGCGCACAACATGCTGGCGTCGGGATCTTTGCGGTCGAGCGCCGCGGCCGCACGCCACACGAAGGTCCGCGCCGCCTCCAGTTCGGTCGCCATGTCGGCGAGGCGAAACTGCAACGCCTGGAATTCGTCGAGGCGCTTTCCGAAAGCCTTGCGCTCCCTCATGTAGGCCAACGACTTGTCGAGCGCGCTTTGCGCCCCGCCGAGCGAGCACGCCGCGATGTTGATGCGTCCTCCGTCGAGGCCGGCCATCGCGATCTTGAAGCCGACGCCTTCTTCGCCCAGCCGATTAGCGAGGGGCACCCGCGCGTTTTCGAAGATCACGGCGCGCGTCGGTTGCGCATTCCAGCCCATCTTGCGCTCGTTGGCGCCGAGCGAGAGTCCCGGTGTATTGCCCTCCACCACCAGCGTCGAGATGCCACCGGGTCCATCCTCGCCCGTCCGCACCATCACCACATAAACGTCGCCGCCTCCCGCGCCCGAAATGAACTGCTTCTGCCCGTCGAGGACGTAGTGGTCGCCGTCACGCACCGCGCGGGTGCGAAGCGCAGCCGCATCCGATCCCGAACCTGGTTCGGTGAGGCAATAGCTTGCCAGATATTCCATGCTGCACAATCTGGGCAGCCATTTCTTGCGCTGCGCATCGTTGCCGAAGGCATCGATCATCCACGCGGCCATGTTGTGGATGGAGATGAAGGCCGAGACGGTTGGGCAGCCCTGCGCCAACGCTTCGAAGATCAGCGCCGCGTCGAACCGCGTCAGCGCCGAGCCGCCGACATCGTCTCGGATATAGATGCCGCCGATGCCGAGTCTCGCTGCCTCGCGCATCACATCGACTGGAAAATGCTTCTCTTCGTCCCAGCGGATCGCATGCGGCGCGATTTTTTCCGCGGCGAAATCCCGCGCCATTTCGCGAACCGCAATCTGGTCCTCGGTGAGTGCGAATTGCATGCGTCCGTCGCGTTCCCCTTAGTTTGAGCCAGGCCATACCAACTGGCGTGCCTAAACGTCATTGCGAGCGAAGCGAAGCAATCCAGAGAACATTCTTCGGGAGGGATATCCTGGATTGCTTCTGAGCTCGCGCTCCTCGCAATGACGACGCCTTGTCAGTTCATGGTCGGAATCGAAAACTCCGCGCCCTCCTTGACGCCCGACGGCCAGCGCGCCGTCACCGTCTTGGTCTTGGTGTAGAAGCGGATCGAGTCCGGACCGTGCTGGTTGAGATCGCCAAAGCCGGATTTCTTCCAGCCGCCGAAGGTGTAATAGGCAATCGGCACCGGGATCGGCACATTGATGCCGACCATGCCGACATTGACGCGTGCGGCAAAATCGCGCGCGGCATCGCCATCGCGGGTGAAGATGGCAACGCCGTTGCCGTAGTCATGATCGGAGGGCAAGGCGAGCGCCTCCGAATAATCCTTGGCGCGCACGACCGACAATACGGGGCCGAAAATCTCTTCTTTGTAGATCCGCATGTTCTTGGTGACGTTGTCGAACAGGCAGCCTCCCATGTAGAAGCCTTTTTCGTAGCCCTGCATCCTGAAGCCGCGGCCGTCGACCGCCAGCGTCGCACCCTCCTTGAGGCCGATCTCGACATAGTTCTTGACGCGCTCGACCGCCTCTTTCGTCACCAACGGGCCGTAATCGGCGGATGGATCGATCGAGGTTCCGATTTTCAGGGATTCGACGCGCGGGATCAGTTTTTCCATCAGCCGGTCGGCAGTCGTCTTGCCGACGGGCACGGCGACGGAGACCGCCATGCAGCGCTCGCCGGCCGAGCCGTAGCCCGCGCCGATCAGGGCGTCCACCGCCTGGTCCATGTCGGCATCCGGCATCACGATGGCGTGGTTCTTCGCCCCGCCGAAGCACTGGGCGCGCTTGCCGTTCGCAGCTGCCCGCTCGTAGATGTACTGCGCGATCGGCGAGGAACCGACGAAACCGATGGCCTTGATGTCGGGGTCGTCAAGGATCGCGTCCACCGCTTCCTTGTCGCCGTTGACGACGTTGAGAATGCCCGGCGGCAGGCCGGCCTCGATCATCAATTGCGCAAGCAGCATCGGCACTCCGGGGTCACGCTCCGAAGGCTTGAGAATGAAGGCGTTGCCGCAGGCAATTGCTGGTGCGAATTTCCACATCGGGATCATCGCCGGAAAATTGAACGGGGTGATGCCGGCGACGACGCCGAGCGCCTGGCGCATCGAATAGATGTCGATGCCGGGGCCTGCGCCTTCGGTATATTCGCCCTTCATCAGGTGCGGAATGCCGCAGGCAAACTCGACCACCTCGAGGCCGCGCTGAATGTCGCCCTTTGCGTCAGGAACCGTCTTGCCGTGCTCCCGCGCGAGCACGTCGGCGAGCTTGTCGTAGTCCCGCTGCGCCAGTTCCAGGAACTTCATCATCACGCGGGCGCGGCGCTGCGGATTGGTCGCGGCCCATTCCGGCTGGGCCGCCTTGGCGTTTTCCACGGCCGAGCGCAACTCGGCTTTGGACGCCAGCGCCACCTGCGCCTGGACATCGCCGGTCATTGGTTCGAATACGTCGGCAAATCGGCCCGATGTGCCCTTGACCTCGCGGCCGCCGATAAAATGCCCGATCATGCGCATGCGTTCCTCCACGACTTTGCAAGTGTGCCGGTTTTGGCAGCATCTTGCAGTCTTTGCAGCGTTTGGAAAGGTCTTTCAGCGGGCAGCGGAATTGCGAAAATACCGGCTTTATCGCAATTCCCGCTGGCCACCCGGTTCTGACATTCGTATCACGTTGCGGCGCGCATTGTTTACGAATGTCGGAAACAAAAGGGACACTAGTGGAGTGGATTTGACATTCGCTACTCACCCAGCCGCAAGCTTATAAAGCGAATGTTAAATCCTAAATTCCACTAGAATCTTATACTTGCTAGTGGTCCTTTGATTCTAGCATTCGCAAGGATGGCCGCTGCAATGGGATGCCAATGTTAGAATCGGACCACTAGCCGCCGACGTCAGTGACGCATCGAGGCCGTCGCCCTTCCGGACGCCGATTTCCTTGGCTTTGGCGACCTGGTCCGGCCAAGCAGAGCCTCGCGGCCGGCGCCAAGTATTTCATCGGAAAAATCCCCGCTGCCCGCAACACGGGCCATCACCAGCGTCCCGATCATGGTCGCCATGGCGGCGGCAGCCCGTTTGCGTGCGGCCTTGCGCGGCAGGTTCGGAACCTGATCCGCGAGTATGTCGATCATCTGGTCGAGCCTGCCCGCAAATACCCTCCGCGTCCTGGCACTTTCACGGGCGATCTCTGCGCCGAGCGTCGGTATGGCGCAGCCGCGACCGGGATCGTCGCGGTGAAGCGATGTGAGATAGCTATTCACGATCGTCGCAAAACGCTTCTCGCGTGGCGTCTGTTCGACCAGCTTTCGCCAGCGTTCCGTCGATCGATCCATCGCATGCGTAAAGGCCTCGATCACCAGATCGTCGCGTGAATCGAAATGAGCGTAAAACCCGCCATGGGTAAGACCGGCCTCCTTCATCAGGTCGGCAACGCCGACCCCGTGGGCGCCCTTCTCCCGAAGCCTGACCGAGGCCTTGCGCACGATCCGCGCGTGAGTTTCGAGCTTGTGTTCCCTGGAGTACCGCATGACAGGCCTATGATATGTTCGAGATCATACAATGACGTTCGTCACCCTAATAACATCGGACGAAACGAAAAGCTGCACTTATTTCGGGACCCGAGGTTTTACCGCTGCAAAAAATCCCGCTTCCGCCGACCTTGACAGGCCATGGTTTTTTCGCCCGGAAGTGGCACAATCCGCAGCCGTGATCCTTTCAATTGCGAGACCGTTCTCTCATGCTCATGCTCAATCCCTACTGCGGTATTGATCGCGACCCGCGCGGCGTCGTGCGGCTTGTGATCTGCAATGCCGGTCCGCTCAATATTCTTGGTTCGGCCGCCATCGACGGCGTGCGCGAGGGACTGCAGGCGCTTGCGAATGAACGAGAGATTCGCGTGCTGGTCATCGCCGGACAGAGCGAAAGGAGCATGATCGGGGGTGCCGACATCAAGGAAATGGCAAAGCTCGATCAGGCGTCGGCCGAGACATTCATCACCGGCTTGCGCGATCTCTGCGAAGCCGTGCGTTCGTTTCCCTCGCCTGTGATTGCGCGAATGCCAGGCTGGTGCCTCGGCGGCGGGCTCGAGGTCGCGGCGGCCTGCGATTTCCGGGTTGCGGCGCACGATGCCAAATTCGGGATGCCGGAAGTCAGGGTCGGCATACCCAGCGTCATCCATGCGGCACTGCTGCCCCGCCTGATCGGCTGGGGTCGGGCGCGCTGGCTGGTGATGACGGGTGAAAACATCGATGCAGCCACTGCGCTCGCCTGGGGACTGGTCGATGTGGTTGCGCCCGAAGGCGGTCTTGACATCGCGGTCGAGCAGACCGTTTCGATGCTTCTCCGATGCGGTCCCGAGGCGCTGCGCTCGCAAAAAGCTCTGCTCCGCCAATGGGAGGAGCTGCCGTTGACGGAATCGATCAATTTGAGCATCGGCGTGTTCGGCAGGTCGTACCTGACGGATGAACCGACGCGACTGATGCAGGGTTTTATCGATCGCAAACGATAGTCGGGAGATTTGTACGGAAGCTGTGCGTTTGAGTGGGGGTGGTGCTGGAGAGCTCATGCGATCACGACAATTTGTCATGTGAGACATGCATTGCAAGTTTTGCGGCGCATCATATGATTATCGTAATCCAATTTCCATTCTGAGGATAACCGCCATGGCCGCAACCCCCGACCCCATCGTCATCGTTTCCGCCGCCCGCACACCACTTGGGCGTTTCATGGGCGACCTCTCGCCGCTGAGCGCTCACCAGCTCGGCTCGCATGTGATCGGTGCCGCCCTCGAGCGGGCAAAACTCTCCCCGGATCGGATCAACGAGGTCTTCATGGGTTGCGTGCTCCCGGCCGGACAGGGCCAGGCTCCGGCGCGCCAGGCCGCGCGCCGCGCCGGACTGCCGGATGCAACGGGTGCCACCACCATCAACAAGGTCTGTGGCTCCGGCATGAAGGCCACCATGCTGGCCCACGACATCATCAACGCCGGCTCCGCCGACATCGTCCTCTCCGGCGGCATGGAGAGCATGACCAATGCGCCTTATCTGCTGGCCAAGGCGAGAGCGGGCTATCGCGCCGGTCACGACCGGATCATCGATCATATGCTCTTGGACGGGCTTGAGGACGCCTACGAGGCCGGACGCTCGATGGGCGATTTCGGCGAAGCGACCGCGGAAGCCTATCAGTTCACCCGGACCGCGCAGGACGCCTACGCGATGGAGACGCTGACGCGCGCGCGCAAGGCGGTCGAAGGCGGGGCGTTCAAGGCCGAAATCGCCCCCGTCACGGTGAAGGAAAAAGCCGGCCCGCGCCTCATTGAGAAGGACGAAATTCCGCTCAAGGTCGATCCCGCCAAGATCCCTGGCCTGAAGCCGGCCTTTCGCCCCAACGGAACGATTACGCCGGCCGCGTCTTCCGCGAACGCCGATGGCGCCGCCGCGCTTGTCCTGACCAGACGATCCATCGCAAGCCGGGAGGGTCTGCCGGTTCTGGCCGAGATCAGGGGGCACGCCACCCACAGCCAGGAGCCGCAATGGTTCACCACCGCGCCGATCCCGGCGATCCGCAAGGTGCTCGACAAGGCGGGCTGGAGCGTCGGCGACGTCGATCTGTTCGAGATCAATGAGGCGTTCGCAGTGGTGGCGATGGCGGCTCAGCGCGACCTCGGAATTCCCCGCGAGAAGCTGAACGTCAATGGCGGGGCGTGCGCGCTTGGCCATCCCATCGGCGCGACGGGCGCACGCCTCATCGTCACGCTGCTGCATGCGCTTGAGGCGCATGATCTGAAGCGCGGCATTGCTGCGCTGTGCATCGGCGGCGGGGAAGCAACCGCCATCGCATTGGAGCGGGCGGTCCACTGAGATTGCAACCCCCCCTTTTCTATTGACCGGCTCCGGCTCCGCCGGAGGATCGTGCATCTGAGGCCAAAACAGGAAAAGCCATGATCTCGAACTGGCTGTCGGCCGCCCTCGCCCGCCGCAACATCCACTACGGCTGGGTGATGGTTGCCGTGACATTCCTCACCGCGCTGATCACCGCCGGCACTGTCGGCGCGCCCGGCGTTTTCATTGTGCCCCTGCAGCGGGAATTTGGCTGGAGCACCGCCGAGATTTCCTCGGCGCTGTCGATCCGATTCATCCTCTTCGGCCTGATGGCGCCCTTTGCCGCCGCCCTGATGAACCGTTACGGCCTTCGCAACGTGACGCTCTCGGCCCTGCTGATCGTGGCCTCCGCGCTGGTGTTGTCGCTTCTGATGACACAGGTCTGGCAGCTGATGCTGCTGTGGGGGGTGGTGATCGGCATCGGCACCGGAATGACCGCGCTGGTATTGGGCGCAACCGTCGCCACGCGCTGGTTCACGGCGCGACGGGGGCTGGTGCTCGGGATTCTGACCGCAAGCGTCGCGACCGGACAATTGGTGTTTTTGCCACTGCTCGCCAGCGTCACCGAGAAAATGGGCTGGCGGATCGCGCTGTCGCTGGTCTGCGCGATGCTTGCGCTCGCAGCCTGCGCGGTCTTGCTGGTGATGCGTGATCGACCGACCGATGTCGGACTGCGTCCCTTCGGCGATCGGGGCGCAGAGCCGCTGCCACCTCCTCCTCCGAGCAGCGGGCCGATCATGACGGCGGCGCTGGGAAGCCTGCGCGATGCGGCGCGGACGAAGGCTTTCTGGATCCTGTTTGCGACCTTCTTCATCTGCGGGGCCAGCACCAATGGCCTGATCCAGGTGCACCTGATTCCGATGTGCCTGGATTTCGGAATTCCCCAGGTTCAGGCAGCGAGCCTGCTCGCCGCCATGGGCGTGTTCGATTTGTTCGGAACCATGTTCTCGGGCTGGCTATCGGACCGCTATGACAATCGCTGGCTGTTGTTCTGGTATTACGGCCTGCGCGGCCTGTCGTTGCTGATGCTGCCGTTCACCGACTTTTCGTTCTATGGTCTGTCGCTGTTTGCCATGTTTTATGGTCTCGACTGGATTGCCACGGTCCCGCCGACGGTGCGGCTGACCGCGCAGCGCTTCGGGCCGGAGCGCGCCAATTTGGTGTTCGGCTGGATTTTCACCGGCCATCAGCTCGGCGCCGCATTCGCAGCTTTTGGCGCCGGCCTTTCGCGCACGGTACTTGCGACGTACCTGCCTGCCTTCTTCCTGGCCGGCGCGCTGTGCGTGATAGCGGCCCTGACCGCACTTGCGATTTCGCGGGCACCGAAGCCGGTGGCGGCGTAGGGCTCTTCAAGGCCTCGTCGTCATGCTGGCCGGAGGACCCGGCGTTCGCAGCGGCTCGGCGAGCCGAGCGAACTCGCACAACAACGAACGGGTCTTGCGCGGATCGATGATCTCCTCGACCCAGAATTTTTCCGCCGAGCGGAACGGCGAGCGCAGCCTGTTCAAGCGATCCTCGATCTCCTTCAGCTTGGCTTCTCCATCTTCCGCGGCATCGATATCGGCGCGATAGGCCGCCTCGATGCCGCCTTCGAGCGGCAGCGAGCCCCAATAGGCCGACGGCCACGCATAGCGCAGCGAGAAGCGGTCGGCCGGTTGATGCACGACACCGGCGACCCCAAACGAATTGCGCACGATCACGGTGCACCACGGAACCGTGCTCTGGTTGACCGCCGCCATCGCGCGGACGCCATGGCGGATGGTCGCGGCCTTCTCGGCCTCAAGCCCGATCATGAAACCCGGACAATCCATCAGATAGACCACCGGCAGATGAAAAGTCTCGGCAAAATCGACCCAGCGCACCACCTTCTGGCAGGCGTCAGCCGTCCACGATCCGCCGTAGTGAAAGGGATCGCCCGCAAGCACCAGCACGGCGCGACCTTCCAGACGCGCAAGCCCCACGATGATCGGGCGGCCGAAATTCGCACCAACCTCGAAGAACGAACCCTTGTCGACGACCGCGTTGATGATGGGTCGCATTTTGTAGACCTGACGGCGGTTTCGCGGCACCGCCGAAAGCAGCGATTCCTCTGCGCGGTCGGGATCGTCGTCGCAAGGTGTTGTCGGCGGCAGCTCGTGGACGGATGAGGGCAGATAAGAGAGAAACCGCCTCGCGCAGGCGAACGCTTCTTCCTCGGTATCGACGGCGTGATCGACAGCGCCCGCGCGGGTCTGGATATCGGCGCCGCCGAGCTCCTGTTTGCCGAGATCCTGGCCGAGCCGCTTGACGACCGGCGGCCCCGCAACGAACATCGCGGAGGCCTTTGTCATCACCGAATAATGGCTGGCCGCAAGCCGCGCCGCGCCCAGCCCCGCCACCGAACCAAGCCCCAATGCCACCACCGGCACCCGCGAAAGATTCGCGGTTGTGTAGGCATACCAGCGGGTGCCACCGATGCCGCCCGGCAAGTTGGCCGCGCCCTTGGTCTCGATGGTTTTCACCGAACCGCCGCCACCCGAGCCCTCGATCAGGCGGATGATCGGCAGGCGGAAATCGTGCGCCATCTCCTCGGCCATCAAGGGCTTCGCGGAAATCGAGGCGTCCGCAGAGCCGCCGCGCACCGTGAAATCGTCGCCGACCACCACCACGGTACGCCGGTCGATCTTGCCGCGGCCGAACACGCAGTTGGCGGGTGTCACGTTCGTAAGCTCGCCGGTCTCGTCATATTCGCCGCTGCCGGATATGGCGCCGATCTCGTGAAAGCTCTCGCCATCGAGTAGCTTGTCGATCCGCTCGCGCACGGTGAGCCGGCCCTGGTCGCGTTGCCGCTTGACCTTGTCAACGCCACCCATCGCGCGCGCGAACGCCTCGCGCCGGGCGAGTTCGTCGAGTTCCGGCTTCCAGTTCATTCGGACTTCCTTATGATTTCGCTGCTGCGGCTCAAGTCCGCTTTACGGAAACAATATTCCACTTGCAGACCAAGCTACCTCGGGCAATGTGCGGCCACAAGAAGTCGGCGCATTCGCCCTTGGCCGGACGCGGCTTTTGGAGTGCGCAACGCAACCGTGGCGGAGAGCGGAATGGGCGAGATCAAGATTGTCACCGAGGTTTCAGGCCGCGTCTGCACGCTTCCGATGCAGGCTGGCAGCCACGTCGACGAAGGCGAGGATGTCGCCTTTGTCGAAGCCATGAAAATGGAAATCCCGGTGGCCTCGCCCGCCGCCGGCAAAATCAAATCGATCCTTGTCAATCTCGATGACGTCGTCGCCGAGGGACAGGCTCTCGCCATTCTCGAGACCTGAAGGCACGCTCGAGCCCTCGCGTCTACGGTCGATATCACCCCCGGCTTGGCGTTGCCGGATCAAATCTTCACACCACCTGCTCCACCGGCTGCATGTCGATATCGAAGGTTTCCAGGAACTTCGAGGTCATGACGTAAAAGCCGACCGCGAGCTGCAACTCGACCAGCGCTGCGGAAGTTAGCCTCCCGGCAATGGCGCTGAATGTGGCGTCGGTCGGACGGCGCAGCCGGACGATTTCGTCGGTAAAGGCGAGTGCCGCGCGCTGAACCTCGTCGAAGCAGGTCGCCTCCCGCCAATTCTCAAGCGCCGCATTCTGCTCGTCGGTGACCCCGACATTTTTTCCGATGCGCTTGTGCGCCACGATTTCGTAAGGCGCCTCGCAAAGGATTCCAGTGCGCGTGATGGCAAGCTCGCGCACCACCGGATCGAGCTCGCCTCTGTGGCGGATCGCGCCACCCAGCCGACAATATTGTTCGAGATAGCTCGGCGAGTGGGCCATCATGCGAAAGATGTTGGCGTTACGGTTCTTGCCGAGAAGTTCGCGCGTGCGTTCGTTCGATTTCGACGTGTCGCAATAATCGATCCGGGCCATCGTTCACCTTGTTCTTGTTGATCGGCGGGCTGTTTCCAAAACCTTACCAGCGAGCAGTGGATCATCAACTGCTTGGGCTTCAATGAGGGCAAACATCACACCTGAAAATTCCTTTTCCCGCGCATAAACCGGCTGCAGGCGGGCCAAATTGCCGCCGCATTGCTG
>Ga0306926_10001379_pt1 | contig 24054 bp, 33 predicted proteins | sample flu12Cox44000178_FD_203759 | JGI IMG/M metagenome (GOLD analysis project Ga0306926, IMG submission 203759) | Lab enrichment of tropical soil microbial communities from Luquillo Experimental Forest, Puerto Rico - flux8day.12C.oxic.44.000.178 (v2)... | ecosystem: Environmental > Terrestrial >...
GCATTGGCCGGATTGGAGCAGTGAGGCTTCTCTCCCTCGCCCCGCTTGCGGGGAGAGGGTCGGGGTGAGGGGTTTTCCCGGATTGAATGGCAACCGGCAGATCGAACGTAGAGCCATTCCCCCTCACCCGGAATGGCGACATTTGCCGTGCGACCGCATGATCGCGCGGTACCGCGGCGATCGCGGCGAACTCATTCCGAAGGGCGCAATCGCCGCACGTCGCGCGATTGCGGCGCTGCGCCGCGGCACGAATCTGGGCTTGCTTGCGGACCAGAAGATGAATGACGGCATCCCGGTGCAGTTCTTTGGCCGTCCGGCGATGACCGCGCCGGCCCTTGCTGTTCTGGCGCTCCGCTTCGACTGCGACGTGCTGCCGCTCCGCGTTGAGCGACTGGATGGCGCACGCTTCCGCGTCACCGTCTTCCCGCCGCTGCCCTTGCCCCACAGCGGCGAGCCTCATGCCGACGCCGCCGCGTTGATGGCCCGGGTCAATGAGGTCTTGGAGGCGTGGATCCGTGACCGCCCGGAGCAATGGCTCTGGCTGCACCAACGCTGGCCGGACTAGCCGCCGACAGTTCCGCCATATCCGTCCGAGACCGGGCGCGGACGCTAACGACCGGGGCCACTCGACTTGCGAAACCCACGACCCGACCCTGTTTGGGTGTCCACCCGGCGCCGATGCTCGGCGATCCACGCCTCGGCGTCAGCTGTGGTTTTGAACGTGCTGACCCTGGTCGGATGACTGTCCGGGATGCTGACCTCGACACCGAATAACCCGTTGTCCAACAGAATTACCCGATAGCTTGCCTCGGCGTGGGGGTGTGTCCTTGGCATTCCCATGCAGCTCCATCATGATTCTGGCTGCGCAAAGGACCCTGGGCTCATCAGGCTCATGGGCGCAAGGGAGCCGGGAACTCGTTTTCTGCTCCGCAAGCGGAGCAAGTAACCGTGTCGACAATGACCCGCTGGGTCGGTCCCATGCTCGCAGCGATGACCGAACCGCAGTTGCCACATTGGTAATCGGTATCGCCGCTGCCCCGGAACAGCGGTTTGACAAGCTCGGGTGGGCGGTGATCAGCCGCGCTCGATGGCGGACGCGTGACCTTTAGCGAGATGATCGGCATCGAGCCTGCTCCGTCACAGCCGTGTGAGTTGGTCTTCGCGGACTACGCGTTCATGGCCATCCAACTGGCTCTTAACCCGGTATTGCAGAACGCTGGCCGATTCGGGCAGCAAGCGGACGATCTTGAAGCTTCCGGAACCGGGGCTGCCTTGGCCCAGACCCGGTGAGAATCGGACGGTCTGGCCGATCGCAAACTTGTGTTGTGCTGACATATCTCGCTCTCCTCGGTGCCGCACATGACCGGGAGCGCCCGATGCTCGCGGACGGCGGTAGCCGTCAGAGGCTGACCGGCACCGTACCGTTATCGGCGCGCTCGGCCAACCGCTCGTATTGCAGCGCGACCTCTCGCAAATGCTCCTTGACTGCAGCCGTCGTCGCTTCGCTGGCCAGTTGTCGGGCGCGCGCCGCGCTGCGGCGGTAATGCTCGGCCGGAAGCGGAGGTTTGGTTGACAGATAGTTCATCTCAGCAGGCGCCGGGACCGATCAATAGCCTTCCCGCTCGAGGCGCTTGCGAAGCATCTTGCGGTGGCGTCTGATCGCTTCGGCCTTCTCACGGACACGGCGTTCCGATGGCTTTTCGTAAGCCCTGCGCCGTTTCATTTCCCGGAAGGTGCCCTCGCGCTGCATCTTTTTCTTGAGCACCCGCAGGGCCCCATTGACATCGTTATCGCGCACGAAGACCTGCATGACCGGGCCGCCTCTCCAAAGACTTGTGTTCCGCCCTCACGTTCCGCCCTCACGCCCGCAGGAAGAGGAGCCGGCGGATCGGGCTCCCCCTCGTGGGCTGGATCAGGCTTGCCGCAGATTGACCGCGGAAGTCTTGCCCTGATTACCGCGTTCGAGCTCGAAGCTCACCCGCTGGCCTTCGTGCAGGTTGCCCATGCCGGCACGCTCGACAGCCGTGATGTGCACGAACACATCTTTCGACCCGTCCTCCGGCTGAATAAAGCCGTAGCCTTTCTGAGCATTGAACCACTTCACGGTTCCGGTCGCCATTTTCGTCCCTCCCAAATCGAGATACGTCACCGCTCACAACGAACAGTGCGGTCACACCGCCACATCGAACGGATCGCGGTCCGGCGCGCGCTCGCGCTTGGGAAGGCAGGCCGAACCATGAAGAAGCCGACAGCACCTGAAATGGGCACCCCTGCGGGTTTTTACAAGCTGCTGCGCCCCGCAGGCTTGCGTTCCCACGGAAAGAGGGGTCGGCCGACAGAACTAACTGCCAAGCACCGGCGAGGGCATCGAGAAGGTCGAGCACAGGCGAGCCTCTTTGGACAGAGTGCTCGCTCAGATGATTACGACCGATATGGTATTTCTTCATATCGGCGGCGAGAGATCAGTCCTCTCACGGCTGGTCGACCATCAATCGATCTAATTTCTCTACTTGGGAAATGACTGCTGTCAAATGAGTGGAGCCACCCTCGCCGACCCATCAGCCGCACACCGGGCAAACCCAGCGGATCTTCACACGTCCGCTATCGTTGATGCTTTCGAGAGGTTGCGGTTCATCTCCTGTGAGGCGAAAACCGGCAAGGCGAGGGCGGTCGAAAACGCGCTGCTCGTTAAGCGCTGACACTCGGTGCAGCGGGATCAATCGCGGGGCTTTGCTGATCTCGTAACGGATTTTGCCGCACAGGCAACCGCCCGTCTGTGGAAATTCCATTTTTCCCTCCCCCGCGTCTAATGCATGGTCTCACCCTGCCCAGCCCGCAACTCGTCTAATGGTTTGATCCGCAATTATACCCGCGCTGCTACCACCGCGGGAATGACCGGAACGAACATCTCCTGCCCCACATTGCTCGTAGACATGTCGACCGCTCGGTACCCATTCCCGCCATTCGCGCGGACACGATCGATCGGCTCAAATCGGGAAGGCTTTCGGACGCCGGCCAATACCGGGTCGCCGCTTCGCGTCGGAGGCCTTCCCGAAGCGGGCGTTCAATCCTACGCGGATATCCCAGGTCCGTAGGCTAGGCGCGGTTGCGACACCCGAGACATGGCCTTGGCACGCTCGGGAAACGGCCACCTCCGACTTGCGATCGATGCGGATCTTGCTCCGACATGCCAGCGCCGACAATAATGGTACTGTCTCTGCGAGCCGACAGCACCAACCAGCGACGTGCCGCGTTATGAGGGGAGGCAGGTATGGCGACGTTCGTCCTGGTGCACGGCAGCTGGGCCGGCAGCGTGGTTTGGCGGCAGCTGGTGCCAAGGCTGCGCAAGGCGGGGCATGAAGTATACGCTCCGACGCTGACCGGTATCGGCGCGCGCAAGCACCTCCTCAGCCGTGAGATCGATCTCGACACGCATATTCAAGACGTCATCGGCGTCATCGAGGACGAGGATCTGTCCGATATAGTTCTCGTCGGTCATTCCTATGGCGGCATGGTGATCAGGCGTCGCTGACCGCGTACCTGAGAAAGTTGCCTCGCTCGTCTATCTCGACGCCTTCGTGCCGGAGAACGGACAATCCTTGTTCAACGTGTTGCCGCCCGACCGGCATCTTGTCACCGTGCCGGGCGAGGACTGGTTGGTCGCGCCGATAACGTCGGCTGGTTTCGGCCTCAAACGCCCCGAGGTGATCGCGCTTTGGGAGAGTAAGAGCACGCCGCACCCGCTCGCTACCCTCACCCAGCCGGTGCAGATGACGGGTGGCATTGGTCGTATCAAACAGAAGATGTATATCCTGGCCACTGATCCCCCGCGCTTCACCCAGTTCTATGACAAGCTGAAGAACGATCCGGCTTGGACGGTGCACACCTTACCCTGCACTCATTTTATCCAGCTCGAAATGCCTGATGAACTGACGGCCATCCTGCTGAAGGCGATTCCTTAGAAGGCGTTGGGCCCGAACTGGTCCAAAATTCGCCGCTCTGCGGACTGGCCACGCCACGCCTCAGCAGCTGTGGCGATTAGCAGCACCCGGGCAGCCCTAGTTGTCGTAGCAAGCGGGGGCGAGGTGCGCGCACAACCAATTCTTTAGCAGCCTTTCGCGCGTGAAGGACGACGACGGCCGGTGATCCACCCTTGAGCAGCACGGCGCGATGAACCTCTGGCTGGTCCTGGCCGGAAACAGCATCGCTTTTGGCGGGTTGCTGTTCCTGTTGTCTGCCGGCTTCTCGCTGATCTTCGGGCTGATGCGCATCCCCAACTTGACGCACGGCTCGCTGTTCATGCTAGGCGCTTATTTTGGCACGAGCCTGATCGCCGTGGGCTTTGGCTTTTGGCCAGCGGCGATCGCCGCCGGCATCGGGGTGGCCATCCTCGGTGGTCTGGTCGAGCGGCTATTGCTGCGGCGGCTGCCGGGTGCGGAGCTGGCGCAGGTGCTGGTGACACTCGGCCTCTCCTTTATGATCGCCGATCTATGCCTGATGGGCTGGGGCGGCGACCCGATCGAGATCGCGACCCCGCCCGCGCTGCGCGGCGCCACGCTGATCTCGACCGTCGCCTTTCCGACCTACCGCCTCGCCGTCATCGCGGTCGCCGTCGTCATCGCCGCGGGATTGTGGGCATTGCTCGACCGGACACGTTTGGGCGCGATGATCCGCGCCGGTGTCGACGATCCGGCGATGGCGCGGGTTGTCGGCATTCGCGTCTCGCGCCTCTTCACGATCGTCTTCTGCTTGGGCGCCGGCCTTGCCGGCTTCGCCGGCGTCATCGGCGGTCCGATCCTGTCGGTCTATCCCGGGCTCGACCAGGACATGCTGCCGCTCGCTCTGGTCGTGGTGATCCTCGGCGGCTCGGGCAGCCTCGTCGGCTCCTTTGTCGGCAGCTTTGTCGTCGGCTTCCTGTACAATTTTGGTCAGGCGATGCTGCCGGAGCTCGCGTATGTCGTGCTGTTTCTGCCGATGCTGGTCGTCCTGGTGCTGCGGCCGCAAGGTCTCTTCGGCCGAGCGGCAGCTTGAGAAAGCTGGCCCTCGCTCTCGCGCTTGTCGGGCTGGCGGCGCTGCCGTTCTGGGTCGCCAACGACTATTATGTCAACATCGCCGCGCAGGTCCTGCTCTACGGCGTTTTCGCGCTGGCGCTCAACGTGCTGGTCGGCTATGGCGGCCTCGTCTCGCTCGGCCATGCCGGCCTGTTCGGTATCGCCGCCTATGCCGGGGCGATCTTCATCAATGGCGGCGCCGGTCACTTACTCGGCATTCTCGGCGCGCTGGCGGTCACCGTCGCCACCGCGGCCGTCTTTGCCGTCTTGGCATTGCGCGGCACCGGCCTCGGCTTTGTGATGATCACCGTCGCCTTGGGGCAGATCGTTTGGGGTGTCGCCTATCGCTGGATCAGCATCACCAACGGCGACAACGGCGTCTCGATCGCCACCCGGCCGAGCCCGTTCGGGTTATCGCTGGCAACCGCGGCGGGTTTTTACTGGGCGACCTTGCTGGTGTTTCTCGCCGCCCTGGCGACGATCGCGATTTTTGTCGGCTCGCCCTTTGGCGCCAGCCTGCGCGGTACCCGCGACCAGCCGCGGCGGATGAACGCGCTCGGCTATCACGTCTGGATGATCCGTTTTCTCGCCTTTTTGTTCTCCGGGTTGTGGAGCGGCGTCGCCGGCATGCTGTTTCTCTATTACAACCAATTCGTTAGCCCGCAGGTGGTGGCGCTCGGTGCCTCGGCCGAGGCGCTGCTGATGGTGATCGCCGGCGGCACCGCGACATTGCTCGGACCGGTCGCCGGGGCAGCGCTCGTCGTCATCATGAAGAATGTGGCGAGTGCCTATATCGCGCGCTGGAACCTGGTCCTGGGTGCCATCTTTGTGGTGATCGTCATCTTCATTCCGGAAGGATTGGTGCCGGGCTCGGTGCGTCTCTGGCGCTGGGCTGGCGGCCGGTTCTCCCCACGCGAAAGCGAGCCCAGCCGCGGGGCGCGCCAGCAGAGCGGCGCATGAGTGCCTTGGTGCTCGACGACCTCGAAAAGTCGTTTGGCGGGCTGCGCGTCACCGCAACGGTAAGCCTTTCGGTCGAGCCGGGCGAGCGTCGCCTGATCATCGGCCCCAACGGCGCCGGCAAAACCACTTTGTTCAACCTGATCACCGGCGAATTGCGCCCGGACCGCGGCTCGATCCGGCTGTTCGGGCTCGAGCTGACCCATATCGCGAGCCGGCGACGGGCCCATCTCGGCCTCGCGCGCACCTACCAGATCATCACCCTGTTCCCGGGCGAGACCTTGTTGCGCAATGTCACGCTGTCGCTGCTCGGCCGCTCGCCGCTGCGCTGGAACCCGTTCGTCAGGCTCGACCGGCAAGAGGCGCTGGCCGCCGGCGCCCGCGCGGCGCTCGACCGGGTCGGGCTCGGCGATCTCGCCGACCGGCCGCTCGGTCAGACCGCCTATGGCGAACGGCGCCGCGTCGAGATCGCGATGGCGCTTGCGCAAAGCCCGAGGATCCTGCTGCTCGACGAGCCCTTTGCCGGGCTCTCGATCGACGAGCGGCGCGATGTGCAGGAGTTGTTGGCGGCGATCCCGCGCGACGTCACGGTCGTGATGATCGAGCACGACATGGACGTGGCGCTCGACTTTGCCGAGCGCATCACGGTCCTGCATTTTGGCAGGGTCGTGGTCGAGGGGACCCGCGCCGAGGTCGTGTCCGACCCGCGCACCAAGGAGATCTACCTTGGCGAATGATGCCCTCGCACTCGCCGGTATCGACGCCCTTTACGGCGACAGCCACGTGCTGCACGAAGTGTCGTTCCGTTGTGGCGCCGGTCGCCTGCTCGGTCTCCTCGGGCGCAACGGCGCCGGCAAGACGACCAGCATCAACGTGACCGTCGGGCTGCTGCCGCCGCGCCGGGGAACCGTCGCGATCTACGGCACCCAAGTCGCCGGTTGGCCGCCCGAAGCGATCGCCGCGCAGGGTGTCGCGCTGGTGCCGCAAGGACGCCGCATCTTCCGCAGCCTCACCGTGCGCGAGAACCTCGCCGTAGCCGCCCGCAAGCCAAAGGGCGGCCTGTCGCTGTCGTGGACCCTCGAGGGGGTGTTCGAGGCTTTCCCGCGGCTCCGCGAACGACGCGAGCAGCTCGCCGCGACCTTGTCCGGGGGCGAGCAGCAAATGCTGGCAATCGGCCGCGCGCTGATGGCGAACCCGCGGGTTCTGCTGCTCGACGAGCCCTCCGAGGGGCTGGCGCCGCAGATTGTCGGCGAGGTCATGGCGACAATCCGCCGGCTCAAGGAGCAGGGGCTGTCGATCGTGCTGGTCGAGCAGAACGCCAAGCTGGTGTTCGACATCGCCGACGACATCGTCATCCTCAACAGCGGCCGGGTGGTGGTCGACGCCCCGGCCGCGGAGCTGCACCGCGATGGCATCGAGCTGCGCCAACACCTCGGGATCTATTGACACTGCGGCTCGGGCGGCCGCTGCCCTCGTGCCGCCAAAATCGGCGTGTACGGTGCAGTGACTAGAGCAATGTCCGGTCGAGTTGCACCCCCTCACCCAGCTCCGGGTAAGCCTCGCCTGCGGCTCGCCAGCCCTTCACAACCCTCTCCCCCCACTTGGGGGGAGAGGGTTGGGTGAGGGGGGCGCTCATACCGATGCCGTCCGAGTGAAAACCGAGCTAGCATCGCCCGAGCCAAATTCCCGGATAATTCCCGGTTTCCGCCCCGCCAATACCTCTAACTATCTGATAAAAATATCGTTTTCAGTGGGCGAGTAAAAATATACCCGGTTATTCCCGGCAAAACCGGGAACGGTTTCCCTCCCCTTCGATGGGGAGCCCGCGGGCGAACTCCCAGCGGCGGCGCCGGAAGCTGAGCTGCAGACGGTTCTGCCAGCGGAGAGCCCGCGGGTGAGGTGGGGGTGGCGCGATGCTGTGGGTCAGCAGGAAATGTTGTCGTCGCCGCCGCTGAAATCCTGGTCCGAGCCGTAGTCCTGCCCGGAAGCGAAATCCGAGCTCGAATAGTCCTGGTCACCCCCCGACCCGCCAGGGTCGAAACCGGCACCCGCATAGTCGCTGCCGTCACCGGCGTCACCACCCGAGAAATCGCTGCCGGCGTCGCTGCCATAGTAGTTGTTGACGACGGTCTCGCCGAGACCCGGCGTCATCCCGGCGCCCATCAGACCGCCGGCGTAATGGTTGCCGAACAACGACGAGATGCCTTGGAACAACAGCGCGCCGCCGGCGACCCCGGCGGCGGTTGCCGCCGCCGACCGTAGAAAGCCGCCGCCGCCTCCCATCCCGCCGCCCATAAAGCCGCCGCCTCCCGGCATCGGCTGGCCGGAGCCCGGCTGCGTATAGCCGCCCTGGCTATAGGGCTGCACCGGCGGGGCAGCAGCCACCTGGGGCGACCGCGTCCACGGGCCAGGGGGTGGCCCGCTGCTGCCGGCGGGCGGAGCCGGCGGATGCGAACCAAACAGGCCGCCGAGAAAGCTCGTTGCCGTCGGCTTGGCCGCCTGCTGGGCGTCGGCGAGCTGCTTTTCCAGATCGGCGATCCGTTGCTGTGCGTTGTGCAGGCTCAGATCCTGGATCAGCACGGTTTGGGCGAGATAGTAGGGGGCATCCGGCTGCTCGGTCATCGCCTTGCGGATCAAGGTGTCGGCCTCGGGATCCTTCGGCTGGCCACCGGCGTTTTTGAGCCGCGCGATCAGGGTCGTGATCAGATCGTTTTCCTGGGGTGTCATGAATGCCTCACCATGAGCATCAGCGCCGCTGGCCGATGTGGGCCTGGGAACTCCTGTGGCGCCGCGCTAGATGTGGGTCGAGGGCTCCGCGGGTCAATGATCCGCCCCTAGAGGCCGCGTTGGCCCATCGCAAGAAATTTTTCGCGGCGCTGGTCGCGCAATGCGTTGCCGTCGAGGCCGAGCAACGGGCGCAATGCCTCGTCGATCGCGGCACCGAGCGCATCGACGGCCTCCTTCGGCAGCCGGTGCGCCCCACCCAGCGGCTCCGCAACGATATGGTCCACCACCCCCAGCCGCAGCAGATCCTGGGCGGTCAGGCGCAGCGCCTCCGCGGCTTCCTCGGCGTGCGCGCCGTCGCGCCACAGGATCGCCGAGCAGCCTTCGGGCGGGATCACCGAATAGATTGCGTTCTCCAGCATCAGCACCGTGTTGCCGGCAGCGAGCGCGATCGCACCCCCCGACCCGCCTTCGCCGATGACCGAGGCGACGAACGGAACCTTGATGTCGAGGCAGGTCTCGATCGCCCGCGCAATCGCCTCGGCTTGGCCGCGCGCCTCGGCGTCGATCCCCGGAAAGGCGCCGTTGGTATCGACAAAGGTCAAAACCGGAAGGCCGAAGCGGTCGGCGAGGCGCATCAGCCGGCGTGCCTTGCGGTAGCCTTCGGGCTTCGCCATGCCGAAATTATGGCGCAGCCGCGCCGGCGTATCGGCACCTTTTTCGGTGCCGAGCACTAACACGCTACGCCCGCGAAAACGACCGATACCGCCAATCACCGCGGCATCCTCGGCGAACGCACGATCGCCGGCCAGTGGCACGAACTCGGTGATCAGCCCGCCGATGTAATCGAGGCAGTGCGGCCGCTCGGGGTGGCGGGCCACTTGTACCTTCTGCCATGGGGTCAATCGCGCATAGGTCTGACGGAGCAAGCGATTGGCGGTATTTTCGAGGCGCCCGACTTCGTCGGCGATGTTGATCTCGCTGGTGGTGGAGAGGTGGCGCAGCTCTTCGATCTTACCTTCGAGCTCCGCGATCGGCCGCTCGAAATCGAGAAAGCTCCGCATCACTTCCGGCGGGCGAGAGGGTGGGCGGTTTCGACCAGCTTGCGCAGCCGGTCGCCGAGGACATGCGTGTAGATCTGCGTCGTCGCGATGTCGGCGTGCCCCAGCATCTGCTGGACGCTGCGCAGGTCGGCCCCATGGTCTAGGAGGTGGCTGGCAAAGGCGTGGCGCAGCACGTGTGGCGACAGGCGGTTCGGGTCGAGGCCGGCCTTGACTGCCAGCCCCTTCAGCAGCTGCCCCGCCCGCTGCCGGGTCAGATGACCGTTGCGTCCGCGCGACGGAAAGAGCCAGCGCGAGGGCCGGGCGCCCGGCAGAGAGCGGTCGCGACCCGTAAGGTAGGCGGCGAGCGCCTTGCGGCTCGGCTCGCTCAGCGGCACCACGCGCTCCTTGCCGCCCTTGCCTGCAACGACGAGAAACCGCGGATCGCGCTGCGCTGCGGCGAGCGGCAAGGTGACCAGCTCCGATATTCGCAAACCGGTGGCATAGAGCAGCTCGACAAGACAGACCAGGCGATCTCGTTCGTGCTCCCCGGCCTCGGCGCGGGCGGCGGCAATCAGCCCGACGACCTCGCTCTCCGAGAGGATCTTCGGCAACGGACGGCCGAGACCCGGCGTCTCGAGATCGGCCGCCGGGTCGTCGCGGCGAATGCCGTCGATCAGCAGAAATTTGTAAAACTGGCGCATCGCCGAGATACGACGGGCGGCCGTCCGCGGCGCAAATCCGGTTCGCGATGCAAGATAAGCATGCAGAACCGCTGTATCGGCGCCCTCGAGCGGCAACTCGCGGGCAGCGAGAAACTCCGCGAGATCGGACAAATCATTGCGGTACGCGGCCAGAGTCAGGGGTGCCGCGCCACGTTCGGCGGCCAGCATCTCGAGAAATGCCTCGAGATGCTTCGAGGCAGCCTGCCGCGCCGCTCGCCGCGTGCGAGGGCCGGCGGGAGCCGGTTGCGCGCGACGGTCACTTCGGGAAGCGGGCATCGGGCAGGACCTTCTCGACCGGCGTCGATGGGGCCGGCGGGTTCCACAGCGCGAGGAAGACCCCGCCGCCGATCAACAGCAGGGCGACCACGAGCACAAATGCGATGGTGATCTTCCCCATGCCTCCAGACTCTGATTTCCGTCTCGGACCGTCCGCTCGATGTGCGCCGATTGACCACCGGGCCGCAGGATATGCTAGTACCCTTCCGGCACTCCGGGAAAAAAGAACGGCGAAACACGGAGGATGTTGAAGTGCAGATGGACGCGGTGGTAGCGCGGCGCGGAGCGGCTTCGACGCGCCGCTTCGTCCCACGTCGGACCATTGTCCTCGTCGGGTTGATGGGCGCGGGGAAATCCAAGATCGGGCGCCGGCTCGCGGCCCGGCTCGATCTGCCGTTCTTCGATTCGGATCACGAGATCGAGGTCGCCGCCGGCGAAAGTATCGAGGAGATTTTTGCCAATCGCGGAGAGCAGGTGTTCCGCGAGGGCGAGCGCCGGGTCATTGCCCGTCTGCTTGCTCAGCCGGTTCACGTGTTGGCTACCGGAGGCGGCGCCTTCATGGACGAATCCACCCGCGCAACGATCGAGCGCCGTGGCGTCTCGTTGTGGCTGCGTGCCGATCTCGACGTTCTGGTCTCGCGGGTGTCGCGCCGCAATAATCGGCCGCTGCTGAAAGGCGGGGATGTCAGGGCGGTCCTCGGCGAGCTGATCGAGCGGCGCTATCCGGTCTATCGCGAAGCCGATGTCGTCGTCGAAAGCGGCGAGGGTTCCGCGGAATTGACGGTGACGCGCGCCATCGCGGCGCTTGCCGGCTGTCCGCTCGCAACAACGCCGGCGCCGACGGAGAGCGAAATATGACCGAAGAAGTCGAGAGGCTACGGGTCGAGCTGGGGGATCGGGCCTATGACATCCTCGTCGGGCCGCGGCTGATCGAGCGCGCCGGCCGCGAGATCCAACCTCTGCTGCGCCGCCGCCAAGTGGTGATCGTCTCCGACGAAACGGTCGCCGGTCATTTCCTTCCGCAATTGCGCGACAGCCTTAGCGAAGCCGGGATCACCCATCACACGGTCCTGCTGCCACCGGGTGAGGAGACCAAGGATCTCGACCACTTCGGCCACCTTGCCGAAGAGATCCTGGCATTCGGCATCGAGCGCGGGACGATGCTTGTGGTGCTCGGCGGAGGGGTCGTCGGCGACGTTGCGGGTTTTGCCGCGGCGACATTGCTGCGCGGGATCGATTTCGTGCAGATCCCGACGACGTTGCTGGCTCAGGTCGACAGCTCGGTCGGCGGCAAGACCGGGATCAACACGCGCATCGGCAAAAACCTTATCGGTGCCTTCTATCAGCCCCGCTTGGTGCTTGCCGACACCACGGTCTTGACGACGCTGCCCCGTCGCGAGCTGCTCGCCGGCTATGCAGAGGTCGCCAAATACGGGCTGATCCGCGATGCTGCGTTCTTCACTTGGCTCGAAGCCGAGGGCGGCGCGGTCTGTGACCTGGCCCCCGCGGCGCTGCGCCGTGCGGTGATGACGAGCTGCGCGATGAAGGCGGCCATCGTCGCCGCTGACGAGCGCGAGGAAGGCGACCGTGCCCTATTGAATTTCGGTCACACCTTTGGGCACGCGTTGGAGACCGAGACCGGGTTCAGCTCGCAGCTGCTGCACGGCGAGGCGGTCGGGCTCGGCATGGTCCTGGCCTTCGACTTCGCCGCGCGGCTGGGCTTGGTTACGGTCGAGGAGGCGCGGCGGGTGCGGCGTCATCTCGACGAGAAGGGCCTGCCGACCGAGCTTTCGGCGATCGGCTTGAGGGGAATATCCGCCGACATCCTTCTCGCGCATATGGGCAAGGACAAAAAGGTGCGCGACGGACAAATCACCCTCATTCTGCCGCGGCGGATCGGCGAGGCTTCCGTGATGAAGGATGCGCCGCGAGACAAGCTTCGGGATTTTCTTGCGGCGGCCCCTTAACCGAGGTCAGCGACGATCTTCGTCGGGGGCGAGGGTCGTCAGCGACAATGCATGGACTCGAGTAGCGAGCTCTTCGGCCAATGTTTGATAAACAAGGCGCTGCCGGGCAACCCGGCTCTGACCCATAAAAGCCGCCGAGACGATCGTCACCGAAAAGTGCGTCTCCCCGCCCGGGTGTGCACCCTCGTGTCCGGCGTGGCGATGGGATTCGTCGTTGATCTCGAGCCGGGTCGGGGCGAACCGCTCGGTCAATTTAGTGCGGATCGTATCGGCAACGCTCATCGCATATCGCGGTCAGAAAGCCGCCGAGGTCGTCGACGACGTGATGAATGTGGCCGCCCTGCGAGCCGGCGGCGGCCCAGTCGATCGAATTGCGGACCCAGGCCGTGGTCATCCCGAGTGCTGCCGCCGGGACGAGGTTCTTAGCCATGTCTTCAGCCATCAGCGCAGCTGCCGGGTCCACCCGATGCTTTTGCAGCAGCGTGTGGTAGCCGGCGAGTCCTGGCTTGGGCTCGTAGCCTGCGGCGGCGATGTCGACAATCCCGCAAAACGATGCGGCGATGCCGAGATGATCGAGCAGTCGCTCGGCGTGGCGCTGCGAGCCGTTGGTATGAACGATCTTGCGGCCCGGGAGGGCCGCCAGCGCCGCGGCGAGGGCGGAATCCTGGGGCACACAGGACAGATCGACCTCATGCACAAAGGCGAGAAAGTCGTCGGGATCGATCCGATCGACGGTCATCAACCCGCGCAGGGTCGTCCCATGCTCGCGGAAATAGGTCTTTTGCACAGTCAGCGCCGCTTCCGGGGTCAGCTCAAGGCGATCGGCGATAAAGCGGGTCATCCGCGCGTGGATCTGGTCAAAGAGCCGGCACGAGGCCGGGTAGAGCGTGTTATCGAGATCGAAGATCCAGGTCTCGATCTCGGCCAAAATCCGGCCGGCCATAGCCGACATCGTGATCGCCCCTAGCCGGCTCGAATCAAGGTTCCCGCACCCGAGGTGTCGGTAAACAGCTCAAGGAGGATCGAGTGCGGCACCCGCCCGTCGAGGATCACCGCCGCCTCGACCCCGCTGTCGACCGCCTGAAGGCAGGTCTCGACCTTGGGGATCATGCCGCCGGAGATGACGCCATCGGCAATCAGCCGGCGCGCGCTCGAGCTGGTGATTTCCGAGATCAGCCGCTTGTCCCCGTCGAGAACTCCGGCGACATCGGTCAACAGCAGCAGTCGCGTCGCCTCGACTGCGGCCGCGACGGCGCCGGCGACGGTGTCGGCGTTGATGTTGTAGGTCTCGCCCTGCGAACCGACGCCGATCGGCGCGATCACCGGGATGATGTCGGACTGCTTGAAGGTGTCGAGGACGTGGGCCGCGATCTGCTGCGGCTCGCCGACAAAACCGAGATCGATCTCGGCCTTCGTGCCCGCCTCCACTCGGGTGACGACCATTTTCCTCGCCCGGATCAGCCCGCCATCCTTGCCGCACAGCCCGATCGCGCAACCTCCCTCGGAGTTAATCGCCGAGACGAGCTGCTTGTTGATGGTCCCGGCGAGAACCATCTCGACCACTTCCATCGTCGCCGCGTCGGTGACCCGCAACCCGTCCACGATGGTGCTCTCGATGCCGAGCCGCCGCAGCATCTGTGCGATCTGAGGTCCGCCGCCGTGCACAACGATCGGGTTGACCCCGACTTGCTTGAGGAGCACGACATCGCGGGCAAAGGAACCCCCCATCGTCGCGTCGCCCATCGCATGGCCGCCGTATTTGACGACAAGTGTCCGACCCGCATAGCGACGCATGTAGGGCAGCGCCTCTGCCAGAACCGCGGCCTTGATCACAGGATCGGGGTTCGGGATCGCAGAAGGTAAGAGTGGTCTCAGCGCTGAGCTCATCGAGATGCAAACTCTATCGTGGCGCCAAAGGCAGCACGGGTAAAGCCACGAAGCTGGCGAGCGTTGCCCGCAAGGCCGCAATGCCGCGCCGGCTCAAGGCGCTCGTTAGATGGATTTCGGGGTATGCCGCCGGGCGGCCGGCAAGCTCTCCATGCGTCCGCGCGGCGATCAGCCCTAGCTCCTCGCCCCCGAGCTTGTCGGTCTTGGTCAGGACGACTTGGTAGGAAACCCCCGAGTCGTCGAGCATCAGCATCAACGGGTAGTCTGAATCCTTGATGCCATGACGGGAATCGATCAATAGGCAGACCCTTCGCAAGACCGCACGTGTCTGCAGATATTGGCCGAGCAGGGCGGTCCAGCGCCTGACCTCGCTCTTCGACGCTTCGGCATAGCCGTAACCCGGCAGATCCACGAGCATCAACCGCGCGTCGAGATCGAAGAAGTTGATCTGCCGAGTGCGACCCGGCGTGTTCGACGTTCGCGCAAGTGTCTTGCGGCCAGTCAGGGCGTTGACAAGGCTCGACTTGCCGACATTCGAGCGACCGGCGAAGGCAATCTCGGGCAGTACGCCGCCGGGCAGCGCAGTGGCCGTGGAGGCGCCGGCGACGAAGTGGGTCTGACGAGAGAACAGGCGCCGCCCGACTTCGATTGTATCGGCATCTACAGGACGCGGCGGAAACATATCCGCCGCACTTTCTGTCATCCCCTGAACCGCCGTCAGGCGGCGCCCGCGCGATGCATGATCGTCCATTGCTGGCCGATGCTGAGCAGGTTATTCCACGCCCAGTAGATGACCAGACCCGCCGGGAATGCGGCCAGCATATAGGTGAAGATGATTGGGAGGAACATGAACATCCGGGCTTGGACCGGGTCGACCGGCTGTGGGTTGAGCTTTTGCTGCAGGAACATCGTCAGCCCCATGATCAACGGCCAAGCCCCGATCATCAGCATCGAGCCCACTACGGGAATTGTGGCGGGGCTGAACGGCAAGAGGCCGAATAGGTTGCCGAACGAGGTCGGGTCAGGTGCCGAGAGATCGTGTATCCAGCCGAAGAATGGCGCATGCCGCATCTCGATCGTCACGAACAGCACCTTGTAGAGCGAGAAGAAGACCGGAATCTGGATCACGATCGGCAGGCAGCCGGCCAGCGGGTTCGCCCCGACACGCTTGTAAAGCGCCATCATCTCCTGCTGCTGGCGGGCCTTGTCGTCGGGGAACCGCTCGCGCAGTTTCTGAATCTCGGGCTGCAGCAGCTTCATCTTGCTCATTGCGTTGTAGGATTTGTTGGCGAGCGGGAAGAAGAGCAGCTTGATGCACAGGGTCAGCAGCAGGATTGCAAGCCCGAAATTGCCCAACAGCCCGTGAAAGAACTGGAGGACCAGAAATATCGGCTTGGTCAGGAAATAGTAGAGTCCCCAATCGATCGCGCGGTCGAAGCGCGGAATGCCGGAATCGGCGTAGGCGTCAAGAAGGTTGACCTCTTTTGCCCCGGCAAAAAATTGCAGCGAGGCGGTCGCCGTACCGTTGGGCGGGATGACGACGGTGGGCTGGGCGAAATCCGCCTGGTAATTATCGGCGGCACCATCGGTTCGGATAAACCGCGCCTTGATCGGCTCATTCTGTGGCGGCACCAAGGCTGTCAGCCAGTATTTGTCCGTGAAGCCGAGCCATCCGCCGACTGACGAATATTCACGCGGCTCGCCCGGGTTCAGGGACGTGTATCTGTCGGCATCCTGGAGCCATAAAACCCCGGTCCCGCCGCCGAACACGTGCCCGGCGAGGTAACCGGCCAGCCCCTCGTGAAGGATCGTAAAGGTCGGGGCGACCGGGATGCCAGTACGATTGATCCTGCCATAGTGTATGAGCTTTACGGGGGTGTCCCGGGTATTACGCACCTCGTCTTGCACCCTGAACATGTAGTTTTGATCGACGTGGATCGTGCGGGTGAAGATGAGCCCCTCGCCGTTGTCCCAGGTCAAGGTTACAGGATTGGTCGGCGTCAAGGGACCACCGGAGGCGGTCCACCGGGTTTCGGGACCAGGAACTTTGATCCCAGGATCGGCTGCCACCCAGCCGAAATCGGCAAAATACGGTTCCTTGGTGCCGCTTGGCGAGAGCAGCACGACTTCAGGGCTCTTGGGATCGACTGTCTCGTGATAGGTGGCGAGGGTCAAGTCATCGAGCCGGCCACCGTCGAGGCCAATCGAGCCGTGCAGACGCGGCGTATCGATTTTGACCCGCGGCTGCTCAGCGATCGCCGCTTCCCGGGTTTCGGCTGTCTGCGGCGGTGCGGCGCCGCCGGTTGCGGAAGGTGGAGCGGATCGGGTGGCGGGGGGTGTCGATGGCGTCGCCGGTGCGGTGACTGCCGGTGCCGTGGGCGGCCCGGGCGGCTGAGCTGGCCGCATCCGCTCAAATGCAAACTGAAAGGCGATCAAAATCCCGACCGAAAGCACGATCGCGATCAGGAGGTTGCGCTGTTCCATCTCGGGCTCAGAAACCTCCGTTCGGGCGCGACCGATCGAGACCGCGGGTTACCGGTACCGGGTCATAGCCACTACCGCCCCATGGGTGGCAGCGCGCGAGCCGCCGCAGCGCAAGGCCCAGGCCGACGAGCGCGCCGTGCCGGCCGATTGCCTCCATCGCATAATCCGAACAGTTCGGCAGATACCGACACGAAGGCGGGAGCAGCGGCGAGATCAAGATTTGATAGCAACGGATCATGATTCGCAGGACCCAGTTCAGTAGTCGCCCGAGTTTTGCCCGGTCCATCTCACTCCTCTTCGGCCATCCCTGGCCGATCTTCCCGCGTACGGTGATCGACCCGCCGCAACGCCGCCTCGAGGTCGGCGACGAGGGAAACATACGGCCGGGTGACCGTGCTCCCGCGGGCGATAAGCACATAATCTGTTCCCGGCTTTGCCTTAGCCAGCAGGACCGCCGCCGCGGCGCTGCGCAACCGCCGCTTGGCACGGTTACGGGTTACCGCATTGCCGACCTTTCGGCTTGCTGTGAAACCGACGCGAACCGACGCGACACACCCCGCTCCTTCCGGCCGCTGCGCGGTCTGCAGGATCAGACCGGGCGTAACCGCCCGGCGGCGGGTGGCGGCGACACGCAGGAAATCGGCTCGAGTCTTGAGCGTTACAAGCCTGCGGTCCGTCGAATTCCGCGGCGACTGAGATGGGTTGGCCGAGATTAGAGGCTCAAGCGGATAGGCGTTTACGGCCCTTCGCCCGCCGCGCCGCTAGCACTCTGCGGCCCGCCACAGTCGCCATGCGTGCCCTGAACCCATGGCGGCGCTTGCGAACAAGGTTGCTGGGCTGGTAAGTGCGCTTCACGGCACCGACTCCGAATTAACGCGTCTTTATCGAGCGGAAGCGGCTATATACGGGAGCCGGTACAGCGAGTCAACGCCGGCTCGGACCTATGCTCCAGGCGACAGCGTTCTCCACGGGTCTGCCCGAACGACGATGCAGGGGGCGCCATGACGTTGGCAATGAAAAAGGGAAGAGGGCCGGCTCGTGCCTGATGAGGCGATGATCGGGGCGGCCGACCGTGCTGCTCGACTGTGGGCAGCTGACGCTCCAGGGCCGATCGTCCCGGGTAGCGAGGCGCACAAGGGCGCCTTCTGCCGGATGCTGCTCGACACCCACAATCCCTTTAAGCCGTCGATTATCGATTGGCCGGTGCTCGACGCGGAGGCACGCAACCGCCTCGTCGGCTTGCCGATCTGGGACATCGCGGTGCAAACCGAGGGCAAAGCCCGGTTGCGCGTTCTGAGCTACGGTGAGGCGATCACCGATCCGTTGCTGCGGCGGGCGATCGAGCTCGACGGTTTTGAGGAGGGACGACACAAGAAAGTCCTCTCCCATCTCGTCCAGGCCTACGGCATCCGCTTAGCTCCTGAACCCGAATATCGCTTGCCGCGTGATCCGGAATGGGCCTTCATGGTGACCGGCTTCAGCGAGTGCATCGACAGCGTCTTTGCCTTTGGGTTGTTTGCGTTGGCCAAACGCTCGGGGTTTTTTCCGCCTGCCCTGGTCGATACCTTCGAGCCGGTCATGCAGGAGGAAGGGCGCCACATCCTCTTCTTTGTCAATTGGGTGGCTTGGCACCGGCGTAATCTGCCCCTCTGGCGGCGCCCGATCTTTTGGGCCAAAATCCTTGGCGTCTGGGCTTTTCTTGTTTGGGAGCGGATCGGCCTCGCGCGGGGGTTCGGCGGGGCCGGCGATGGGGAGGGGGGAATGGCGCCCCAGGATAACAACTTTACCCTGACGGGCAGCAAGTCTGTCAGCGCCGTTGATCTTTCCGCCAGGGCACTGATCGATGTGTGCTTAGCCGAGAACGATCGACGTCTTTCGGGATACGATCCGCGCCTGTTGCGACCGACCGTGGTGCCTCGTCTTCTGCGGCTCGTACGCTGCTTTTTGCCGCGAACCGATTCGGGCGCTGCGGTGTCATGAAAATAGGCTCGGACGAGCACAAGAAACTTTTTTGTCGCGAGTTCATCGCAAGCCATTGCGGTTTCGACCCGGCGACATTGGCTTGGCCCGATCTCGACGCGGCAGAGCTCGGGCGCCTGCGTGCGATCCCGTTCTGGCAGGAGGTGCTCTACACCGAACGCCGCGCCGGTGCGATCGTCGCCGCCTATGCCGCGACGATCGGTGATCCGCTGGTGCGCGAGGCGGTGACGCTTCAAGGATTTGAAGAAGCGCGTCATGCCGAGCTGTTACGATTGATGATCCAGCACTACGGCATTGCCGCGGAGGAGCGCCCGCCGGATCCGCCGAGCGGCGACCTGTTTCGCGCATTCGCCGATTTCGGATATGGCGAATGCCTGGATGCGTTTCTTGGGTTCGGCGTGTTCAAGATAGCGCGCCGGGCCGGCTTTCTGCCGGACGCCATGTTCGAGATCTTCGAAACGCTGATCCATGAGGAAACCCGGCATATTGTCTTCTTTATCAACTGGATGGCGTGGCAGCAGGTGGCCCGCGGCCGAGGCGCGTCGTGGCTGCGAGGAACAACCGCGGCGCGGTATTATGCCAGGGCGATAGGTCGGTTGCTGCAAACCGTCCGCCGCGGGCGCGGCGCAAACGACGGCAGGGATTTCTCGGCGACGCAGGCGAGTGTGTTTCTCGACGGTTTTACGCTCCGCGGCTTCGTCGAGGAGTGCCGCGCCGAACATGCCAGGCGCATGGGGGGATTCGATCCGGCTCTGCTGCAACCCCATTTTCTGCCGAGGCTCGCCGGCATCGCGCTCGCCGGGCTCCGCCTGAGCACCCGAGTAAGCGGGGCGCGAGAAAAGACGCTGTGAGGGTCGCCTCGTTTCTTGCCGCAATGGCCGGACTGGCGCTGATCGGCATTTTGGTCGGCTATTTCGGGGCGGACGCCGTTGTCCGATCGCTGACCGCCGTCGGATGGCTGGGGTTCGGCACCATTTGCCTGATCCACCTCGTCCTGATGGCGATGATGGGGATCGCCTGGTGGACGTTGCTGCCCGGAACGAGGCTGCGGATTTCGATTTGGGGCCGCCTCGTACGCGATGCCGGCTCCGAAGTTCTGCCGCTCTCGCAGGTCGGTGGCTACGTTCTCGGGGCCCGGGCGATCACTTTAGCGGGCGTCCCCGGCACCATCGCGGCGGCGAGCACCATCGTCGATGTCAGCCTTGAGTTCGCTGCTCAAATCGCCTTTACGGGCCTGGCACTCGTGTGGCTGACCCAGCTCCGGCCCGATGCACCGGTGATCGTCCCCGTCGCAATCGGTGTGGTCGTGGCGGGAATTCTGGCATCGGGCCTTTTGGCCGCCCAGCGACGCGGTTTTAACCTAATCGACCACCTCGCCAGTGCGCTCGGCCGCGATTGGCTCCAGCGGACTGCCGCTGGCGCCGCCGCGCTTCATCGGGCCATCGCCGATATTTACGCGAGGCAGCTTCGCCTGGGGGCCAGTTTTGTGCTCCACCTCGTCTGTTGGATCGCTGCCACTTTCGAAGCCTGGCTTGTGTTGCGGTTTGCCGGCAAGCCGCTCGGCTTCGGAGTGGTGTTGGTGATCGAGGGCCTGCTCTACGCGGTCCGCAGTGTCGCCTTTGCTGTGCCGAATGCGGTCGGTGTACAGGAAGCGGCGTATGTCTTGCTCGGCGGAAGTTTTGGGCTGACGCCTGAGATGGCGCTTGCTCTCTCACTGCTGAAGCGCGCCCGCGATCTGGCGCTCGGGTTGCCGGTGCTCGCCGCGTGGCAGCTTCTCGAAGGCGGCCGACTGTGGCGCCGCGCCGCCGTGCTCGAATAGAGGTGACCGGCGCCGTTCGCGCCGAGCCCTTCCGGCAGGAGCTTAATATCCTCGCCGCCTTGCGATCCTCGCTGTGGTCGGCGTGTTGGGGACTTGGCCGCTGGCCGATCATGCCGGGCACCATCGGTCAGGCGGAACCGATCTTGTCGTAGCCCATTACTTTGTAGATCGCGAGCGAGCCGAGCCAAGTCGCCACAAAGACCCCGACGACGACATAACCGAGTGCAGTAAAATTGCCGACCGCGAAGGCGATCGAGCTCCAAATACCGCCCGTGAGGCCAAGCTTGTCTGCAGCAAGCCGCAATGCTTCGATTGCGCCGACCACGACGGCGACGACGACAGAAACACCAGTGATCGTCAGATTATAGTAGAGCTTGCGCCGAGGGCTTACGAAAGCCCACCCATAGACGCCGACCATCAGCATCCCGTCGGCGGTGTCGACAAGCGACATGCCGGCGGTGAACAACGCCGGAAACACCAGGATCGACCAGATCGATAGCCCTTTGGCTGCTTCGGCAGCGGAGATTGCGAGCAAGCCGATCTCTGTCGCGGTGTCAAAGCCCAGCCCGAACAGAAGCCCGAGCGGATACATGTGCCAGCTACGGGAAATCAACCGGAAGCAGGCCTGGAACAACCGACTGAGACCCCCTCGGCGGGCGAGAAAGACGTTCAGCTCCTCATCGGCATAGGTTTCCCCGCGCCTTGCCCGTCGAAAGACGCGAAAGATGCCAACGAGCACGACGAGGTTGATCGTTGCGATCGCAAAGAGAAACATCACCGAGACCAACGTGCCGACCAGGCTGCCGGCCGCGACCAACCCCGGAAAGCTCTGCTGCAGGCTGCTCGCTGTAAGGGCAACCAAGATCGCGGCTGCAATCACGACGGTCGAATGGCCGAGCGAGAAGAAGAACCCGACCGCGATTGGTCGCTGTCCTTCCTGCATCAATTTGCGCGTGACGTTGTCGATCGCGGCAATGTGGTCGGCATCGACCGCATGCCGGAGCCCGAAACCGTAGGCGATCAATGCCGTTGCCAACAACAGGGGATAGCCGCGAAACGCCGCGAAGGCCCACGTCCAGGCGAGCATATTAGCGCAGAGCAGCGTGATGGAGAGCCCTAGCACCTTGGGACGGATCTGGTCGGCTGGTGGCGGAAGAGCGGGTCGACCCTGCGGCATGGAACCCATTGATACAGCCCGTCGGTCGGGTGCGCCAATCCTTCGCGAAGCTTTGCTGGTCACCGGGCGGTCGGGCGCTTAGGCTGTGGCTCGGAAACGGGGTGAGGAGTAGACACCGTGGCCAATCGAGCCGAAGCCGTGATCGCTATGACCGACGCGCCGGAGGATAGCGAGCGTGCCGTGATCACCGATGGGTTGCGCGCCTACAACGAGGAGTGGGCCGGATCTTGGGACGGGCGGCCGCTGGCCATACTCGCGCACGATCCTCAGACGAAGAAGGCCGTTGGCGGGCTGCTCGGCCGTACCTCGCTTGGCCTGTTGAGGGTTGATACTTTTTTTCTGCCCGAGGAATTGCGGCGCGAGCGGCTGGGCAGCCGGATCCTCGCGATGGCAGAGGAAGAAGGCCGGCGACGCGGCTGCACCCGCGCGGTGTTGTCCACCCTCCACTTCCAGGCACCCGGCTTTTATCTGAAGCAGGGTTGGGAAGTAGCCGCCAGGATCGATTGCGAGCCGCCCGGCCACACGCGGTTCTACATGACCAAGAAGCTGTCCTGATTTTCTCCCGGTGGGAGAAAGCGACGGGGGAATTCGCGATGCATATCGTCGACGCCCAAATTCACCTGTGGGGAAGCGGCTTGCCGAGCAACCTGTCGCATCGGCAGGTGACGTCCTTTACCCCCGAGGAGGCGATCGCGCTGATGGACGAAGCCGGTGTCGATGCCGCGGTGATTCATCCTCCGGGTTGGGATCCGGGTTCGACCGACATGGCGTTTCGGGCAGTTCGGGATCATCCCGGACGGTTCGCGATCATGGGCTCGGTACCGCTCGATCGACCGGAATCCCGCGCCCGCGTCGCCGGCTGGAGAGACCAACCGGGCATGCTCGGTCTCCGCTATGGATTCCTCGGCGACCCCGCGCGGCGCTGGTTGCATGACGGGACCCTCGATGGGCTTTGGACGGCTGCCGAAGCTGCCGGTGTCCCGATCGCCGCGCTGGCGACGGATTCGCTGCCCGAGCTCGGCCGGATCGCCGAGCGCCATCCGGGACTGCGCCTGACGATCGACCACCTCGGCGGACGAGGCGGCACGACGATGCTGAAAGGCGCCGCAGCCATGACCCACATTCCGCAGCTGCTGGCGTTGGCGAAATTGCCGAATGTGGCGGTCAAGGCGACCGGTGTGCCGCACTATTCCAGCGAGGCCTACCCGTTTCCGGCACTGCACGCTTATCTGCGGCAAGTCTATGACGCATTCGGGCCGCATCGCATGTTTTGGGGCACCGACATCACCAAGATGACCTGCTCCTGGCGGCAATGCGTGACGATGTTCACCGAAGAGCTGCCGTGGCTCAGCGAGGAGGACAAGCGGCTCGTCATGGGTGACGGACTGTGCGCCTGGTGGGGCTGGAACCGGGCCGTCTGAATTCTGTGAAAACCGAGGAGATCATGCGATGAACACCAACGCGAAGGACAAACCGGTCGCCGTCGTTGTCGGCGCCACCTCCAAATGGCAATCCGACGGCCGCAATACCTTGCTGGCGCACGGCAAGCCGGTGGACGACAGCGATGTCGAGGTCGGTGTGCGCTGGGGTGTCGGCGGCGCCATCGCCCAGAAATTCGCCCAGGAAGGCTTCTTCACCGTGCTGACGACGCGCAAGGCGGCCAATGCGGCGGCACTGGCGCAGGCGATCCGCGATGAGGGCGGCGACTGTATGATCGTCGAGCTCGACCTCGTCTCGCAGGACTCGATCGCCAGCGCTTTCGCGACGATCCGCCGCGAAGCCGGCGACCCGGACGTTCTGGTCTACAATGCGGGTTACCTCGAAGGCCGCGACCTGCCTCCTGATAAAGAGCTGCTCGAATACATCCCGGTGGAATTGTTCGATACGACGCAGCACATCGCCTGCCGCGGGCCGTTTCTCGTCGCCAAGGAAGTGTTGCCGGCAATGCGCAAGAAGGGCCGCGGCTC
>Ga0306926_10001381_pt1 | contig 24032 bp, 15 predicted proteins | sample flu12Cox44000178_FD_203759 | JGI IMG/M metagenome (GOLD analysis project Ga0306926, IMG submission 203759) | Lab enrichment of tropical soil microbial communities from Luquillo Experimental Forest, Puerto Rico - flux8day.12C.oxic.44.000.178 (v2)... | ecosystem: Environmental > Terrestrial >...
AAACTGCGATCGGGACTTGCGGTTCTTCCGGTTTGTCCTTCATGCTCAGAATGGCGCGAATCACGGTCTCGTCGCCGGCCGACGTGTTGAGCATGGCGTGATACAGGTCGCGATTGGGCCATTCCATGTGGAAGTATTTCTCGACGAAAGCGGCACGTTCCCGATCAACGGTATCCACTTGCTCTTGAGCTTCCGCCTCACGCATGCCCTCGCGTATAAGGCGCCTGATCTTGGCCTCCCGCGGAGCAAACAGGAAAATGCGTAACGTGTCGTCGCGACCGCGCAAGTGATGTTGCGAGCCGCGACCGACCAAAACGCAATTACCGCTGGCGGCAGCCTGCAACGTGATCTGCTGCGTGATCCGCATAATGCTGTCGGCGTCGAGGCAATGCAGGCTATGCAGGTTCAGGTTCCCCTCGAAGCTGCCGCGCATGACCGACTTGATCAGCCGGTAGTACAGGGGATCGACGCGCTCCTCCCGACTCGCCACCTCGGACCGCTCGCAGTTGGCGATTCTTGCGATCTCGCAGGTGAACAGCTGGTCCCAGAGCTTCCATCCCAGGCGCTCGGCGATTTTTTGCGCGATCACGCCGCCGCCGGCTCCGTATTCTCGCTCGATGGTGATGACTCGAATCATAAGGCTTTCCCATCTTCCGAAATGCGCTAATGGGCAATGACAGTTTCGCCGCCGCCGTGCGGATCGTTTTTTCGCAGCAGGAACGAGAGAAAGAACATGATGCAGGCGATGACAGACAGAATCCAGAATACATCGAGATAGGCAAGGGTTCCAGCCTGCGCCCGGAGCCCCTGATATGCCCGGGCGTAAGCATGCGCCTGCGCATCGGGCAGGGACTGCCCGGTCTGGATGTATCGTTGCGTTTGCCCGATGATCAGGTTATTAAAACCCTGGTTCGTCGAGGTCGCGTGGCTTACCAGGACGTTTTGATGATATTGGGAGCGGCGTGCGATGAGAGTAGTAACCATCGACGTGCCCACGCTGCTTCCGATGTTACGGAAGAAATTGACCATGCCCGCCACTGCGTTGCTTTTCTCAGTTGCTATTCCTACATACGACACCAGCGTGATGGGCACGAAAAGGAAGCCCAACCCGACTTGCTGGATCACGCGCAGCCAGGAAGCGGAAACGAAGCTGATCTGTAGATCGATGCGCACGGTTGAATAAAACATGCCGAAGGCCAGGGACAGCCATCCAAACGCGATGATGTAGCGCGCCTGGATCATGGAGGTGAGTTTGCCGACGAGGGGAAAGATAAACAGCAAAAGTACGGCCCCGCCGGTAAGCACGAGCCCGGCGAGTTCGGCGGTGTAACCCAGCAGCGTCTGCAGGAACTGCGGCATCAGCACCAGGCTGGCAAACAGCAACACCCCGAGCATAAATATCATGATGCAGGCGCCAGCATAGTTGAGGTTCTTGAATAATCGGACGTCGATCACAGGGTTTTTGCTAAACAATTCCCAGATCACGAGGGACACGAGGCTCACGGCAGAGATAATGACGAGAGTGGTGATGAAGCGCGAACCGAACCAGTCGTCTTCCTGACCTTTGTCAAGCAGGACCTGCAAGGCTCCGATGCCAAACACGAGCAGTGAGACGCCGATGTAGTCAAGCTTGACGCCCGCGCCCTTCACCCGCACAAGGTACGGCGGATCTTCAATCAGTCGATAAACGAGAAGCAGCGCGAGGATGCCGACCGGAAGGTTTATGAAGAAGATCCAGCGCCAGGAGTAGTTGAACGTGATCCATCCTCCCAGCGTCGGGCCGATGGTCGGCGCCATGACCGCTGTGACACCATAAAGTGCAAATGCCAGCCCGCGTTTGGATGGCGGGAACGTGTCCGCCAGGATGGCTTGTGCCATCGGCTGCAACCCGCCGCCTCCTGCGCCTTGCAGCACCCGGAACAACAGCAGCAGGCCGAGGCTCGGCGCCAGGCCACAAAGCAGCGAACTGATTGTGAAAATGACCAGGCAGACCATGAAGAAGCGCTTGCGTCCGAAGACGCCTGCCAGCCATCCGCTGATAGGCAGAACGATAGCGTTAGAAACAAGATAGGAAGTGAGCACCCAGGTGCTTTCGTCGTTGCTAGCACCCAGGCTTCCCGCCATGTAAGGCAATGCGACGTTGGCAATGCTGGTGTCGAGTATCTCCATGAAAGCCGCCATCGCGACCACGCCAGCGATCAGCCATGGGCTGGGCTTCGGCAGCCCAATCGCCTGATCGAGTTGGAGAGCTTGCGATCCCGTACTCATCGCAAATAGACCTTCGGCTCAACGCTCATGCCCGGACGCAGCGACCGGTCGCGGTTCTCGCCCGGATCGAGAATGATCTTTACAGGAATCCGCTGCACGACTTTGACGTAGTTGCCAGTGGCATTCTCGGGAGGCAGGGCGCTGAACAATGGACCGGTGGCGCCGGCAATGCTGTCGACGTGGCCCCTGTAGGTACGGCCGCTCGAGTCCACCGAGAACTCCACCTTCTGGCTGGGCTTCATGTGACGAAGCTGGGTCTCCTTGAAGTTGGCGGTGATCCAGACCTGGTCGAGCGGAACGACATTCAACAAAACCTGGCCGGGCTGCACGTTCAGGCCGACGACGACCGTCTTGTTCACCTCGCCGCTGACGGGGGCTACCACTCTCGTGTATCCCAGATTGAGCTCGGCCTGCTCCAGCGCTGCGCGCTTCTGCTGCACATCGGCGACCGCCGAAAGCGCCCGGGCGCGTGTGGACTCGACCTGCTGCGGCCCTGTCTGGGCAGCGCGGTGATTCGCTTCAGCCTCGGCCAGACGGCTCTTTGCCTGCTGCACGGCTTGCTGCGCAGCGGCTTCATTAGCGTGTGCTGCAGCGACACTTGCCGTGCTGGCTTTGGCTGCGGCCAACGCCTGATCATAGGTCTGCTCGGAGACGTTCTGCTTCTCGACCAGTTGCTTGTAACGCTTCAGGTCATCCTGGGCTTTGACGTCGTTGGCTTCCACCTGATCGATTTGGGCACGGGCAGCGACCAGCTGCTTTTCGGCGGTGATGATTCCCGCGTTGGCGCTGTCCACATCCGAAGCAGAAAAGGTTAACTGGCTTGAGGTATTAACCGATGTAATCGGAACATTAATGTTGAGCGACCGCGCATTGGCCTCAGCGTTGGCGAGATCGGCTTTGGCTTTGTCGACGGCGACCTGATAGTCTTTGGGGTCAATCTCCACCAGCACGGTCCCCTTCTCGACATATTGGTTATCGTCGACGTTAACTTTAATCACGTAGCCGGAAATGCGGGCGCTGACGGGGGCGATGTGAACGTCGACTTGGGCGTCGTCGGTCGACTCGTACCCGCTGAAGTAGTGCCACAACCAGGCACCACCTGCGACAACTGCCAAAGCAACCAGCACAAGGACGAGAGTCCGATTCTTTGAGCGCGGACGCGGCGGCCGCACCAAACGCGGTGAGACACCTTCCTCTGTGGGCGGGACTTCGGTCACTGGTTTTTCTTTGACAACCGATCCGAGTGGGTTTTCTTGAGCAGCCATAATCTCCTCCGCGACGAACGCTACTTGGTTGCCAGGTACTGGCCATAATGCGTTCGCGCCACCCCCAAAGCTCGTGCCAGTTCGAGTTTGGACAGGTTGTGGGCGTACAAGCTCGCGATGTACTGATCGTTGGCGCTGGCCAGGGACTGCTGGGCCTGAACGACTTCGACGCTGTCAGTGACTCCGGCCGTGAAACGCTCTTTGGACCGGTCGAGATTTTCGTTCGCCAAGTCGACGTTCTGCCGGGCAACGGCGACCTGCTCCTTCGCGGCCTGCAGGTTCAGGAAGGCTGTCCGGACGTCGTAATCGATTTGCCCACGCAGGTTTTCAGCCTCCGCCCGACGCTGGTGCAGGGTTGCTTCCGCTGCCGTCACTTCACCCTTGATACGCCCCCCGGTGAAGACGGGAACGCTCACCCCAGCCTGAAAACCGAAAATCCCATGCAAGGTCCCAAAAGACGGCCCCTGCACGCCATAATCCCCACTCGCTAGGAGAATGGGATAGCGCTCGGCTCGAACGGCCGAAAGTTCCTTCTGCGCGGCCTGCACCGAGGCGATGGCCGCGCGGAAGTCGTTCCGCGAACTGTAAGCCTGCTTCAGGGCTTCGTCAACGGTTGCCGGCTCGAGATCGGCATAGGGCACGGCCTCCGCGATTTCGAAGGCCTGCCCCAGAGGCAAACCGATGGCACGGCTAAGATTCAGCTTCGCGATCGCGAAATTATTGCGGGCGATGCTGAGATTGTATTGTTCGGTGTGAAGCTGGACCGCGCTGCGAGTAACGTCGATTTTCGGGCTAGTGCCGGCATGGAGATCCTCCACCGCCTGGTCGTAAACCGCCTGCGCATTGCGTACCTGGGCTTCCGCCGCCTCAATGCGCGAGGCGTCCTCGATGACTTGCAGATAAGCATTGCCGACGGCGAGCGTGACCACGTCCAATATGTCGTTGTAGGACAATTGGGCAGCCTGCTCGGCGGTTCGGGCTGCGCGAAAACGCTGGATCGATTCGAAACTGAACAGCGTCTGACTCACAGTGGCCTCAGCCGTGCTGTAGCTGAACGGCCCAACCACACGCGGGATGAAAGGGGTTTTAATTCCCAGCGGAGCAGTCGTGGCCTGTTCGACATTCTCTGTTACCCCCGCGTTAACCTGCGGCAGTAATAAACTCAAAGCCTGGAGGCGCTGTCCTCGAGCTGTGCGAACGTTCTCCTGACTCTCGATCTGACCAAGGTTATAGCGCAGCGCCATCGTGACGGCGTCGCGCAACGTGAGCTTCACGACTTCGGCAGTTGCCGGTCCGCCGGGAACGCTTCCACCTACAGCTGACGAGGGACTCGGAGAGGCTTGCCCATGGGCAGACGGGAGTGCGAAAAACAACAGAAAAAGCGGCCAAGAAAGACGGGAAACGGCATGGCAGAAAGCCTGCCCCTGCAAACCTGATTGTGAAAAAAACTTGAAGATTGCCCGGCTCACTCCGAGGGTCATGGCAGTTGTCCTCCCACAGCTCCAAATTTTGACGATCAAGCACATCACCCAAAAGCACCTCAATGCACGCTGGAAGCTAGATTCGCGAAGATCAGAGGCGGATGCAAGTGTTCCGGGCGCGGTGTTCCCCACGGAACCATCGGGTCCGACCGAGATCGGAAACGGAGGAAATCCTGGGAGTGTGCCCCCTCCATCACACGCGATTGGCACAGTTTCGTGAACGACTCCACCAGGAGGGCGATCAGTTACTTGTGCTGTTGCCGACGAGAGTCGGCGATTACCTTCGGCATGTTCCTCGTTCCGGGCGCAATGCATATGCTATAAGGTGACGGTTCCGCCAAGTGAGTTGACCCAGGGGCCCCCGTTGTCAGGCAGTGCGTTCTCTAGGATCGAGCCCGGTCAATGAGTTCCTCCTCTCTACACAAACCCGCCATTCGAACGCTACGTGGCTGGCAGCGCCGTCATCCGCGGCACCGCGCAGATTTTCCCGTTCAAGCGTCTCTGCTTGAGGAAACCGGGTACCTCCAACTTTCGGGCCGATGCGGCGACCTTGGACATGGAGGCATGGGCGCAGTACTCACTGCCGAGGTGGCCAAGGACGAGGTCCTATCGCTGGAGTTCAGCCTGCCGGGTTTGCCGGCACCGCTCGTGATTCGAGCCATCGTACGCTTCAGCAAAGGCCTTCTGCACGGACTCGAATTCCTCGGCCTTTCCACCGAACAGCAGGCAGCGATTGACGAGTGCTGCGCAACGCTGCCGCCCATATAGCGCACCCTACCCCCTGCCAGAGGTGGTTACTTACGTCCGTAACCTCCGTCATCTTGTCTGGCGCAGTTGGGTGGGGCAACCTGTAGGCTGAAGTCTTGTCGGGCATGGCAAGGGAAGCCTGACTGAAATCCTTATGAGTGATTCCAAGGCCAATGTCCTACCCGGCGCCGACTGGACCCGGTTGCTGACCGACCCCGATCTGGTGGAGAACCTGGGCAGCCTGTTGCAAACCTATCGGGAAGCTCCTCCTGAAAAGCGGGAGGAGGCCTTGTTGAGCGCCATGCGCGAGATCAAGACCCGGTCCCGCGGGACTCCGGCGAACCTGACGCCCGCTGCTGCGGTACCGGAGCCAATGCTCAGTCCAACGCCTGTCACCTCCGCAGAAACTCCTCCATTCGAACCAAGCACCTATGTCCCTTCCTGGGTGGAGGACCGCCGGCGTTTTCCGCGAATCAAATGCTTCGTCGCAGTCGAGCTAAAGGTCGATGGATCGGAAACGCCGATCTGGGGCAATCTCGCAAATACCAGTATGGGTGGCTGTTACGTTGAGACGGTCACTCCGGTCAAAAGCGGATCCGATGTTCAAATCGGCTTGTGGGTAGCGAATGGGAAGATCTGGATCAAGGGTTTCATCCTGAACGGGATTGTGATCAAGAGCAATCCATGCTTCGGAGTTCGGGTCAAGTTCGAAGTGGAAGGGCCGGTTCGCGAGAGCCTTAAGCACTTCCTTAAGCACGTCGAAACCACCACCAAAGCACAGAAGAGTGAGCACAGCTACCTGCAGAAACTGCAGAAATAGCAGCCCCTGCCTTCGGCGTGGCTTCCAAGGTCACGCGATCTGTTGTCATCAAACATTTACATTTCCTTTCTGCGGGCACCTCTGCGACAGCCCACGCTTCGCCGGAAATTGATACACTCTATGCGTTTCCGCTGAACCCTCCGCCGTGGATCGCAATCCAATTGATTAAGGGCGTGGAACACTTGGGAATTGCAGCAATCACTCTGGGAGGAAAGCCGAATGGCGGTAAGTGAGCAGACCGTGGTGAGTGGGGCGCAGCTGGACCTGCTGGCAGTCAATACCATACGGACCTTAGCCATCGATGCGGTGCAGAAGGCGAACTCGGGGCATCCCGGTGCGCCGATGGGCCTGGCTCCGGTCGCGTACGAACTCTGGCAGCAATATCTGCGCTACGACCCGGAAAACCCCATCTGGCCGAACCGCGATCGCTTCGTGCTTTCTGCCGGGCACGCTTCCATGCTTCTCTACGCGCTGCTCTACCTGGCCGGGGTACGCAAGGTGAACGGGCATAACCATATCACCGACGAGCTTTCGGTATCCCTCGACGAGATCAAGCGCTTCCGGCAACTCGATAGCCGCACGCCCGGACATCCCGAATCGCACATCACGACGGGAGTCGAGACCACAACTGGCCCGCTCGGTCAGGGGTGCGGCAACAGCGTGGGCATGGCCATCGCGGAGCGCTGGCTGGCAGCCACCTACAATCGCCCGGGATTCGATGTTTTCAGTTACAACATCTGGACCATCTGCGGCGACGGCGACCTGATGGAAGGCGTGGCGGCGGAAAGCGCATCGCTCGCCGGGCATCTGAAGCTCAGCAATCTGTGTTGGATCTACGACAACAACCGAGTCACGCTGGATGGCCCTGCTTCCTGGTCGTTCAGCGAAGATGTGATGACGCGGTTCGTGGGCTACGGCTGGAACGTTACCCGCGTCAGCGACGCAAATGATCTCCGGACGCTGGCCCGCGCATACGACACATTCCTCAAGACCGATGACAAGCCGACCCTGATCGTGGTTGACAGTCACATCGGATATGGTTCGCCCCACAAACAGGACTCAAACGAAGCTCACGGCGAACCGCTGGGTGAGGAAGAGGCGCGGCTGACGAAGCTGAACTATGGCTGGCCGGAAGACGCGAAATTCCTGGTACCCGAAGGTGTAAAGGAACACTTTAAGGATGGCATCGGCCAGCGCGGCGGCGGACTCCGCGAGCAGTGGGAGAAGATGTTCAAGGAATACACGAAGCAATATCCGGATCTCGCTGCCCAAATCGGCTTGATGCAGTCGCGCGGACTTCCCCAAGGTTGGGACAAGAACCTGCCGTCTTTCCCGGCTGACCAGAAAGGCATGGCCACTCGCGAGAGTTCCGGCAAGGTGCTGAATGCGCTGGCACAGAACATCCCGTGGCTGGTCGGAGGCTCAGCGGACCTAGGCAACTCGAACAAGACCACGCTGAAGTTCGATGGGGCTGGGAACTTCAGTGCGTCGTCGTACGGCGGACGGAATATTCATTTTGGGGTACGCGAGCACGCCATGGGTGCCGCCATGAATGGGATGTCGGTTTCGAAGCTGCGTCCTTTCGGCGGAACCTTCTTCAATTTCAGTGACTATCTGCGCCCGACCATCCGGCTGGCTGCACTGATGGAGATTCCCGTGACCTACGTCTTCACCCATGACTCGATTGGACTGGGGGAAGACGGACCGACGCATCAGCCGATCGAACAGTTGCCGGCTCTGCGGGCGGTTCCGAATACGGTTGTGTTGCGTCCCGCCGACGCCAATGAAGTGGTCGAAGCGTGGAAGATCGCCCTGCACAACTCCAACGGGCCATCCCTGCTTGTGCTTTCGCGGCAGGCTGTTCCGACGTTTGATCGCACTAAGTACGCGTCGGCCGCGGGGGTGGCAAAAGGCGCCTATGTGCTCGCCGACGCAGAAGGCGGTAAGCCGCAAGTCATTCTGATGGGAACGGGGACCGAAGTTACGCTCTGCGTCGAGGCATACGAGAAGCTGAGGTCCGAAGGCATTCGCGCCCGTGTGGTCAGCATGCCGTCGTGGGAGATTTTTGAAAAGCAGGACCAAGCTTACAAGAGCAGCGTCCTACCCGCCGACGTGACAGCTCGAGTATCGGTTGAGATGTCCACGCCCCTGGGTTGGGAACGTTACGCCGGACCGAAGGGGCAGATGATAGGGATGCACACCTTCGGCGCCTCGGCACCGTGGAAGGATTTGCAGAAACATTTTGCTTTCACCGCCGACACGGTTGTGACGGCCGCGCGAAAAGCAATTTCCGAAAGCAAGTAAGGATTGGGGTCAGCTCCGCAACGGGTTTTTATCTCAAGTTTTCAGCTCCGCTTACTCTGAATCTCCTCGCGCCCTGGGGCGTCTGAAGATTCAACAACGTTTTACCTCTGGAGGAATCGTCATGAACCCCGTGGGAACTCTCGAAAGCGCCAAGGCCGTCAATCCGCTGAAAGAACTGTTGCAGCACGGCCAGTCGGTCTGGCTGGACTACATTCGGCGCAACCTGATCACAACCGGGGAACTCAAGCGGCTGATCGATGAAGACGGCCTGCGCGGGATGACGTCGAATCCTTCGATCTTTGAAAAGGCGATCGCCGGGAGCACGGACTACACCGACTTCCTCAACTCTCTCCGAGGGCGCACGGATCTGGACGCGAAGGCGCGCTACGAACTGCTCGCCATCCGCGACATTCAGGACGCCACGGACCTGATGCGGCCTGTCTACGACAGCGCAAAACGGAAAGACGGGTTCGTCAGCCTGGAAGTCTCGCCTTACCTGGCGAATGACACGGAAGGCACCATCACTGAGGCTCGTCGCCTGTGGAAGACCGTGTCGCGCGACAACGTGATGATCAAAGTTCCGGGCACCCCGGCCGGCTTGCCCGCCATCCGGCAATTGGTCAGCGAGGGCCTCAATATCAACATCACCCTGCTGTTCTCGCAACAGGTCTACGAAGAAGTCGCCGAGGCCTACATCGCGGGTCTGGAAAAGTTCGCAGCCTCGGGCGGCGACGTGAGCCGTGTAGCCAGTGTCGCCAGCTTCTTCATCAGCCGCATCGATACTCTGATCGATTCGATGGTGAACGAAAAGCGCAAGAACGCCACCGATCCTGCTCAACAAGCGTTGTTGAAGAGCATCCTCGGCAAGGTGGCGATCGCCAACGGCAAGCTCACCTATCAGTCCTACTTGAAAATCTTCAGCGGTCCACGTTGGCAGGCGCTCGCCAACCAAGGCGCCCAGCTACAGCGGGTGCTCTGGGCCAGCACCAGCACCAAGAATCCGGCATACCGCGACGTGCTTTACGTGGAAGAACTGATTGGCAAGGACACCGTCAACACGATCCCGCCAGCTACCTTTGATGCCTTCCGCGACCACGGCAAGGTCCGCGAGACCCTCACCGAAGACATTCCCGGCGCGCAGCAAACGATGGACACACTCGCCAAGGTCGGCATCTCGATGAAGCAGGTGACCGACAAGTTGACCGTCGACGGCGTGAAGCTTTTTGCCGACGCCTTCGATCAATTGCTCGCCGCGGTGGAGAAATCGAGTGGGTGCCCGGTCGCCCCTCATGTCAGCAAGCAAACCCACTCGCTGCCCCCCGATCTTGCCACGGCGGTGAAGACCGCCACCGACGACTGGCGTGCCAACGGGAAAGTTCGGAGACTCTGGCAGCGCGATGCCAGCCTCTGGACTGGGACAGACGAAGCGAACTGGCTCGGCTGGCTCGGCATCACGGAAGACCAGATCGCGCAGCACGACCAGCTTCGCAAAGTTGCAGAAGATGCCAAGAGCGGCGGATTCAAAGACATCCTGCTGCTCGGTATGGGCGGCTCGAGCCTATGCCCGGAAGTCCTGCGCTTGAGCTACGGGAAAATTGCAGGATACCCTGAGTTGCACGTCCTTGACTCGACCGACCCTGCGCAGATCAAGTCGTTCCGCGACAAGATCGATCCCGCCAAGACGCTGTTCATCGTTTCCAGCAAGTCGGGCAGCACCCTTGAACCCAACATCTTCAAGCAGTACTTCTTCGAGCAGGTGAAACAGGCCATCGGCGCCGACAAGGCGGGCAGCCGTTTCATCGCCATCACCGATCCCGGATCGAAGATGCAACAGGTAGCCGAGAAGGACCAGTTCCGACACACCTTCTTCGGGCTGCCCAGCATCGGGGGGCGCTACTCGGCCCTCTCGAATTTCGGCATGGTGCCGGCCGCGGTCATGGGGCTCGACACCAAGAAATTCCTGGAGCGTAGCGACGAGATGGTGGAGGCGTGCGCTTCCTGCGTGCCGGTTGATGCCAATCCGGGAGTGATCCTGGGGATCATCCTGGGCGCGGCGGCCCAGGAGGGAAGGGACAAGATCACGATCGTCGCGTCCCCAGGAATTTTCGATTTGGGTGCGTGGCTCGAGCAGTTGCTCGCCGAGTCCACCGGCAAACAAGGCAAGGGCCTGATCCCCGTGGATCGTGAAGCACTCGGGGCGCCTGCGGTCTACGGCAAGGATCGCGTGTTTGCCTATCTGCGCCTGGAGACCGCCCCTGACTCAAATCAGGACGCCAAGGTCGCCGCGCTTGAGAAGGCCGGCCATCCCGTAGTCCGCATCGCGATGACTGACAACTACGATCTGGGACAGGAGTTTTTCCGCTGGGAAATTGCTACTGCCGTCGCCGGCTCAATCATCGGTATCAACGCCTTCAACCAGCCTGACGTGGAAGCCAGCAAGGTGGCCACGCGCAATCTGACCGGTGAGTACGAGAAAACAGGGTCCCTCCCTGGGGAAAAACCCATCCTCGAAGACAAAGGGATCAAGCTCTTCACCGACGAAAAGAACGCCGCCGAGTTGGTCAAGGCTGCCGGATCAGACAAGTCGCTGGTCGGCTATCTCGGAGCGCACCTTAACCGGATTCAGGCGGGAGACTATTTCGCGCTACTCGGTTACATCCAGATGAACGATGCGCACGAGCGGCAAATGTCGGCGATCCGTCACGCGGTGCGCGACAACAAACACGTGGCTACTTGCCTCGGCTTCGGCCCGCGCTTTCTGCACTCCACGGGACAAGCCTACAAGGGCGGCCCCAATAGCGGAGTCTTCCTGCAGTTGACCTGTGACGACGCCAACGACATTCCGGTTCCGGAACAGAAATACACCTTCGGAATTGTGAAAGCCGCTCAGGCCCGTGGCGATTTCCAGGTGCTGGCAGAACGTGGACGACGCGCGCTGCGAGTGCATCTGCCCGCTGATTTGGCTTCAGGCCTGCAGACTTTGCAAGCCGCGATCAACGAGGCGCTCCGCTAGACCTGAACCGGAACGGAATCGGCCTGCGCTGCAGGCGCGGCATTCACTTCTAAGGAGAAGTAGCATGCAACTAGGAATGGTAGGGCTGGGACGGATGGGCGCCAACATGACGCGGCGTCTGTTGCGCGGCGGACACCAGGTTGCCGTCTCAGATCTGAGCCCGCAAGCGGTGAAGGACCTGGCCGGCGAAGGAGCGGTCGGATCTTCTTCTCTTCAGGATCTGGTCAGCAAGCTCAAGGCGCCGCGTGCGATTTGGGTTATGGTGCCGGCCGGTGGCCCAACCGAGCAGACGGTCCAGACCCTTGCCGGATACCTGCAGGCTGGCGACACCGTCATTGATGGCGGCAACTCCTACTTCAAAGATGACGTGCGACGCTCGAAGACCCTCGAGCCGAAGGGGATTCACTATGTGGACGTCGGCACCAGCGGCGGCGTGTGGGGACTGGAACGCGGCTACTGCATGATGATCGGTGGGCCGAAAGAAGCAGTCCAGCGACTCGATCCCATCTTCAAGACGCTCGCTCCCGGCATCGGCGACATTCCGCGCACCCCCGGCCGCGAAAAACTGGGCGGCACCGCTGAGCAGGGTTACATCCACTGCGGACCCTCAGGCTCCGGTCACTTCGTGAAAATGGTGCACAACGGCATCGAGTACGGCATTATGCAGGCCTACGCCGAGGGCTTCGACATTTTCAAGAACGCCACAAGCAAAGAACTGCCCGCGGACCTTCGCTACGACCTGAACTTGCCTGACATCGCTGAAGTTTGGCGTCGCGGCAGCGTGGTCAGCTCCTGGCTGCTCGACCTGACCGCGATGGCACTCGCGGAGAATCCGACGCTGTCGGAATACAGCGGCTTCGTGCAGGATTCGGGCGAGGGACGTTGGACCATTGAGGCTGCCATTGACGAGGCGGTTCCGGTGGACGTGCTTTCTGCCGCGCTGTTCGTCCGGTTCCGCTCGCGCCAGGAACACACCTTCGCTGAGAAAATGCTTTCCGCCATGCGTCAGAAGTTCGGCGGTCACATCGAACCAAAAGCTGCGCAAAAGTCCGCCTGACGCTGGTTTCCGGCAGACTAACGGCGCAGAACGAGCACTGAGGACGTTATGGCCCAGATTGCGACCATGCCCGCAACCACCACCGCGCCGGTCGGGAAAACTGCTGATCCATGCGTGATGGTGATCTTCGGGGCTTCCGGGGACCTGACACAACGCAAGTTGATTCCCGCGCTCTATAACCTGGCACGCGCCCAACTACTCTCGCCGAGCTTCGCGGTGGTAGGAGTCGCCCGGCGGCCCATGTCGTCAGAGGAGTACCGCCAGAAACTCTCGGAGGAAGTGCGGAAGTTCGTCACGGGTGATTTTGATCCTGAACTGTGGGGTTCGTTCGTCCGCCGCATGCACTACCTGCCGGGCAATTTCGACAACCAGGATACGTATACCAATCTCAAGCAACTGCTCGGCAAACTCGATCAGGAAAGCGGGACACAGGGCAATTACTTCTACTATCTCGCCACGTCGCCCGACGCGTTCGCTGAAATCGTCGAGAGTCTCTCGGACACCGGATTAATGCGGCAGGAGAACGGCCAGTGGCGTAGGGTCATCATCGAGAAGCCTTTCGGACACGATCTGGAAAGCGCGCGCGAGCTGAATCAGCAACTCCTCAAGTTTGCCGACGAGAAGCAGATCTACCGCATCGACCACTATCTGGGAAAGGAAACCGTCCAAAACATTCTGGCTTTTCGTTTTGCCAATGGAATTTTCGAGCCGATCTGGAATCGGCGGTATATCGATCACATCCAGATCTCGGTCGCCGAGACGGTGGGCGTGGAGAAGCGTGGCGGCTACTACGATACGGCCGGTGCCCTGCGCGATATGGTGCCGAACCACATCATGCAGCTGATCTCGCTCACGGCCATGGAGCCGCCGGTCTCGTTCCGGGCGGACGCGGTCCGCGATGAGCAATCGAAAATCCTGCATGCGGTCCAGCCCTTGAGTGCCGAGGAAGTCCTCACGCGAACGGTGCGTGGTCAGTATGGAGAAGGTGTAATCAACGGGCAGCGCGTTCCCTCGTACCGGGCCGAACCCGGTGTGCCGCCCGATTCGAAAACCGAAACTTTTGTCGCGATGAAGCTCGCCATCGACAATTGGCGGTGGGCCGACGTTCCCTTCTACCTGCGCACGGGTAAGCGTTTGGGGGTCCGCAATACGCACATCGTCATTCAATTCCGACGCGCGCCATTTGTCCTTTTCCGCGATACACCGGTCGATAACCTTCTGCCCAATCAACTCGTGCTACACATCCAGCCGGAGGAAGGAATCTCGTTGCGCTTCGCTGCGAAAGCGCCCGGTGCCCTTATGCGGCTGGGTACGGTCGACATGAATTTCGAGTACCAGGACTACTTCGGCGTGCAAGCGAATACAGGCTACGAACGGCTGCTGCACGATTGCATGATCGGCGATCAAACACTGTTTCAGCGGGCTGACATGGTCGAGGCGGGTTGGTGCGTGGTTAGCCCGATGCTTGATGTGTGGAAAGCTCTTCCGCCGCGCAGTTTCCCGAACTATGCGTCTGGGACCTGGGGCCCCAAGGAGGCCGACGAACTTCTCGAGCGTGATGGACGGCGCTGGAGGAATTTCGAGAAATGATCCTGGCCGGGGACATCGGCGGCACCAACTCGCGTTTGGCGTACTTCCAGAATGAGAACGGAAAGCTGACCGTAGCCGCCCAAGGTGTTTTCCCCAGCCGCGAGCATCGCGGACTCGACGAGATCGTTGCCAAGTTCGTTGAAACTCAGAAAGTCCACCCAGAAGTGGCCTGCTTCGGTGTCGCTGGCCCGGTGCGCAACGGTCGCGTGGAAACGTCCAACCTGCCCTGGACCGTCGAGGCGTCGCGGCTGGCCTCGGAACTGGACTTGCCTTCCGCGATGCTGATCAATGATCTCGAGGCCAACGCCTGGGGCATTGCATGCCTCTCCGAGACAGATGTCGTTCCGCTAAACCGGGTCACGGGTAGTCCAGCGGGAAACCAGGCCGTAATTTCTGCCGGCACTGGACTTGGCGAGGCAGGTCTCTACTGGGATGGTAAGACGTATGACATCTTCGCGAGCGAAGGCGGCCACTGCGACTTCGCCCCGCGCTCTGAAATGGAAATCGATCTGCTACGCTATCTCGCCTCACGGTTCGAGCACGTCAGCGTGGAGCGAATTGTTTCCGGACCTGGGCTGGTCAACGTCTATCACTTCCTGCGTGACACCTACGGTGGAGAAGAACCCCCGTGGCTGGCGGAACAGATGCTCCGCAGCGACCCCGGCGCGACGATTTCGCAGGCCGCCATCGCCGGCAAGAGTCCGCTGGCTATGCAGGCGCTGGAATTGTGGATCTCGATCTATGGCGCCGAGGCGGGCAATCTGGCCCTGAAGCTCATGGCCACCGGCGGTGTCTACGTGGGAGGAGGCATCGCCCCCAAGATCATCTCGAAACTCTCGGGGCCGCTGTTCCTCGAAGCGTTCACCGGAAAAGGGCGTCTGCAGCCCTTGCTTGAGTCCATCCCGGTGCGGGTGATCACCAACGACAAAGTCGCCTTGTTCGGTGCAGCTCGGTACGCGTCTAGCAAAAGAATGCGCGAAGTTCAGAACGTATGAGCACGTCTGCTGAGATTCGCGTCTTCCAAGATCCCTCGGCTCTGTTCCACGCCGCGGCCAAAGAGTTTTCTGATCAAGCGCAGAGCGCAATCCGCGAGGCCGGTCGATTCACGGTGACCCTCTCGGGCGGGTCGACCCCCAAAAGCCTCTACAGCCTGCTAGCGACAAATGCGGATTTGCCCTGGGACAAGGTGTTTTTCTTTTTTGGCGATGAACGCCACGTTCCTCCTGACAATCCCGAGAGTAACTACCGCATGGCTCGGGAAAGTCTGCTGGCGAAGGTTCCGGTTCCGCCCGCGAATGTCTTCCGGGTTCAAGCGGAGAATCCCGATGCAGCTCAAGCGGCGGCAAGCTACGAGCAAGCTTTGCGGGATTTCTTCCAAACGCCAGTGAGCGGTTTTCCCGTGATCGACCTAGTCCTGTTGGGTATGGGGCCCGATGGACACACCGCTTCCCTGTTTCCGGGAAGTCAAGCACTAGGAGAGAAGTCGCGGTGGGTGGTTTCCAACTGGGTAGAGAAGTTCAAAACGGACCGAATCACGCTGACTCTGCCGGTTTTAAACAACGCCAAGACCGTAATGTTCCTGGTGAGCGGAAAAGACAAAGCTAGCGTTCTGAAAGAAGTACTGGAAGGAACTCAGCCGGCGAGTCAATTTCCTTCAAAGCTGATCCGCGCGGAACATGGGCGATTGATTTGGATGGTAGACCAACCGGCTGCTCGAAATCTTGCCGGAGCCCGACCTTAGGCCGCGCTGCCCCGCCAATCGGCAATCTCTTTCATGCCGTCTCCGAAGGTATGCTCAAAAAGCCGAACCATGTGGCGCGAGTGCTCAAACTCATGGATGTCGGCCCAGACCTCAGCTTGCCAGGGCTGTTCGTGAGTAGCAGACTCTCCGCAGGTGGCGCACCGGGTATGGAGGCGGGTGGTCATGCCGCTATTGTGCGGAACCGGCTTAGGACCATCCGGCAGCTCGATAAAGATGCAGCGAACCTCTTCGATTTCCTCGTTGGGGCCGATCAAGTGCTCATAGCGAAGCAGGTATCCAAAGCCCAGCGTCCGCGCTTCGGCCTCGGCTTCCATGCGGGTGTGGAACGGCCCATATTCGGCGCGCAACTCCTCGGTGGAGTCGCATGCCATCCAAAACGTTTCTTTGTACGCCATTGCCTACCTCGCCGGATCTTGCGGTTTCCGCTCGCCTGGGAGGACGAGATAACAGCAAACCACAATGCAGGGTAGCAATTCAAGTTCCGCGTCAGGAAGACCAAGCCCGTGCATTTTCGGGCTTCTAGCGTTGGCCAGTCTCTACGACCGCAATGCCGGTGCAACAATTTGCAACGCCGACCGAAGCGCCTTGACCCAAACCAGTGGCTTCTTGCCTTCCGGCAGGGGCCCCGCGAACTATGTCCCACCGCGCAAGAGCCCGTCGACCAAACCCGTTCGGCCCGCTTTCCCCCGTGCGCAGGTGCTGTTTCACGGTACGCGGGCTGATGTGAAGGTTGCCGGCGATCTCTTTGTTGCTGCATCCCCGCGCGAGAAGCCGTAGGACGCCTTCATCGCGCGGGGTGATTTTGCTGGCGTCAGGATTGATCATTGGCTCTCCTACTCCTCAAACGATCCGGCTTGCAAAATTCAGCTTTCTGGAAAGCACGCGTTTCGCCAAACCTTCGCTTCGCGTGTCATGGGGGGCGGAGACTGATGATTTCTGGCAGATAGCCTCAGAGCCGGCATCTATTAGGACGAGTCCAATCGCTTAACGAAACTTCTTGGAGGGCTAGCAGACGGGAATGGAATCCCCCGCATAAGGTGCTCTTGATCCTAAGGGCGGCTCTGCTTTCAGACTTTCTTAATGTTACTTTCCTATGCTTCATGGACAGGAGGTCGGTCGGTGACTACCTTCAGTGTTTCGAGCCAGGTGCTGCGTTTCGTCGTGGGCACAACTCTAGCTCTGCTCGGGCTGACGGGCGGGTTCGCTACAGCGCAAGAGTCAGCTCAGTCATCGCCAACGCGAAGCACTTCCACCGATTCAGCCGCGCCCTTGACCCTCACCTTGCAGGACGCCCTTCAGCGGGCGCAGACCTACACCCCTGAATATCGAGCTGCGCTGACCGAAGCTGGCCTCGCCCACGAAGACCGGGTACAGGGCCGGGCAGCGCTTCTGCCCAGCGTCAACTACAACAATCAGATCATTTACACGCAGGGCAATAACACGCGCTCGAACACTCCTATTTTCATTGCGAACAACACAGTCCACGAGTACATCAGCCAGGGCAACGTCCACCAGGAGCTGTCCCTGACCACATTTGGTCAATACCGCAAGGCAGCGGCAGCCGAGGCCCTCGCACGCGCCCAGGCTGAGATCGCCACACGCGGACTGGTGGTCACGGTCGTGAAGTCCTATTTCGGCCTGGTGGCCGCCCAGCGCAAATACGGCACCGAACAACTGGCCGCTGAGGAGGCCCGCAAATTTCTCGATATCAGCCAGAAGTTGGAAAACGGCGGAGAGGTCGCGCATTCCGACGTTCTCAAGGCCCAGATCCAGTTTCAGCAGCAACAACGGGACCTGCAGGAAGCGCGGCTGGAGATGGAGAAAAGCCGGATGGAATTGGCGGTCATCATCTTTCCCGACTTCAATCAGAACTTCAGCGTGATCGACGATCTGCAGATGCCGCAGTCGCTCCCGGAATTTGCCGAGGCGCAGCAGATGGCGGGGCGCAAGAATCCCGACCTCCGCGCTGCCCTCGCTGCGGTACAGGTAGCCAATCACGAGGTTACGAGCGCATGGGGCGGAATCCTGCCCTCGGCTACCGTCGATTATTTCTACGGCATCGACGCGAGCCATTTCGCGACGCGTCAGTTCGATCCGGTTGCGGGAGTGTTTGTGAACAACTTGGGATCGTCCATCGTGGGCACGGTCCAGTTCCCTCTGTGGAATTGGGGATCGAACTGGAGCAAAGTGAAGCAGGCGCATCTCCGTCGTACTCAGGCCCGCGTCGAACTCAGCTTCGCCCAGCGCCACCTGCTTAGCAATCTGCATGCGTTCTATGATGACGCGGCCACTTCGCGATCGGAACTCGAGTCCTTGCAGCAGTCGGCCGAACTGGCTTCGGAAAGCCTGCGGCTGACTACGCTGCGCTACCAGGCAGGAGAATCCACCGTGCTCGAAGTCGTGGACGCTCAAAACACGCTGACACAGTCTCGCAACGCGTATGCGGACGGCCAGGTTCGTTATCGCGTCGCCATCGCCACTCTGCAGACTCTCACGGGGAGTTTCTGATCCATGCTCCTTTCCAAATCATTCCAGCCTCGGCATCCGCGGCGAAGAGGCGGCCATCGGGGTGGGCAAATGGCCTCAGGGTTTTTCATGGCCGCAACCCTCATGGTGCTGGCCGCATGCTCAAAGCAGCCTGCCGAAAAAGAGCCCACCGTCGCCGTGCAGGTGGCAACCGCCGAGAAGAAGACTCTGCATCAGACAATCGCCGCACAGGCGATCCTGTTCCCCCTACAGCAGGCGGCGATCACTCCCAAGATCAGCGCTCCAGTGAGCAAGTTTCTTGTGAACCGGGGCAAACCCGTCCGTGCTGGCCAGTTGCTCGCAGTCCTTGAGAATCGCGACCTGGCCGCGTCCAGCGAAGAGAACAAAGGCGGACTGGAGCAGGCTCAGGCGACCTACGAGACCACCACGGCCGCCAGCCTCCCGGAAGAATTGCAAAAAGCGCAGCTAGACACCGAAGCCGCGAAGAAGATGCTCGACGCCCAGGAGAAGGTCTACCAGAGCCGCCAGGAACTGTTCCAACAGGGCGCCCTCCCTCGTAAGGAACTGGACCAGGCGGGCGTCGATGTGACCCAAGCCCGCAACCAATACGAAATCGCGCAGAAGCATTACGCCGCGCTGCAGAAGGTCGGTAATCCGCAGGGACTCAAGTCTGCCGCGGGACAGTTGCAGTCCGCACGCGGCAAATTTCTCGGCTCCGAAGCGCAACTCAGCTATTCCGAAATTCGCAGTCCCATCAACGGGGTGGTCACCGATCGCCCCCTCTATCCGGGCGAGATGGCCGCCGCGGGCACCCCCTTGATCACGGTCATGGACACCTCGCAAGTCATCGCCAAAGCGCACATCCCGCAACCCGAAGCTGCGGTGCTGACGGTGGGGGATCCGGCGACGCTGACCGTCCCGGGCGAAGCCGAAGCCATCGAAGGAAAAGTTACGGTGGTCAGCCCCGCACTCGATCCCAACAGCACCACCGTGGAGGTCTGGGTGCAGGCTCCCAATCGCAAATCGCGGCTCAAGCCGGGAACCAGTGTCCAGATGTCAATGCTGGCGAAATCGGTAAATGACGCGGTGGCAATCCCGGCGTCTTCCGTGCTGACCGCGCAGGATGGCACGACCACGGTGATGGTCGCTGGCCCCGACGGGCGCGCCCATCAGACCGCGGTAAAGACCGGCATTCACGACGGCGACCAGATGCAGATCGTCGAAGGCGTCAAGGCCGGCGACAAGGTGATCGTGTCGGGCGCATATGCCTTGCCCGACAAGACCAAGATCACCGTTGAAGCCTCGAACGAGCCCGGTGAGAAGAAACCCGGGGCCGGAACCGAAGACAAAGATCAGAAGGACGACAAGAAGGATTAGGTCGGCGGAGATTCACGGTTGAACCATGCTGAAAACTCGTACTGGGTCACGCGACATTCGCGCTCGGTGATCTTCTTGATCCTGACGCTGGCGGTGCTGGGCGGCTACCTGGCGTTCACGATCCCGGTATCGGTGTTTCCTTCGACCAATTTTCCCCGCATCCTGATCGCGGTGGACAACGGAGTGATGCCAATCGATCAGATGATGGTGACGATCACCCGCCCGATCGAGGAAGCGGTCAACAGCGTTCCCGGACTTGAGGAAGTCCGCTCGACCACCAGCCGAGGCTCCGCGGAAGTCAATCTCTTCTTCAACTGGGATGTGGACATGTTCACGACATTGCAGTACGTGAACGCCGCGATTGCGCGTGTGCAACCGGACCTGCCTTCGACGGCCACCATCGTTCCCAACCGGATGACGTTCGCCAGTTTCCCCATCATTGGCTACAGCCTGACCTCCGAAACGGTTCCACAAACGCAGCTCTGGGAGCTTGCGACCTACGACATCAAGCCGCGATTAAATCGATTGAACGGCGTTTCGACGGTGCTGGTTCAGGGCGGACAAGAACCGGAATTTCACATCGAACCCGACCCGGCTCGTCTGCTTGCCGCGGGCGTCACGGTTACCGACATCCTCGACGCGATCAAGCGCACGAATCTGATCGACTCGCCCGGCCTGTTCGAACGCAATCATCAACTCATCCTCGGGCTGGTCAGCGGGCAAGTCCGCACGCCCTCCGAGATTGCGGCGGTGATCGTAAAGTCGACGCCCGCGGGCGTTCCGGTACGCGTAGGCGATCTTGGCCAGGTGGTTCCCGGAGTCAAGCCCGTTTACCGGATCATCACCGCCAACGGCAAACCCGCCGTCTTGCTCAACATCAATCGGCAGCCCGACAGCAATACCCTCGACGTAGCCAACCAAGTACACCAGGCTCTGGACGAGATCCGCAAAACGCTGCCTCCTGGGATTGAGGTCCAGCCCTTCTACGACCAATCGATCATTGTGGGCGAATCGATCAAGAGCGTGCGCGATGCCATTCTGCTCGGCTTGCTGCTGGCGTCGGTCATTCTGGTTGTCTTCCTGCACGACTGGGGAACGTCGGTGGTGGCAGGCCTAGTCATTCCAGTCACGGTTCTGGTCACCTTCGTCGTGCTAAAACTGCTCGGTCAGACGTTCAACCTGATGACCCTGGGTGGTCTCGCCGCGGCCGTGGGCCTGGTGATCGACGACGCCATCGTCGTGGTCGAAAACATCGTGCTGCATCGCGACGCGGGGCAGGGCCGGCTGCAGGCAATTCGCAGCGCTCTGGGCGAGATCACGGTTCCCCTGGTTGGCTCGACGGTCACGCCGGTGGTGGTGCTTGTGCCCTTGGTCGTGATCACTGGGGTCTACGGGACATTCTTTCGCGCTTTGGCGTTAACGGTCGGCGTTTCCCTGTTCACTTCGCTCGCCCTCGCCCTGACCTGGACTCCGACGCTTAGTAGCTACTTCATTGGCAAGCAGGGCGACGCTCCGGATGAAATTGAAGAAAGCGGGGAATCCTTCGCGCGGCTGATGGAGGCCGAAGAAGCCTCGATTGGACCGCGATTTCGGCGCATCATCGAATTCCATCAACGGTGGTTGCGCCGAGGGGTTGAAAACAAATGGTGGCTGGCGGGCGGGGCGGTTGCTCTCGTCGTTGTGTCCTGCGTGTGCTTCTATTTCGCCGATACCGACCTGATGCCGGAAATGGACGAAGGCGGCTTCACCCTCGACTACTGGACCCCAGCCGGCGCTTCGCTTTCTGAGACCAACCGCATGGTCCTCGACATCGAGCGCATGATCAACGCGACTCCCGAAGTGGAAAGTACTTCCCGCCGCACCGGAGCCGAACTCGGCCTGGCGGCGGTCACCGAGGCCAATCGCGGCGACATCCTCGTGAAGCTCAAGCAGGATCGCAAACGTTCCATTGAGGACGTAATCGAGGATGTCCGCTCCCAGGTCGTCGCCCACGAGCCCGCCGTGCGCGTCGAGTTCGTACAGGTACTGCAGGACATGATCGGCGATCTCACGGGCGAGCCGGAACCCATCACGGTGAAGCTGTTCTCGCAGAATCCAGCACTGCTCGAGACGTGGGCGCCCAAAGTTGCCGATGCGATCCGCTATGACGAAAAAACCGGCAAAGGCGCGGAAGGAGTCGTCGATGTCCTCGACGGTCTCGAAAACACGATCAGCAGCCCGGCGGTAAATTTCCAGGTCGACCCCGCGGTGGCCGCCCGGGCCGGTTTCACACCCGAGGAAGTTGCAACCGATGCTGCTGCGATCATTGAAGGGGAGCCGGCGGCGACGCCGGTGGTATCGAATGATCGCGTCTACACCGTTCGCGTGCGCTTCCCTGCGGAAAAGCGTACGTCCCTTGAAGCAATCTCCAATACACTTCTTACCAGCACCTCCGGCCATACCGCGACTCTCGGCGCGCTCGCGAAAATCACCGAACTGCCACCCCAAACCGAAATTCGTCGCGAAAATCTACAGCGCAACGTTTCCATCACTGGCCGCACCGAAGGCATTCATCTAGGGACCGCGATCGATCGCGTGCGAAACGCGGTCGGCGCACTCGATCTTCCGCCTGGCATTCGTCTTGAGTACGGAGGCACTTACAAAGAGCAACAGAAGAACTTTCACGATTTCACGTTTGTCTTGGGGTTGGCCATCGTGCTCGTCTTTATCGTGCTGCTTTTCGAATTTCGAACTTTCGCCGCGCCGGTCGCCATTCTGGCCTCAGCCCTGCTCTCGACCTCAGGAGTTTTCATCGCTCTGCTGATCACACGGACCACGTTCAACGTTTCTTCCTTCATGGGCATGATCATGGTGGTGGGAATCGTCGCCAAGAATGGCATTCTCCTGCTCGACGCCGACCAGAAGTTTCGCGCCCTGGGCATGCCGGCGGAGGAGGCGATGCTGCAATCCGCACGCCGCCGCCTGCGCCCCATCGTGATGACGGCCCTGGCCACGATCGCTGGCATGCTGCCCCTGGCCTTCGCGATCGGGGCCGGATCGCAGATGCTGCAACCCCTGGCCATCGCGGTGATCGGAGGCATTCTTGTTTCCATGGTGCTGTCGCTGATCATCACACCCGCCGTGCATTTCTACCTCAGCCCGGAAGAGGCGGGTGAGCGGGAATTGGCGCCCTCGCAGGCTGCCTAGAAACCGTCCAGCCAACCTCCTGTGACTGCGTTTGGTTCGCCAATTGCACTACAATAAGGTGCAGAGTGGGTCATTTTGCGACAAGAGAACCTGCGCCCGACAGCCCGATGAACAGCGGCAAGAAAGGAACTCCGCTCCTCGACGAAGCAACCTTCCAGAAGTTGCTGGCTGCGGCCTACGTTCTGCAGGAGCATCATGATCATGCGCAACCCCCTCAGACGCCTGCCGCACGGGCGGAGAATCCTGACAGCGATTCTGATACCAGCATCCTGGCCCAGATCGTTGAGACCCAGCACGAAATCCAGACCAATCACCTGGATCTGGGGGCCACGACCAACCTGATCGCCGAGCGCATCCTCAGGATTACGGGCGCTCAAGGTGCTGCGATCGGAATTGTGCAGGACAGTCAGATTTTCTATCGCGCGGCGCGCGGAATTCTTGCCAACCAACTCGGCAAAACTCTGCGCCCGGAAGCCACGCTCTCCGGCAACACCATTTTGCACGATGTCATTTTGCGCTGTACGGATGCCTTGGCAGATTTCCGGGTCGATCCGGAGATCACGAAGCGATCCGGTATCAGCTCTCTGATTTCGGTTCCGGTGCTCAACGGCGGCAAGACGGGCGGCGCACTCGAACTCGCGTACAGCGCGAAAAATGCCTTTCACGATCAGGATG
>Ga0306926_10001382_pt1 | contig 24014 bp, 17 predicted proteins | sample flu12Cox44000178_FD_203759 | JGI IMG/M metagenome (GOLD analysis project Ga0306926, IMG submission 203759) | Lab enrichment of tropical soil microbial communities from Luquillo Experimental Forest, Puerto Rico - flux8day.12C.oxic.44.000.178 (v2)... | ecosystem: Environmental > Terrestrial >...
CCGAAAGAACCAACCACCAACCTACCTGCTGCTGCACAAAGGGCGTGATGGTCCCGCGCCGAAGGACGGCCCGCGGCCCAAAAAGATATTGAATCGCTGCCCCCTGCCTGGTTGAGTTCGTTGCCCAATAACCGCCTGTGTCGCCCAAAACGCCGAGCCATCTGTTGATGTCGTAAACCAGTTCGCCACCACCGCCGTTTCCATTAAATGTAAGCGAGGGTGGCAAGCCGTTAACCTTGGATTCCACGTTGAAGCGAACATAGTTATAACTGCCGTAAACCTCAAACTTCGGCCGGTCGTCCTTCGCTCTGAGTGCCGGCGCCGCGCTAATCACCGCAAGCAAACACACAACCGCGGGGGGGTTCCTCATTTCAATGCACCTCCTTGGCATCAAAAATTCGGTGGACCCTGCCGGTGCAATACCGGGATTGCGCGAATCACCTGTACGAAGCCACGTCCAGTTAATCCGTTGCCTGCTCAGAACACGAACCTCGCTGGCGGCGCTCCGAGGCATAGGATTCCCACCCTGCGGCATCTGAATAATGACGTCGAATCCAATGCGAAGGGCCACAATGAACCACCGCCTCCTTACCGTGCTCTCCTTCTCAGTCCTCGCCCCTGCCTCAACGCTTCTCGCCCAATCCATTCCTCCCGTCAAAGCCAAAGCTCTCGACGATTCCGAGGTGGTCCTCCCCAAGCCGGGCAGCCAGCAGTTTCTGATCCTTGTGCTCGGCTTCTCTCACAAGAGCGGCGAGAATTGCACCCCGTGGGACAAGCGTATTGCGGCGGATTACGGCTCCGACTCCCATATTAGCTACTACCAGCTACCGGTTCTTGCCGGTGCCCCGTCAATGATTCGTCCCATGATTCTGCACGGCATGCGCAAAGACGTACCCGCGTTCCTGCATCCGCACTTCGTTCCCATTTATGATCACGAGGAGGATTGGAAGAAACTCGTGAACTTCTTCGGAGCCGACGACGCCTACATTCTCCTTGCCAGCCCCGACGGTCACGTCCTTTGGCACACGCACGGTCCGCTCAGCGATTCCGCCTATGTCGAACTCCAGTCCAACATCGCCAAGCTCGCCGTAAACCCCAAGCCCTAATTGGCGCTTGTCCTACTATCTTTTCGTAGGGGTCCAGTCGTAGCGGTCCAGCGTCGCCGGGCCCCGTCCGCACGGTCTTCCGTTCCGCGGTCTTGTCGGGACACTTGTGCGTTGCTTCTTTGCAGTCGGCGTGGCTCAATATCCGCTGTGAAGACTTTGCTGCGGGGCCCGATTCTCCCTCTCGCTCTTGTTTTTGTGAGTGCATGGGTAGTTGCCTTGCGAATGGGGCCGCGAACGGCGACGGGCTCAGAACTGTCGCCCTCCAGCCTGCACCCAGCCGGCGGGCGATGGAATCTCGCCTGGAGTGACGAGTTTGACGGCCCAAACGGGTCGCGTCCTGATCCGTCAAGGTGGCAGTTCGAAGTTGCCGGCAACGGCTGGGGAAATCACGAACTCGAGTACTACACGGATCGTCCCGAGAACTCCCGCGTTGACCAGGGCAAGCTGATCATCGAAGCGCGCCGCGAGGACTATACGGGCAAGGACGGAGTCACCCGTCAATACACGTCTGCCCGGCTGATAACGCGCTCTATCTTTTCTCAGGCTTATGGCCGCTTTACCGCTCGGATCAAATTGCCTCGCGGTCAGGGCATGTGGCCAGCGTTTTGGCTTCTGGGCGATGACATTGAGAAGGTGTCGTGGCCCGCTTGCGGTGAAATCGACATCATGGAGAACATTGGGAAAGAGCCTGCGTCGGTTCATGGCTCCATGCACGGCCCCGGGTATTCCGGCGAACTGGATTTTACGTCTACGTACAAATTACCCGGTGGGCCGAAGTTCTCTGACGATTTTCACGTCTTCGCTATCGAGTGGGAGCCGAACGTGGTCCGCTTCTACACCGACGAGTATCTCTACGCGACCTTCGTGCCTGTACAGCTTCCCTCTGGAAAGAAATGGGTTTTCGATCATCCCTTTTTCATCATCCTGAATTTGGCGGTTGGCGGCGACTGGCCCGGACCACCGGATTCAACGACGGAATTTCCGCAACAGATGCTGGTGGATTACGTCAGGGTGTACACCGAAGCTTCCGAAACGGAGCACGCACCTAGCACCATTCACCAATCGCACTAAAGCAGGCCGTGCGCACTAGTTGAGGCTGACGTCTACCTATCGACTGACGGGTACTAATCCACCGTGGGGGGTTCGCAGCACCGTTTCAGTTCCGTTAAACAAATCGCTGGGATTGAGGTGAAACGTTGTTTCAAAAACATGCTGATTCAGAATCAAGCGAAACTCTACTTTCTCATCGCGACGAGTGATCAACGGTTTTCCATCCACAATACGCGGAAATGAAATACTTATCCCGGTTACTTCACCGTGCTTCGAGATGCTCAGCCCTGTCGCATACGGGATACGAACGGCGAATGGCCAATTCCACGGGCTTATGGCATAGGCAACGCACCAGCCGCAATACCCGTTTTGGCACTTCTTCTAGTTCCCCGTCGCGTTCGTCGCCTCCGGCGTGGGCCGCGTCAACAACTCCACGTATTCCTTGTAGAACTTCGCCTTATCCAGGTCGTCCTGCACTTCCGCCAGCACTTCTCCCAATCCCGGTTGATTCCCTATTGCCCATACCAGAGTATTTCCGTAGCCCGCGCCGTGCGCGACATCCACGTCCACGTACAGCTTCTTCCATTTCGTGATAAGACCCGGATCAAGCCACGCTACTGCAGCCAGTTCATCCCACAGAAAATTCGGTCCCGCATATTTCGCCACGTATTGTGCCGCGGGCGTCGGGCTCTTTCGCACTTGCTCGATCAACTCCTTTTCCATGCGCGTCTTCACGGAAATATCCACGGTGGTCAAGACCACTCGCGGCCAGTGAGCATGCAGGACCGCGTGCGAGGCTTCCGGATCCATCCAGAAGTTAAATTCGTGCGTGGGAGAAAGCGCAAATTCCGGATCATCCGTCTGCGGGTTGATGCTGCCGCCCATCAGAATCAACTCTTTGCTGAGCTCCGGGAACTGCGGGTCGAGCCCAATCGCTATCGCCAGATCGGTCATCGGACCGGCCGCATAAATCGTCACTTCGTGCGGATATTTCCTCACCATGCGGACCAGAAAATGCGCCGCATCTTCTGCGGACGCCTTGATCGTCGGATTTCCTTCCGGCATCGGCGGAATTTCGTAGGGCCCGTGCACGGCGTTGCCGCGCGCGAAATTCCAGGCGCCTTTGTAAACGAGCTTGCCGTGCAGCGTTTCCCACTCCGCGATGTATTCCTTGCTGCTGACCAGAGGAAACACCGCACCAGGCACAACGGGAATGTCCGTGCGGCCGATAATCTCCATAAGCCGCAAGGTGTGCTGCACCTCTTCGTCGCGCCACGCGTCTCCGGTCAGCACCGTTATGCCCAAGACATCCGTGTCCGGCGAATTCACCAACGCTAAAATCGACTGCATATCGGTTCCGCCTGGCCCGGCAGCATCCTGATCAATGATCACTTTGCGCTTGCCCTGCGCCGGCAGCGCGCATGCAGATGCGGCAAGCAGCGCGGCGGAAAAGCACATTCGGTTGAACCAGCTCATTCTGATGCTCGCTCCTTTGCCTCACGACATTCGCGCGATGATAATCAGCGCAAGGCCAATTAAGAAACAGCCAAACATCGCGGCAAGCAGCCTGGAAGTGCCCTCGGGCGCGGTGCGAAACTCCTTCCAAATAAACACGCCCCACAGCGCCGCGACCATGGTCGCCCCTTGTCCAAGTCCGTAAGAAATGGCAAATCCGGCTCGCCCCGAAGCAATAATGCTGAACGACATTCCGATGCCCCAGATAATTCCACCGAGAACACCGGTCAGATGCGTGCGCAGGCTACCCTTGAAGTAATCGGCGAAGCTGAGGGGCGAGCCAACGAAGGGCTTCTTCATGATGAAGGTGTTCAGCACAAAATTGCTGAGGAAAATGCCGACCGCAAACACGAACACGGCGGCATACGGTCCGAGCTTACCCAGCACGGGTTGCGTAAAATCTGGATACATCGACGCCGCGACGAAGCGGTAAAAAAATCCCATCAGGATTCCGCAAGCCACCGACAGCACCAACCCTTTTGTGCTGACTCCCGCCGCAGTGCCCGGGATTTTCCGGTACGCCACCGCATCGAGAATGATCGCTACAGTAACCAGCGCCACGCCCGCAAACAGGAAAGCCGCATTACCGACTGGATTCTCGACGTAATTCACGACGACGCCCAGCACCAGCGCGAGGCCGATACCCACGGGAAACGCGACGGACATTCCGGCGATATCGATCGCCGCAACAAGCAGGATGTTCGCGAGATTGAAAATCGCTCCACCGAGCAGCGCCGAGTGAATGCTGGCGTGAGACGCCTGCTCGAAATCGGCCAGGAATGGCCGCCCAAAAGTGCCGTTGCTGCCCAACGTGAGACCCAAAATCAGAGTCAGAAGCAAAACGCCAATCGTGTAGTCCCAGTAGAAAAGCTCAAACCGCCAGCCTTTCCGCGCCAGTTTCTGCGTATTCGCCCAGGAACCCCAGGAGAGCATTGTGATTACGCAGAAAATGACGGCCCACGGGTAACTCAGCAGAACGAACATTTCCGCTCCTTATAAACTTGTTCCCGACGATTAGATAAACTCGCCGATCAGGCTTTTCCTCTGCGCCGCGTCCATTCCGCCTCGAATTCATCGCGACGCGGGAAGGACTTCTGCGTACCGACGCGCATGGTCGAAAGAGCGGCATAGAGATTCGCACGGACGAGCGCATCCTTTTCCTGCAAGCCCTCGGCAAGAAACACCGCGAAGCTGCCGATAAACGCATCGCCGGCGCCGGTTGTGTCCTTAGGTAAAACCGAAAAGGGCGGCATAAGTTCTGCGCGATCCCGGGTCGCAAGCAACGAACCACGGTTGCCCAGTGTGATCACGACCTTGTTGAAGCCCTTGCCGAGCAGCGCCGCGGCGCAGCGCTTCGCTTCGTCGATCGAATGCACGGGGACACCGGCGATGATTTCGGCTTCGGTTTCGTTGGGAATGAAATAATCGGCCGCGGACAATTCGGCCAAATCTGCCGGTTGCGCCGGCGCTGGATTTACGATGCACCGAATTTTGTTTTGATGAGCGAAGCGAACGGTGTAGTAAACCGTTTCCAGTGGAATCTCGAATTGCAAGACAATCGTATCCACCGTGCGAAGATCCGCTGCGGCCGCCTCCACATCCGAAGGTTTGAGCGTATCGTTCGCACCCTTTACCACAATGATCCGGTTCTGGCCGCTGGGATCAACAAAAATGGGCGCAACGCCGCTAGAGACACCATCGACAACGCGCACATGCGACGCGTCGATGCCGAGTGACGCGAAATTCTTGACGGTCGCCTCGCCGAAAAGGTCGTTACCGACCTTGGCAACCATCACCACCTCCGCCCCGCAGAACCGCGCCGCGACGGCCTGATTGGCGCCCTTCCCGCCAAAGCCAAGATCAAAGCCGGTGCCAAAAATGGTCTCGCCGGGGCGCGGGAAGCTGTCGCTGAAGGTTGTAAGATCGGTATTTGCGCTCCCGACGACGGCGATGCGGGGTGACCTTTCCATGCATTCTCCTGAGAGAGGTTCACGCGGGAAAATATACTACTCAGAGACATTCAGCAAGCCATGCAGGCCCTGGTTGCGGGAGAGATTCGTCGCTTGCCTTGGAATGACTAATTCACGCTGCGGCACCATCTTCCGTAGTATCTTTCATCCGAACAGCGGGGGAGGCAAACATGATCGGTGGAATGCACACGATTCTTTATAGCAAAAATGCCCAGGCCGTCCGGGCCTTCCTCAGAGACGTGCTCGAGTTCCCCTCTGTGGATGCGGGACACGGCTGGCTGATCTTTGCGACGCCACCAGCGGAAATTGCCGTTCACCCGACGGAAGGGCGCAGCTTCGCCGAGCTTTACCTGATGTGTGACGATCTCGAAAGCACCGTGGAGGCGCTCAAAGCCAAAGGCGTAGAGTTTCCGACGCCAGTCACCGAGCAGCGCTGGGGCCTGCTGACCCATCTGACACTGCCTGACGGTGAGATGCTGGGAGTTTACGAACCGAGGCACAAATTAAGCATCCACATGAAGCCGCTGCGGTCGTCCACGGCGAGGAAATCAGAAGTTAAGAAACAGAGCGGAAGCAAGAAACGTACTCGCAATTCGCGCGCTGGCAAAAGAAAGCACTGACCGGCGCGTGCGTTGACGGCGGTTTCTGTTGGATGTTAGTCTCCCACATTCGTTTGCAAACGCATGCGCGCCGTTGACCTCATCCGAAAAAAACGCGATTCCGGGGAGCATTCCCGCGAAGAAATAGACTTCCTCATTTCCGGATACACCAAAGGTGACATTCCCGATTATCAGATGGCCGCGTGGCTCATGGCGGTGTGGATCCGTGGACTGAGTCCGGCGGAATCGGCCGCCCTTACCGAATGCATGCTGTATTCGGGACAAGTCGTCGACCACTCAGAGCTGCCGGTCAAGAAAGTGGATAAGCATTCTACTGGCGGAGTTGGCGACAATACCTCGTTGATTCTTGCGCCGGTTGTCGCGGCGGGCGGCTTGGCTGTGCCGATGATCAGCGGCCGCGGCCTCGGCCACACGGGCGGGACGCTCGACAAGCTCGAAGCGATTCCTGGGTTCACTACCGGCCTTTCCCTTGCCGATTTCCGGCGTGTGCTGCGGGAATGCGGCATGAGCTTGATCGGGCAGACCGGGGAAATAGCTCCGGCGGACAAGAAAATCTATGCCCTGCGCGATGCTACCTCGACAGTAGAGAACATTGGGCTGATCTGCGCTTCCATCATGAGCAAGAAGCTGGCCGAGGGAATCGATGCATTGGTCCTGGACGTAAAAACCGGATCGGGTGCTTTTATGGAGCGGGAAACAGACGCAGTGCGGCTCGCTGAAGTGATGGTAGATACGGCCCGGCGGATGGGCAAAAAGGCGGTCGCGTTACTAACCGATATGAGCCAACCGCTCGGGCGAATGGCCGGACACTCGAATGAAGTGATTGAAGCGATTGATGTATTGCGAGGCAAAGGGCCGGATGATCTGCGCGAGTTGAGCATAGAGCTCTCCGCGTGGATGTTCCTTCTGGGTGAACGAACGAAATCGGTGGAGGAAGGCAGACGGCTCGCCGAAGATATGGTCGCGTCGGGGAAGGCATTGGCGAAATTCCGCGATTGCATCCGCCTGCAAGGCGGCGATGCCCGTGTAATCGATGACGTCAGGTTGTTGCCGCTGGCAAAGAAACGAGTGGATATCCTCTGCGCCAAGACTGGATTCGTTACCGCGACTCATTGCCGCGAATTCGGCGTGGCGCTGGCAATGCTCGAGGGTGGCCGCGGAAAGAAAGAAGACCGCATTGATCACGGTGTGGGGCTGGAATTCCACAGGCGCATCGGCGACCGCGTGCAACAAGGCGAAAAACTGGCAACAATTCAATACAATTCAGAAACGCGACTGGCGGAAGCCAAGAAACTGATTGAGTCAAGTTTTGTAATTGGAGACACGGCGTCACCCGCGCCGCCATTGATTCGCAGGGTTATCGGAGCGTAGCTGGCTGTCTTTTGCTGTGCAAAATGACGAGCGTCGGTCACGGAGAAAAGGAGCCTGAAATGGGCAGATTTGCGGGGTTGCTCGGCATGGCGGTCTTGCTTGGGCTCGCCTATCTTTTCTCCACGGCGCGAAAAGCTATTCGACTGAAAACGGTGTTGTGGGGCCTCGGCCTGCAACTTGCCTTTGGCGTTTTCGTGCTGAAGTTCGGATTGGGAAGAAGAATCTTTCAATTCCTTGGCGACATTGTGAACAAGCTGCTCAGCTTCGCTTTTGCTGGGTCAGAGTTTGTTTTTGGCGGACTGGGCATGAAGACATCCTCATTCGGATTCATCTTTGCTTTCCAGGTGCTGCCCACGATTATCTTCATCGCAGCAGTTTTTGCGTTCCTTTATCACGTCGGAGTGATGCAGGTTTTTATCCGGGCGTTCGCCTGGGTCATGACCCGCGTGATGGGCGCAAGCGGCGCGGAATCGCTCGATATTGCCGCGAGCATTTTTATGGGCCAGACCGAGGCGCCGTTGACGATCCGGCCTTTTCTGAACAAGCTCACGAAGTCGGAGTTGATGTGCGTGATGACATGCGGAATGGCGCACGTGTCGGGCGGCATCATGGCTGCGTACATCGCTTCGGGCATTGAGGCGAAACATCTGCTCACCGCCGTGATCATGACGGCGCCCGGCACGCTGTTGATGGCGAAGATGCTGGTGCCCGAAACAGAAGAACCCCTCACGGCGGGAAAAGTGCACATGCCCGAAATGGAGAAAGAGGCCAATTTTCTTGGGGCCATCTCGCGGGGTACTTCCGACGGCTTGCAACTCGCGATCAACGTCGGAGCCATGCTGATTTCGTTCATCGCACTGCTTGCCCTGGTGGATTACATGATTAGTGGGACGCACGCCTGGCTGCTGGCGCACAATTTCCGCTGGTTTCCGGAGAGCCTCGAGCAATTCTTCGGCTGGATTTTCTCACCGATTGCGTGGTTGATCGGAATCCCCTGGAGAGATGCGCCTATTATCGGCAATCTGCTGGGTACGCGTATGACCATCAATGAAGTGGTGGCCTTTTCGAAGCTTGGACAACTGAAAGATGCTCTCGACCCACGGTCGTTTACCATCGCTACTTTTGCGCTGTGCGGATTTGCGAATTTCAGTTCGATCGGCATTCAGATTGGCGGTATTGGCGCGTTGGCACCCGAGCAGCGGGGTCAATTGGCCAGGTTTGGCATTCGCGCCATGCTTGCGGGAACGATGGCGAACCTCATGTCCGCCTGCATCGTAGGAATCCTCTCATGAGTCCTCGAAAGCAGCGCAAGGCCGAGGCAGGGCCGGGGCCTGAGTTTGTTCGCGCAGAGACGGCCACGAAATTCATTCTAAAGAAAGCAAAACTGCGACCAAAAATCGCTTTGGTGCTCGGTTCGGGCCTCGGCGCGTTCGCGGATGAGTTCGCTGAGGCCACGAGGATTCCTTACACGAAGATTCCCCACTTCCCGCGCTCGACTGCCATTGGCCACGCGGGCCAACTCGTGATCGGGACGGTGGAAGGCGTGGCGGTGGCCGGAATGCAAGGGCGAGTGCATTTGTATGAGGGCTACTCGGCGAAAGAAGTTGCTTTTCCAATCCGTGTCTTCGCGCGAATGGGCGTGAAAGCCGTAATTTTGACAAACGCCGCGGGTGGAATTAAAAGGGAGTTCATGCAGGGGCGCCTGGTGGTCATTAGCGATCACATCAATCTGCAGGGCGTAAGTCCCCTGTCTGGCCCGAACGAGGAGGGTTTCGGCCCGCGCTTTCCGGACATGAGCACTGCCTACGACAAGAAATTCCGTGAACTGACACTGGCAGACGGACGATTGCTTGGCATCAACCTCGGCGAAGGCGTATACGCTGCGGTCGCGGGCCCAGGCTATGAGACGCCAGCTGAGGTTCGGTACCTGCGCAGTATTGGGGCGGACCTCGTAGGCATGTCCACGGTGCCGGAGGTGATTGCGGCCCGGCACAGCGGACTGCGCGTGCTGGGCATTTCCTGTGTGACGAATGCAGCGGCAGGCGTGCTTGATCAACCGCTGGATCACAAGGAGGTGCTGGAGACGGCGGAGCGAGTGAAGGGCCAGTTCACTGGTTTGCTGCGAGCGGTTATCCGGGACCTTGTTCGCGCCTTGTGATTAGGCGCCTTCGAGAAATTCAGTGAGGATGTCGTGTCTGAATACGATTCATTGATTGCAGCAGCAAAACTGGCGCGCGAGAATGCGCACGCCAGTTTTTCCAACTTCAAAGTTGGAGCTGCGCTTCGTGCAACTTCAGGGAAGATTTTCGGTGGCTGCAACGTGGAGAATGCAACCTACGGTCTGACGATTTGCGCCGAACGGGTAGCCATTTTCAAGGCCATCAGCGAGGGCGAACGGCGATTCGACGCCATCGTCGTCGTGACCGACACCGATGCGCTGACTCCGCCGTGCGGGGCTTGCCGCCAGTTGATTTGGGAATTCTGTGGCGATGTGCTAGTGGTGATGGCAAACCTGAAAGGCACGATCGAAATCCTGCCGATGCGCGAATTGTTTCCAAGACCGTTTGACTCTTCCAATCTCTAGCTGCAAGAGGACCCTTCCATGAAATTGCGTGAGGCACTTTACGTTCGGATTCTATCGCTCCTGCTTTGCTTGGCCGCGGCAGGGACGAGGCTCTCGGCGCAGGCCCCGTCGAAGGAGGCCGTCAACGCCGATCTGCTGGTCACGGGAGCAACGATCGTGACGATGAATGCCGATCGTCGTGTCATCGAAGACGGCTTTCTCGCCGTTCGCGGAGATAGCATCGTTGCCGTGGGCGAGCAGGTTGCGGCCGATTTCCCTAAAGGGCTGACCGCGGCAAAGACGATCGGCGCCCGGGGCAAGATTGTGATTCCGGGATTGATCAACGGCCACACCCACATTCCCATGACACTGATGCGTGGGCTGAAAGATGACGTCACGCTGGACGACTGGCTGCGCAAATACATCTTTCCCGCCGAAGCCCGCAATGTGACGGAAGACTACGTGCGCTGGGGTTCGCGCTTGGCGCTGGCGGAGATGATTCGCAGCGGGACAACCACGTTCGCGGATATGTATTACTTCGAAGACGCTGAGGCGGAAGAAACCAAGGCGGCGGGCCTGCGCGGGTTTCTCGGCGAGACCTGGATCGATTTCCCGGCTCCGGACAACAAAAACGAAACGGAAATGGCGGCCTACACCGAGAAATTCCTCGAAAAGTGGCAGGGCGATCCACTGATTCACGCTTCGGTGGCGCCGCACTCAATCTATACCTGCTCGGAGAAGACCTTGCGCGATTCCGCAGCGCTTGCACGGAAATACCACGCGCCAATTTTGATTCATGTCGCTGAGATGCAAAAAGAATTTGCGGACAGCATGAAGGCGAACGGAGCGACGCCAGTGCAATACCTGGATAGGATCGGAGTGCTCGGTCCGGACGTCGTCGCAGCGCATTGCATCTGGCTGGAGCCGGCCGACATGAAGATTATGGCAGAGCGTCAAGCGGGCTGCGTGCACAACCCTTCGAGCAACATGATGTTGGCGAGCGGCGTAGCGGCCGTGGTGGACCAGCGGGCCGCGGGCATGCGCGTCGGCCTCGGGACCGATGGCCCCGCAGGTAGTAACAACGATCTAAACATGATGGAGGAAATGGACCTGGCGGCAAAGCTGCAAAAGACCTATCGAGTGGATCCCCGCGCGCTCGGCGCTAAAGGTGCCCTGGAGATGGCCACGATCGAAGGAGCGCGGGCGCTGCATATGGAGAAACACATTGGGTCGCTCGAAGCCGGCAAAAAGGCGGACCTTATCGTGCTGAATCTGAATGCGCCGAATGCCGTGCCGGTGTACGACGTGTACTCCCAGATTGTATATGCGTTGAAAGCCAGCGAAATCGAAACGGTGGTTGTTGGCGGAAAGACCCTGCTGGAGGACGGAAAGGTGCTGACCGTGGACGAAGCGAAGGCGATAGCCAAAGCAAAAGAATATGGGAAGCAGGTGGAAGCTTCTTTGAAGCAATAGCGGTCGCTGTCACCTTCGTGAAGGCACCGATTTCGCAACTTCGTAACAAACTGTGAGTCTTCGGCTGCGGGGACGCAAACGCAACGGTTTTCCGCTGTGCAAACCAATCTCCCCTAGGACGATTTGAGTTTGCGATAACGCTCGATTGAGGCGTTCGTCGAACTGTCGTGCTTCAGCAGCGGCTCGGCTTTGCCTTCCAGTTCGGGAATAATGCGCTGCGCGAGGACCTTCCCAAGCTCCACTCCCCATTGATCGAAGGAATCGATTTGCCAAATGGTGCCTTGCGTAAACACGGAGTGTTCATACAGGGCGACCAGCTTGCCTAAGGCTTCGGGCGTGAGCAGCTCAAGCAACAGCGTGTTCGACGGACGGTTGCCTTCGAAAACGCGGTGCGGAACGAGCCAGTCCTGCGTGCCTTCGGCTTTGACCTGCTTCACGGTTTTGCCAAACGCGAGCGCTTCGCTTTGTGCAAAAACGTTAGCCAGCAGCATATCGTGATGCCGGCCGAGCGGGTTCAGAGTTTTTGCAAAGGCAATGAAATCGCAGGGAATCAGGCGCGTACCCTGGTGGATCAGTTGATAAAAGGAGTGCTGACCATTGGTGCCGGGCTCGCCCCAGTAAATCGGGCCGGTGGCGCAGTCGACATGCTTGCCTTCGAGCGTGACATGCTTGCCGTTGCTCTCCATGGTGAGTTGCTGAAGATAAGCAGGGAAACGTTTTAGATATTGTTCATAAGGAAGCACTGCGACGGTTTCCGCTCCGAAGAAGTCGGTGTACCAGACCCCGAGCAGGCCGAGCAGCACTGGGAGATTGCGCTCAAACGGGGCCGTTCTGAAATGCTCGTCCATCTCATGGAACCCCCGCAGCATTGCGCGAAAGTTCTCAGGACCGATGGCGAGCATGGTGGAAAGGCCGATGGCGGAGTCCATGGAATAGCGGCCACCAACCCAGTCCCAGAATCCGAACATATTTTCGGTGTCGATGCCGAACTTGGCGACTTCGGTGGCGTTGGTGGAAACCGCGACGAAATGCTTCGCGACCGCTTTTTCATCGCCGCCAAGACCCTTGAGCGCCCATTCCCGGGCGCTGTGCGCATTGGTCATGGTTTCGAGCGTGGTAAACGTTTTCGAGGAAACAATGAAGAGGGTTTCGGCAGGGTCGAGATCCACAACCGCTTCCGCCAAGTCCGTGCCGTCGACATTGGAGACGAAACGGAAGGTCATGCTGCGTTCGCTATAGTGCTTCAGCGCCTCGTAGGCCATCACGGGACCAAGGTCAGAACCGCCAATACCGACGTTGATCACATTGCGAATGCGTTTACCGGTATGACCCGTAAAAGCACCGCTGCGCACACGATTTGAGAAGTTGCTCATTTTGTTGAGGACGGCGTGAACTTCGGGAACGACATTTTTGCCGTCAACGACGATGGTGGCGTCTTTTGGTGCACGTAGGGCCACGTGCAATACGGCGCGATTTTCCGTGATGTTAATCTTGTCTCCCCGGAACATCGCATCGATGCGTTCACGGAGTCCGGATTCTTCCGCCAGTTCGAGAAGCAACCCGACGGTTTTTTCCGTAATGCGATTCTTGGAGTAGTCGAAAGAGATACCGGCAGCTTCGACAGTAAACTTTTCAGCGCGTTCCGGATCGTCATCAAAGAGATCGCGAAGATGGCGCTCGCCAATCTTCTTGTAGTGAGCCTTCAAAGCGCTCCACGCTTTGCGTTTCGTGAGTCGTTTGACGGTCGTAGGCTTGCTGATGCGAGCTGCGGTTGCCATGTTCAGACTCCTTATCGGTCGTTAGTTCTTTCGCGAACGAACTTGAGGGCGCGAAGACCGGGACACAGAATCCTCCTGTTTCCAGAGACGGAATCCGCCGATGAAGGCATTTGCGTTGTCGCCAAGCCGGCAATGCGGCGGGAGCTCCTTCAGTTTTTTGGCGTTACCGCCGCCGATCACGATTTCGTCCGGCTCGATTGCGGCCATCATTTGTTCAACAATCTGGGCCACGTCGCGGCGCCATTTTTTCTTGCCGCGCTTCTTTAGCGCTTTCACTCCGACATAGTCCTCAAAGGTTGCCTTCTTGTAGGGAAGGTGTGCGAGCTCCATGGGCTGTAGGACACCCTCGACCACGAGCGCGGACCCGAGGCCCGTGCCCAATCCGAGAAAGAGCATTTTGCCTTTCTTGTAGCTGCCAAGGGCCTGCATTGCTGCATCATTGATGACTTTCACAGGCCGTCCGAAAGCACCCTGGAAGTTGAATCCGACCCAGCCCTTGCCGAGGTTATGAGGTTCCGAGAACGGATGATTGTGGACAACGGGACCGGGGAAGCCAATGGAGACGGCGTCGTACTTCCAATCCTTGGTGATGGCCTTAATCGCCTCGACCATTTGAGCGGCGGTCAGCGTTGGGCCGGACTCAAGCTCACGTCGCGCACTGGCACCGCTAACGAGCACTTTCACGTGAGTACCGCCTATGTCGACGACCAATATTTTCATTCTGAGGCGTCCCTTCAACGGAATCAGCGAAGGCGTGTTGCCGGGAAATGACAGCCTAGAGTTTACTCAATTCCGGCTCCGCGTGCATGCCCGTCGTTCATATCGTGTCAGGCTCGAAAGCTCCGCCCAAGATTCGATGTCGATCACACTACAAGAGACTTGAGTGGTTTAGGCGTTGAGTCCTGGAACTGGACCGAAGGCCGGCGGGAGCTAAGGTATTGCACAGCCTTTGTGAAAACAACTGCTTGACAGTAGGGCAGTTGCGAAGTACCTTGCGGGAATATTTTTTCCGTAGCGCAAATGGAGCCACGGGGTGCTCCGAGGCGGGGAAGTCAATATACAGCCGGCTCAGTTTTCGCTGGGCAGGCGTGCCGCAAGGAACGGTAAGGATGGGACTTGTTCAGGTCTCGTCCATGGCTCCGGTATCGCATGCAGGATTCAGTTGGGGAGAGGGATGGGGATAATGAGGAAGAAATCGTGTTACGTCGTGGTGTTTTTCGTAGCGGCGCTTTTGTGTAGTACGAGGACACCTGGCCAGGTGACAGGGGGCTTTTCCGGTACAGTAACCGACAAGAGTGGAGCGGTGGTAGCAGGGGCCAAGGTCATCGCCACGTCTCAAGGCACTGGAATAGCGCGTGATAGCGAAACCGACGAAGTCGGCCACTACGTGTTAAACCTGCTTCCGGTGGGCATCTATACGCTGCGCGTCGAGTCGCAGGGTTTTCAACCCGCAGAGACAAAAGATCTCAAGCTGCAGGTGGATGAGCACCGTGAATTGGACTTTACGCTTGCACCCGGCACAGTTTCGACGTCCGTGGAAGTATCAGCGACTCAAGTAGCCGTCGAGACCGCCAATCCGACTCTCGGGCAAGTCATCACTTCGCAGCAAGTCGCGCAGTTGCCTCTAAATGGGCGCGATTTCGTGCAGCTTGCGACGCTCACTCCGGGAACCACTGCGGAAACGAACCCCGGGAGCTTTTTCACCTCTAATGCCAGCAGCGAAGTGGCTGCCCGCGGACCGTTCTCTCTTTCGGTCGGCGGTTCGCGTCCCAACAGCACCGACTGGCTCATCGACGGTGTCGACAACAACGAATTAACGGCGGGCGGCATTGCTATTCTCTCGAACATCGATTCGATTCAAGAGTTCAAGGTCCTAACCTACAACTATTCCGCTGAATATGGGACCCGTGCGGGACCGACGGTGCTGCTCACGACGAAATCCGGAAGCAATAATTTTCACGGCAGTCTGTATGAGTTCTTTCGCAACACGTCTCTTGACGCCAAAAGCTTTTTTGCGGCTTCCGCGGAAAAGTTCAACCTGAACCAGTTTGGCGGGTCCGTTGGCGGACCGATCCGAAAGAACAAAACGTTCTTTTTCGTGGATGGCGAGCAGAAATACCAGCGCCACGGCATTGCTTTCACGGGTCTAGTTCCCACCGATGCCATGCGCAACGGCGATTTCTCCGCAGACCCGTTTGGCAATCCCGTTTCTGGCCTAGTGATTACTAATCCGAACATGGTGGGAACATCCGCGGATCCAACTAAATTTCCTAATGTCTATTTTCAATGCGACCCGGCCGGGAATCCGTTGCCGGCGAACGCGAATGGAAGTCAGCCACAGGGAACTCCATGCAACAAGATACCTTCGAACCTGATCAACCCGATCGGCCAAGCCTTGCTTAAGTTGTACCCATCCCCCAACGTGACCGGGAATCAGAGCTTCAATTTTGCTGATGCTCCTGTGCGCAGGCTGGACGAAACAAAGTTCGACATTCGTGTGGACCACAACTTTTCGGGCTCGGACACCCTGTTCGCCCGCTTCAGCTATGACCAGGCGAGTTCTTACGTGCCGGGCGGAGCCCCTGGTTTTGCGTCACAGAGTGCCTTTGGGACCAACCAAGGAATCCTCAACCATGCCCGCAACGTGGCCATTGGCGAAACCCACATCATTTCTCCTGTGACCGTAAACCAGTTTTACTTTGGGTATAACCGCATTTTCGACTACATCACTTCGCATGGGACCGGGACTTGCGCCTCTGCAAAGCTCGGTATCGTCGGGGCGAACCTGGGCTGCGATACCAACAACGTGTGCATCAAGGGGGCATATAGTTGCGGACTGACTTCACTCGATATGCAGGGTGGCTTCTGGTCCGTAGGCGATCGCGGATACTCGCCCTTCCAGGGCGGGACCAACATTTTTACGGTAAACGATACTCTCGACATGATCCGCGGGAAACATGATCTCCGGATTGGGATCGGCATTCGGGCTAACCAGATGAACGTCGGTGCCGAGGCTTTTCAGGACGGATTCTGGATCCCCTTCGGCCTTTACTCTGGCAGTCCCGTAGCGGATTCTCTCCTCGGCTTAACGAGCGTCGCGTTGCATGACCAAACTTTCAATGGCCCCGTTACCGGACGCCGTTGGAAAATCTACCGGCCCTTCGTCCAGGATGATTGGAGAGTAACCAAAGACCTGACCTTGAATCTTGGCCTGGCCTGGGACGTGACCAATCCAATTACCGAAGCCGTCGGGCGCATGGCCAACTACGACCCGTACACGAACCAGCTTCTCGTGGCGGGTCAGGCTGGCGTGCCGCAGTCAGCAGGCGTACAGAAGAATTGGACGGCCTTTGAACCGCGACTTGGTCTGGCTTGGAAAGTGCTCGGCAGCGACAAGACCGTGGTCCGCGCGGGCGCTGGCATATTTCACGATTCGGCCTGGAGCATGGGTGCTCAGGGTCTTTGGCAAAACCCGCCGTTCTTTGCTGAGTCCAGTCCTCCCTTCGGCTCTGGTTGCCCGTTTGCAACCTCATACTGCGCCACAGTGGGAAAGCAAACTCCTACCGGTATTAGCATGAATGGCTTTCCAATCTTCTCTGGCCCGCCTACGCTATCAACATTCGCTGGATCACTCTTTTACCAGCCTACAAACTTCAAGCTGGGCAAGGTCCAGCAGTTCAACGTGAACCTAGAACGGCAAGTGCCAGGCAATATTGTGATGACAATCGGCTATGCGGGCGCGCGTGGCAACCACATCCTGGTGGCGGGAAATAATCTTAACACCTTCGGCCCCACGAACTGCAGCCCCGGTACTATCGGCTGCAATCCCAACGGGACCCCGTACGTACCGCCTTTTGCACCACCAAACGGAAACGCGGTTTTGGTTTTTGGGGACTACGGCAAAACCACCTACGATTCACTGCAAATCAAAGCCGAGACCAAGACACCCAAGTACGGCCTTTATGCCTTGATTGGCTACACTTATTCCCACACCTACGATAATGGCCTGTCCGACGGTTTGGGTTCCTTGCTCAGCGCCCCCTATTTCCCATTGCCGAATTGGGAGAACCTGGACTGGGCACCTTCACAGCTCGACGTAAGAAATAGCTTTACCGCCAGCGTGATTTATGACCTCCCGTTCGGAAGGGGAAAGAAATTCGGCAGCAATTGGAATAACGTGACCAACTCTCTCTTGGGGGGTTGGCAGCTGACCCTGATTGAGAGGATTACGTCCGGGTTTACAGATCCCCTGATCGATAGCAATAACCGGTCTGGCGTATTCTTCAACGCCGGCGGCAACGGAAATAACTACAATCGCCCGGACAGAGTCCCGGGCTGCGACGCTAACGTCTCGAATCATGGGCCCCAACTCCAGTACATCAACCCGGCTTGCTTTCCCGCGGCAAAGGGTCACCTGGGAGATGCTTCACGCGTGCCCGTTTACGGTCCCGACTTTGTGAACACGGACTTTTCAGTCATCAAACAATTCGCTCTGCCATGGGAAAACATGGGATTGAACTTCAGGGCGGAGTTCTTCAACCTCTTCAACCATGCGCAGTTCGGCCTGCCCGTGAACGACGTTAGCGCGCCCGGGTTTGGCCAAGTCAATTCGACCGTGAACAATCCTCGCCTGGTTCAGTTTGCGTTGAAACTCACGTTTTAGGAAGCGTTCGTAACCTTTCAAGCTGATCCTGTTCTTGCCCAGCCCGCTGACTTTCCGGCGGGCTGGGCCTTTTTTGTGGAACCAATCGCGCGGGGCGCAAGACTCACGGTGGGTTCGATGTGGGCGAAGGCGCGCTCTGGTCCTTCAGCGTGTAAACAAACTGCTGGATGCCGTGGCGCTCGCGTTCGGCCGCTTCGGCCTTTTGCTGCGAAACCTTGTTGAACATCTCGATTTCAGTGCGGGCTTTCTCGGCTTCTCCCGTTTGCCGGTAGACCTGAGCCAAGCGGTAATGAGCTTCGTCGGGGAACGGCGTAACTTCAACGGCCTTTCGGAGTGCGGCAATGGCTTGCGGAAATTGTTTCCGCCCGGAATACAGAATGCCTAATTGCAAGTAAGCGCCTCCAAGATGCGGGTCAACTTCGACGGCCTTGTTGAGTTCGGCCTCGATAGCCGCTGAGTCTGCCGGATGCTGGCCAGACTCTTTCGCGAGACCGACAGCATAGTAATAGTGCGCGAGTGCATTCTCAGGATGAAGGCTGACAAAGCGTTTGAGGCCTTCCGTCCATCCAGGTGGGTCGATTTTCTCCGACTCCTCGAGCCGGCCAAGAAAGAGGTACGGCGTAGGATCCTTGGGATCAAGGTCGCAAGCCTCAAGGAACAAGCGGTTCGCCTGATCATTGAGGCCGTGGCTGTAAGTCGCAACTGCAAGTCCCAGGAGCATGCGCACCGAGCCGGGATAGAGCCCGCGTCCTTTGGTAAAGACTTCGATAGCCGGCTCAAACGCACGGTGCAGAAGCAATTCGGCTCCCCACGCAAACAGATGCGGTTCGCTTGGGTCCATCTCTGCCGCCCGCTGATATTCCTGAACGGCTTCGAGGAGGCGTCCGTCCCTTTCCGCGATGTCGCCACGGCGCTCGTGCATGTCGGCGGTGTCGATGGAGTTAGTAGGTGCGGTGACCGCAGTTTCGGAGTCAGGTTCAGCATGTTTCAGTGACGCTGTGTCTTTGGCTAAAGCTTCTTTGGCGCGCAATCCAACGTCTGAGCCGTGTCCGCCGAGGTTTGTGGGATCGGTGACTCCGGCGACGGTGAATTTCGGCTCGTCGGAGAACTCGAGCGAAGTGGAGGCTTTGCCTTTGCCGGGTTCCGGGGCGAGGTGCAAGACGATCGACCGGTTTTCATTCGTTTGGACGAGAATCGGGTCCTCGTTTGCCTCCTGATAGTTGGCTGCTTTCGCTCGCAACGTATAAGTCCCTGCGGGAACCGCATCGAAGCGATAGTGACCCTGCGAGTCTGTATGCGACACGAGTTTGCTTGTCTGATTCCGTGGTTCGAGTGACACTGTTGCATCCGCGAGTGGCTGATTCTGAGTGTTGCAGACCGTTCCCTGGAGAATTGCCGACTCTGGCTTATTTGGATTCTGTGCGCGCAAGGCCGGGGCGAAAACCGCCAATATGGCGAGAAGCGTGACTGCGTGCCGGCCATGTTTGTTTGGAACTGCATGCATATGGAAGAAACTCGTTTGGCGCCGCTCAGCGATAATAGGCACGGCTTCAGACTCGACTAAACTTCATTTTAATCGTGGCGACTGCCTGGGGCAATCTGCGTGACGTGTTCGGCGGGACGGCAGATCGATTGGCAGGCCCTGGTCTCAAGAGCTAGTGTTCGAGTTGCTCCAGGGCTTGCTTTGCCTGCGCGTGGTCGGGATGCTGCTTGAGCAGCTCGAGAAGGACCGCGCGGGCCTTATCCCGGTCTCCCTCGATTTCATAGACCTTCGCCAGATTCAGGTACGACTGGTCGTACGCCGGCGCAAGGCGGACCGACTCCTGGAAGCTGTGAATTGCTTCCTGAGTTCGGCTTGTGCGGAGATAGAGGATGCCGAGATTGTTCAATGCTTCCGGATATACGGGGCGAAGCGTTAAGGCTTTTGTGAGGTACTGGTGGGCTCGATCCGTGTCGTTCAGCTGAGCGTAGACCATCCCAAGGCTGTAGTTGGCTTCGGGGTCTTCAGTGTTTAGCGCGACCGCGCGTTCGAGTGTGGTCTTGGCGGTGGCCCAATCCTTCTTCTGGCGGTAGGCGTTGCCAAGATTCAACAGAGCAATTGAATGGCCGGGGTCAATTTCGAGGGCCCGTTGAAAATCGGCGATGGCTCGGTCTGTGTTTCCCTCGCGCGCGGCGAGAATGCCGAGATTATTCCAGGCGTTTAGGAACGTGCCGGGATAAGCGGCATGAAGCTTAAGAGCGCGTTCGAAATTTTCCCGCGCTTCTTTTGTTTTCTGCTGCTGCAAGCAGACACTGCCGATACCGTAGAAGGCCTCGGCGCTCGAGGGATCATCCCGCAGGGCCTGGCGAAAGAATTCTTCGGCTTGGTCGTAATAGCCGCGCTCGTAAAAGACGGAGCCGAATGAAAGATTGTTGCGGCCAAATTCGTAGGATGCAGTTAATCCAGGAAAAGGAAGCGCCTTTGCGAGGCGTTCGGTATCCGTCTGCGGGATGCCGCGAAAGTCGTCGTCTATATGATTTGCCGGAGCAATTCCCTGATAAACCTTGACGATCGCTCCTTGCCTGTCGATGAGGAACGAAGCGGGAAGGGGCAGATCGCGGTGGCGATCGAACAGATGGCGGTACAGCAGGTTGTAGATCGCCAACATGTCGGGGGAACCGAGCAGTATCGGGAATGAATGATGGCTGTAGGCAGCGAGAGACTCGCGTGCACGGTCGTCAGGCAAGGCATCAGCGTTTATCGCGAGGAATTGGAGGCCGGCCGCGGCCCAGCGCGTCTGGAGCGCTTCGTATTCCGCGAGGTCTTTCTTCGAAGTCCCAAAGGCAGTGGACCAGAAGTGCATCACTACCGGCTTGCCGCGCTGAGCCGAAAGCGTTTCTGAGCGTCCGGCGAGATTTTTGAGGGAAAAATCTGGAGCAGGGACTGGGGCAAGCAACCATGTTTCGACTACAGCAGGGAGCACCTCCGTTTCCATAGCCGGGCCAGCGACATCATGCGAGGGCAACGACGACCGGAAAGGCTCGACGCGCAACGGAGGCGCGCCCTCTTCAATCCAAATGCGATGGTTGGGCGGCAAGTCTTTGAGGGTTTGCGTTTGGCCACTGGGCCAACGAATTGTTGCTTCGACGGGCGATCTCGACGCTCCCAAGCCGAAGAACAGCTCCTTGGTGTGCTGAGCAAGGAATCCCGAGCCAGCCTGCACCATCCGGGTCTGTCTGCCGTTTTCCGTGCCGAGGGTCACCGACGCTCCGATCGCGTCACGATTGCTCTTTTTCCCTGCGAGGCGAAACGCGATAGCGGCGCCAAGTTCTGGCATCGCATTTTTCAAAAACCGTAGTTGTGGCCGGTTGCGGTTCTTCAAGGCAACTTCCAACCGGCCATCCTGATCGAAATCGGCGAGTGCAAAGGTCCGGGCGTCCTCAATGAAGTCGAGCCCAACAGTTCCTGAGACGTCCGAAAATGTCCCGTCGTGGTTATTCAGGTAAAAGATGTTGCGTTCAAAGCCGCTCCAAGTACCATCCGAACGAATGAGTTCGTTGACGGCGTTCCACCCTTGCTCATATTCATGGTCAGGCTTGGCGGTTTGCGGAGAGTTGCCGACCACCTGGCGCCAAAAGAAACTGTTTAGATCCTCCCTTGTCGTGCCGGAGATCATGCCGTTGGCAATGTAGAGGTCGGCGAAACCATCATTATCAAAGTCCCAGGAGTCGCTCGACCAAGCCCAGCGGCCCATCGACGTGCCGGAGCGAAAGCCTACGTCCTCGAAGGAGCCGTTGCCCCGATTGTGATACAGGCTGTTGCCCATGGCGTGCCTGCGGTAAAGCGCGCGCACTTCCTGGCTCGCGCCTTTCTGAAAGATGTCTTGCTCGGAAACGCGGATACCTGCGGCGGTCCACATATCGGCGACGTAGATGTCTTCCCGGTCATCATTGGTAAAGTTGCGCCAGCAGCCACTCATGCCGGCCCCAACGTCTTCCACGCCGGCTTGAGGCGCGACGTCGGTAAACGTACCGTCCCCGTTGTTGCGATAGAGGTGATTGGTCGCGTCTTTTCCATCCGCATGGCTGTGATCGGTGACGCCCTCGATGTACTTGCCGCTCAGAACATACAGGTCCAGCAGTCCGTCGTTGTTGTAATCGAACCAAACAGCACCCGAGCCCGTGGCTTCCAGAATCGAACTCAGCGCCTGCTCGCCGAAGGAATGCCGGAACTGAATCTTCGACCTCTCAGTCACGTCCTCGAATGCCGAAAAGTGCGACGAAGCACGTTCTCTCGTCTCAGCTGTTTTCGCTGTCTGCGCGTTGCCGGCCGCAGCGAGCAGCAGACTCACCGCCGCGGAACAGAATGGCGCCCGAAATTTGTTAATGACCATCGCTGTTCACCATGTGCGTTTCACCCGTTGGGCTGCCGAGGCTCGCAGGCGGGCCTTTCCGTTTCAGCGCCAGCGGCCAGCGATTTTCCGGAGCCCGCGCCTTGTCTCCATGGCAGCCGGTGCACCCGCGCTGTTCTCCAGGTCGCGTCCACACCCAACTCTGTTCTTCACGAATTACGCGGCCCTGTTCATCCAGCAGAACAAATCGCACCGGCTGGTTCGCCGGCGTTTGCACATAAAACGAACCGTCGGACTCGACCGGGACCTCCCCCAGCACGCCCCCTCTCTCTGCAATCACACGAACACTCCGGACCGTCGCCGCGGTGTTCACCTTGTCCATGGACTTGGAACTGTCAAGCGAAAGGAAGTAGCCCGATGAAGAACTCAGTGTGAGGTTGCTCCAGAACTTCTTGGGCACCGGCCGCGCCCGCACGGCAACCGGCTCGACGCAGTCGAACAGCGCATCGCGGTAGATCGTCCTCGTTCGTCCGCGGCCGTTCGCAGAAATGATCGCGAGTTCGTAGTGCAACGCGCTCGCCGGTTTGTCTGCGACCATAATCGAAGGACCTTCGACAAAGTTCGGTGATCGGTAGACAATTCCCGCGGCACCGATCCTTTCCTCCTGCAGCCCTCCTCGTTTCACGACCGCGAGTGCCCCCGAACCTTCCGTGAAGACCACGGTGCCATCTTCGAGTTCGGTAGCGTCTCCGCGTTTTGCCTGTTTTTCGTGTTCGCAGCGGAACGATTCCAAGCCTGTGCCGTCCGGCCTCAAGGTGTACAGCAAGCGACTCCTCGAACCGTCAGCGAGGGGCGAATTTGCCGAAGCAAGAATCCTTCCGTCGCGCAGCACTGTTTCGAGCCACCAGTCACCCGGGCCAAAGGTGACGGGCCGGCCTTCGGAACCGTCGAGTCCAATAACTTGAAGTGAAGAGCGGGCCGGTGCTGAGCCGGTCTCCACGCTCGTGTATACGATTTCGTCAGCGGGCAAGTAGGCTGGTCGCAAGCAATCCGACTCGCATTTTGTAATCTGCCGCGACCCATTGCCGTGTAGGTCCATTTCCCAGATTTGCCAGTGCTCGCCGGGCCTCTTCTGGGCTGCGAATAATACGTGCCGGCCGGCAAAGTCCACCTGCGGATCGGCAGCCGCATAAAACTCAGCCGTCAACACTGTTGGCTTTTTGTCCCGTCCATTGGGCTCGAGCAGGACCATGCGGCTGCCGCTCGGGAATCGTTCCGTACCGCTCACACCGAGGACCGTGGAAGCCTGCACAAAGACGATCGCGGGAAGATCGATGGCCGCCGAGGCAGGCGGACGCGAAGCCGAATTCGCCGAGAGATCCGTCGCGAAGGCCGTAACCGCCAAGAAGAGCAGGCCGGCCAGTTTTCTCCGAATGGAGAGTGAGTAGACGCTCCGAGTCATGAGCCCTGCGGTGGAGCGCCCGCATATCCTAGCTGCACCGATGTGTCTTAGTTGGGATCAGTACACAGCCGGAAGCGAAAAGGGACAATAACGCAAAGGCACTAGAACAGGC
>Ga0306926_10001385_pt1 | contig 23982 bp, 22 predicted proteins | sample flu12Cox44000178_FD_203759 | JGI IMG/M metagenome (GOLD analysis project Ga0306926, IMG submission 203759) | Lab enrichment of tropical soil microbial communities from Luquillo Experimental Forest, Puerto Rico - flux8day.12C.oxic.44.000.178 (v2)... | ecosystem: Environmental > Terrestrial >...
CAACGATCAGCGCGAGCGCAGCGAGCGCCCACACCACAATGAGCGCATTACGCAAGGTCGGACTGGCGTGATCCCAGTAGCGCAATGCCAGCACTCCCCAGCCGCTCATCCCGAGCAGCACCAGCCCGAGCAGCAGCAGGCCGGCGAGTCGCAGGATGCGACGCGCACTGGTTGCAATGGCACGGGACGCGGACACTGCGGTGATCATGAGAGTTCAGCGGAATATAGGTTGATCGAGAATCGACCCCGAGCCGACCGGCGTTCCGAGCGTGACCCATCCAGCCCAGGCTCCGGTCGCCTTGCCGACCCCGATGGTGAGTGTGCCGACGGGGGTGCGGCCCCCGATGTAGCCGGATATGCCGTACAGGTCGCCATCTGCCACCGGGTCGACACGATCGCGCACATGCCCTGCCTCCACTCCCAATCCGCCATAGAGTGCCTGGTTCGCGATCGGCAGGATGTCGGCCACACGCCAGAGAACGTTGCCCTGCACGGTCCAGTAATCCCTGGCGCGCACTTCTCCCGGTGCGTACCCCGCGAAGCTCTGTGGACCGCCGAGCGAGAAGGCGCGGTCGGCGGGCAGGACGCTGCCGAGATCCGTTCCACCCGCAGCCGTAAGCCACAGCGTCGTCACGCCGGCGTGGATCACCTGGCGCGCCGCGGCCTCGAGTGTCTCCCAGTTGCGGTCTGCACCAAGCCCGTTATCCGAGCGGAAGTACTGTATTTCTGCCGCCGTGCCCCGGGAAGCGAAGGTGGATGAATCGCGATTGTCGAAAAATCCCCTGGCCAGCAGTCCCGCGTCGGTGTGTTTACCGGTCGGCAGCAACGAGATTCCAGTGTCGACCTCTATGCGGCGCTGATCCGCCCAGTAGCCAGCGCGCAGTTGACTGTTAGAACCGAGGTTGACGCCGAAATCGACCTCGCCACCGAGATCGATGAAGAAGTACTGGGCGACCCGATTGTAGTCGTTGTAGATATCCTCGATGGCGCGGCCGTAGAGCCCACCCGGCTCGACGAAGAAGATCTGGGAGGTATTGAGCGGCTGATAGAGGGAGGTCCCGAACAGCGACGAAGTACCAAGCTGCACCCGGTTGCGCCACTGACCTCCGTACTCATTGAGCCAGCGCCGCACGTACTGCACCTCGAGCTCGAACCGCAGCTCGCCGCTTCCGCCGGCGTAGATTCCGAGACTCGGCCGCAGCACGTCCGGACCGATCTGCTTCTCCCGCGGCTCCCACACCAGCACCGGATTGTCGGGATTGCCCTCGAAGCGGTATTCGACGCTGTCGAGGTCATCGAGCACGGCGAGCCGGGCTGCATCGCGGCTGATCGCTGCAATGTCGACCGTGTCGCCGGCCTGTACCCGAACCAGTGTGCGCAGGTACTCCGGGTTCACGTACTTGAGACCCCGGAACTGGACGTCTGCGACCCTGATCTCGAGGCTCTGACTCATTGTCACGCGGCTGCGCCACGCGGCGTACTCCGCGGGGGAGACGGACAGGGTCTCCAGCCGTGACGCCATGGCGCGCGCTGCCTTCTCCCCGAGCGGTATGGTCTCTGCGGTCCGCTCGAAGTCTGACGCGCTGAAATCACCAAGATCGACATCGATGCGGATGTCGCTGTCGGTAAGTGTCTGCAGCTGAACGATCTCGTTCGCTTCGGACATGATGTCGCTGCTGCGTGAGATCAGCCTTGCAGGGCCCACCAGCTGCTCCCGCGTGGCGTGGTGCTTGGTGAGGTTCACGGCGATAACTATGTCGCCGCACAACTTACGCGCCACGTCGATGGGCAGGTTGCGCCGGACATAACCGTCCGAGAGAACGTACTGATCGGTGCTGACGGGAGCGAACACGCCGGGAATCGCCATGCTCGCCCTCATGGCGGTCGCGATGTCACCGTGATCGAGCACTACCATCTCACCGCTCAGCATGTCAGTGGCCACGGCGCGGTAGGGAATGGGCAGCCGGTCGAAATCCGCCACGGAACGTGCCTTCGCCACGTATGAGCGCAGCACATTCTCGATGCGGCTCGATGCAATGAGGCCGCTCGGGGGAACAATCTTGCCGCCCTTCAACCCCAGCTCGAGCGACCCGCTGGTGTCGTTGAAACGCTTCTGCTCCGCTGGCACGAGGTGCCGGCTGCCGACACCGGCGACGACGGCTTTCCAGTCGACGCCCACGACGAATTTCTCGATCTCCCCGGCCGGCATGCCGGAGGCGTAACCGCCTCCGACCAGAGCGCCCATGCTCGTCCCCGCGATGCAATCGACGGGAACGCGTAACTCCTCGAGGACCTTGAGCACTCCGATGTGGGCCCCGCCTCTGGCCCCGCCACCGGCGAGTGCGAGGGCGACGCGTGGTCGCCCGCCGACTGTGGCCCCGGGAGCCTCCTGGGACGCCGCCTCGGCGCCTTGCCGCGCCGGCCGCCGGTCTTGTGAAGCGCTCTCCTGCGAGACCGCCGCACCCGCCGCGAGCGCCATGAGGAGGCAGATCAGGAGGCAGCGGTACCCGGACTCTCGAGCAGACGATTGCCGCGACATCGTGTCCTCATGGACGGCTGGCCGACGGTTGCCGACAGAGTCTACAACCGCATTATGGCCCCACCATTGGACCAGCGGCCTACTATGCCGCGCCGATCGTGCAGCACCGGCACGCGATGCACCCTTTGCGCATAAAGTGATGGCCGGCGATGATGAACATAGATCGCGTTGAACCCGCCCCCGGCGTGGGTCCCTACTGCTCGTTACCGAGCGCGGCGATCTTCTCCTGGATGCGCGCACGTTGCGCGGCGTTGTCGGCCCCGGCAAGCGCCGCGCGATAGAAATGGTGTGGCAGCGCGTTGTGCTGCTGGGTGGCGACCGCGTCGCCGGCCAGCTCATAGGCTGCGTATAACCCCGGATCGCGATCGAGTGCGGCGAAGGCGAACTGCAGCGCCTCATCCTGACGGCCGACGGCCATGGCCTCGGTCGCACGCCGCAGGGCGGCGGGCGCGCTGCTCACGCGCGCCCGCTGGCAAACCTCCGACCCGGCATAGTAACCACCGCTCAGGCATATGAGTCCGACCAGCAACACCATTGCGAGCGTACGCATGTGTTGGATCCCTCGACGGCCGCTGGCGGCTGCGAGGCTAGCACATCGACATCAAGGCGCGATGTGCGCGGCGTACCCGAGCGTCTTGAGAGCCCCGGCGATCTCTTCGAGCGTGCGCGGATCATCGATGGTTGCCGGCATGTTGTAGGGTTGCGAGTCCGCGATCGCCCGCATGGTCGCCCGCAGCACCTTTCCCGAGCGGGTCTTCGGCAGGCGGGCCACGATCGCGACGTGCCGGAATCCGGCTACGGCGCCTATGTGCTGCCGTACCCGTTCCACCAGCTCCCGCAGCACCTGCGCCTCGGCACGCACGACCCCCGCCTTCAGCACCACCAGTCCCAGCGGCAACTGCCCCTTGAGCGGATCGGCGACGCCGATCACCGCGCACTCGGCAACGTCGGGATGTCCCGCCAGCACTTCCTCCATGCCGCCGGTCGACAAGCGGTGCCCGGCCACATTGATGACATCATCGATACGGGACATGATCCATACGTAGCCATCGGTGTCGATGTAACCCGCATCGCCGGTGAGATAGAAGCCGGGATAGCGAGCGAGGTAGCTGTCGCGGTAGCCCTCATCGTTCTGCCACAGGCCCGTCAGTGTGCCGGGCGGCAGGGGCAGCCGGATCACGATGTTGCCGATTTTCCCTGGCGCTACCGGCTCACCTGCATCATCCAGCACCTGCACGTCGTAGCCGGGCACCGGCACGCTCGCTGAGCCGGGCTTGACCGGCAGCGGCGTCAGGCCGCGGCAGTTGGCTGCGACCGGCCAGCCGGTCTCGGTCTGCCACCAGTGATCAATCACCGGGACGCGCAGCTTCGATTCTGCCCAGTTGACGGTGTCCGGATCGCAGCGCTCACCGGCCAGAAAGAGCGTCCGCAGGCTGCCGAGATCGTAGCGAGCGATGAGCGCACCCTTTGGATCTTCCTTCTTGATGGCACGGAAGGCCGTCGGCGCGGTAAATAGTGCGTTGACCCGATGCTCGGCGACCACGCGCCAGAAGGCGCCGGCATCGGGGGTACCGACCGGCTTGCCTTCATAGAGGATGCTGGTGCACCCGGCGAGCAATGGTGCGTACACGATGTAGGAGTGGCCGACCACCCAACCGACATCGGACGCAGCCCAAAAGACATCCCCGGGATGCATGTCGTATACCGCCTGCATCGACCAGGCGAGCGCCACGGCGTGACCGCCATGATCGCGCACTACGCCCTTGGGCTTCCCGGTAGTGCCAGAGGTATAGAGGATATAAAGAGGGTCGGTCGCCTCGACCGGAGTGCACGGCACTTCCTGCGCCGCTGCGAGCGCTTCCGCCCACTCGCAGTCGCGTCCGGCGACAAGCGTCGCCGCTGCCTGCGGCCGCTGCAGCACGATGCAGCGCTCGACCTTATGGCTCGCGAGCCGCAGCGCCTCATCGAGCAGCGGCTTGTAGGCAATGACGCGCTGCCCTTCGATCCCACAGGAGGCCGAGACGACCATGACCGGGCGCGCATCGTCGATACGTTTCGCGAGCTCGTGCGGCGCGAAGCCGCCGAAGACCACCGAGTGCACCGCACCGATGCGCGCACACGCGAGCATCGCCACGACCGCCTCCGGCACCATCGGCATGTATATGACCACGCAATCGCCGCGGCCGACCCCCTGCGCTGCGAGCGCTCCGGCGAAGCGGGCAACGCGATCGCGCAGCTCGCGGTAGCTGAGGCGTGTAACGGTGCCGGTGACCGGGCTGTCGTAGATGAGTGCCGCCTGCTCGCCACGGCCCTGATCGATGTGACGGTCGAGTGCGTTGTAGCAGGTGTTGATGCGCCCACCGCCGAACCATCGATAGAAGGGCGCGCGACTGGCATCGAGCACCTTGTCCCAGCGCCGCTCCCAGTGCAGCGCCGCAGCCTGCTCACCCCAGAACTCTTCCGGGTCCTGAAGCGCACGGCGGTGCGCGTCGCGGTAAGCGTTTGCGCGTATGTTCATAAGCCACCGCCGGCCCCCCAGCGGGGCCGCAAATGTGATCCGGTATGATCCTACGCGCTATCGTGTCGCATGGCGCGGAGGCGACTGCCATCAGGGGAAGTACGGACGCCTTTGACTATATCGTCGTGGGTGCGGGTATGGCGGGCGCGAGTGTCGCCGCGGCGCTCGCATCCACGGCGCGGGTGGCACTGATCGAGGCGGAGCCCCAGCCGGGTTTTCATGCCACCGCGCGCTCGGCCGCCCTGTTCGCGCCCAACTACGGCAGCGCGTCTTTCCGCGCCCTCACCAGGGCAAGCGCCGCGTTCCTGCGCGCGCCGCCGGAGAATTTCTCGGCGCATCCGTTGCTGCACCAGCGCGGCGCGCTCTACCTCGCCCGTGCAGACCAGGAGCCGCAGCTCGATTCCCTCCTGCAATCGATGCGCGCCTCGAATATCGAGGTCGAGGTTCTCTCGCCGGCGGCAGCGCGCACGAAGGTCCCGTGCCTGCGGCCCGGTTACCTGACCGCGGCCCTTTACGAGCCTGCCGTCCACGATATCGATGTCGCAGCGCTTCTCCAGGGTTTTCTGCGGCGGGGCAAGGCGCTTGGAGTGCAACTGCGTGTTGGTGAGCGCTGCAGCGCCCCGCAGCGGCGGAGCGAGGCGTGGCAGGTGCAGATGGAGCACGGACCGCTCTCTGCGCCCGTACTCGTCAATGCTGCAGGCGCATGGGCCGATGAGCTCGCTGCATGCTGTGGCGCAAAGCGGCTCGGTCTGCGGCCGCTGCGCCGCACGGCCGCGCTCATCGATGCTCCCGAGGGAGTGGCGGTCGACGCCTGGCCCGCCGTGTTCGATGTCGATGAGGAGTTTTATTTCAAGCCCGATGCGTCGCGGCTCCTCGTCTCGCCTGCCGATGAGGAGCCCTCCCCGCCCGGTGATGTCTATGCCGACGATCTCACGGTTGCCCTCGGGATTGACCGCATCGAGGGTGCGCTCGACTTCGAGGTTCGCCGCGTCAGGCACAGCTGGGCCGGACTGCGCACCTTCGCGCCCGACAGGGAACCGGTTATCGGTTACGACGCGGGAGTGCCCGGGCTCTTCTGGTGCGCCGGCCAGGGCGGATACGGCATACAGAGCGCAGCGGCGTGCGCGCAGCTCGCAGCAGCGCTCGCGCGCGGTGAGGCAGTGCCGGCGGCCATCGCGGCCGAGAGGGTGACGGCGCAGGCGGTCTCGCCGGCACGGTTCTCAACAGCGGCGCCGGATGATGCCGCCGCTTCGACGAAGGCCCGCTCGAAGACGTAGTCTCTTCACCTGAATCTGCCGCCCTGCCTGGCGCGGATCCTGCGGCAACTACTTATGCACGCTCAGCTACGCGGGCAGCTGGCTGCCGCAACTGGATGGACTGATGGCACGCCTTCTCGGCGCGCTGTTGGTTGCGTGTGGCTTATGGACGGCCATCACGCCCGTCGCGATCCTCACTGGCTCCCGGGAGCATCAGCATCTCAGCTTCGCCGCTCCGCACCCCGGCAATGCAGGCGCCACCGGCCCGATGTAAGGCAACACCGGCCGGTCGCGCCGGAGCGGCTCCTGCGAGTAGAAACCGGATCTCCTGACGCGCCGGCCGGCGCCGTGGCAGACTAGCCACGCTGCACAGCCGCGCCGCTGGTCTCCGCCTGATACTGTACGACCCGCTGCTGCGCGTCGTACTCGAGGACTACGTATTCCGCTGCGGTCAGCAGCAGCGCCGCAAACAGTGCAATGACTTTGGTGCTCATGGGACTACTCCTTGTGTGATCCAATGGTGAGTAGTCTTCGCTCGCAGCCCACTGGCAGCAAACGCGATGTCTGAACGACGCACAAGAAAAGCTGAAGCCCCCCGCAGCTTCGATCGGCTGCCGCTCAATGCGCTGCGGGTCTTCGAGGCGGTGGCGACTCATCTGAGCTTCGCCGAGGCCGCCGAGGCACTGCACGTGACACCGGCGGCGGTGAGCATGCAGATCCGCACGCTCGAGGAGTACTTAGGGGTGCCGCTGTTCCGCCGTAGCGCCCGCGCCATCGCGCTCAGTGCCGAGGGCGCGCTGCTGCTGCCTGGCGTGCGGCGGGGACTGGCCGAGCTGCAGCAGGCCATGCAGCAGCTGCGTGAGAACAGAAGAGGCGGTGTACTCAACATCAGCACGCTCGCTTCGTTCCTGCAGAAATGGCTGATGCCGCGCCTGCCGCAGTTCTACGGCCGCCACCCGGACATCGAGCTCGCGATCCACACCTCCTCGACCCCGGTCGACTTCAGCCAGAGCAACTTCCACGCCGCGCTGCGCATGAGCCTCGCTCCGACCCCCGGTCTCTACAACGAGAAGCTGCTCGGTGAGTGGTTCCTGCCGGTATGCAGCCCGGATCTGCTGGCCCGGCACGGGCCGGTGCGCACCCCCGCGGACCTCAAGCGCTACCCACTGCTGCGCTCCTCGGACGAGTCCTGGAGCATCTGGCGTCATCCCCAAGCAGAGAGCGACTGGCGTGAGTACGGCACTGCTTTCGATGACCCGCTCACGGTGCTCGCGGCCGCGGAGCAGGGCCAGGGGCTGGCGCTCACCCGCTGGGCGCTCGCCGCGCAGGATCTCGACAACGGCCGGCTCGTGCGTGCGAGCGCACAGGTGTTGCCCTGTCCGCGCGAATATTATTTCGTGTGCCCCGAGAGCTATCTCGAGCTGCCGAAGGTGCAGCAGCTGCTCAACTGGCTGCGCGAGGCGGCGGCGGCCTTCCCCCGGCCGGACAGCGTTCCCGCACCGCGGTCGACCACTGTCCCGGCAAAGCCGGCGCGTGCGCGCCGCAGCGTCAGCTGATCGAGCCGTAACGGCCTTCGGACATGGCCGCCCCTTCATCGCTGGTGATCTCCGAGCTGCTCGCCGGCTATCGCGCCGGAGTCTTCTCGCCGGTGGAGATCATCGAGCAGCTGCTGAGTGCGCAGCGGTCACGGCCGGAGCGACATGAGTGGGTTGCGCTACTTCCGGAAGCGAGCGTGCAGCAGCGGGCACAGGCGCTGGCGGCCCTTAAGCCCGATTCCCTGCCGCTGTACGGCATCCCGTTCGCGATCAAGGACAACATCGACCTCGCGGGTCTGCCCACCACGGCGGGCTGCCGCGAGTACGCCTACGCTCCCGATACCTCCGCGACGGTAGTGGAGCGGTTGATCGCGGCGGGCGCGATACCTATCGGCAAGACCGCGCTGGACCAGTTCGCTACCGGGCTCACCGGCACGCGCTCGCCGTGGGGAGCCTGCCGCAACAGCTTCGATGCGCGATTCATCTCGGGGGGCTCGAGCTCGGGTTCCGCAATCGCAGTCGCCAGCGGGCAGGTCAGCTTCTCCCTCGGGACGGACACCGCAGGATCGGTGCGCGTACCGGCTGCTTTCAACAGCCTCATCGGTCTCAAGCCAACATTCGGCAGTCTCAGCACCCGCGGGGTGGTGCCGGCGTGCCGCTCGCTCGATTGCGTGGGCATCCTCGCACTCACCGCAGCGGATGCGGCGCGTGTGCTCACAGTGGCGCGCGCATTCGATCCGCGTGACCCGTTCTCCCGCTCTCCGCCCGCAGCTTCGAGCCGGCTTCCGGCTCGCACCTTTCGCTTCGCGGTGCCCGAGGCGGCGCAGCTGCAGTTCTTCGGCGACGCCGAGTATCAGCGGCTCTTCGCGGCGGCGCACCAGAAGCTCGAGTTACTCGGTGGAACTCCGCTACCCATCGATTTCCGGCCTTTCCTGGCGGCGGGAGATCTGCTGTACGGCGGGGCCTGGCTCGCGGAACGCTACTGCGCGGTGGGCAGGTTCATCGATGAGCGGCCCGAGACGGTGCTGCCAGTGCTCCGCGCGATCATCCCACCGGGCCGGCTCATTCCAGCTACCGAGGCATTTCGCGGGCAGTACCGGCTGCGGGAGCTCAAGCGCGCCACCGACGATCTCTGGCACGCGGTGGACACACTGGTCACGCCGACGGCCGGGACGATCTATCCGATTGCGGCGGTGGAGGCGGATCCGATCGCTCTCAATGACAACCTGGGGTTCTATACCCGTTTCACCAACCTGCTCGATCTGGCGAGTGTGGCGGTTCCTGCGGGCTTTCGCAGCGACGGGCTGCCGTTCGGCATCTCGCTCACCGGGCCGGCGTGGAGTGATGACACGCTGCTCGCACTCGCCGAGCGTCTGCAACGGTGAGCCGGTGACAGCTAAAGTTGCAACCACCGCCAGAGGTCTTTCATGAAGCTCATCAAGCCCATCCTGGAGGAGGCAGCGGCGATCGCCAGCCTGCGGCGCGACCTGCACGCCCACCCTGAGCTTGGCTACCAGGAAGAGCGCACCGCCGCGCTCATTGCCGATACCCTCAGCGGCTGGGGGATTGCGGTGCACCGCGGACTCGGCGGCACGGGGGTGGTCGGCACCATCCGCAACGGCAGTGCGATGCGGGCCATCGGGCTGCGCGCTGACATCGATGCACTCCCGGTCACGGAGCGCAACACCTTCGCCCATGCGAGCGTCCATGCCGGCCGGATGCATGCCTGTGGTCACGATGGTCACACCGCGATGCTGCTCGCTGCGGCCCGCTACCTGGCCGGGCAACGGAACTTCGATGGCACGGTGCACCTCGTGTTCCAGCCGGCCGAGGAAGGCGGCGGCGGCGCGCGCGCCATGATTCGGGATGGGCTGTTCGAGCGTTTCCCCATGGAGGCGATCTTCGGCGTCCACAACTGGCCCGGTCTCCGTGTCGGTCAATTCGCCGTACGCTCAGGTCCGGTGTTTGCCTCCAGCAACGAGTTCAGGGTAACGATACGCGGGCGCGGCGCCCACGCGGCGATGCCGCACAACGGCATCGACCCGCTGCCGGTGGCCTGCCAGCTGGTGCAGGCGTTCCAGACCATCATCTCGCGCAACAAGCATCCGCTCGATAGCGCGGTCATCTCGGTCACCATGCTCCACGCCGGAGAAGCCACCAACGTGATTCCCGAATCCTGCGAGCTGCAGGGTACGGTGCGTACCTTTACGGTCGAGGTGCTCGAGATGATCGAGCAGCGGATGCGGCGCGTTGCCGAGACGATATGCGAAGCATTCGGTGCACGTTGCGAGTTCAGCTTCAAACGCAACTACCCGCCGACCGTCAATCACGCGCGCGAGACGCAGTTCACCCGCGAGCTGCTCGGTGAGCTCGTGGGTCCGGACAACGTCACGGATTTCGAGCCGACCATGGGCGCCGAGGATTTCAGCTACTACCTGCAGGAGAAGCCGGGCTGCTACTTTGTCATCGGCAGCGGCGATGGCAGCCACCGCAGCGCCGGCCACGGCGACGGACCGTGCATGCTGCACAACCCGAGCTACGACTTCAACGACGAGCTGATACCCCTCGGCGGGTCGATGTGGGTGCGGCTCGTCGAAAAATGGCTCGGTGCAGCGCCGCCGGGGCCGGAGCGCTGACCGGGGGGCCGCCTCAGCAACACCGCGGCCCGTTCCTTTCATACCTTCCTTACCGCAACGCGCATGCGCAGCGATGCCTGGGCTACTTCTGCGCGGGAACGAACTCCTCGAGCACGGCTTTGCGCATCAACTCAGGTGGCAGCAACCCCTGGCTCAGCACGAAGTCATGGAAGGCCTTCTGCCGGAACTTTGCACCGAGCGCCGCTTCGACCTCCTGCCGCAACGTGAGCAGTCGGGTGTAGCCATAGAAATAGCTGTTGGCCTGCCCGGGCGCACGATAAGTGAAGCGCTCCACTTCTTCGCGCGCGAAGGCGTGGCTCAAAACAACCTCTTTCTCGAGCACCTCGTAGGCGCGCTGCGGAGTGATGGCACCGCTTTGCAGCTCGGGATCGAGAAAAGCACGCGCCGCGCGCAGTAACCGCAACTGCAACGTCAGCAGCTGTCCCTCAGGCGGCTCATAGGGCTGCATGATGTACTCAGCATAAAGGCCCCAGCCCTCGGCATTGGTGGAGTTGAATGCGTACAGCCCCCGCGCGAGGCTCACGCCCTGCTCCACCATCGAGTCGAACTGCAGCTCATGCCCGGGACGAGCCTCGTGCGCGGTCAGCGTCCAGGCAACCGCGTCGAAGGTGAAGTCATCATACTGATCGCCGCTACCGCCGTTCGCGGCGGGAATGTTGAGTGGCAGCACGAACTCCCCGCGCTGGCCGGTGTTGTGCAGCAGCGGCGGTGGCGCCATGTGTGGCGCGGGCTGCTGGACAGTCTCCGCGGCCGTAGCGAGCCGAATGATCGCCGGACGGCTCGGCAGGGTGACCAGATCGTGCGCGCCGATGATCTGCTCGATCGCATGCAGGCGCTCGATGTAGAAAGGCAGGATAGCCTCACCGGTGATCTGCTTTTTCTTCAGTTCCGCGATAACCGACCGGTAATCGTTGGCTGAATAGCCCCTCGCGCGCGCCACCTGCGCGGCGAGCGGAGCCATCTCGCTCTGGTACTGGGTGAAGGCCGCGTGCGCCATCGCGGCGATCTGCGCCGGAGGAAGGTCGATGCCGTATTCCTCGAAAGCCAGCGCGTATTTCTCGGCCGGCAGCCGATAGTCCGCGCGCGCCTTCGGCAGAATCTTCTCCCGTACCCAGTTATCGTAGTCCGCGAGCTGACCCTTGAGTTTCGCGTACGCGGGCTGCCAACCTTGCAGCGCGTACTTGCTGAACAATGCGCCGATTCCCTCGACGTAATTCGAGTTGCGTCCCAGCTCCGTCTCGAGCTCCGTCTTCGATGGGTAAATGACGCCGGGCTTGGCAATCTGTTCCTGCTCGCGCTGCTTGAGCACCTCCGTAAAGGGCTGATAACCAGGCTCCATTCCTGCGTAGCGTCGCAGGCGGACGAGCGCGGCCGGCCGCCGCTCGGGCGCCACCTGCTCATCGAGCAGCCCGTGCAGCCCCTCGAACACCTGTGCGCTCGCATTCAGAAACGGCACTTCATGCTGCAGGCCGTAGTCTTCCTGGCGAAACTTGAGGTCGAAGGCCTGGTGGAGGATCGCGAGATCCTGCTGTACCCGCTTGTCCGTCTCACGGGGAGCTGCGGCATCGACTTTGGCGAGAGCTGTCTCGAGCTCGTGGCGCCGCTCGCGCTCATCCGTGAGGGTCGGGTGCGAGATGCGCTCATCGTAGCGCGCCAGACCCTGACGTGAGCCTCGCTCGGGCGCGTGCGCGAACTCCACTTCCAGCAAGGTGTTGGTGTAGCTGTTGCTGTGCTCGACCCATTCCCTGCCGGAATTCTCGGCGCCCAGGGCGGATGCATTACCCGCGAGCAGCGGCAGGGCGCACGCGAGCATCACGGCGGTCAACCGGTACATCACGACTCCAGGGTGGAAAAGCGTTACGGCGCGCGATTATAGGGGAGGACGCGCGCGCGGTCGCAGCCGCGACTGCCGGCTGCGCCCGACGCGCAGCCGGCAGCGTCGCTTATTTCTTGACCGGGTTCTGCGGACTCAGCATCTGATCCACGGCGGAATTGGTCAACGGAGCACCGGCGGAGGACACCGGCGCCTGCGGCGCGCCGCCGCCGCTCGCCGCTGCCCGCCCGCCCGCGCCGGCCGTACCCGGCCGCGCGTTCCCGGCTGCACCCGATGATCCCGTACGTGGATTGGTCACCGCCTGCCGCATGCCCTGGCGCGCGGCGCCACCCTGGCCGGCCGCGGCCGTGGCAGCGTTGGGGTCCATCTCGACGCGCCCGTTGAAGGTGGCACCTTCCATGATGCCCACGCGCGGCGCGAATATGTTGCCGCGCACCTGCGCGGTCGCACGCACGATCACCGCCTCAGTGCAATGCAGGTCGCCCTCGACCAGGCCCTCGACTGTCAGGTGGCTCGCATACACATCGCCGAGCACCGAACCTTCGGTGCCGATGATGAGATTGCGGGCGTGACGGATCGAGCCCTCCACGCGTCCCTGCAGGATCACGTCCTCCTCGGCGGTGAGCTCGCCGCGGAACAGAAGCGTCTTGCCGAGAACTGGCACCCTCGGCTCTACCTCTTCCGCGGGTGTGGGGCGCTGGGCGGGGTAACCTGGCGCCGCGCTCGCCGGACGATCCGGAAAAGGGCTGCGTTCAAAATTCGAATTTGAGTGCAACATCGTTCGCTCTCCCTTCATTTACCTGCTGCCGCCGGAGACTTTTTGCGAGCGTTCGCCGGCGGCTTGGCCGCCTGCCTCCACCGCCGCAACCTTCTTCTCCATGTCGATGCCTCCGGTGAAGTGCGCACCCTCGACGATGCTCACGCTCGGAGCGGTGATGTTGCCGCGCAGCCGTGCGCTCTCCTTCACCATCACCGACTTTTCCGCCTGCAGGTCTCCGGTCACTGTTCCTTCGACCACGATTACCTGCGCGCGCACGTTCGCGGTGACCGTGCCCTCCGCGCAAACCGTGATGCGCTGCGAGTGGGTGATCGAGCCCTCGATACGGCCCTTGATGAGCAGTTCTTCGTCGGCGTGCAGTTCGCCCTTGAAATGCAGCGTCGGTCCGAGCACCGAAACGCGCTCAGCCGAGTTGTCATACGGATTGGACATAGTGGGCACTCCTCCCGGTAAGTGAGATGCCGTCCGCACACCAGGCTGCAAGCGTGTGACCGTGGCTGCAGACGACGTTTGCGAGGGTACCTGCCTGTACCGAACGCGATGCGACGGGCGTCACGCAATGCCACGCCCGACTACGCTGTCATGAAGTCGGACGCGCGGCAGCGCTCGTCATCTGACATATAGCGACATTGAGCAACGGCACCTGCCGCTCGAGGCAGCTGCGGATGCGTTCCCCTTCGGCGAGGCGCGCCTGCTCCGTATCGACCCAGCCGTGCACGATCATCACCGGCAGCCGTGCCTCCTGCGCATAAAGCTCCCTGATCCACAGATAGAGTGGCCGGAGTCTCGGCACCTTCACCCACCAGACCGTCTCATCGGGCAGCCACAGCCTTGCGGTTTGCACATGCTGCATCAGCCGGCGGCACGGATGCGCCGTCTGGCCAATGTAGCGACTCGCACGCACATCGCGGGGATCCGCCAGCGAATAGATCGCGGTGCCGCTGGGCACCGCGCCGGACTCATCGTAGACATGGTGCGACAGCCTCCGGCGCAGCAGCTGCTGCAGATCGGCCGCGGGCGTCATCAGCGGGATGCTCGAATCGTGTAGCGCGGGCACGATCGCCGATCTCAGCCGCGGCGCCTGTGCGGGTTGCGCGTCCTGAAGGTGATCGAATAGCGCAACTCACGGGTCGGAGATACGGCGTGTTGCCACTGCCAGCGTGCCGGGCCGCGCAGCTGATACCCCGAGCGCGGCTCGAGATCGATCTTCCAGGTGGCGCGCTGCCCGGAGGCCGGAGGCCAGGGCCGGAAGCGAAGGCGCGCGTGACCCAGCAGGGAAACGCCGAGTACCTCCTCGAATTCAGGAACATCCCGATGCCAGCCGAGCGGGGTCCCTGGCCGGTATTCGGCAACCGTTGCGTGCTGCAAGCGGTCCTCCGCTATGCCCGACCACTGGGCGAGCTGCGTTCGCAACGGATGCAGGAACGGTGGAATGGGCGGCGCTGCGTGAAGCTCGTTCTGGCTGTAGTCATAGCGCCCGCCGAAGCTCACGATGCGCCGCCGCGCATGCCATTCCTTGTACCGGGCTTCCTCGAACGGCAGCGTCCGGAGGTGCGCGAGCAGCTGCGCTTCCTGCGCCACGCTCAGAAACCCCGCGATGTAGAGGAAGCCTTCGGGTGAGTCCGGCTCCGCCTCGAATAACTGCGCTTGAATCACACGAGCAGTATGCCCGCTCAGGCACGCGACGCATGGGCCGCGTTTAACCAGTAGTGCGAGCGGATCGTCGCTGGATGATGAATCTATGCACGCCGTGAGGCCGCGGTTTCGGTTCCCATGGGACCAGAGTCCCATGTACGCCGCCCGGCGGAGCCACTAGAAGGAGGGAATCCCCAAGCCGCCGCCTTTGCGGAGGAGCTGCCATGCGGTACTCATCACAGCGCCTGCATTCGCGCACCGCTCTGCCAGTCAGTGCGCTCATCTGTATAGCCTCTGTCGCTGCGTATGCACAGCAGACCGCCCCGGCGACACCATCCGCCCCCGCGGCGACGCCGGCGCCAACGGCGGCGGCCGCCCCGGGTTCGCTCTCCTCGAGTCTGGGAGTAGTCGTGTTTCCTGCCAAAGACCAGTCTTCGGGCCAGCAGTCGACGGATGAGCAGGCCTGCTACGGATGGGCGAAGTCCAAGACGGGTATCGACCCGGCGCACATCACAGCGCCTCAGCCCGATCCAAACGCTCAGGCCGCCAATTCGGGCGGTGGCGAGCGGGCGCGGGGCGCCGCGCGCGGGGCGGCCGGGGGTGCCCTCGTTGGTGCAGTCGCGGGCGACGCCGGCACAGGCGCGGCCGTTGGCGCCACGGTGGGTGCGATCTCCGGGGGTGCCGCGAAGCGCCGCGCGAAGAAGGACGCCGCCGCACAACAGGAGCAACAGGCGCAAGCGGCTATTGCGCAACAGCATGCCACCTACAACAAGGCCTTCTCCGCGTGCATGGAGGGCAAGGGCTATACGGTCAAGTAAAGCGGTGGGCTGAGAGCTGTATCCCGCTGGAGCGCCTCAGTCACGCCGGTCCCTGATGATGCAGCGAAAGCCGACGTGGCTCGTGGAGGTATCGATGGGCTCGGCGTGGCGCGCGGCCGGACGGTAGCGGCGGCAGTAATTCGGCGCGCACAGGTGTGAGCCGCCCTTCAGCACCTTGCGTGGGATGCGGATGTTCGGCTGACAGGTGTCGTAGCTGCCCTCCTCCGCCGAGCCACGCGGATTCTCCGCGAGGCAGCACGGGCTCGGTGCGGCGATCTCATGGGAGTGCCCGTACCAGTCGGTGGTCCACTCCCAGACATTACCGATCATGTCGTACAGCTCAAACCCGTTCGGGGGATAGGCTCTCACCGGTGAGGTGCGCGCATAGCCGTCAGCGCGGGTGTTCTCCTGCGGAAACTCCCCCTGCCAGGTGTTGGCCATGTGGCGCTGCTGCGGCGTGAACTCATCGCCCCAGGCGTACTCCGCCGCATCGAGCCCGCCACGAGCGGCGAACTCCCACTCCGCTTCGCTCGGCAACTCCTTCCCCGCCCAGCTGGCGTAGGCCTCGGCGTCACGATAGGCGACGTGCACGACCGGATGCTCCTCGAGCCCGGCAAGCGAGCTGCCCGGTCCATAAGGGCGACGCCAGAAGGCGCCGAATCTGAACTGCCACCATTGACTCCAGTCGTTGAGGTTCACCGCGCGCCGCGGCGGAGTGAACACCAGCGAGCCGGCCTTGAGCATGTGCGGCAGTGCCCCCGGGTAGTCCTTCGGGTCGGGAGGGATCTCCGCGTAAGTGACGTAGCCGGTCGCCTCGATGAAGCGGCGAAACTCGCGGTTCGTGACCGGCGTGCGGTCTATCCAGAAACCGTCGACGCGTACGCGATGCGCGGGACGCTCTTCGGGATAGTGTTGATCCGAGCCCATGAGGAATACTCCGCCCGCGAGATGCACCATCTCGGGATGGAGTGACTCGGCGATGCCCTCGACATGCTTGTCTGCGAGCGGCTGCGATTCGGGCTCGATAGCCTGGGTCATGACGGCGTTGGCGATGCTCCTGTCTGGGGGGATTGTCGCCACAGCATGGGCTTCGCGGCCATGGGCCGAAAGTCCTAGGCGGGCAGCACCTGCAGGTCGCGCAGGGCCCGGATGATGATCTGCACCGCGAGCCCTACCTGCAGCACACCGAGCACCGCCCCGAGCACCTGCAGGACCAGCAACACCGGCGGGCGCACGAGCTCCCGGGCGAACAGCATCGCCAGCAGGTTCAGCAGCATGACGATCACCAGGATGAGGTACACGGCGCCCACCATCCTCGGCTCGACGGCCGACTCGAGCACCGTGATGACCGCCGCGATGCCATAGGGTGTCACCACCAGCGGGAACGTGAGCCGCAGCGTCGCCGCCATCGGTGCTGCGGGCAGCGGCGGCGGCGGCGAGCGCGCAGGCTCGTAGGGCTGCATCGCCAAACGCATGGCAACCAGGCACAGAATGAGTCCGGCCGTGATCTCGAGCGCCGGGGTCGAAATGCGCCATTTTTCGGCCATGGCTGTGCCGAGGTACGCAGCCGCGAGCACGGCGATGAGGCCGATTACGAAGGCGCGCCACGCGATCCCGCGCAGCGCGCTGGGAGTCAGCTCATGTGTCTGTTGCGCGAAGGGGCCGAGGAGCTTGATGGGCCCCAGGGTCACGAAGAAGAGCGTGAAAAGCGCGCCGAGTCCCAGCATGGAATTCTAGAACCCGCCTCGCGCGTAAATCAGTACGCCCGAATAGCCCACATTGAGCCGCCCGTTGAAGCTTCCCTTGTTCAGGTCCACGTGCGTGGCGAAGCGGTCGTAGCCGATTCCGATGCCGAAGTGGTGGTTGAACATCCACGCCGCCCCGGCCCGCAGGTCGGACCAGTTGCCGTCGATACCCTGATAGCTGAGCTTGAAGACCTGCACGGAGCCATCGAGGTACACGTGGTCTGAAACGGCCCAGTCGCCGCGCACGCCAAGCACCGGCAGCGGCACGGGCACCGAGCTTTGCTTGGTGGTGAAAGTCGTGGGCTGCTGAACCGGCCCCGTAGGTGTGTCGACGGTGAGTGTTGCGTTGCCCGAGAGAGTCACCGTCAGGTCGTCGTAATGTATGCCGCCGGAGGCAACCACCTCGTAGTTGTCCGCGCGCAAAAATGCGAATTCATAGCTCAGTTCGTAAACGCTGAACTTCTGCTCTGCGGTCACCTGCCCGCCTGCGACGAAGGTGTAGTCACCCCACGCGAGATCCTGGTCAATGGTGCGCGTGCGCTTGATATCGTTGCTGAAATACATGAATCGCAGGTGCTGTCGCTGCGTGATCCTCCACAGCACATCGGCGCGCCAGCGGGTCTGATCGGCATTGGTGCCGAACTGCTTGTTGAAATCGATATTCTGATTGTTGGTGTTCGCGCTACCTCTCAGGCTGCCGTTCAGGTCAGAGCCCACCACGAAGGTGCCAAGGTCCACATTGAAGCGATCCTTGAGCAGGTCCTCGGCTGGGGAGTCCGCCTGTGCCGTGGCCGTCGCCAGCAGCAGCCCGACGATGAGACTCACCGGGGTGAGCCATTCGGGCGGGCCAAGTCTCTGCCGACACATAACGCCGCACTCCAGGACGGTCCCCTTGCCGGGGCTTGGTTCGCGCGAATATGGGAAGCCCGGACGTGCTTGGAAATGGGACCTTGGTCTGATCGCCGTCTGATCGCCGCCTGATGCCCCAAATTGGCCTGCGGCACGGGCAGCGGTGCACACTAGGGACAGTTGTGCCTCGCTCCAGGCGGGCTCACGCCCCGCGGCAGGGATTTTGCGGACATGAACAGGGCTTCGGACGGGTGGTCGGCAGCTCGCCCCATCGATCTCGGGCGCGTCTCTGCGCCCGGTGGATCGGGCACCACCCGACTGCTGCATGCCGATCTGACGCGTGCGCTACCTGGCGCGGCTGCGGTCGCGGTGGCGTATGCGGCGGCGGCCTGGCTCGGATCGACCCTCGTTTTTCCCGGGGCGGGCCTGGCGGCGCTCTGGTTCCCCAATGCGATCCTGCTCGCGGCGCTGCTGCTCGCCCGCCGGCGGGACTGGTGGATCTATCTGGCGGCGGCAGCCCCTGCTCACTTTCTCGTAGTGCTGACACTCGCCACCGTCTCGCCCGTTCGAGCGGTGATCGGGTACCTGGGCAACTGTTGCACGGCGGTGCTCGCCGCACTTGCGCTCGCCGCGTTCGCGCCTGGAATCCGCCGCATCGATCGCCTGCGGACGGCAGTTGCGTTCATAGGGCTCGCGGGCGTGCTGGTACCGCTCTGCACCAGTCTGCTGGTCGCGGCCGCAGCAGTGGCCGCCGGGAGCAGCACGAGTTTCTGGTGGACCGCGGCCGCCCGCTCGCTGAGCAATGCCTTCGCCATCCTGACACTGGTGCCGCTGATCCTTCACAGCGCCGCCTGGCTGCGCCAGCGCAATCCCAGCGTTGCAGCCGCGCGTGCCGCGGAAGCGTCGGTACTGGGAATCACCGTGGTCACGCTCGGCATCCTGGCGTTTGTCTCCCCGGAGAACGAGCTGTCACCCGCTGTGTTGTATGGCTGCTTTGCGATCCTGCTGTGGGGTACGGTGCGCTTCGGTGCCCCGGGTGCCTGCGGTCCGGTGTTGCTGCTGGGTGTGCTCGCCACCTGGGGCGCGCTCAACCGTACCGGCCCGTTCGCGGCGCATGCGGCAGCCGACAACACCGTAGCGTTGCTGTTGTTTCTGGTGATTACCGCGGGCTCGCTGCTGGTGCTCGCCGCCGTACTCGAGGAGCGCAGATGCCTGGCGCAGGCCGGAGCCGCGAGCGATGCCAAACGCCGCCAGGCCGAGATGCTGCACTCGGCCGTGCTCGCCTCCATTCACGATCAGATCCTGGTGCTCGATCAGGACGGGGCGATCATCGAGACCAACCAGTCATGGCGGCGCTTTGCCGAGCACTCGGCGAGCCGGTCATTCGAGCGTGGCCAGGTCGGTGAGCACTACCTCCAGGCCTGCGCACAAGCCGCGCACGACGGCGACGCAGTCGCTGCGGAGCTCATCGGAGGAATCCGCGATGTGCTCGGCGGCGTGAGCGCTCAGCGGCGGCTGGAGTTTTCGCGCGATACGCAGCACGGGCCGCTGTGGTACGAGATCTCCATCGAGCGACTGCATCGCCCGGAAGGCGGTGCGGTCATCACGCGCAGCGACATCACCGCTCACAAGCAGGCGATCGCGCAGGCGCGCGAGCAGCGGCAGCAGCTCGCCCACCTGGGGCGCGCCGCGGTGCTCGGAGAGTTGTCGGGTGCCTTCGCGCACGAGCTCGCCCAGCCGCTCACTGCAATCCTCGGCAATGCGGAGGCGGCGCTGGAGCTGCTGCCGCCCGAGACTCCGGCCTTGAGCGACATCCGCGACATGCTGCGTGACATCGTCAAGGACGACGTCCGCGCCTCGGAGGTCATCCAGCGCCTGCGCTCGATGCTCACCCAGGGCGAGATCCAACGCCGGCCGGTCGACCTGAACCAGGTCGTACGCGACGTGCTCGCTCTTGCCCGCAGCGATCTGATTACCCGCAATGTCTCGGTGACAACGCAGCTCGATTCCCAGGCGCCACTGGTGGTCGCCGACCCGGTGCAACTCCAGCAGGTACTGCTCAATCTCATCGTCAATGCCTGCGAGGCGATGTCCGGTATTGCCCCGAGCCAACGGCGCCTGACGATCGCGACCCGCACGGTCGATGAGGGGCGCGCGCTCGAGTGTTCCGTCGCCGACCGCGGCTGCGGGCTACCGCCCGGGGACGCCGAGCGCATCTTTCAGCCGTTCGTGACGACCAAGAAGCAGGGTTTGGGACTCGGCCTGGCGATCTGCCGGTCGATCATCGAGGGGCACGGCGGGCGGCTGTGGGCCGAGGGCAACCCGGCCGAGTGCGGTGCAATATTCCGCTTCACCGCCAACATTGGCGCATAGGACGAAGGTCCACTACCGCACCGGCGCGGGCAGTCGCCCAATGTGACCGCATGGCACACTTGCGGCCTCTGGTTGCGCTGGTCGACGACGAAGAGTCGGTGCGGCGTGCGCTCGCGCGCATGCTGAGTGCCTCGCAGTTCGATGTCGATGTGTTCGCCACCGGTCAGGAGTTCCTTGATTCGCTGCGCACCCGGCTGCCCGACTGCGTCGTCCTCGACTACCAGATGCCAGGGCTCACCGGACGCGATGTGCAACGCCAGCTGTGCCTCGGACAGATCCGCCTGCCGATCATCGTGGTGACCGCCCATGACCAGCCCGCGCTGCGCGAGCAGTGTCTTGCGGATGGCGCCGTGGCGTATCTGTCGAAGCCGCTCCAACGGGAGCGCCTGGTGGACTTAATCAATGATGCGGTGAGGCTGCGCTCCGCCTCCTGAGATCCTCGCAGTCTGCTCGAGCCCTGGCGGCTGTCATGTTCTGGCTTGCGCTTTGCGAGAGCGCAGGCCGGCGCTGGCGAGGTGCACGCTCCGAAGGGCATAATCAATTGTGCTCGAGCACCCGAGAACAACAACATCGGAACGCGCTCGTGGTAGTTGGGTGGCACCAATGACGAAGGGAACTGGTCATGCTTGAGCCGCAGCCAATCGTCTTCCTGCTGGACGACGACCAGGCAGTGGTCATCTCCCTGGGACGCATGTTGCAGGCGAGCGGTTTCGTCGTACGCATGTGGACCTCGGCAGCGGAGTTTCTCGAGGCGCACGATGCAGAGACCCCCGGCTGCCTGGTCACCGACCTGCGAATGCCGGAGATGAGCGGTCTCGAGCTGCAACGCGCACTGCTCGAGCGTGGCAGCGATCGGGCTATCGTCTTTGTGACCGGTCAGGGCGACATCCCTACTACCGTGCAGGCGATGAAAGCGGGCGCAGTGAGCTTCCTGGCAAAGCCGGTGCACCGCGCAGAGCTCGTGGCCGCGGTGCAGGAGGCGCTCCTCAGGGATGCGGAAGGGCGTGCCCAGCATCGAGAGCACGAGGAGCTCGTGCGCCGCCTCGCGAGCCTCACTCCGCGCGAGCGGCAGGTGCTCGAGCTGGTCGCCACCGGCATGCTGAACAAGCAGATCGCTGCCGAGCTGGGCGCGGCCGAGAAAACCATCAAGGTCCATCGCGGTCGCATCATGGAGAAGATGCAGGTTCGTACCGCAACGGCGCTGGTCGGCCTGCTGTCCCGCGCGGAGCGGCGCGGCGGCTTGCCTGCGGCCTGAGGCTGCACGCTCCATTGTCAACCTGAGGAACGTCAATGATTACCAAGGGCACATGCGCCTGTCTGACACTGCTCGCGTTGGTCGCACTGTCGCTGGCCGGTTGCGAGACGGAGCCGCAAGTGCGCTCGATCACTGAGCCCAATTCAAACCTGTCGGCGTACCGCACGTACTCGTTCGCGGCGCAGCCGGGTACCAACCGCAATGGCAACGTCACTCCGCTCACCACCTTCTTCGAGACGGCGATAGCGCGCGAGATGAATGCCCGGGGTTATCAGCAGGTCGACAGCGGCGGCGATCTGCTGGTGAATTTCAACGCGCGCGTCACCGAGAAGACCGATATCCAGTCGACGCCCGGCCCCACGTACGGCTACGGCTACTACGGCTATCGCGGCGGGATGTACATGGGCTCGGAGGTACAGACCGTGCGCTATAAAGTGGGCACGGCCAACATCGATGTGGTGGATGCCAAACGCAAGGTGGTCGTGTGGGAAGGGGTCGTGGACCGGGAGCTGACCGATGAGGTGATGAGGAATCCGCAGCCCGCGGTCGATGGCGCAGTGGCGAAGATGTTCACGCAGTTCCCGGGTCGCGCCGCCCCACCCTGATCGGCACGGGCTGGGCCTTTCAGGAGCGCACCAGCCACGCGATCGCCATGCCGGCGACGCTGCATCCCATCGCCGCAGTGGCCGCCCACCCTAGTAGCCGCAGGCCCGGCGGTAAGCGCAACTGACCCATGACGCCGCTGTTGGTCGCAAGGTACATCACCGCGGCCAGCAGCGGCACTGCGATTACGCCATTCATCACTGCGCTCCAGTAAAGCGCGCGCATCGGGTCGATCGCGGTGAAATTCAGCGCGACCGCGAGCGCCGTCGCCGAGACAATCGCCGTGTAGAACGCGCGCGCGCGGGCGCGCGGATGGCGCCGGCCGACACGCCACGACAGCAACTCGCCAACCGCGTAGGCGGTCGAGGTCGAGAGCGCCGGCAGTGTCAGCAGCCCCGCCCCGATGATGCCAAGGGCGAACAGGATGAAAGTGAAGCGTCCTCCAACCGCGCGCAGCGCTTCGGCGGCCTGCGCCGTGGTCTCAATCGTCTGCACACCCTGCGCGTGCAGCGTGCTCGCGGTGGTGATCACGATGAACAGCGCCACGACTCCGGAGAGTCCCATGCCGATCAGTGTGTCGAATCGGATACGCGCGAACTCGCGCGGTGCCTGCTCGATGGAATGCAACAACTGAGCGGCGCTGCCGGCGTGCTGTACCTCCTCCACCTCCTGCTGTGCCTGCCAGAACAACAGATACGGGCTGATGGTGGTGCCGAGCGCTGCGAGTACCGCGAGTACGTACTGCGGACTCGCCGAGAGCGGCGGCCACAGCAGCGCGTACCCAATCTGCCTCCACGGGACCTCGACCACGAAAGCGGCTACGACGTAGCTCAGCAGCGAGAGCGATAGCCAGCGCAGCAAACGCACATAGCGCGCATAGCGGGTGAGCATCTCGATGAGCACCGAGGCGGCGCCGAGCAGGCACACGTACAGCAGCGCGGGCGCGCGCAGCAGCAGACGCAGCACCGCGCCCATCGCCGCAAGGTCGGCAGCGAGATTGAACACGTTGGCGGCCGACAGCAGCGCGATCAGCGCCACCGCCAGCCACCCCGGACAATGCCGTCGCAGGTTACCGGCGAGCCCGAGCCCGGTCACCCGCGCGATACGTGCGCTGATCTCCTGCACCGCCACCAGCAGCGGGAAGCTGAAGAGCACCGTCCAGGCGAGTGCGTAGCCAAACTGTGCCCCGACCTGCGAGTAGGTACCGACACTGCTCGGATCATCGTTGGAGGCGCCGGTGATGAGACCCGGACCCAGACGCAGCGCGGCGCGGCCCTTGTTGCTCATCTCCCCGCTCTTCGGTTCGTGTGATGACCGGGAGTAGGATAGCAGGACCCAACATGGAGTCTGGCGAGGATGACTGCGCGAGTCCCGCGCCGCACTTTCCTGTCGATGACGGCACTCGGCGCGCTGGCCTCGAGCTGGTCGCGCGCCGCACTCGCGCTGCAGGGCGGTGCTGCGCCGGGCGAGCGCGCGCGCGTGCCTGTGCAGCCCTTCGCGCTCCCGGCGGTGCGCCTGCGCGAGGGCGCCGCGCTCGATGCGCTCGCGGTCAATCGCCGCTATCTGATGGGCCTGGACAGCGACCGG
>Ga0306926_10001388_pt1 | contig 23973 bp, 20 predicted proteins | sample flu12Cox44000178_FD_203759 | JGI IMG/M metagenome (GOLD analysis project Ga0306926, IMG submission 203759) | Lab enrichment of tropical soil microbial communities from Luquillo Experimental Forest, Puerto Rico - flux8day.12C.oxic.44.000.178 (v2)... | ecosystem: Environmental > Terrestrial >...
TTTTAAGCGTACGGTTACGGGACGCCGTTCCAGGCAGGCCGGATTGCCCGATCTTGCAATTGACGTACCCTATCTTGGGAAACTCCGGGTTTGCTTGCCTGGAACCCTGAACATTTCAGAGGCTTGCTGACGTGTGACAGCTCTCCTGCTCGCCACGGCCGCGCTCGCGGCCTGGCTCTATCTCATTTTCGCCCGCGGCGGCTTTTGGCGCTGCAACGAGCGCGACGACTGGCCGTCGGCCGCGCTTGCGGATTGGCCATCGGTCGCGGTGGTGGTTCCGGCGCGAAACGAGGCGGAGCAGATCGGCGCCAGCATCGCCTCGCTTGCCGGGCAGGAATACGCGGGCCCGTGGACTGTCATTCTCGTCGACGATGACAGCAGCGACGGTACCGCCGACATCGCGCGCCGCTTGCTGGCCAACCACGGCGAGGAGCGGCTGCGGGTGGTACGCGGCCGCGCGTTGCCCGAAGGATGGACCGGAAAGCTCTGGGCCATCGCGCAGGGCATCGCGCTGGCGCGGGCTCTCCCGCGTCCGCCGGACTACCTGCTGCTGACCGACGCCGACATCGTGCACCCTTCCGACTCGCTCAGCCGGCTGGTCGCGCATGCCCATTCGAACGGGCTCGTCCTTACGTCTCTGATGGTGAAATTGCGCTGCCGGAGCTTCGCTGAGCGCGTCAGCATTCCTGCCTTCATCTTTTTCTTTCAGATGCTGTACCCGTTCGCCTGGGTCAACCAGCCGCGTCGCGCCATCGCCGCGGCAGCCGGAGGCTGCATGCTCGTTCGCGCCGATGCACTTGCGCAGGCGGGGGGCATCGAGGTCATCCGCGGCGCGCTGATCGATGACTGCGCTCTGGCGAGGGTGCTCAAGCTGCACGGCCCGATCTGGCTCGGGCTGACGACGCGGGTGACGAGCAAGCGTCACTATGAGTCGCTTGCGGATATACGGGCCTTGGTGGTGCGCTCAGCCTATGCGCAGTTGAGCTATTCGCCCCTGCTTCTGGCCGGCACGGTGGCCGCGCTGGCAGCGACCTATCTGCTTCCCCCCGTTTTTGCGCTCCTTGGAGCAGACCTCCCGCGCCTGCTGGGAGCAGTGACCTGGGGCTTGATGGCGCTTGCCTTTGCGCCGACCTTGCGGTTCTACCGGCGCTCTCCTCTATGGGGCCTGGCGCTCCCGGTGATCGCGCTCATGTACCTCATCTTCACGGTTGATTCCGCGTACCAATATGCGCGCGGGCGGGGCGGGACCTGGAAGGGGCGCGCGCAGGCCAGCATGCAATCCGACCTCTCCGAATTGCCGTGATCACCACCACTCTCGCAGCACGCTCCGGCAAGGGACACCGGGACGAGAATTTTCCGGTGGCGTCCGGGCTCATTCATCCACGCCATCGTCCCGCGATTCTTGCGTTTTATGAGTTCGTGCGCACGGCGGACGATATCGCCGATCATGCATCCCTGGCGCCGGGCGACAAGCTTGCGCTCATGGATCGGCTCGAAGCAACGTTGCTGGGCAAGGATGATGAGGAGGCGACCGCCGTTGCATTGCGGTCACAGCTCGCGGCGCGCCAGCTCGCGCCGCGCCATGCCCTCGACTTGCTGACCGCATTCAGGATGGACGTGACAAAGCTGCGCTATCGCGACTGGGATGACCTGATCGGCTATTGCAGCTACTCGGCAATGCCGGTCGGCCGCTTCGTGCTCGACGTGCACGGCGAAAGCCACGCCACCTGGCCCGCAAACGATGCGCTCTGTGCCGCGCTGCAGATCATCAATCACCTCCAGGACTGCGGCGAGGACTATCGCAACCTCAACCGGGTCTACATTCCGCTCGACGTGCTGGCCGCGGCCGGTACCGGAGTGGAAGCGCTGCGCGGCGATTGCGCCTCGCCGGCGCTGCGCGATTGCATTCATGGTCTTGCGCGCCGCACCGGCGAGCTCCTGCGCGAGAGCAGGCCGTTTTCAGCGCGCATCAGCGACACGCGTCTGGCGTTGGAGGTCGCCGTCATTCAGCGCCTTGCCGAGCGCCTCGTGGTCCTGTTGCGCCGGCGTGATCCGTTATGCGCGCGCGTCCATCTCGGCGCGGCGGGGGTCGCAGGCTTTGGCCTTCTCGGCGTAGTATCGGCGGCGATCGGCCGCGCCGGCCGCCTCTTTTCCGGCGGGCCGTGAAGCGTAAGGGCGCGTTGGCGTTGGCAGAAGCCTCCAGCACGGCTGCCGCCGAGCGGGCGTCGGGCAGCTCGTTCTATAACGCGATGCGCATTTTGCCGCGCGCGCAGCGCGCGGCCATGTTCGAAATCTATTCTTTCTGCCGTCAGGTCGATGATATCGCGGACGCGAGCGGGCCTCGCGATGCGCGGCGCGAGCAGCTTGAGCGATGGCGCGCAGACATCGACGCGCTCTATGGCGGGAGCCCCTCGGCCTCCGCGCAGGGTCTGGTCTTGCCGGTGCGCGAATTCGGGCTGCGCAGGGAGGATTTCCACGCCATCATCGACGGCATGGAAATGGATGTGGTTGCCGACGTTCGCGCGCCCGACGAGGCCACCCTCGATCTCTACTGCGATCGCGTGGCGAGCGCGGTGGGACGGCTTTCGGTCCGCGTATTCGGGATGGAGGAACGCAGCGGGCTCGAGCTCGCGCACCATCTGGGACGGGCGTTGCAGCTGACCAATATCCTGCGCGACCTCGACGAGGATGCCGCGGTCGGGCGACTTTATCTGCCCGCGCAGGCTTTGCGCGCGGCAGGCATCTGCGCAACCGATCCGCTCCCGGTATTGGCAAGCCCGGCTGTTGGCGGCGTCTGCGCAGATATTGTCGGGCGCGCGCGCGGGCATTTCGTGCTCGCGGATGCCATCATGACGCGCAGCCCGCGTCGGACGGTGCGCGCTCCGCGTATCATGGCCGAGGCCTATCTTGCCATTCTTGATCGCCTCGTCGAGCGCGGCTGGTCCTGTCCGCGTTCTCCGATTCGCCTTCCGCGCGCGCGGCTGTTGTGGATCATCATGCGGCACGCTTTCATCTGATGACAGGCCTGGTGCACGTGATCGGCGCCGGCCTTGCCGGGCTTGCCGCTGCGGTTCGTCTTTGCGAACGCGGAGGCGCTGTCGTCCTGCACGAGGCCGCTGGCCACGCCGGAGGACGCTGCCGCTCCTATCACGATTCCGCCCTCGATATGGTCATCGACAACGGCAATCATCTGCTCCTTTCCGCCAATCGCGCGGCGCTTGCGTATCTCGCGACGATCGGAGCGGCAGCAAGGCTTGCGGGTCCTGCCCACGCGCAGTTCGCGTTCATGGACCTCGCGGACGGCGCGCGCTGGACACTGCGGATCAACGACGGAAGGCTGCCGTGGTGGATTTTCGACCACCGCCGCCGCGTGCCCGGCACGACCGCAGGCGATTACCTGTCCATTGCCCGTCTGCTATGGCGCTCGCGCGGCAGGACGGTCTGCGAGCGCGTGAAGTGCGAAGGGACGCTGTACCATCGGCTCGCGCGGCCGCTCTGGCTCGCCGCGCTCAACACCGACCCTCTCGAGGCAAGTGCCCGGCTCGCGGGCGCGGTGACCCGCGAGACGCTGGCGCGCGGCGGGCGAGCCTGCTGTCCGCTCGTCGCGCCCGATGGATTGGGAGATGCGTTCATTGAGCCCGCCATGAGCTTCCTGCGCGCCCGCAACGTCAAGGTCGTGCTTGGTCATCGTCTGCGGGCGCTCGAGCTCACGCATGACAGGTTGGCGTCTCTCGACTTCGGCGACGAGCGCCTGGCGGTCGGGCAGGGTGAGGGCGCAATCCTCGCGGTCCCGTCGACGGTAGCTGCCGCCCTCATCCCGAATCTGCAGGCGCCGGACCAGTTCCGCGCCATTGTGAATGCGCATTTCCGTATCGATCCGCCCGCCGCACTCGCGTCGATCACTGGCATCGTCAACGGTACCATCGAGTGGCTCTTTGCATTCAGGCACAGGTTGTCCGTCACCATCAGCTGTGCCGACCGCCTGCTTGACGTCCCGCGGGAGGAGCTCGCGCGAAAAATCTGGCGGGAAGTTGCGGCCGTCACCGGTCTTCCAAAAAACATGCCGCCATGGCAGATCGTGCGCGAGCGTCGTGCGACCTTTGCGGCGACGCCCGCCCAGAATGCGAGGCGTCCGGGCGCAGCAACCGCGTGGCGCAACCTTTTCCTCGCCGGCGATTGGACGAACACCGGCTTGCCCGCGACCATCGAAGGCGCCGTTCGGTCGGGCAACCGGGCGGCTGATCTCATCTGTCGCCACTGACGAAGGATCGATACCGCGTGCCTCCGGACCACCCGTCGACCGAGCAGGCTCCGCGCTCCATGACGAGCGTTGTGCGGCGCATCGAGGCGGCGGCCGCCGCCCTTCTCGCATTACAGAAAGCCGACGGGCATTGGGTCTTCGAGCTCGAAGCCGATGCCACCATTCCGTCCGAATACGTGCTCCTGCGCCATTACCTCGGCGAGCCGGTGGATGGCGCATTGGAGGCAAAGATTGCCGCATATCTGCGCCGTGCGCAGGGGGATCACGGCGGCTGGCCGCTGTTCTGCGACGGCGTCTTCGACATGAGCGCGAGCGTGAAGGCTTATTTCGCCCTCAAGATGACAGGCGATCCGGTCGATGCTGCGCACATGTCGCGAGCGCGCGAGGCCATTCGCTCGCGCGGCGGAGCCGCGCGTTGCAACGTGTTCACTCGCATGACGCTTGCGCTTTTTGGAATCATGTCCTGGCGCGCAGTCCCGATGATGCCGGTCGAGATCATGTTGCTGCCGCGCTGGTTCCCCTTCCACCTCGACAAGATGTCGTATTGGAGCCGCACCGTCATCGTACCGTTGCTGGTCTTGCAGGCGCTCAAGCCGAAGGCGCGCAATCCCAAAGGCGTGACCATCGACGAGCTCTTTCTCGATCCGCCGCACACGGTCGGTGCGGCCGCAAAAGCTCCGCAGCAGAAGACATCTTGGTTCTGGTTCTTTCGCGGTGTCGATGGCGTGCTGCGCGCGGCCGAGCGCTGGTTGCCCGGGCGCCCGCGCAGGCGCGCGATCGAGGCCGCCGAGGCATGGGTCGGCGAGCGTCTCAATGGCGAGGATGGTCTTGGCGCGATTTTCCCCGCCATGGCGAACAGCGTGATGATGTTCGATGCGCTCGGCTATGGCGCGAGCGACGCACGGCGGGCAACGGCACGCAAATCGATCGAGAGGCTGCTCGCGCTGCACGAGCACGAAGCCTATTGTCAGCCTTGCGTGTCGCCCATCTGGGACACTGCGCTCACCGCTCACGCGCTGCTCGAAGTCGGCGGCACCCGTGCCCGCGCGCAGGCGCGCAAGGCTCTGCAATGGCTGACGCCGCGGCAGATACTGGACGTGCGAGGCGACTGGGTGACGCGGCGCCCCGCGGTTCGCCCCGGCGGCTGGGCATTCCAGTACGCCAACGCGCACTACCCCGATGTCGATGATACCGCGGTGGTGGTAATGGCAATGGACCGCGCGAAGGGCCCGGAATTCGATGAACCGATTGCGCGCGCGCGCGAATGGATTCTGGGAATGCAGAGCCGCAATGGCGGCTGGGGCGCATTCGACGCCGACAACGAATATTACTATCTCAACAACATTCCGTTCGCCGATCACGGCGCTCTGCTCGATCCTCCGACCGAGGATGTCACGGCACGCTGCGTTTCCATGCTGGTGCAGATCGGCGAGACCGCGCCGAACAGCGCCGCGCTGCGGCGCGCGCTCGATTATCTGATCAGAGCCCAGATGCCGGACGGGAGCTGGTTCGGCCGCTGGGGCATGAATTACATCTACGGCACCTGGTCGGTCCTCTGCGCGCTCAATGTCGCCGGTCTCGACCACGGTGCGCCCGAGGTTCGCAAGGCTGTCGCCTGGCTCTGCCGGATTGAGAACCCGGACGGCGGCTGGGGCGAGGACGGCGCCAGCTACAAGCTTGATTACCGCGGTTATGAGCAGGCGCCGAGCACGCCCTCACAGACCGCCTGGGCTCTGCTCGGCTTGATGGCCGCTGGCGAGGTCGAGCATGCGGCGGTCGGGCGTGGAGTGGATTATCTCATGCGCCGACAGGGGGAGGACGGCTTGTGGGGCGAGGCGCGCTATACCGCGACCGGATTTCCCCGCGTGTTCTATCTTCGCTACCACGGTTACTCCAAGTTCTTTCCCCTGTGGGCGCTCGCCCGCTACCGCAATCTCAAGACCACCAATTCCCGGTCGGTGGCGTTCGGGATGTGATGTCCCCAAATAAAACGATGAAAGCCGTTCGCCTTTATGAGTTCGGCGGGCCGGACAAGCTCGTCTATGAGGACCAGCCCGTGCCGGAAGTCGGTCGTGGCGACGTCCTGGTGAAGGTGCTCGCCACCTCGGTATCGCGCTGGGACATCAAGTACCGCGCGGGCGAGGTGCACGAGTTTTACGGCCGCGCAACCGGCCATCACGGCGGCATTCACGGCCGCAGGGCGTTCCCCATGCCGATGCAGCTCGGGCGCGATGCCGCCGGCGAGGTTGTCGCGGTCGGTGATGAAGTGGCAACGCTCAAGCCCGGCGATCGTGTGCTCGGCATGACCAATCCGGAGAACCCGCTCTCGCTTGCCAGCATTCGCGGGCTCGGAAATCTGTCCGGCGGGGTCGACCTACCGGGTCACACCATGTTTGGCGGCTACGCGCAGTTCGTGTGCCGCCCTCAAAGCTACTGGATCAAGGTGGCGCCCGACTTTGACCTCGATCAGGGCGCGGCCGCCATGTGGCCCGGCGCGACCGCCCACCGCATCGTTGCCGATCGCCTCAAGCTTCGCATCAACGACACCATCCTTATCACCGGCGCATCCGGCGGGATGGGGACGGCCATCATGGCGCTCGCGAGGCTCGCCGGTGCGACCGTGGTCGCAACGACGCGCCATGCGGCCAAGAAGGAGAGGCTTGGGCGCGAGGGTGCCGGCCTCGTCGTGGAGTCGGGCGGCGCCGAGGGCCTGCACGCGATCCGCGAATTTACAGGCGGCGAGGGGGTGGATGCCGCGGTCGAGCTGACCGGGCAAAGCGACCTCATGCGGCTGTGTATCGACGCTTTGCGCATGGGGGGCACGTTTTGTCCGGTGGGCGGAGAGCTTCGCGAAATTCCGTTGCGCGTCATCGACATGGTGGGCAAGGAGCTTAACGTGCACGGTATTCGCGGCGCAACCCGCAACGATCAGCGCATCGTCGCCGAGTTGCTGGAAAAGCGGCGGATCGCGCTGCCTGTCCACGCGGTGCTTCCGCTTTCCAAGGCGGCCACGGCGCACGCAATTGTCGAAAGCGGCTCGGAGCTGGTGGGCCGGATCGTGCTCCACCCCTGGGATGCTTAGTCTAGCGCGTCAACGAAGGATGTAGGCCCTCACGCAAGTCCGGCGCGCAGTCCCGCAACGGTCTCCAGCAGTCTCGTGTGATCTCCGGCAAAGCGCAGAACGAGATGCTGCGCGCCCGCTCTGGCGTAGCCCTGCAGCCATTCTGAGAATCCTTGCCGCGGGCCGGCGTAAGTCGCCTGACGTTTGCGCATCGCTTCGGCGGGCTGGTGGTAATACTGCTCCAGATAGGCGTTGAGTCGCGCGTTTGCGCGGCCGGCCTCCTCATTGATCGCCACAGTCAGATACATCGCCCCGGTCAGCGCCGACGGATCACGTCCGGCTGCTGACGCGATGTCTTTGACCTCTTTCCATTGCCGGCCCCACTGCGCAGCATCCGGAGCAATAGGCAGCCATCCGTCGAAGTGGCGACCCGCGCGCTCGAGGCTTGCGGGCAGCGATCCGCCGATCCAGATTGGCGGCCCGCCCGGGCGATGCGGCGTCGGGCCAAGAACGGCATGCTCCACTTTCCAGCGGCCATCCCAATCGACCGGCTTGCCGCTCCACAGCGAACGCGCCAGCCGCAGGCCCTCGAGCAGCCGTCCCACGCGCTTTTCAAACGGCACGCCGGCCGCGGTGAATTCCGAGCGGATATTCGCCACGTCGGCAGCGATGCCCACGCCCAGTATCAGGCGACCCTCCGCGACCTGATCGAGCGTCGCCACTTGATGGGCGAGGAGGACGGGATTGCGCAGGGCTGGCAACAGGACGGCGGTGCCGATCGCGACCTTGCGCAGGCGACCGGCGACCGCCGCCAGCAGCGTCAACGGCTCATGTCGCGGACGCGCCAGCAGCGAATCCCCGGCCCAGACCGAATCGAAGCCAAGCTGCTCGGCGCGCTCAGCCAGCTCCAGCAGGGGCGCCGCCTGCGGATTCCCCGACATGATGTGCTCGCGTGTCGGCAACAGATATCCGATGCGGGGAGACATGGCGCAACGCGTCGCGTGTCGGCGGACTACCCGGCTGCCTGCATGGGAATGTCAGGCGTCTTCTGCCGCTGATGAATGGCGGCAAGCTCCCGCTCCACGTGGTCGGAAAACACGAACTGTGCGGGCCGCTGATTGTCGAGCGCAATTTCCGGCGCCATCGGCCCGTGCGTGCGCACGCCGAACAGCGCGACCTTGATCGCCTGCCACGGCCGCGAGATGGTCGCCTCCGCGGCGGTCGCTTCGTAGCCGCAGTGCGCCATGCAGTTCGCGCATTTTTCGTATTTGCCGGTTCCGTAGGAATCCCAATCCGTGGTCTCCATCAGCTCGCGAAAGCTCTTGGCGTAACCTTCGCCGAGCAGGTAGCAGGGCTTTTGCCATCCGAAGATGTTCCGCGTCGGCATGCCCCAGGGGGTGCAGTGATAGGTCTGGTTGCCGGCCAGGAAATCGAGAAACAGGTTTGAGTGCATGAAATCCCACTTCTTGCCATTGCCCAGGCTGAAGACCTTGCGGAACAGCTCCTTGGTCTTGCGGCGGCTGAGAAAGTGCTGCTGGTCGGGAGCGCGCTCGTAGGCGTAGCCCGGCGAGATGGAAATGCCCACTCCGAGCTCCTTGGCATAATCGAGAAACGCGGCAACTTCTTCGGCGGGATGCCCATCGAAGATCGTAGCGTTGACGTTGACCGTAAATCCTCTGGCCTTTGCCGCCTTTATTGCGGAGACCGCGCGGTCGAACACGCCCTCCTGGCAAACGGACTTGTCGTGACGCTCCCGCAGTCCGTCGAGATGCACCGAGAAAAACAGATACGGCGAGGGCTCGAAGAGATGCAGCTTCTTCTCCAGAAGCAGCGCGTTGGTACACAGCGAGACGAATTTTTTCCTGGCTACCAGGCCTTTGACGATCTCTCCAATCTCGCGATGAATGAGCGGCTCGCCTCCCGGAATGGCAACCATGGGGGCGCCGCACTCATCAGCGGCCTCGAGGCATTCCTTGACCGAGAGACGGCGATTGAGGATGGGATCGGGATAATCGATCTTGCCGCAGCCAAAACACGCAAGATTGCACCGAAACAACGGCTCGAGCATCAACACCAGGGGGTAGCGCTCGCGCCCAAGCAGCTTCTGCTTGAGGAGATACGCCCCGATACGGATTTCCTTGAAGAAGGGAATTCGCATTTTCTCCGCTTTCCGTGCCGCGAGCCCGTTTAAGCCCGCAGTCTGGGCGCCGGCGCTCGCGCCCGATGCAGCCGGTCTCAACGGGCTGCCGCAATCAATATCGTCTGCCCGCAGCCCAAAGTCGAGGCTGGGCGGCCGGCTTGATGATTGCGCCGCGGCCATTACATCGGCATATCCACATACGGCAACTCGCTTCCTCGCAACCGGTTTCCTATGAGCGAGGCCTCGACGGGAGCACCGCTTCTTGGCCGACCAACACCGTTGTCAACGTGCTGATTCGCTTGATATTTCGCCTCCGGGTCGGAGCCGCCCCGGTCCCTGAGCCCTATAGCCCCAGCCGGGAAAATGCATGCTGCAGAAGGCGATTACCGCGACCGTTGATTTTTGCATCCGGTACGGCAGGGTAATCACCGCGATTGCGATTCTTCTTGGTTTGGCCTCAGGCATTTACGCGGCTACCCATTTCGCGCTCGATGCCGATGTCAACAACCTGATCTCCAAGAAACTGTCGTGGCGCCAGCGCGAGGCGACGTTCGAGCGCTATTTTCCCCCCAAGGAGGAACTCATCCTGGTGGTGCTCGACGCGCCCACTTCGGAGCTCGCATCGCAGGCGAGCGCTGCGCTGATTGCGAAACTGTCGGAACAGAAGGAACTTTTTCACCAAATCAGCGAAGCCGGAGGAGGGCCGTTTTTCGACAAGAGCGGCCTGCTGTTCCTGCCGACGCATGACGTCGTGGAGACGACCAGGAAGCTCGCCGAGGCAAAGCCCATCCTGCAAGCCTTGGCCCAGGACCCGAGCCTGCGCGGCCTTACCGCGGCCCTGAACTACGGGCTGATCGGCCTTCGCGTGAAGAAGTTCACGCTCGATGATTTTTCGGCAACGTTGAACATGGTCTCGGACACGTTGGGCGCGGTCCTTACCGGCGAGCCCGCGAGCTTTTCCTGGCGCGCGATGCTCAACGGCGCGCCGCCGACTGCGAGCGAGCGGCGACGGTTCATCACCATCCGACCGGCCCTCGACTATGGCTCGCTTCTGCCGGGCAAGGCGGCGACCAATGCGATCCGCAAGGCTGCCTCCGATTTCGATCTGGCATCGAAATATCGCGCGAGGGTGCGCCTTACCGGAGACGTTCCCATTGCGGACGAGGAATATGCCACGCTCAACGAGGGCGCTTTCGTCAATACGGCTGCGACCATCGTGGTCGTGCTGACGATCCTGTGGCTTGCCTTGCGGTCGCCGCGGCTCATTCTGGCGGTCTTCGTCAGTCTGCTGGTCGGCCTCTCCATCACCGCCGCCATCGGATTGGCGCTGGTGGGCGCGCTCAATCTGATTTCAGTCGCCTTCGCGGTGCTGTTCATCGGCCTCGGCGTCGATTTCGGCATCCAGTTCAGCGTGCGTTATCGCGCCGAACGGCACGAGGTCGATGACCTTGGCCAGTCGCTGCTCAATACCGCAAGATATGTCGGCGCGCCGCTTACGCTTGCGGCTGCCGCGACAGCGGCCGGCTTTCTGTCGTTCCTGCCCACCGACTACAAGGGTCTCTCCGAGCTTGGTCTCCTCGCGGGGCTCGGGATGATTGTGGCATATCTGACCAGCATCACCCTGATCCCCGCCTTATTGACGCTGCTGCATCCTCCCGGCGAGCCTTCCGAGATGGGCTTCAAGACACTGGCGCCGGTCGATCGATTCATGGAGCGTCGCCGCATCCCGATCATCATCGGGACCGGACTTGTGGTCGCTGCCGGGCTGCCGTTGCTGTATTGGCTGCAATTCGATTTCAACCCGATCAATTTGCGCAGCCCCGAGGCGGAATCGGTTGCGACCTTTCTCGAATTGCGAAGCGACCCCGCGATCGGCGCAAATTCGATCTTCGTGCTCGCGCCGGACAAGGCGGCGGCCGACGCGGATGTCGAGAAGCTCAGCAAATTGCCTGAGGTGTCCAGCGTGAAGACGGTCGAGAGCTTCATTCCGGACGACCAGCAGCCCAAGCTTGCCGCCATCCACCAGATGGCAGCTGTGCTCGATCCGGTCCTGCGACCCGATCCCAACAGGAAGCCACCGACCGACGCCGACAATGTCGCCGCCCTCAAGTCAGTCGCCGATGGCCTGAATCAGGCGGCGGGCACGCAGACGGGCAGGGGTGCGGTCGCAGCCAAGCGCCTTGCCGTCGACCTGTCGAAGCTGGCGGACGGCGACGAGGCCCTTCGACAGCGCGCCCATGCCGCCATGGTTCCTCCCCTCGTGACTGCCCTCGACGGCTTGCGAGGGTATCTTCAGGCGCAGCCGGTGACGCTCGAGACCCTGCCGCCGGAGATCGCGCGACAATGGGTGACTCAGGATGGGCGTTTCAAGGTCGAGATCCTGCCGAAGGGGGATCCCAACGACAACGAGACACTGCGCCGGTTCGCGCGCGCCGTGCAGAGCGTCGAGCCCAGTGCGATTGGGGGTCCGATCTCGATTCTTGAATCCGGTCGCACCGTGATCCGGGCGTTTTTCGAAGCGGGGTTTTGGGCGCTGGCGTCCATCGCCATCCTGCTCTGGATCGTGCTGCGCCGTTTCGGCGACGTCCTGCTCACCCTCATTCCGCTGCTGATGGCAGGCATTGTCACAATGGAGCTGATGGTCCTGCTCGGCATGAAGCTCAATTTTGCGAACATCATCGCATTGCCGCTCCTGCTCGGGCTCGGAGTGGCGTTCAAGATCTACTACATCATGGCGTGGCGGGCGGGCCAAACCGACCTGTTGCAGTCGAGCCTGACCCGCGCGGTCATGTTCAGCGCGCTCACGACGGCGACAGCGTTCGGGAGCCTTTGGCTGTCGAGCCATCCGGGCACGTCGAGCATGGGCAAGCTGATGGCGCTGGCGCTGGTCACGACCATGGCGGCGGCCGTCCTGTTCCAGCCGGTGCTGATGGGGCCTCCGCGCGAGCGCGCGCGACGCAGGTCGGGTTAGTGGTAGGTTGGGTCGAGCGTTGTTTGCGCGAGACCCAACAATACTCGTGCCGCGGCCCCGATCGTTGGGTCTCGTGAAGAACTCGACCCGACCTACGCCGCTACGACGCTTTCTATGACGCTGCCCCGTCGGCCGGATGGTTCAGGTCGACCAGAACCTGGCCATCCTTCACTTCGGTTCGGAAGGTCTTGAGATCGGTGAAGCAGGGCGCCTGAACAGCCTTTCCGGTCGGCACGTGGAAGGCGCCGAAATGCAGGCTGCACTCGATCACGTCTCCTTCCAGGATACCGTCGGCAAGGTCGGCGAAGCTGTGGGTGCAGCATGCCTCGGTCGCATAGAAGGTTCCCTCGATGTTGTACACCGCCACCAGCGCATCACCGAGCTGGAAGCTCTTGACGCTGCCGGGAGCAAGGTCAGCTGCGGCACAGACGGGAATCGGGTTTTCTGCCATGGCCTGCCCGAATACTATAGGTTCATCGGCCCCAAACCGAGGCAAGTGGAATGTCGGCGCGCTCCTATATCATCGACGACCGTGAGAAAAAAACCTTTCTGCTGGACCGCGAGGTACTGGTTTCGGAGGATATCCTGCGCAAGGAGATGGCGCGGATCTTCGGCCACTGCTGGATCTATGTGGGGCATGCTTCCGAGCTGAAAAAAACCGGCGATTTCCGCTCGCGCAAGGTCGCAGGCCGGCCGGTCATCTTCTGCCGCGACCAGCAGGGCGCCTTCCACTGCCTGTTCAACACCTGCCGGCATCGCGGCGCGATCGTCTGCACTGAGCGTGAAGGCAATCGGCGCCGCTTCCAGTGCATCTATCACGGCTGGACCTACGGCAACGACGGGCGGCTCGTCGGCGTGCCCGGCGTTGACGCCTATGCAGAGGGTTTTGACAAATCCGGTCATGGTCTGCGGCGGCCTGCCCGTTTCGAGGACTACCGCGGTTTCTGGTTCATGTGCCTCGATGGGCGGGCGCCGCCGCTTGCCGATTACCTTGCCGGCGCCAAGGACTACATCGACCTGGTGCTCGATCAGTCGCCGTCCGGGCGGATGGAGATCATTACCGGGGTGCAGGAATACGATGTCGCGGCCAACTGGAAGCTGATGGTGGAGAACAGCGTCGATGATTATCACCTTCCCTCCACCCATTCGACTTGGCTCAACTTCATGGCCAATTCGGGCGTGAAGATCGAGCCGCCCAAGGAAGAAGGGCTGGTGCTGCCCACCAAAGGCTTGGCGGTCGAGCTCGGCAATGGCCATTTCACCACCGACAACGTCAATTTTCGCGGCCGCCCCGTCGCCAAATGGATTCCGCTCTACGGCGAGGCCGCTAAGCCCGAGATCGAGGAGATCAGGCGCGAGCTCGTTGCCCGTCTCGGTCCGGAGCGCGCCAGCCGCGTGGCCGACACCAACCGCAACCTCGTGATCTTCCCCAACCTGGTGATCAACGACGGCTCTTCCGTCACGGTGCGCACCTTCTATCCCGAGGGTGTGGGCAAGATGCATGTCACGGCCTGGGCGCTCGGCCCGGCGGAGGAAGGCGAAAACGCCCGCGCCCGCCGGCTCGACGCCTTTCTCACATTCTACGGTCCGGGCGGGTTTGCCACTCCCGATGACGTGGAGGCGCTCGAGCTGGTGCAGCAGGGGCTTGCCAACTGGAGCGACGACCGCTGGTCGGAGATGTCGCGCGGCATGGGAAAGGAGGGCGAGCAGCTCAACAGCGACGAGCATCACCTGCGCATCTTCTGGCGGCGCTGGAACGAATTGATGGGAGCTCCCGCATGACGGTGGCAACGCCGACCGTGGTGACGCGGGCGCAAGTCGAGGATTTCCTCTACCTGGAGGCCTCACTGCTCGATGACTGGAAGCTCAAGGAATGGGAGGCGCTGCTGACCGAGGACGCCGCCTACTATGTCCCGCCGAACGACCATCCCGAGGGCGACTACCGCAATACGCTCTTTCTCGTCGCCGACGACCGCGAGCGCATTCGCCAGCGCGTCATCCGTGTGCTCGATCCGAACTGCCACGCCGAGTCGCCGAGGTCGCGCACCCGCCGCATGATCAGCAACGTGCGCATCATTGCCGTGGACGGCGATCTCGTCACCGTGGCGGCCAATTTCATCTGTTACCGCTACCGGCGCTACGAGCGCATCCGGGAATATGTCGGAGCCTACCGCTACATTCTCAAATGGACGGGCGGCTTCTTTCGGATCAAGGAGCGCCGCGTGCTCATCGACGCGCACGAGCTGGGCTCGCTCGGCTCCGTGAGCTTCATCTTGTGAAGGAGACGCCGATGGCCACGCTCGACGAACTGATCGAGGAGCTCGTCACCGCAAATCGCATTCTCGCGCGCGAGAACGTGGTCGATTCATTCGGGCATATCAGCGTTCGCCATCCGGACAATCCGCAGCGCTATCTGCTCTCGCGCTCGCGCGCCCCCGACTGCATCGAGCGCGACGACATCATGGAGTTCACGCTTGACGGAGCGGCCGTCGATGCGCGCTCGCGCGCGCCTTATCTCGAGCGCTTCATTCACGGCGCGCTCTACGAGGCGCGCCCCGACGTCATGTCCGTGGTCCACAATCACAGTGAAAGCGTCATCCCGTTCGGCGTCACCGGGCGCCCGATCAAGCCGATCTTCCATATGGGCGCCTCAATCGGTCATCAGGTGCCGGTATGGGATTCCCACGACCATTTTGGAGATACCTCGCTGCTGGTCGAGAACATGGATATGGGCCGCGACCTCGCTAAGCGCATAGGGGCGGGGGTTTGCGCGCTGATGCGCGGTCACGGTGCAACGGTGGCCGCGCGTGGCATCCGGCACGCGGTTTACATTTCGGTCTATCTCGAGGTCAACGCGCGCCTGCAGAAGCAGGCGATGGATATGGGGGAGGTCAAGTTTCTGACCCCGGGCGAAACGGACAAGGTTGTTGCGCGCACCACCTCCTATGGCATCAGCCGGGCCTGGGAGAACTGGTGCCGGCGGGCCGGGCGCCCGTTCCGGCCGGAGCAGAGCTAGTGTCCCGGTTCCGACGTTTGTATTGTATTCCTTTGCAGCACGCTCTTGTACAAACGTCGGAACCAAAGGGACACTAGCAACTATATGGTTTCTAGTGTGGCTTTGGATTTGACGTTCCTACGAACAGCTCGCGGCAATGCTGGCAGGAACGTCAAATCCGCCACACTAGTGCCGTCGATTTGAAGTTCCTACAGCACCAGCTGCCGAGCTCGTGAAGGAACTTCAAATCGAAAAGCGGCACTAGAATCATAGGTTTGCTAGTGCCCCTTTGCTTCCGAAGTTCGTGACAGAGGGTGCCGCAATGAATCACGAACTTCGGAAGCGGGGCACTAGCGGCCGCCTGCTATGCTGTGAGAGCCATCGAGCTGGACGAGAGGACGCTATGGCTGCCGTGACGGCGCCGGTCGGGCAGATTGACGCGGCTGGCAGAGCCGTCGCCGACGCCATCCTGGTCGTCGATGATATTGTCAAGCGGTTCGAGACGCCGGACGGGGCGCTCACCGCGGTCGATCACGTGTCGCTGGACGTTGCTCCGGGGGAGTTTCTCGGCGTGATCGGCCCGTCGGGATGCGGCAAATCGACCTTGTTCAACGTGATGGGCGGCCTGCTCGACGGTTATGAGGGCGCGGTGCGGGTTGCGGGCGAGCGGATACGCGGGCCGCATCCCGCAATCGGCATGATCTTTCAGGAGGAGTCGACCTTCCCCTGGCGCAATGTGCTCGACAACGTAGCCTTCCCGCTGGAGATCGCCGGCCTGCCCAAGGCAGAGCGCTATGACCGCGCCCGCCATTTCGTGCGACTGGTTGGGCTCGACGGATTCGAGCGCCGCTATCCGGCCGAGCTTTCGGGCGGCATGCGCCAGCGGGTCTCCATGGCGCGCACGCTTGCCGCGCAACCGAAAATCCTGCTGATGGACGAGCCGTTCGCCGCGCTCGATGAGCAGACGCGCCTCCTGCTCGGCGACAAGGTCCTGCAGATTCAGCAGGAGCTCAAGCAGACGACGCTGCTCATCACCCACAACATCACCGAGGCCGTGCAGCTCTCCGACCGCATCCTGGTAATGACCTACCGGCCCGGCAAGGTGAAGCGGATGGTGGACATCAGGCTCCCGCGTCCGCGCACCTCGGAGATCGTGTCGAGCGAGGCGTTCGGACGATACGTGGCGCAGATCTGGAACGACCTGCGCGAGGAGGCAACCCGCGGGCTTGCGGAGCAGGAGAGCGCCCGCCTGCGCGAAGGCGAAGGCCGATGACCGCAGCGACGTTGGCCCGCAGCAGATATGCTCCCCCTGCGCTCGGGCTCGCTTCCATCGCAGCGCTCGTCGCGCTGGTCGAGCTCCTCATTCGCATCGGCCTCGTCAATCGCTTCATCGTCCCGCTGCCGTCCGAGATCATCGCCGCGTTCCCGCGCGTGATCGTCGAGGAGGACGTGCTGCAGCGCTTCCTGCTCACGGCCGGGGAGGCGTTCTCCGCCAGCATCCTGGTCACCATCGTGGGCGTGGCAGGGGGCGTGCTGCTCTACCGCTATTATCTGCTCCGGCTCGCGACCGAAACCTGGGTGGCGGCGGTCGCGGCCGCCCCGCTGGTGCTGATGTATCCGCTCTATCTCGTCATCTTCGGCCGCAGCGCGCTGACCATCGTGATGATGGGCTTCACCGCGGGCCTCGCCCCCGTCATGCTCAAGACGCTCGAAGGCCTCTCCGGCACGCGGCGCGTTCTGATCAATGTCGGGCGCAGCTTCAATCTCAGCCGTTCGCAGCAGTTCTGGAAGATTCTGTTTCCGGCGGCGCTGCCGACCATCTTTGTGGGGCTGCGGCTGGGGCTGATCTTCGCGCTCATCAATATCGTGGGAGTCGAGTTCCTGATCAATTTCGGCGGGCTCGGGCAGCTGATCAACGAGCTGGCCGAGCGCTACGACCTGCCTGGAACCTATGCCGCGATCTGCTTCGTGATCCTGGTCAGCATCTGCGTCTTCATCATCATGGAAAGGCTCGAGCGATGGCTGAGACCGGTCGACTGAGCCTGCCGGCGGCAAGGCCGTTCGGCCTGCCGCTGCGTCCGGTGACGGCGCTGCGCCTCCTGATCATCGTTGTGGTGCTGGCGGGCTGGGAGGCGCTCGCCGCCTCCGGCCTGCTTTACCGCGACGTGGTGCCCTCGCTCGGCGCCATCGGCCGCGCGCTGTTCGTTACCCTGCGCGATCCGTCGTTCTATTTCCACCTCGGCACCACCGGCTACGAGATTGCGATCGCCATGCTCATCGGGGGCCTGAGCGGGCTGGTCGTGGGAATCGTGCTCGGCGCCAGCGCCTTCATGGCGCGCGCCTATGAGGCCCTTCTTTATTATCTCGGCCCCTGCCCGAAGATCATCTTCTTTCCGATCATGATCATGTGGTTCGGGGTCGGTCCCGGATCGAAGGTGGCGATGGGCGCGATCTCCTGCTTCTTCCCGGTCGCGCTCAACGCCGCCGGCGGCATGCGCGAGATCGACAAGGTGCTCATTCGCGTGGGCAGGAGCTTTCGCGCCAATGCCTGGCAGATGGTCACCAAGATCTATCTGCCGGCCATGCGCCACCCGGTGATCAACGGCGTGCGGCTGGGGCTCGGCGTGGCGCTGATCGGCACGCTGCTTGCGGAAACCAAGCTCTCCAACCGCGGCATCGGCTTTTTGATCATCCAGGCCTACAGCGTGTTCAACATGCCGCAGATGTATGCGCTGCTGATCATTCTGTTCGTGATCGCCATCGGCGCCAACGCGCTCATTGGGCGGGCAGGGGGACTGCACGAGATCAGGGGAGCATGAGCCTGCATTTTGATGCGAGCAGGCCGGAAACAAGTGCAGCGGGTCGCCGCTGTATGGCGCATCAAGGCGTTGGGGTATCTGCGTTGTTGCCCGATAGCTGTTTCTGCTGCGACTGTCCAAGCGCCATTGGTCGATTGTCGAAGCGTCCGACCGGCACTGTGGGCACAGCCCCGATCAGGAGATTGCTCGTGCGCGGGGCTCCGGCATCGCGCAACTGCCCCGCGCTCGGTTCCTGTTGCGGCGGCGCGCCTTGCGACCGGGTGACGGGAAGCTTTTTGCTGTCGGTGGCGCGCGCCGCCTCGGGCATCCCCTTGGCAGGGGCGGTTGCTTGACTCTGCGCGGGGGCTGCACTGGGCGCGGCCGCGGGACCTTGCGACTTTGGTTGCGTTACCGAGCTTTCGCGCGCATTGTCACTCGTGCTGTCGCGCTTGGAACCGAACAGGTTCCCGAAGAACGAACCGATAGTGCTCGAGGCCGGCGCGGCTGAGGCCACACGCACCTGTAGGGGTTTCACTTCGGGAGAGACGGCGGCAAACATGCTTGCGAGGGTACCTTGCGGGAAGGCATCGGCAGGCGGATGGACATGAGCTGGAATGGTGCCTGAGGCGGTGCGAATGGCAGTGCCCGGTCCGCCATGGGCTCTGAGCGCCGAAACAAAAGTGGGGTTCATGCCCCCATCCCCGCTGTTTGCGGCCACAGCGTCGGGGATTCCACGGCTGATGAGCTGGGCAGTCTCGATCTCGTCGCGGTGCTGCTTGTTGTGAACGGCGGACGCGATCTGCTGGGGCACCTTATAGGCGGGGCACGGATCAACCGGGTTGAATTTGCCGGAGGATTGCGCATCAAACACGTAGTGCTTGTCACAAACGGCGACCTTGGGCTCTTTGCGTGTCACTTCGAAATGGTCGTAGCCTTCCTTGAGCACTTTCCAGAAGGCGAGGTGCGGGGAGTTGCGGTGTCTGGCCATGTTGAGGGGGGTCATTCGGAACGGATAGGCCTGAATCTGAAGTGACCGCTGGCCGCCGAAAAAGGCTTCACGCGCCAGCGAATAGATTTCGGTGATCTGTTCATCGGTCATGGCGTAACAGCCGACCGAGGCGCAGTCCCCGTGGATCATCAGCGATGCGCCTGATCGGCCGTTGGCCCGGTCAAAGGCGTTAGGGAAGCCGGTATTGATAGCGAGGTGATAGTGGGAATTCGGGTTCATCAGGTCGGGCGTGATGGTGTAGAAGCCCTCGGGTGCCTGCCGGTCGCCTTCCTGGATCTTTGGGCCCAGATCACCTGACCAGCGACAGATGGGGTAGGTCCGCAGCAGCGCGAAGCGTCCGCTCTTATCTACTTTCCATAGTTCCAGTTCCGACTCTTCCTTGAAGATTCGAATCAGGACCGGCGATTCCTTTGCCATTTTTCTGATGTCGAGCTCGTCCAGCATTGCCTCGGAGAGCGGCTGCATGTGACGGCCGCTGAAATCCGGAATCTTGTCGCTGTTGCAGCCGGCAAGCGCCGTGGCAGCCGCAATCGCAGCGCAAGCAAGGAGTGACCGCGATAGCGGCGGCCAATACAATGCTTCCCGTACCGAAAGGCCTCCCAAGGCTCCCCCCGCCTTCCCTCTTTGGGGCTGCGCAAGACCACTGCCCCAGCTTGGCGCAATAGCGGCGGCGGGTAGGAGAGGGCACGGTTTTCTTCGTGTGTGGCCGCAGCGCAACACGCAAAGGGATGGGCGCTCCGGTTCAGCTTGCGGGGCGTGGCCGGAGCGCCCTGGGGTGATGCGCGGTTGGGTTGAATTCCCGGTGAGTGTCAAATTCCCTCCCCCGGTTCAATCCAATCCGAACTCGGTCAGCCTAAGAGCTCAATCCCTAACAACAGATTGTGCGGCTGGTATTCCGGTGCGAGTGACAGCGATTTTTTTGTTCACACTGCCGCGACCAGTCGCGCCAGGCGCAGCTAATGACGCGAACGATAGCGGGCCGTCATTGAGCGATCTGCGGCCGCGATCGAAGGGCAGCCTTATCCAGGAACCCATGGAACGCCTCCTCGCGCCCGCAAATCTGATGTAACTTCATCTCAACCGCCATCGGGTTGCGCATGAAATTCCCACGCCGCACATTTCTCCGAGCGGCCGCCGGTGCTGCCGCACTGTCGTGCGCGTCGCGCAATGCGCGGGCGCAAGCTTATCCGACGCGGCCGGTACGCATCATCGCCCCCTTTCCTGCCGGCCAGGCAACCGACACCATTGCACGTTTTATAGCTCAATCGCTGTCGGAGCGGCTCGGGCAGCCATTCGTCATTGAGAACCGAACGGGCGCCGGTGGCAATATCGGCACTGAAAGCGTCGTGCGGGCAGCACCTGACGGCTATACGCTCCTGCTGGTGAGCCTGTCGAACGCGGTGAACGCGACGCTCTACAAGAGGCTCAATTTCAATTTCATCCGCGAGATTGCGCCGGTCGCGAGCATTGGCGGCGCTACTTATGTCATGGTGGTCAATCCATCCGTTCCAGCCAGGACGGTCCCGGAGTTCATCGCCTACGCCAGGGCCAATCCGGGCAAGATCAACATGGGGTCCTCGGGGAGCGGGTCCGTGTCGCATGTCTTCGGCGAACGGTTCCAGATGATGACCGGCATCAAGCTCGTCCACGTTCCCTATCGCGGCGGTTACGTTACAGATCTGCTCAGCGGACAGGTGCAGGTCGTTTTCGGCACCATACCCACGTGCATCCAGTACATCAGGAGCGGCATGCTGCGGGCGCTGGCCGTGACAACGGCCGCCCGTTCGGATGTGCTGCCGGATGTTCCGACCGTGGCCGAATTCGTGCCGGGCTACGAGGCGAGCCAGTGGTACGGCGTCGGTGCGCCGAAGGAGACGCCTGCTGAAGTGATCGACACCCTCAACAAGGAGATCAATGCCGTGGTGGCCGATCCCAACATAAAGGCGCGCTTTGCCGACCTGGGCGTCGACGCGACGCCAATGACTCCGGTCGCGTTCGGGAAATTCATAGCCGATGAAACGGAGAGCTGGGGCAAGGTAATCCAGGCGGCCAATATCAAGGTGGACTGACGCCAGCCTGCCCGCGCTTATTGGCCCTTGTCGAGGAAAGTGCGAACCAGCGCGACGGTCGCCATGGGGTTCTCTTCCATGATCCAGTGTCCGGAGCCAGGAACCACCCCTTCTTCCACGTCGCTTGCCGCAAAGCGCATCACCGCGGCCATCGTTTTGCCGAACGATTTCTCGCCGCCCAGCGCTAGAACCGGCACATCGAGCTTGCCCGCCGCGACGAAGGCCCTGTTGTCGACGGCGTCCTGGTCGAAGGCCGCAAACTGCGCAAAGCCCGCGTGCATCGCACCGGGGCGGGCATAGAGCTTCGCGTAGTGCCGGCGGGCCGCCTCGCTGAACCGCTTTGGGGCGGCGGAGAACTCGTTCCAGAACCGGTCGAGGTAGATGCGCTCGCGGCCGGCGACCAGACGCTCCATGTCCGGGTCGCCGAAGCGGAAGTGCCATAGCAGCGGGTTCTTGAGGATCTCCTCCCACGGACCCACGCCCGGCAACGGCGCGTCGATCACCACAAAGCAGGTCACGCGGTTGCGGTACTGCGCAGCGAAGGCGTAGCCGACCATGTTGCCGATGTCGTGGGTGACGAGGGCAGCTCGCTCGAGCTTGAGCGCATCGAGAATGCGTGCAACGTCGCCGGCTTGCGTTTTCTTGTCGTAGCCACCGGCCGGCTTGGCGGAGAGCCCCATGCCGCGCAAGTCGGGAATGACCACCGTGTGATCGCGCGCCAAGTCTTTGGCAAGCGGCACCCACATGTCGCCGGTCTCGCCATACCCGTGCAGCAGAACGACTGCGGGTCCCCGGCCGCCAACGCGCACATAGAGTTTAGTGCCGTTCGCCGCGATCTGCCGCGCGCGGAACGTCTTGGGGTAAGTGAGGGCGTGTGCACGCGCAGCCCGTTTCATTTGTCTCACTGCGACGTTTGAATCGACGCGGCGCCCCGCCGATCGCTGCCGGCGTCGCTCCTTCGCCTTAATGATAGCACGGCGACCGAACGCTCGTCGCCGCGGAATCTCGATTGCGCTCCACCCGCGCCGTCGCCTGCACCTCGCGCGGAAACAGGTCCGAGTGGCTTGCTTGCGCGCGCAGTAAACGACGTGATGTGCCACCGGCGGCTGTCAGCAATCGCAGTGACGAGCGATCTTATTCGATCACCTCATCGGCACGGGCGAGCAACATCGGCGGCACGTCGATGCCCAGCATCTTCGCGGTCTTGAGATTGACGACCATCGCGTATTTGGTCGCCGCTTGCACCGGCAGGTCAGCAGCTTTTTCGCCCCTGAGGATGCGATCGACGTACTCGGCCGCGCGCCGGCATTGTTCGGTCACGTCAGGACCGTAGGAGATCAGGCCACCATCGGCGACGTAGTAGCGGTACGGGTAGACTGCCGGCAGTTTGAGCCGAGCCGCCAGTGCTATGATCGTTTCGCGGTGACCGCGCGCGCTACCGGTCGGCGTCAGGATCATGCCGCCATTTGGGTTGCGCGCGAACGATGTCATGGCCCGCTCGATGGCGCCGATGTCGCGCGCGTCGATCGGGCTGACATCCACCCCCAGTGACGGCGCCATGGCCTGGATGGCGGCGAACTGGCCGATCCCAGACGTTTCGCTCGGATCGCGAATGACGACAGCTCGCCGCACGTTCGGCACAATCTGCTTGAGCAGTTCCAGCCATTTCCCGGCAGTGCTAAATTCGAACTGGGTAAATCCGGTGGTGTTACCGCCCGGCCGCGCCAAGCTCGCGACCAAGCCGCGGTTGACCGGATCGGTCACTTCCACGAATACGATCGGTATCGAGCGGGTCGCCTGTTGCAGTATGCCCACGGTGGTGCCGCCGGTCACCAGCAACACGTCAGGGGAAAACGCGACCAATTCCGGGGCATACTTTCGATCAAGGTCGTGGTCGCCGGCGCCCCAGCGATACTCGATTTGAAGGTTGCTGCCAGGTGTCCAGCCCCGTTGCTTGAGCGCATCGACGAAGGCCGAAATTTCCCTGGCTGATTGTGGATCATCGGGGGCCAGATTCATGAACACGCCGACACGCCGCATCCGCTCCGGCTGCTGCGCCCGCGCCACCAGCGGGCACGTTGCTGCCGCGCCAAAAATAAGGCCGATGAATTCGCGTCGCCTCATGGTGCCCTCGAAACCGGGGACTGCACACCCTATCACATAGTCGGATGAGAGAATTGTGCGTCACAGCAAAATGTGGCGCTCGACTTCCGCTTTGGGGTCAATTGCAGTCCCATACTCGCAAATGCCGCAACCCATTTCGTAGCGGGGAGTGGCCCGGAAGAGGATGTGCGTTCAACTCTTGTGCGCGGCCCTAGAGGCAGCAGAGGCGAATTTCGCGGCTTTCATTCGGATGACGCTCTCAGCCGTGAGCACCTCAATTTAGCTAGAATCTGAATTTCGCTGTTGCGGATCCGCGCTACACCCGCGCCGTCGCCTGCACCTCGCGCGGAAACAGCTCCTCCACCGCCATGCGCCGGTGGGTCACCCCCTGATCGTGGGCGTAACGGCAGAACGCCTCAAGCGTGGGACGGCTCGCCTTGATGCCGTAGGGATAGGGATCCGGGCCGTAATCGGTGCTGATCTCGTCGGCGACGGCGGCCGCCCACGGCAGCGGAATGCGCGCGCAGGTGAAGTCGCGCAATCGATCGAGGCAGCGGCGCTTGGCC
>Ga0306926_10001390_pt1 | contig 23959 bp, 14 predicted proteins | sample flu12Cox44000178_FD_203759 | JGI IMG/M metagenome (GOLD analysis project Ga0306926, IMG submission 203759) | Lab enrichment of tropical soil microbial communities from Luquillo Experimental Forest, Puerto Rico - flux8day.12C.oxic.44.000.178 (v2)... | ecosystem: Environmental > Terrestrial >...
GGATGCAGGGAGTCACTCTCGCCAGTAAATCTGCTGGTCAGGTAGGGGTTGCTCTTCCAGTAAGTAAGGTTCGGACCTTGCACTGGACGATCGCCGCTGGTCGCGAATCCGCGATGGGGTAGCGCGTAGGCGAGGATGTAGCGGACAGGCTCTCGCAAGTCGGTGCTGCCGGTAAAATACCCACTCTGATGTGCCGGATCACTCCACGTACCATTCTCTGTCCAATGCCATGCCGCCATGCGGAGTTCGGTGTTGTTGCGATATGTGATTGGACCCCAGCCTGCCGAGAGCGACTCCTGCAGAATGTGTGGCGTAAAGACCTTATCGATATCCCTGCGGGACAAGACATCGATCGAGCTGCCAAGTGTGCTGTCGGGGTCAAAGGAATTAATGGAGTGACCTGGTGTCACGTCAACGAGAACTGTAGCCGGCTGTTCGGGGATAGCCGTCTGGGTCTGGCCAGCAGCCGACCCAATCGCTGTCAGCATGAGGAGGAGAACCTTCTTGTGGATGCAGCAATGCAGAATCCTAGGGCTGATCATGGACAAGATCGTAGGTGCGCCTGCAGGCGCAGGTCAAAGTCCTATGCTTTTGAACTTAAAAGCCACTCCATTCCTGCGTTCCGGGACCTCAACCCTGGTCGTTGTTAATCTTACTGCGCGCCGGTCACACTGTGCCTATCGGCGGGCCGGATTGCCTCCCAAGGAGATCGCCGGAAGATACCATGGCGGCGTGCGGCAGCCACGGCTCTCGCCACCACCAGTCATGGTCCGCGACTGTTTGCCGGGAGGGCAGCAGGGAGTCGATATCGCTCTCATCGGTGGAATCTGCTGGTGATCCCGTTCGAAACTCCGCTCGGCGTTCGTGAATTCCCAACGAGTCGAAGTACGCATAAGGAGGATCGTCGCGGCCGACGTCATTCAACATGGTTTAATCGAAGGGATTCAATCCCAGGATCCAGTTCAGTTGGCTCGCGACTCGCGACCGATGTCTTCAGTTGTTCTCGGAACTCCGCATCCTGCGGAAAAACAGGCCGCCGCCAGTTGTGCTGCAGTCGCGACCGAAACCAGACGTGCGTTCCCACCCTGCCGCCAGGGAGGTCCAGGGCTATTGGGGGAAAGAAGAAGCTGGTGTGCCGCCATCCCGTCTTGTCCAGCGCGTATTCACGAGTTCGAACTCCAGAGATTTCCTCACCGTGTCGAGCGCCTTCTCTCTTACCGCGGTATCAGCGATCCCGGCGTAGTTAAAGGAGGATCACGACCGGAAACCCGCCAGGGGCCCGGTTGGGAGGACCGCAGCAAAGGGATGCTCGCCGAGCATGGAGCCCCAGCGCCAGCCCAGCCAGGTGCACCATCGGCATGTAGCGAGACCACTGATTCGGGTTTACTGAGTTCTGAGCACGCAGCGGGTATTCGCCGAATGAACGGCGTAGAACAACTTGGGCAGCGATCAGGTAATTGGCTGGTTCTCGAACAAGTTAGCTTTCCGCTTGAGAATTCCAATGGTGATTCCTTGCGTTAGCAAGTGAGACCTCGCCATCATCATGATTCTCCCCGGCTGTTGCTTGGCTCCTTCGGGCCCACGAAATCTCATGAAAAATTGGTTGAGACCGATAAGAGAATCAGAGCGGCCGGGAGCGGCAAGATCGAAATCGGTGGAGAAGTCGAGACTGTTGGCCTGTCTGATCCGAAAGGTGCATGAATGAGCGAATATGTCGGCGAACCGACTGGAGCGTCGAAGGAGGTCGTTTAGTTTAGCGGCCCTCTATCTATGGTGACACCGCCTCAAATGAAATGATCTTCCACTGGCCGCCATCCTTGCTCCACAAAAGGGTGACAGCCGCAGGGTGGTCGCCGGGAGTACGCAGCGCAAAAAGCATAGCGTAATAGTTGCCGTAGGTCTCTGGCTGTGCATTGGAAGCCAGCGCATCGTAAGGATGCTGTGCCGAAACTTTGGTGCACGAGAAAGCTTCCGCGAGGGAATCCGGAACAGATATGAGGGTATATGCATCCTTTGCCGAATGTTCAACCAGCTTCAGATCGGCATGGTCTGGCTTGACCGGTTCGACCGCGTCACGCAGATGATGGACGGGACCGACATCTTTTCCGATCGTGGTCAACACCTTGCGCAGGTAAGCCGTGTATTGTTCAGGCGTGTCTGTCGGTTGGTCACCGGGCGAGAGGTATGACCTTACACATTCATAACAGCGAGGAGAAAAATACAGCTCTGCGCCGGCGAAGTCGTCGGCCACCAGCCACGAGTGAAGAAAGTCGTGCGATGCGCGGAGGAACGCGGCATCGCCTTTTGCATGAATCTCAGCTGGCACTCCGGTTGAAGCGCGGCGCCGCGTGTCGGGAATCTCTCCAGGGTTACTGTCCTCGGGCTCGACATCCCAGGCGACGATCTTCCAGTATTTGCCGTCTTTCGCCCAGAGCATGGTAATCGAGTCCCCTTTGCCGTGCAGTGGATTCAATCGGAAGACCGAACTGTAATAGCGTCCGTATTTGGCTGATGCCTTCTTGAGCCGTGCATCGTCGTAGTCGTCGAACGCACGCGCGGGATCACATTCGAACTCCGGCGCCACACCATTGGGCACCTGATATAACGCAAAAAGAGCTTCATAAGGCTGCTTGATGAGCTTCAGGGTCGGATCATTGATCTGTGCGCCTGTTACAGCGGCCTGTAAATTCGAGGGCTTACCCATCAATTTGTTGGTGGCAGCCATGTCCCGAGCCGCCAGATAAGGCGCGGTTCCCGCGTTGATCTCCCTGCCGGCCTGGGGACCATACTCCGCCAGGCAAGCGAACGACCGGGACGAAAGATACGCCGCCGCCAGTTCGGGCTTTTGTTCCACCAGCCACGAATTCAGGTAGTCGTACACGGCGTCCTCAGGCTTGCCGGCACCCTTGCGCGGGATTGGCGGAACTTCCCCATTAGTAGCGTCAGTTGCAGCCGATGCCTCATCCTTGTCGTCGGCGAGGCCGAACAGATTGCGCCACCAGTCGGTCAGACCCTGCCAACGCTGCAAATGTCGCTGCGTGTTGTTGCCCGCCCGCACGTCTGAATTCGCGGCAGTAAGATGGCCGTTAAAGAGCGCCTCGGGAAACTTCGACGAACGGTAGTCCACGTCGATGTCGGCGTGGCGGCCATCTTTTGCGACCGAGATTTGTATGGACGGGGCACCACCGTCCTGGCGGTAATTCAGCGGGTAGCCATGGTGGAAGACCGTATTGTCGTGGTCGCGGAAGAACTGCTGGGAGTCCTTCAGCGTGGGCAGAGCGTTGGGCTTAAGGATCACATACATGCGAAACTGCAGATCGCCTCGCGCCTTGGGCACCTTGCCGTTAATCGTCTCAATGGCCTGCACGAGACCCAGTGCGTTGCCCAGCGATTTTCCCGGCTTGTCCGTAAGGCTGGTTGTCTGCAAGGCATGGGTCACGGCCTCAAAGGTTGTCCGGATCGATAGAGCTAGCTGGTTATAGTCCGAGGGCGGAAGGCTCTCCCCCATCAGTTTGTTGTAGTCCGCATACCACTCGTCAATCAGCTTTTTTTGCGCCGGCTGCAACTGCTCGTAGGTTCCCCTAAATTCCTCCACCGTGGCGACCGGCCTCTCTTGTGCCAACGCACATATCACCAGCGCTGTGGTTAGCGTGCCCGTGAGCCGCATATCGTTTCCTTTAAAGAAATATTCACGTTGCTCGCGTCGTTGTTCGACCCTAGCCGACATAAGTATAGTCAATCGTCCAACCTGTTCTCTGGAGACCGGGACCCAAAGACGCTCTGTTGAAATCGGCATTCAATTGTGAAGTTTTGCGTGATTGCGGAAAATGGTGGGTTCTGATGACTGCAGCCGAATCTCATGCACCGACGGAAAATGCCGGACTTGTGGTGGTCTAACTCGTCTGCGTTTTTCACACAGCTGTGGCCCTCGTCTCACAGCCTTCGGATGGCGGCCGCATCCTTGTCGTGGTCACGCCGGACCTTGGTCGCCTCGACTCTAACCTGTGCCTCGCTCGCTCCAGCCAGCCATTACCCTCTCACAGAACCCAGTGCATATTTTGACACTGGCAGCGACTTGGATTGCAACTGTGAAGGCGATGTACGTCAAGCACGAGTAAAATTTTATGCAGTGCACGCCCCACCTACCCGCCTCTTGCAGTGTGGGGTGGCTTGGAAAGATTCAAACCTTGCTCCGGAGGCCTAGAGATGAAGAAGCACAAATTCACTGTCAAACTGCTTGGCCAGGAGGGCTCAGAGGTGGCAGCGATGAAGCCGCCCTTCGATGTGGTCGAGGTCTTCCGGCGCAAGGGCCGGGTGCCGGTCAAGGGCACCATCAACGGCTTTCCGTTCCGTAGTTCACTAATGAACATGGGCGACGGGCACATGATGGTGGTCAACGCGCAACTGCGCGCGGGGGGTAAGTGCAAGGCGGGAGACACTGTTGAAGTGGTGATGGAACTTGACGAAGAGGCGCGGGCTGTCGAAGTGCCCGACTATATAAAAAAAATCATTGCCTCCGATCCCTCGGCCACGGAATCTTGGTCTAAGCTCTCTTTCACCCATCAGAAGGAATATGTACGCGAGATTGAAGGTGCCAAGCGACCTGAAACGCGGCATAAACGCATCGCCGTAATGATGGATGCGCTCCGCAAAAAGCAACGCAAGAGCTGATCCTTCCAAACTGGGTGATCTGGATTGATGTGACGTGGCGATGTGCCAACGGTTGGCCGTGTGTCCTTCGCTACGTTATGCGTTTGGCTGTAACTGCATGCTAATACGAGCGAACATGCGATCTCACGCTCGTTTTACTTTGGTTCTGCTGGGGTGTTCGGTTTCGCTATGCACTCAAAGCCACCAGCCTGCGCCTTGGCAAAACGTCCATGTACCCGAAGGGAAAACGGACACGGAGCAAGAACTCAAGGAACCTGAGCCTATTCTTTCCATTCAGAATCCAGGGTTGGCCAATGCGGTGCCACTGCTCAAGTGCTGGACTTGTTACCGGAGCTGGACGTCCCGAATAACGCCGCGGACTAGTGGTCTGTGCTTTGACGGTGCATCGGGCAAGATACGGTAGCTCTCCTCGACAATCTTCCTCGCGCGATGGAGACGCGATTCCGAATTGTAATGGACCGTGCAGAGCACTTCTCCTGCAGCCACAGCGTCGCCAACTTTCTTGTGCAGAACGAATCCAACCGCGTGGTCGATGGAATCACCCATGTGCTCTCGGCCGCCACCGAGTGCAAGGCACGCGATTCCCATATGCCTGCAATCGATCGAAACTACGAATCCATCCTGCGAAGCTTTAATATCGACTGCAGAATGCGACTGGGGTAACCGTTTTGGATCGTCAACGATACTCGGGTCGCCATCCTGCAACTCGATCATTTGCCGAAACTTGTCGAGCGCCGCTCCCGAACCAAGAAGATCCTCGGCGAGTTGCTTGCCACATTGTACAGTTGGTGCCCTCCCACCAAGACAGAACATCCAGGCCGCCAATTCCAGGCACAGTGCTCGCAGATCGTCCGCCCCACCGCCGCGTAGGACCGCCAGGGCTTCCTCTACTTCCAGCGTATTGCCCACATGTGATCCCAGAGGCTGGTCCATGTCGGTGATAAGCGCGGTGGCGCGCACACCCATGCGCTTGGCAGTCTCCACCATGAGATCGGCAACATGGATCGCATCTTCTTCGTGCTTCATGAATGCGCCCGAGCCGGTCTTTACGTCGAGCACCAAAGCATCGATACCTTCTGCCAACTTCTTGCTCATAATCGAAGCGCAGATCAACGACGCGTTCTCGACCGTGCTCGTAAAGTTTCGCAAAGAATAAAGCTTACGGTCGGCAGGAGCGATCTCGGCCGTCTGGCTGATCATGCAACAACCGCAACGCTGCAACACGCCACGAAATTCTGCCAGCGATAGATGGACAGAGAAACCGGGAATCGATTCTAGCTTGTCGAGGGTGCCACCGGTGTGGGCGAGGCCGCGCCCGCTGATCATTGGCACCACGAGTCCGCCAGCAGCCACCAGAGGTGCGAGCACGAGCGACGTTTTGTCGCCAACCCCACCCGTAGAGTGTTTGTCGACCTTTTTCCCGTCGATCGTTGAGAGGTCTAGCACCTCTCCCGATCGCATCATTGCATCCGTCAAGTCCGCAGTCTCCGGCCGACTGAGCCCTCGCAGATAAACAGCCATCAGCCATGCCGCCACTTGATAGTCAGGAACAGTTCCCTGCGTGAATGAGCCAATCAGGTACTCGATTTCATCATGCGAAAGCTCGCCGCCATCCCGCTTCCTGCGGATCAACTCCGGCATGTGAAATGGGGACGTATTGCAAGACATTGGAGAGTGGCTCATGAATCTGAGTTTCTAGTGCGCGCCGTTACTGCGCTTCGCCAAGACACGGGGTGATTTGTGGCGCTGTCAGACCCCATTCATCCAGCGCATGGGTCAACGCATCCACGGTCTGCTTCCACGTTTTGGGTGCTGTCCCCTGCAGGGCTTTTTCTGTTTCCAAATCGACAAACCTTGCGGTGTGACAGAGCTGTAGAGACTGCAACTGTGATTCGGGAGCAAGATCGCGCATCATCTCAGCATCGCCGTAGGCGGGGCTCCCTCCTACGGTTACAAGCCTGACATTGAGAGGATCGGCATGTAGCAATGCCCGATAAGCGTCCATTTCATCGCTACGAATCACCAGCAAGTCCGCGAAGCGGCCGGACTGAAGTGTGCCGATCTTGTCGTCGAGCTTGGCCAGCTGAGCGGCGTCAAGCGTAACCATCTGCACCAATTCTGCATCAGTGAAAATCTTTGGGTACTGTCCTGCGTTCCAGGCTGCGGCATACTTCAATTCCTGCAATATGCCGTCACTGCCGGATGGACTCCAGTCCGGAGCGAGCGCGATCTTAACCCCACTCTGTTTGGCGGTGCGAACGTCGGTGGTGTCGCCGTAGAGCTCGAGGTTGCTTCGTGGAGACCAGATCAGGCCGACGTTATTCTTCGCCATCTCCTGAAAGTCGGTTTGATGAAGAGCAGTACCGTGAATGATCGAAACCCCCGGGCGAATCAGTCCGCGTGCTCGCAACATGCGAAACTCGCGGTTGGAACTCGCATCCGACGGCCTGCCCTCTGCCAGGTGCACGAGCAGAGCTGTCAATTGTCCATCATCGAAAGCCTTCAGGATGTTTACGACATCGACAGTCGGCAGCTCGAGGGGAAAGACCTCGTTGCGCAGTTTCTCGGCCATGCCTGGCGGATATAAGCCTGAATAAAAGTCCAGATTCCGAACCAGGCCCTCAATACATTTGTCGCCCGCAAGACTGCCAACCACTGCCGTAGCCCCGCCGACTAGTGCCTTCACTTCCGCATATTGGTTTGCATCGCATGCAAGACCCTCCGAGAAGATTTGCGCATGAGGAGTGTTGAGCGCAATGCCGTACTCAGGGATTTGCTGCCATTCGTAGCGATTGGCGAACTTCCGCCCTGGCTTCCATCGCGGCAGAAAATTCCACGTAATGTGATCGTGAAGATCGATCAATCCTGGGTAAATAAACCCATGTGTCTCCACGATCTTGACCTCGGCTGGAAGCGAAATGTCTTTGCCCACGGCCTGGATTTTCTCGCCCGACACCAGGATCGTCCCGTTTGCGATAACCTCTGTGGGCGTAACAAGAGTTCCGCGGAGCGCGTACTCCTGTGGCTGGCCGTGTGCCGGCAGGCAAAGGCTACTCACCACCAGGATAAGTGCAGTGGTGCGAAGAGGTTGGCGGAGATGGTTCATGGACGATGCCACAGATTACCGCATCCACGGGCGACTCTGGTAGGTGCTGGGCTCTGACGGCGAGCCTAAACAAGGTCTGCTCGGGTCCCCGCCACTTGCCGGAATGGCGTGACGAGCACGACTCAAATTGTTCCCCGGCTTTGACCTCAATACCGACTGCTGCGCTGCCAAGCACAGGTCTAGCACTTGGAGATTATCTTTTGGGCAATTGTTTCCGTGCGAAAAGATGTGCACTCCCTGACCGGAGGCGTACATCGTCACTGCCGTGCAATGCGCTCAGCCACTTCCACCGCAGCAGTCACATCCTGAGCTCCGGAGAGTGTCATCCGACCAACGGTGTCAGTGTGCTGGCGGCATAGCTTCTGCCGCCATTCGCCGGCAATGAAATTGCAGGACATCGGTAATTTGTCTCGACGCGAGTGTAACCATTGCCAACCTCGTGCTAGGCCGCTTCTTTTCTTGTCCGCCGAGTCTGTCGTCTTTGGATCTCAGTTGAGTGACTTTGCTTGTTCTTACCCGACGCTTGGAACTGCGTGCAGAACATGCCCCACGGCATCGGACAGCCCAGCTTCCATCACATCGAGCGCTTCTTCAAACTGTGCATCGCTTATTACCAGCGGCATCAACATGCGAATGACGTTACCAAATGAGCCGGCCGATAGCACGATCACCCCGTGTGCATAACAGTACCGGGTAATCTGCCTGGTCTCCTCATGGGCGGGTTGGCCGGTTTTTGGATCGGACAATTCGAATGCACACATGGCACCGAGCCCTCGCACGTCGCCAACGATGGGCCAGCGACGCCGCCACTCGCGCGCTCGGCTTTCAAACTTGCCTCCGAGACAGTTGGCGCGATCGCACAAGTTCTCTCGCTGGATGGTTTCGATGACTGCGAGCCCTGCGGCACAGGCTACTGGATTGCCGGAGAACGTCCCTCCGAGAGCTCCAGGGCCGGGTGTGTCCATGATTTCGCTGCGTCCTGTTATTGCCGCGAGAGGGAGCCCGCCTCCGAGCGACTTGGCAGTAATCAAGACGTCAGGCTCGAGGCCAACGCGTTCGCAAGCAAACATGGCACCCGTGCGGGCAAACCCGGTCTGAACTTCGTCAGCGATCAGAACGATGCCATGCTTGTCACAAGTGGCGCGCAGTTCAGCAAAAAACTCCAGAGGAGGAACAACGAAGCCTCCCTCCCCAAGCACTGGCTCGACGATGATTGCCGCTACGCTCTCGGCAGCGACGAAGCGCCGGAAGTAGTCTTCAAGCGCACGCGTCCCGCACTGAATTTTGCACCCGGGATAAGTCTTTCCGTAAGAGCAGCGATAACAGTAGGCGTATGGAATGCGATAGATGTCGCCCGGAAATGGCTCGAATCCGGCCTTATATGGGTGGGTCTTGCTGGTGAGGGCCATTCCGAGCAAGGTTCGGCCATGAAATGCGTCTTCAAAGCAGACGATTGCCGGACGCTTCGTATAAGCGCGCGCCACCTTCACCGCGTTCTCCACGGCTTCAGCACCGCTGTTCATGAAAAAGGTTTTCTTGGCGAAACTGCCTGGCGTTATGCGGTTCAGCATTTCGGCCAGCGCGATGTAGTTTTCGTAGGGCGTCACCTGCACGCAAGCGTGCATATGTCGATCGACCTGTTCATGAATCGCAGCCACGACCGCCGGATCGCGATGCCCGGCGTTCAGACAACCGATGCCACCGGCCAGATCGATGAACACGTTTCCGTCGACGTCTTCAAGCAGCGCTCCTTCGCTGCGCACGATGTACACAGGCGTAGATTGGTGCACGCCACGTGGGACGGCGTGCTGGCGGCGGCGGTGCAATTCCTGTGAGCGAGGGCCAGGCACAGTGGTCTTAAGACGGATGGCAGACATCTCAGTACCACCCTATGGGCTGTTCGTTCAGGTTAACGTGTACTTGCTTGGTTTCGAGATACTCCTCGACGCCCCAAGGACCAAGCTCGCGACCGAAACCGGATTGCTTATAGCCACCCCACGGCGCTTCAACGTAGGTGGGCTGCATGTGATTCACCCACACAATTCCGGCACGGATTTTTTTTACTGCGCGGAATGCCTTGAAGATGTCGCGAGTCCAAACGGCGGCAGCGAGACCATAGGGCGAGTCGTTGGCGATCTTGATGGCCTCGGCTTCGCTGTCGAAGGGAATGACTGCGGCTACCGGACCGAAAATCTCCTCGCGTGCTATGCGGGCGCTGTTGTCCACGTCATAGAAGATCGTGGGCTCGACATAGTAGCCCTTGCCAATGTTCTTGGGGCGATCGCCGCCGGAGGCGAGTTTCGCTTCTTTCTTCCCTACATCTAGATAAGAACGAACACGATCGTACTGCTGTTTGCTGACAAGCGGACCCATCTTGGTTTCGCGTTGAAGTGGAGGACCAAGCTTGATCGTTTTTGCCTTCGCTGCCATCGCGTCCACGAACTTGGTGTAAATCGGCTTTTCAACCAGGATGCGGCTGCCCGCAGAACATACTTCACCTTGATTCACGAAGACGCCGAAAAGCGCGCCATCGATCGCAGCTTCGAAATCTGCATCGGCAAAGAAAATATTGGGTGATTTGCCTCCAAGCTCCAGCGTGACGCGCTTCACACTATCGGCCGCCATCTTGACGATCTGCTTGCCGACTGCGGCGCTGCCGGTAAAGGCGATTTTGTTGACATCCGCATGCTGTACCAGGGGCAGCCCTGCACTTTCGCCAAAGCCGGTTATGATGTTGACCACGCCAGCTGGTACGCCGCACGCTTCGAAATGCTTAGCGAGTTCGAGAACAGTGAGCGGTGTCTGCTCGGCGGGCTTCAACACGCAGGCACATCCGGCTGCGAGTGCAGGTGCAAGCTTCCAGGCAGCCATTAATAGCGGATAGTTCCACGGGATGATTTGTCCTGCAACGCCGACGGGTTCCTTCAAAGAAAGGCTTAGCGCGTTGTCGGGAACGGGATTCACATGGCCGGTGATTTTCGTCGCCAATCCACCGTAATATTCAAAGCACGTCGCTACGTCAGCGATGTCGTACTCTGCTTCTGTAATGGGCTTCCCACTGTTCCGTGCTTCCAATTCAGCTAGGGCTGCAGCATTCCGGCGCACTGCGTCAGCCAAACGGAGCAAGATGCGCCCCCGTTCCTGTGCGCTGCTGCTGCTGCCCCAGGGGCTGTTCTCGAAAGCTGCTTTGGCAGCCGCGACGGCCCGATCAACGTCTTTGGCATTGGAGTCGGGGGCCTCGGCGATAACCTCTTCGGTCGAGGGATCGTACACGGGAAACATATCGCCGGTGGCGCTCACGACCCACTCGCCATTGACGAACATCTTGTACTTCTGCGCTTGTGTAGTAGCTGTTGAACTCATGACTTCTCCAGAACTATGCTCCGGTTAAGTTGACCTCGGGAGCGGTTTTGCGATGACGGTTTCCGTACACGAAGAAAAAGAATGCCGCTAATGCGATGAGAACAAGCGTGCCGACCCACATCTTGAGTTCGAAAGTCAGCTTCGAGGCGATTTGAGGCGAAGGATAGAACGCCAGAATCATGCCCATGCTGGTGACGACAAAACCGCTGTAGCCCGCCATCCTTAGCACCGGCTTGCCGTAGTAACCGCTCCCTTCCAAGTCGTGATTGGCGAGGCGAATGAGGGCCACAAATATATAGATGAACGGCACCAGTTGCAGGACCACCGCGAGTTTCAGCAGGGTTTCAAAGGCTTCCCTTACCTGTGCTCCGATGAAGCTCATGGCGAGGAAGGCGATCGAGATCGCACCTTGCACGATGAGAGCAATGTAGGGCGTTGAGAATTTTGGATGCAATTTGCCGAGCGAACTGGGCAGATAAGAATCAAGTCCGGCGACAAAGGGAATTCGCGCAGAACCGGATAGCCATGCCGATGCGATTCCAGCGATGGAAATGCTTAGCACAAGCGCGAATGGTGAAACCAGCCAGGGCACACCCACTTTGGTGGACATGCGGCTGACTGCCTCGGGGATGCCTTGCAGAGCAGAGATTTCCGACTTGGGTACGGCGACAAGCAACGTAAGGGTTGCGCCTACGTATAGGATGCCGGAGATTATGCCCCCCCACGCAACAGAGAAGGGTACCGTGTGCAGCGGATCTCGAATCTCGTCGCCCATAATGGAGGCCAGTTCGAGTCCTACAAGTCCAAAACAGATCACACCAAAGGACGAGAGCGATCCCAGATCAAATGGAATGCGAAGGTCCGCCATGCTCATGTTTACGCCGTAGTGCCTCGTCGTTACGAGGCCAAGCCCGATCAGAATGAGGGAAGCGGCTGCCGTACCGATTCCACCCAGATTGTTGAGCCACTTCCCGACACCTAGTCCTAGAACGTTTAGCACGACCAGGAGCACAAAAAGGACCAGCGACGTAGCCAGCGCGAACAGCTGATTGGTAGCCAGGTCTGCAGCCTCAGGTCCGGCGGTAAACACTGCTATTCCGAGAAAGATGAGCACAACCGTGGGCACATAAAAAATGTTGTTTGTCCAATAGCACCATCCGGAGAAGAATCCGTGCCACTCACCGAAGATCTTTTTGGTCCACAGATAGACGCCACCTTCTCCGGGATAGCGGTGTGAGAGCTCCACAACCGCAATTCCTTGTGGCCAGAAGAAGAGCATAAGGGAAATCAGCCACAACCAGACCGTGACTCCACCGCTGGCCGCGATCGTCGGGACCACATTGAGATTCACGATTGCCACGACGAAGAGCAGTACCAGGTCCCAACGTCCCAGAACGCGCTTGAGGTGTGCGGTTTCGCTTTGTGTGGAACTAGACATGCCAGTAAATCCGCAATTCCCTTGTCGTCCTTATTCCGAACCGAGGCTTTACGCCCGCGGCGGAACCTTGCTGTTAGCTGACACTGTGAGGAATGACAACGAAAGCGGGCCCCTAAACCCGCTGCAACGATCAGCCGCTCGGACGGAATGACGATTGCCAATAGCCAGAGCCAAGATGTCATTTCATACGTACGCTACCGCGCCGCTACTGCCAAACGCTCCTTCTGGCTTGCCGCCAGTCCCGGCGCGACTTCCGCGAATGCCTCAAGATGCCGTTCAATATCGGCTTCGGTATGTTGTACCGATATGGTCCACTGTTCATCCCACCAGTACGGCTGCGGCATGACCCCGCGATTGACCATGCCAAACCAATACTGCTGCCATAGCTCACTATCGGTTCCGAGCCAGTCGCGATAGTTGTGCACCCGACGTGGCGTGAACATCAGCGCACCATTCGCTCCGGCTACCTCGACGTAAGCGCTTATACCAGCCACGTCGATGGTCTTGCGATAGCCAGTCATGAGCTTGTGGCTGAGCTTTTCGACATGGGCGTAGTTATCACGCGTCAGCACCTCGCGGAACATTGCCAATCCTGCTGTCATCGAAACCGGATTGGTGTTGTACGTCCCGCCGTGAAAAACCTTGTGTTGCGAAATGAGGTCCATCACGGCTTTCGCGGCGCCGAAGGCCGCCAGCGGCAGACCGCCGCCGATCGATTTTGCCAGGCAGATCATGTCGGGTCTTACACCAAAGTACTCGGAAGCCCCACCCCATCCCAGCTTCGCGCCCGTCTTCACTTCGTCGAAGATGAGCAGGGCACCACGCTTATCACATAGCGACCGTAAACCCTCAAGGAATCCAGGTTCGGGCATGCACATGCCGACATTCATCATGATTGGCTCGAGGATGATGGCGGCGATTTCGTCGGGGAACTGCATAAAGCGGTGCTCGACGCTATCAAGGTCGTTGAAGCTTGCAACTGGGACGTTGGCAATGCTGGCTTTGGGTACACCGAGCCCGCCAGGAACGGAGTTGGGTGTGCTAAAGTCGCCAACCTCGTTCGCTTTCGGCTTGACGCTGACCAGCGCGGCATCGTGGAGGCCGTGATAACCACCTTCGAACTTGATGATCCTGTCGCGACCCGTGGCCGCTCGCGCCAGGCGCACGGCGTGCATGGTGGCCTCGGTGCCGCTATTTCCGAAACGCAACATCTCGATAGGAAAGCGAGCGCAGATTTCTTCGGCCAGTTCCCACTCCATGTCGTGCGGCATGCCGAACATAGTTCCAGTGTGCAGGCGCTTTTCCACGGCCTTCATCACGGCCGAATGGCAATGGCCGGCCATCAGTGCACCAAAACACAAGTTATGGTCGATGTACTCGTTCCCATCGAGATCGCGAAAACGGCTACCTTTCGCTTCCTTCACAAAAATAGGATACGGATCGTAAGCACGGTAGTTGCTGGCGACACCGAGCGGGATGCGCCGCAGGTTGTGCTTGTGCGCCTCGGCCGATTTAGGTGTGCGCTTCTCGAAGATTTCGAGTTCCTTACGCAGATATTCGTTCATACAAGCTCCTTATAAAGGCGATATGTTTGGACTGAAGCCCACAGAGGCAGTTTAAGGGCACCGAACACAGAGCGCGAGAACGCGCCTTGCTAAAACATAACCTTGAACGCGAACTGGATCAGGCGCGGTGGTTTGGCCTGGACAATCTGCCCGAATTGCGGACTCGAGCTGTTTCCGATCGGGTTATAAAACTGCGTATGATTGAACAAGTTGAAGAACTCAGCACGGAATTGTGTCGTCACCCGCTCGCTGACAGGTGTGTTCTTCTGGATAGTAAAATCCCAATTGTTGATTCCGGGTCCGCAGCACACCGTACGTTGAGCATTTCCGAAGCTGCCCAGAAGTTGCGGATACAAAGTCGCGTCCTCGCTGAAAGTCGCGGGCTTGAAATAATAATTGCCATGTGTTTGCGGCTTGAGGGGCTGCAGAGGAGCCAGTTGTTCCGGCGCGCCTACCGGTTCGAAGTCAAAGCTGGTCAGCAGTTCGTTATCCGCACTGGAATATATCCGGATCGGAAAACCCGTCTGAAACGTCGTAATGCCGGAAAGCACCCAGCCATTCGCGAACTTGCCCTTGACGCCGTCGTATTGCGGAATGGGCAGCTCCCAGGTGTAACTCGCTACGAAGCGATGCCGAGCGTCGAACAGCGATAGCGCATAGCTGAGCGCGGGATTAATCGGATTTATCGCCCCTTCGAAACTAGAGCCATAATCGAGGGACTTGCTCCATGTGTAAGCAAGCTGAAACTGCAATCCCCGCGACCAGCGCTTTTCCACCATGGCCTGAAACGAGTTGTAGTTCGAGTTTCCAATTGTGTCCTGGGCAAAGATATTCGAGAACAGGGGTACTCCGTCGGAAGGGCATCCCGCTCCTGTGAAGTAGTTGCAGTTGGGAGAAGAATATCTCCGAATACCCACCATCGTAAGCGCGGGAGAACTTGGCCCCCCCTGTACAACTTGCCCATTGGGAAGAGTCAGTGACATGCCTGCAGGAATAGCGCCGGCAGCGACATAGTAGGAACTGTCAGATCCGAATGGTCCGCAGGTCGTGGGAGTTCCACCACTTGCAGGGTTTGAGGTAAATACCGCATTGGGATTAGCGGCCGCGATATTAATGAGCCCAAGGCACGTCTGCGGATTGCCATAGTTGGTGTCATGCGATATCAGTAAACGATGGTCCTGGGAACCCACGTATCCAATTTGCACGACGATGTTCTGCCCAATCTCACGCTGCAGAGTCAGGTTGTACTGCTCTGCATATTGCGTCCGCATGTGCGGCTGGAACTCGCCGAACAGGAGAATCGGTCGGAACGAGGACCAGTCGATCGAGGTCCCGGGGGGTGGGCTCAGAATCCCGTTGAATGGGTTCGGCGTGTAGTTCACGCCGGCGCTCGGGTTGTAGGCTTGCGGCACAAAAGGAGTGTTGAACATCGAGTTTGAAACAAACGTGCTGCCGCCGAATGGAGGCTCGGCGCCGAACTGTTCAAGTACCAATTGCTCAATCGGGTTGTAGAAGATGCCATAGCCGGCACGGATGCTGGTGGAACCGGGACTGCCCGTTACTTTCTGCAACCAGCCACTATTGGCACTGGGACTCCAGGCGATTCCAATTCGCGGTGCGAAAGCTTTGTAGTAGGTCTGCGTCAATCCACCCGGAACATTCTTGTCTCCCGGGAAAACCAGGCCCAATGGGAAGTAAGCATTATTGGGGCTATCCTGCCCGCAGTCAGTCGAAGTAGCGCCCAGCGCCGCAGCATTGGCAGCCGAGAGTTGACACGGATAGACGGTTGTCGCTTGTCCCGGCCGGTAGGTCTGCACATGATGCGAAATGTCATTCAGCGGCGTGTCAAGCTCCCATCGCAAACCGTAGTTCAATGTCACGTTAGGCTTGATCTTCCAGCTGTCCTGCGCAAACAGATAGACGGAGTTGGTACGCACATGTTCGGCCTGCGCCGATCCTTGCGAATAGCTGTTGGGCAGGCCTAACAGGTAGTCTGGCAGATAATTCGTGCCATTGACGGGGTCAGGAAGGTTGGGACTGTTAGGGTCGCTGTTGCTGTACCCGTATAGGCCGTTCACGTTGTAATACAGCGTCTGGTTGAACTGCATCCACCGCAGGTCAACGCCGAACTTCATGCTATGAACACCAAGAATCTTGCTGATGTTGTCGGCGGCCTGGAAGCTGTTACCAACCTGCGGCAATTGCCCTTCCGAGTTGTTGCCAATCGAAAAAGATCCAGGAACGGAGATGAAAGGCACCCCTTCGTAGTGAGCCCCAAGACCGGGTGTTATCCCCAATCTCGGATTACTGGGATCGCTGAAGCACTGGTTCGGCGGCACCAAGCTGCCGCAGGAATTCTGCACTAAATTGGTAACTGCCGGCGCTTGAAATCCAAGCTGCCCCTCCCGCATATAAGTAAAACGCGCCTCGTTGACAACGCTATTGCTGAGCGTCCAGGTGTGCGCAATGTTGACTTGCTGAATGCGGGTGGGTACCAGGCTCCCAAAGCCCGGCACATTGGCTCCCGCCTGCTGGAAGTACGAAATGGCTTGATTGGTGAGCGAGTCGTCGGTGTAGTAGTAAATGCTCAGATTTTGATTGTTGGTGATCCGGTGGTCGAGCTTCACGGAGCCTTCATTGCCGGTGATGGTTTGGACTGGTACCGCCTGGTATTGGCCTCCCGGAGAGTTAGGCAGCGGAACATAGAGCTGCATGAGGGCGACGGCCGTCGGATCCATGCATGAGACTGGGATTTGATTTGTCGGGAAAATGGAGGAATATGCGACTCCAGCCGCCGGCGAAACGCCCCCCAAGCCGGCGATGGCATTCGCGCAACCTGCGCGGCCGTTAAACACGTCGGCCACATGCTGATCAGTCAATGTTCCCTGAAATGGCTGATAGCTGCTGAAATCGCCATTACGCTGGGCCATAGTTGGAACTGAGATCACTGGGGTCGGGGTGCCTTGCGCGATACGCCGTCCTTCATAAGAGATGAAGAAGAATGTCGAGTCCTTTTTGATCGGGCCGCCCAAAGTTCCGCCAAACTGGTTCTGCTGGAAGTCAGGCTTAGTGATATCAAAGTAGCCTTGGGCATTCAACACCCTATTACGGAAGAATTCATAAGCGCTACCATGCCAGTTGTTTGTGCCTGACTTCGTCACTACATTCACAATCGCACCCGAGTTCCGACCATACTCGGCGTCAAAGGTATTAGTAATGACCTTAAACTCCTCGATGCTGTCCGGGTTGGGTTGTACGGTCGGAAGGTTGGCAAACAAATCATTCGCGTCACCGCCATTCACGTTGAAGTTATTGGCTCGTCCCCGACCGCCGTTGACTGAGACAACGCCCGGTTTGTCAGATCCATAGATGATTGAGTCGCTTCCCCCGGTGTTGGACATTACACCGGGCTGCAACTGCAATAGCTGATATGTGTCGCGGGTGTTCAGCGGGAGGCCGACGATCGAGCGCGAATTCACCACAGCTCCCAGCTGGGTTGAGGTGGTGTCAACCAGCGGCGCTTCAGAAGTGACCTCAACCGTTTCCGCCGTGGTACCGAGTTGAAGCTTTGCGTCCAGGGCAAGCGCCTGGTTCAGCGCCAGGATGACGTTATGACGGGCCTCTTTCTTGAACCCTGGTGCCTGATATTCTACGGTGTAGTTTCCGACCGGAACATCCGGGAAAACAAAGTCGCCCGTCTTGTTGGTTTTCGAAATATTCTGGATTCCGGTGGCCTCATTGGTAATGGTGACCGTGGCGTCAGCGATGACTGCACCGCTGGGATCTGTCACCCGCCCAAGAATCCTGCCGCCCGTGCTCTGCGCAAATGCGAGCGAGCAGAACTCAAGAATCAAGCCAAAAAGGATAAGCGACTTGAATTGAACGGTTAACCTGGGCATCGAACCTCCTTGGGCAGGTGCGTGATCGAAGAGTTCCAAAACAGCACTCCGAAGAACCACTTGCGGCCAGTGCAAACCTTGCTATAATCCCGCAAGGTTAGAGAACCGGCTGCGATCTGTCAACTGAAACTTGAAAACACCTCACCAAACCGGTGCGTTATCTTGGTCGGCCGCCAAAGAAAGGGGCGCTGGCACTTTTCTCAAGATCGGGGACGTCGCAAAACTGATTGGTGTTTCGGCTTCTGTGATTCGTTCCTGGGAGCGGCTCGGCATCATAAGCCCCACGCGCACAAACAGCAAGTACCGCCTGTACTCCAAGGACGAACTCAGGCTCCTGAAACGTGCGCGATTCTTGAGCCGCGTACGCGGTCTCAATGGGCCGGCGATTCTCGAAATGCTGAAGTCTCAAGGATTGCTGAAATCAATGCCGACCAACGGTTCCATGGCGATTGGAATCCGCCTGCGGCAGTTGCGCACCAGCCTTTCACTGTCGCTGTCGGAAGTGGCTGAGGCAGTCGACATTTCCGTTGGTTTTCTTAGCGCAATTGAGCGTTCGCATATGAGTGCATCGGTGGGAACCCTGCGCAAGTTGGCCCGCTATTACAAGCTCAACATACTTGACTTCTTCGACGTAGCCGAGGCCAATCCTTATCGCGTACGTCCTAGCGAGCGCAAGCAATTGGACGCCGGTCGTGGAGTACGCATGGACCTCCTGGCGTGGGGTAATACCGTAATGGAACCGCACCTGTTCACTGTTTCCCCTGGAGCGGGCAGTGGCGAGCCGTACACGCATGAGGGAGAGGAGTTTATCTTCGTCCTGCGTGGCTCGCTCAAGATCGAGCTCGAGGGTAAAGAGTACGAGCTAAGAGCTGGCGATAGCTTTTACTTTGAGAGCAGCACGCCGCACGCATGGCGTAATGCAGGGAAGAGCAAGACCCAACTGATCTGGATAAACACTCCGCCGACGTTCTAGAGAGCCGTCGTGGATTTGAGGAGAGGAAATGGAGAGCAGATTTAGCTTGTCGCGGACGTGGCGGTGGTGCGCAGTCGCCTTGCTGATGGCGGCCACCCTGCTGCTGGAGTCTTGTTCCAGGCGCACGCCAACGCTCAATCTTCTCGTCTGGGAAGGCTACGCTGATCCGTCCTTTGTTCGGGGATTCGAGGAGCAGTGCAAGTGTGAACTGAAGGCCTCCTATATGGGCTCCAGTGACGAACTGATGGCGAAGCTGCGCGGCGGCTCCGCGAATAATTATGACGTGATCTCTCCTTCGAGCGACGTTGCCACCAGCATCGCACAAGCTGGACTGGCCGCGCCCCTCGATCTCACGAAAATTCCAAGCTACAACCAGACCTCACAGCAGTTGCGCGAGCTTCCTCTGGTGAAAGCCAATGGCCAAGTCTATGGAGTGCCGTTCATGTGGGGACCGAATCCACTACTCTACGACATTGCCTCCTTCAAGGAGGCACCGCGGAGCTGGAGCGAACTTTGGGATCCGCAACTGCGTCAAAAGATCTCCGCTTGGGACGACCTTTCTACGGTGTATATGGCCGCTCAGGTGCTCGGTTATGACAAACCGCCTTCGCACCTTTATAACCTGAGCGACGAAGAGCTGGATCATGTGAAGGCGAAGCTGCTCGAAATGAAGCCCAATATCCGAAAGCTGTGGACTACGGGTGGCGAGCTAACCAATCTTTTCCAGAATCACGAAGTAGTTGTGGCGATGGGCTGGCCGTTGATGACAAACCAGCTACGCAAGGCGGGCTTCCCGATCGGTGAGACCATTCCCCGGGAGAACACCACGGGCTGGATTGATCACCTGATGATTACGTCGACCAGCGAAAATAAACGGTTGGCAACCCAGTTTCTGGAGTACATGATCGAAGCGAAGACGCAAAAAATGGTATCCGATGTGACCGGATACACGCCAGCGAATCCTGGTGCGGCAGAGTTTATGAGTGACGACAAGCGCAAAAGCCTGCACCTCGATAATGTCGAGGCGTATCAGCAGCGCATTTACTTCTGGGAGGATGTTCCGCGACGCGCCAAGTACAACGAGATTTGGAATCAGGTAAAAGCGGCGCAGTAAATCACGATGCACCGAACATCAACAGAGGTTTCGCAGGTGATCGACACCAATGCCTCGCCGACGGCGTTGTTATCAGTACGCTCAGTAGCGAAGCAATTCGGCAAGAATGCCGTTTTGCGCGATATCAGTCTCGAAGTCGCAGAAGGAGAATTCCTCAGCGTTCTGGGTGAAAGTGGTTCTGGGAAAACAACACTGTTACGTTTGATCGCCGGCTTCGAAGCTTGTACTGCTGGCGAGATATGGATGGGGGGACTACGTCTCGATCCTTTGCCTCCCTACAAGCGCAGCGTCAACACTGTATTCCAGAACTACGCACTCTTCCCGCATCTCTCCGTTTTCGACAATGTCGCATATGGCCTGCGTGTGCGCGGTACGCCAGCAGCTGAGGTCAAAACCTCTGTAGAAGACGCATTGGCAAAGGTTAAGATGTCGTCCTACGTGCAGGCGAGCCCGGCAAAGATCAGCGGAGGACAGCAGCAACGAGTAGCGCTGGCGCGCGCATTGGTTAACCGCCCCAAGCTGCTGCTGCTGGACGAGCCTTTGTCGGCACTTGATGCCAACCTCCGCCGCCAGATGCAGTTGGAGCTGAAGATACTGCAGCGCGAAGTTGGTATAGCCTTCGTTTTCGTCACGCATGACCAGGAAGAAGCGATGACCGTCTCTGACCGCATCGCGCTGCTGCGCGCCGGCGAATTGGAGCAGGTCGCAACACCACAAGAAATTTACCGCAAGCCCGCAACTGCCTACGTTGCACGGTTCATTGGGCAAAGCAACCTAATACATGCGACGGTGAACGCGGGAATTGCCGAGAGTGGCGGACTCCGGTGGCCCACTGCAGACCCTGACGGATCGGCAACTTACTCCTTGCGCCCTGAATGCATCTTTGCAACTGTAGTTGGCGCAGCGCCGCTCAATAATTCCGTGTGTTTTGGCGCTCGAGTTGTGAATCGGATTTTCCAAGGGGCGGCGGAACTGTGGCAGATCGAATCCGCCGGCGGTTTGCGGCTGCTGGTAAAAACATCGGCTAAGAACGGCTCAGCTGAGATGGAGTTCGCCTTTTTGGCGGAAGATCTGATGCGTGTGAAGGATTGAAGGTGCATCTGTCAACGTGAGCCAATGTTTTCACGTGCCTACAAACTTGCAGTTTCGCTGCCGCCCATGGCCTGGGTGTTCATGTTCCTCCTGCTGCCTTACGGGTTGTTATTCCTCTACAGTTTTTGGACGGTGACGCCGAGCCAGCAAATCGTCCATCAATGGAATATTCAAAATTATGGCGAACTACTGCACGTGCCGGTTTATCTTGAAGTCCTGCTGCGGTCGATCCGCATTGCCTTGACAGTGACGCTCCTCTCGTTTCTCCTGGGATTTCCGCTCGCGTACATCGTTTCATTCCACGCCGGGACGCGCAAGGACCTGCTATATCAACTGGTGATCATTCCCCTGTGGGTTAGCTACCTCGTTCGCGCTTATGCATGGAAGACAATTCTTGGTAGTGACGGTGTCTTCAACACTCTGTTGCAATACCTGCACATCACGAATCATCCGCAGGGATTCCTGCTTTACAGTCCCTTTGCTGTTGTGCTCACACTGACGCACATCTACACGCCATTCACGTTCCTCCCGATTTATGCGGCGATGGAGCATATCCCGCGCTGCTTGGTGGAAGCCTCCCAGGATCTGGGTGCAACGCCCAGGCAAACATTCTGGCGCGTGATCGTGCCACTATCCATTCCTGGAGTGATTGCGGGCGGGACTTTCTCGTTCGTGCTCAGCCTTGGGGACTTTCTCGCGCCTCTGCTGGTCGGCGGTCCCAGCGGGATCATGATCTCCAATATTGTTGTGAGCCTATTTGGCGCGGCTTATAACTGGCCGCTGGGTGCGGCGATCTCGATCTGCATGATGGTACTGGTCATCGCACTGTTGTTTGCCACTGAGCGTCTGGAGAAGAAATGGAGCTTCGCATGAATGGATCCATCAGCGGCAAATCACGCTGGTTGACAGTTCACGCCACGCTGGTGTTCGGGTTTCTCTACATGCCGATCGTTGTCCTGATCATCTACTCATTCAACCGAGACGGCGTTGGCGGCTTTCCGCCGCAGAACCTCACGCTCGACTGGTATCGCCAATTGCTGCAAGACTCGGCCCTGTGGGACTCAGTGGTGAACAGCCTCATCGTGGCGCTCTGCGCGATGGCGATCTCGATCGGCCTCGGTTTGCCAGCTGCACTGGCACTCGATCGTGTCTCGTTTCCCGGCAAGGCATTGTTTCGCCGCCTCGTCCTGTTGCCGTTGATTCTCCCAGGAATCATCACCGGACTCTCCTTGCTGATGCTGGTGGTGCTGATGGGCTTAAAGCTGAGCCTGCTGACCATCATTCTCGGCCACGGCACCGCCCTGATCGCCGTTGCCACAACCGAACTCTTCGCCGGGCTGCAAAAAGCTGACCGTGCGCAGGAAGAGGCCTCGCTTGATCTCGGAGCGAACTATTGCCAGACCTTCTGGCGTGTGACGCTGCCCAACCTGAGGCTGTCAATCATTGGAGCTGGCCTGTTGATCTTTACACTTTCGATGGACGAGATTGCCGTCAGTTTCTTTCTCATCGGCCGTGACAACACGCTGCCACTGGAGATCTGGTCGCGGCTTCGCCGCGGTATGACCCCGGAAATCAACGCTGTGTCTACGATTATCTTCGTTTTTTCCCTGGCAATGATCGTCATCTGGTACCGTCTGCGCGTGCACGGCGGGGAGGATGTTACCGACGTTGTAGGCACAGCAACAGAGGAGATCGCATGAGTACGACGCGCAGGGACTTTATCAGGTTCGTAGTGGCGGGCGGCGTTGCAGCGGGGTGTCCGGTTGATCTTTCGCTGTTCGCGGCGGGCGCGACGCAGACTGAAGTCGACGGCGAACACAACGAAATCTGCCATCAGATTCGCGATGGCCGGCAGTTCGTACATCCTCCCACCAGTGGCACGCATGATGTGGTCATCGTCGGCGGCGGGGTGAGCGGCCTCACTTCAGCCTACCTGCTGAGGGATAAGGATTTCCTCCTGCTGGAGAAAGAGCCTCACTGGGGTGGCAACTCCTATCTTGAGGATTACAACGGCATGCCCTACGCAACCGGAGGAGCCTTTGTCCAGGGCGAGGCAGCAGCAGAATTCTCCAAGGAGATAGGCTTGCAGCAACTTCCCATCGAAAACTGGGACGGCACCATCGTCAACGGTGAATTCGTTGCAGATACGTGGGGAGAAGGCATCGATCGGCTGCCCTATACGCAGGGTGTCCGCGACAGCTTTAAGAAGTTTCGCGATACCCTGCTTCAAATTGATGTAACGAAGGATGCAGCCGGCTTAGATACGACACCATTCTCCAAGTACACCGATGGTTACGCGCCGGAAGTGAAGGCGTGGTGGGACAACTACGGGCCCTCCAATTGGGGTGCCGATTCAAACGAGACTGCTGCAGCAATTGCCATCGCAGAGATGCAGGGGATTGCTGGTCCACTTCGCAAGGACGACCGCACAACCTTACCCGGCGGCTTGGGTGCAATCAATAAGCGACTGGCGGAAATCATGGCTCCGCATAAAGACCATATGTTGTTGAATGCTGCAACCGTTGCGGTTGTCCCCCAGAAGCACGCGGTTAACGTCACTTTTCTCCATGATGGCAAGCCACAAACTGTCACAACCAAGGGCGTTATCATGGCAACTCCGAAGTTCATTACCGCGCGTCTTGTCGAGGCCATGCCACAACAGCAGAAAGAAGCAATCGCAAAAATCGAATACATTCCGTATCCGGTGGTGAACCTGGTTTACGACCGGCCGGTCTTCA
>Ga0306926_10001392_pt1 | contig 23946 bp, 24 predicted proteins | sample flu12Cox44000178_FD_203759 | JGI IMG/M metagenome (GOLD analysis project Ga0306926, IMG submission 203759) | Lab enrichment of tropical soil microbial communities from Luquillo Experimental Forest, Puerto Rico - flux8day.12C.oxic.44.000.178 (v2)... | ecosystem: Environmental > Terrestrial >...
GACCTGGGCGGCACAGTGCTTACCGCTTCGCCCGCCGCCTTCGGCAAGTTCCTTGCCGACGACGTCGCGAAATGGGCCAAGGTGATCAAGTTCGCGGGCGTGAAGGCCGAATGACAGCGACGGTGTCAGACCGGCGTTTCGCCCTTGAGCATGAGGCGGTAGAGGTAGCGGCGCTCGCGCATGTCATAGTCCGGGTTGGCCTGGTGCATGACGCTGCGGTTGTCCCATAGCACCCAATCGCCATCGCGCCACTTGTGGCGATACTCGTATTTTTTCTGCGTGGCATGCCGCATCAGCTCGTCGATCAGCGCGAGCGCCTCCTTGTCCTCCATGCCGATGATCGATTCCATTCGCACCGGATTGAGGAACAACGCTTTGCGGCCGTTCTCGGGATGGGTGCGCACCAGCGGATGAATGCCGGGCGGCGGCAGCTTGCGGCGACTGTCTTCGCTGATTTGACCGAGGGGGCGTGGGCTGTATTTGCTCTGATAGACGTGAACGGCCTTGAGCCCGTCGATGTATCGCTTGGTTTTGTCGGGCAGATCATCATAGGCGTCGTGCATATTGACGTACTGCGTATCGCCGCCGCTCGAGGGCAACTCGACGGCGAACAGCATCGTGGCCTTGGGCGGGCGCGGGTGGTTGGAGTGGTCGGTGTGGAACGTCTCGCCGGGAATGATGCGCCTGCCGTTCTCGATCTGGTCGTTGGAAACGTAGTCCACGCCGGGATGACCCGGCACGTGGCGCTCCTTCTTGTCGTGCAGCTGAATCTCGCCGAAGAGCCGCGCAGCGGCCTCGAACTGGTCGGGCCTAAAGTGTTGCTCGCGCATCACCAGCACATGATGCTCGGCGAATGCGCGGCGCAACATCGCGCAGTGATCGGGGTCGACTGGATGCGTGAAGTCGAGGCCGGTGATCTCGACGCCGGTGTGAGGCGTCAGCGGCGCGACGTTGAACGCCATTGCACGACCCTCCACGCAAGGATTGTCGCCTCAACGCTAGAGCCGGGCGGCGCAAGGGTCAAGCAACGGCGAAGTCATGCGGTGCTCACACGCACACGTGCCGCCGCTCGAGGTCGGTCCGCAACGCCGGCTCGAAGTCGTACTGATGCCGCGCCAGATATGCGGCGATCTCGTCCGCGCCGGTTCGCGGAGGTCCTTCCATCACGGTATCGATGATCTGACGCCAGAGGGGCCGGTTGCGCGCTAGCGCGGCGCAGTCTGGCGTAAACTGCGTGACCGACATGTGCATGGCCCGTCTCCGTGCTGGCCAATCGGAGGGGTGCCGGCACCTCGATCTCTGCGTCCTTCCAGCTCGAAAGGCCCGCGATACCGGCACCCTTGCGTGCGAGGATGCCGCCAATGGCCCTTTAAGTCCTTGGGACAAATCTGAATTGTTCTGAAGGGCGCTGAAGTCGAGGGTTGGCCATCCATTTGAAATCAAATGGTTTTCCTTGGAAAGGCCGGCAAAAGCATATTTTGTGACGGCCATCACAGCACCAACACGACGGCGCGGCTAGGTTCCTTGACGTCGATCGTTACCGCTCTGCGGTTCTCACGTTCGACGTTCCTCCGAACCACTTAAGCCCCGCTCACGCGGGGCTTTTTTTTCCGCGGCTCCTGGCGCTGCGCTCACGGCCCCACGTCCGCGTCCGGCGTCAATTTGTCGACGCGGCGCAGCTGCGGGAATGCCCACATCCAGATCAGCATCACGGCGATCGTGCCCAAGCCGCCGATCAGCGCTGACGGCACCGCGCCCAACGCCGCCGCCACCGCGCCGGCGCGAAATTCGCCGAGCGAACCCGAGGAGCCGGTGAACATCGAATTGACCGCGAGCACCCGCCCCAGCATGTCGTAGGGGGTGCGCATTTGCACCAGCGATTGCCGGATGACGACGCTGATCGCATCGGACGCGCCGTACACCACGAGGGCGGCGAATGAAAGCACGACCGAGGTCGACAGCCCGAAGCCAAGACTCGCCAGCCCAAACATCCCGACCGCGGCAAACATGGTGCGACCGGCGCTGCCACCGATGCCGCGGCGCGCCAGCATGATCGAGGTGGCCAGCGCGCCGACCGCCGGCGCCGAGCGCAGGAGGCCGAGCGCCCAGGGCCCCGCCTGCAGGATGTCGCGGGCATAGATCGGCAACAGCGCGGTCACGCCGCCGAGCAACACCGCGAACAGATCGAGTGAGATCGCGCCCAACAGGATGGGTCGGCTGCGGATGTAGCGAAAGCCGGCAAACAGCGTCTCCAAGCTAATGGGCTTGCGCTCCTCGCTGCGCGGCGCGACGCGAACGAGGCTGATCAGCACGCTCGCGGCGATGAAAACCACGGCGCAGGTCGCATAGACCCCCGTGGGGCTTAGCATATACAACAGCCCGCCGAGCGAGGGTCCGCAGATGACCGCGGTCTGCTGTGCGCTCGCCGAGGCGGCGATCGCGCGCGGCAAGAGCGTCGCCGGTACGATACCCGGTAGCAGCGCGTGGATGGTCGGCATCTCGAAGGCGCGCGCCGTACCGGAAACGAACAGGATCGCCAGCATGGCGTCGCGGTTGAGCGCGCCGCGGGCGGTGCCGATGGCGAGCGCAAGCGCCGCCAGCGCCTTGCTCACCTGGCAGATGGCGGCGACGAGGCGGCGATCGAACAAATCGGCGACCTGGCCGATGATGATCGAGAACCCCACCACCGGCACGAATTGGGCGAGCCCGACCAAGCCGAGGTCGAAGGGGTCGTTGGTGAGCTCGTAGATCTGCCAGCCGACGGCGACACCTTGCATCATGTAGGCGCCGTTGGTGAAGGTGCGCGCGCACCAGAACAGCATGAACGAGGGATGGCGCGTCAGCGGCGAGGCGGCGGCGTACTCGGGCATGCGTGTCTGGGCTAGAGCGGAATCGCAAGCAGCGTGTCGATCAGCCGGCTGTCGAGAATCACGATCTTCTCGGCAAACCGTGCCTCGCCGTTCTCGAGCACGACGTGATCGTGATAGCGGCCGGTCGCGAACAGCGTGGTCTCGCCGCTATGCATGATGCGCGCGACGAAGAAGCTGGTCTGCGCCGTGACGGCGCCGCCCTCGCTTGACGTGACCAGGGGCGTCCCGATCACGTGGCGATAGCGTTGGGCTTCGTAGACGTTGGCCTCGCGCAGCGAGCGTACGCGATCGCGCAGCATGGCGCGCGAGGTCGCATAGATCATTCCGAGCGGCAGACCGCGCTCGAAATTCTCCGCGGTGGTGATGCGGTATCGGCCCTGCTCGACAAAAAAGTCCGGCCACGCCTCGAGCTTGTCGTCGTCGAGCGCGTGAGCATAGCGGGCGTTGAGATCCTCCACTTTGAGCTTGAGCTCGATGGTCATGGCAGGCTGAACGGTCATGAATTTGGCTTGTCGTTCGGCTCCTTTATGGCGCGTTTAAGGGCATCCGACATAGGCAGCTGGATATTGATGGCCCGCGGCGGGATCGCACTCTCGAACCACTGAGTATAGAGTTTCTCGAATTCGCCTGAGCGCATCAGCGTCGCGAGAGTTTCATCGACCAACGCCTTGAATTGCTGATCGCCCCTTCTGATCATCAGCGCGTAGGGATCGGACGGGTAGGACCTATCGAGCAGCTTGAAATCAGCAGGATTTTTTGCATTGGCCCGGAAGCCGGCGATCAGAATATCATCTTCCATCCACGCGCTGGCGCGGCCGGTCTCGACCAGCAGGAAGGACTCGGCGTGATCCTTGCCCTGCATGATCGTCATGCCCAGCTTTCCCTCATTATTCATCTTATTGACGAACAGCGCGGTGTTGGTGCCGGCCGTGACGGCGACGATTTTGCCCCGCAAATCGTCCTCGGTCGTGATTGCGCTGCTGGTGCGCGTGATCCATTTAAACTGCGGGACGAAGAACGTGTAGGAGAATCCGACCTGCGTCTGCCGGCTGGTCATATTGGCCGTCGAGCCGCATTCGATGTCGACCGTGCCGTTGGCGACGAGCGGGATACGGGTGGCCGAGGTGACCGGGTTGTACTTGACGGTGAGATTCGGCAGACCGAGCCTTGTCTTCACCGCTTCCGTGACACGCTTGCATAGTTCGATCGAGAAGCCGATGGGCTGCAACTTGTCATCGAGATATGACAAGGGAATCGAACTGTCGCGATGACCGATGGTGATGGCGCCTGTCTCCTTCACCTTTTTCAGCGTGCCCTCCAACTCTTGCGTCCCAGCCGGGACCGACACCCCGACGAGCAAACCCGCCGCTATCACCAATCCGATTGGACGCTTCATATGATTTCTCCTGCGCTGTTGTGCACGCATGCGCGGCTCATCGGATTTGGCTCGTTGCCGCGTCGATCGCCTCGCCGAGGCGCTCCACGATCGTGTCGATCGTGCCGTCGTCGATGATGAAGGGAGGCGCGATGAGGACATGGTCACCGCGCGTCCCATCTGCCGTGCCCCCCATCGGATAGACCATCAGCCCGCGTGTCATCGCTTCGCGTTTGACCCGCGCGTGCATCTTCAGTTTCGGGTCGAACGGTTCCTTGGTGCCGCGATCGGCGACGAGCTCGACGCCTTGCAGGAGGCCGCGTCCGCGCACGTCGCCGACGAACGGATGATTGCCGAAGCGCTCTTTCAGCCGGCGCGAGAGATGCGCCCCCTGCGCGCGCACGTTGGCTAAAAGATTGTCTCGCCGCATCACCCGCTGCACCGCCAAAGCGGCCGCGCAGGCGAGCGGATGACCCATGTAAGTGTGCGTGTGCTGGAACGCGCCCGACCCATCGGCGACGGCTTGGAAAATGTCCTCCTGCATCAACAGCGCGCCGATCGGCGCGTAGCCGCCGCCCAACCCCTTCGCGATGGCCATCAGATCGGGGCTGATCCCTTCCTGCTCGCAGGCGTGCAGCGTGCCCGTGCGGCCCATGCCGCACATCACCTCGTCCAGAATGAGCAGGATCCCATGGCGGCTGCAGATCTCGCGCACGCGCCGGAAATAACCCGCCACCGCAGGCACGGCGCCCAGGGTCGCGCCGACAACGGTTTCAGCGACAAAGGCGATGACGTTTCCGCCGCCGAGCGCTTCGATCTTGGTCTCAAGCTCTTGCACCAATCGTTCGCCGTAAGCCTGCGGCGTCTCGTCGACGCGGCGCTCCCGGTATTCGTAAACCGGCGACACATGGTGGGTCTCGATCAGCAGCGGAGCGAATTGCTTGCGCTGCCACTCGCGTCCGCCGACCGCGAGCGCGCCTAAGGTGACGCCGTGATAGCTTTGGCGGCGCGCAATGATGTATCGCCGCTGCGGCTCGCCCCGTTCGACGAAATACTGGCGCGCGAGCTTGAGCGCGGCCTCGATCGCCTCCGAGCCGCCGCTGACGAACAGCACCTGGCTCATTCCCTTTGGCGCGTGCGCCATGAGATCGTCGGCCAATTCCTCGGCAACTTGCGTTGTGAAGAAGCTCGTATGCGCGTAGGCGAGGCTGTCGAGTTGCTCGCGCATCGCCGCCAAGATATCCGGATGGGAGTGTCCCAGGCAGGACACTGCCGCGCCACTCGAGGCGTCGATGTATTCCTTGCCCGTGCTGTCGCGAATGATGACGCCGCGACCGCTGCAAGCAACAGGATAGGAATGGCCGATCTGGCGGTGAAGTAGGTGGGTCATGATCGCGACTGCCGCTCTAATGCTGCCTGGCAAGCCTCGGGACGCCGAAACTCCTGGAACACTAGTGTGGTGGATTTGAAGTTCCTACGCATTTGCAGCGAGCTTGCATAGGAACTTCAAATCCACAAACCACACTAGACTCATGAGCTTGCTAGTGTCCCTTTGATTCCGAAGTTCGCAGGAGAGTGTGCCGCAAGGACTTGCGAACTTCGGAATCGGGACACTAGCGGGGCATCCAGTCTACAATAAATCCTCTACCCCAAGGGCAACCGCGGCATGGCTTGGCGCATAGGGATCGATATCGGCGGGACATTCACGGACGTGGCTCTCGTCGACGACGCGAGCGGGCAAGTCGGCGTGACCAAGGTGCCGACGACCCCGCGCGACCTCACCGAAGGCGTGCTCTGCGCCCTCGACATGGCGATGCGACGCTATGGGCTGGCGCCGGCCGAGGTGGCCTTGTTCTCGCATGCGACCACCGTAGTGACCAACGCCATTCTCGAGGAAACCGGCGCGCGCGCCGCGTTGATCACGACGCGCGGCTTTCGCGACGTGCTGGAGCTGCGGCGTTCGGCGCGCGCGGACCTCTATGACCTCTTTCAGGATGCGCCGGCGACGCTGGTCCCGCGCCGCCGGCGATTTGAAATCACGGAGCGCGTCGGTGCCGACGGCAGCATCGTTACGCCGCTCGCCGAAAACGAGATCGATGCGCTGGCCGCGGCGCTCAAGGCCGCGCGCGTCGATGCCATCGCCGTCTCGCTCATGTTCAGTTTTCTCAACCCGGAGCACGAGCGGCAGCTCGGCAAGCGGCTGCGCGCAGCGCTGCCGCATGTGCCGGTCTATCTGTCGTCCGACGTGCTGCCCGAGATCAAGGAATTCGAGCGCACCAGCACGACCGCGGTTTGCGCCTATGCCGGGCCCATTCTCGCCTCCTACCTCGAACGGCTCAATCAAGTCACGCGCCGCCGCGGCCTGCCGCCGCTTTTCCTGATGGGATCGAACGGCGGCGTCCTCGAGGCGGCCGAGGCTGTCGCCATGCCGGCGATGGCCGTGGAATCGGGGCCCGCGGCGGGGGTTGTGGCGGCCGCGCTGGTGGCGCGGCAAACCGGACGGCTCGATCTTTTATCATTCGACATGGGCGGAACCACCGCGAAGGCGAGCCTGATCCGCGGCGGACATTATGAAACGACGCCGCACTACGAGGTCGGCGGCGGATCGAGCATGAGCCGCTGGATGAATGGAACCGGACATCCGATTCGCGTACCGGTCATCGACCTCGCCGAGGTCTCCGCGGGAGGCGGATCGATTGCATGGGTGGACCGGGCCGGAAGTCTGCGCGTCGGGCCGAAGAGCGCCGGCGCCGATCCCGGCCCCGTGTGCTACGCCCGCGGCGGCAGCGAGCCGACGGTGACCGACTGCAACCTCCTACTCGGCTACCTCGACAAGGCGTCACTGCTCGACGGCGATCTGCCGATCGATCACGCGGCGGCCGCGACGGCGGTGCGCAAACGGCTTGCCGAGCCGCTTGGTGTCGACATGCAAACGGCGGCGGCCGCAGTCATCGATGTCGTCAACCACGCGACGGCGGAAGCTTTGAAGATCGTCTCGGTTCAGCGCGGCCATGATCCGCGCGATTTCGCGCTCGCCGCCTTCGGCGGCGCGGGACCGCTGCATGCCGCCGCGCTGGCGGAGGAACTCGGCATTGCCGAGGTCATCTGCCCGCCGATTCCCGGGGCCTTTTCCGCGCTCGGGCTGATCGGGACCGATTTGAAGCGCGATTACGTGCAAACGCTGGACACCGCGGCCGCCGCCGACCCTAACGCCTTGGAGGCTGCCTTCGCCGCACTCGAACGCAGAGGAACGGCGATGCTCGAGCGGGCCGGCGTCGCGCCCGAGCGGCGGCGGTTCGAGCGCTCGGTCGACGCGCGTTATCCGCGCCAATCGCATGAACTTGCGGTGCCGCTCGCTGCGCGCCCCGTCGACCCCGCGGCGCTGGCGGAAATTGCCGCGAGCTTCCATGACCGTCACCTGCACACCTATGGCCACGACAATCGCAGCGAGCCGGTGCACATCATCAGCATTCGCGTCGCTGCCATCGGTGCGACGGCGCCGCTCGCCATCCGCGACGCAGTGGCGTGTTCCGGAACGGACGCGGTCAAAGCCAAACGCCGGGCGTGGTTTCGCGAAACTGGCGTGATCGAAGCGGCGATTTATGACCGCAAGCGCATGGCCGCAGGGTTGCAGGTCACGGGACCGGCCGTCATCGAGTCGCTGGAATCCACTATTCTTGTCCCGCCGGGATGGCGAGCCGAGATGAATGAGGACGGCTTCGTGCTGCTCACGCGCCTGCAAGGAGGAGCAAGACGGCAATGAATTACGCGGCGCAGAGGAGCGATCCCGCCACCTTCGAGATCGTCAAGAACAGCCTTTACAAAATCGCCGAGGAGATGCGGGTCGTTCTGGCGAAGACCGCCTATTCTCCATTGTTGAAGTCGGCGGGCGATTACTCCTGCGGCCTCTTCGATGCTCGCGGCGACATGGTGGCGCAAGGGCCCGATCTGCCGATCCACCTCGGCTCGATGCCCGACGCGGTTCGCGCGGTCGTCGCCGCTTTTGCCGGGGACGTGCACGAAGGCGACGTCTTTATTCACAACGACCCCTATTTCGGCGGCAGCCATTTGCCGGACATGAATGTTGTGCGGCCCGCCTTCCATGAAGGCCAGCTCTTGGGTTACGCCTGCCTGCGCGCCCACTGGCCTGACGTCGGCTCGGCCACGCCGGGCAGTTACGGCGCCGTCACGGAAATTTTTGGCGAGGGGCTTCGCCTCCCCCCGGTGCGGCTCATGAGCCGCGGCGGTCTCGATGCCGACCTTGAAAAAGTGATCCTCGCCAATGTGCGCACGCCCGAAGAGCGCAAGGGCGATCTCGGCGCACAGCTTGCCGCGACGCTGCGCGCGAGCGAACGCCTCAAAGCGTTGGCGCGGCGCTACGGCAGCCGCGCGGTCATCAATTACATGGCGGAGGTCATGGATTATTCGGAGCGGCTGATGCGCGCGGCGCTCAGCGACCTGCCGGACGGAGCGGGCGTGTTCGAGGATTTCTGCGACGGTGACGGCATTGCGGACGATGAGCTTGGAAAGGATGCGCCGTTCCGCATTCGCCTATCGGTCCAGAAGCGTGGCGATCGGCTGATCGTGGACTTTTCCGGCACCGACGCGCAGGTGAAAGGGCCGATGAATGCGCCGCTCTCGGTCACCGCATCGGGCGTCTATTGCGGCCTCAAGACCGCAATAGACCCGAACAACCTCATTCCACCCAACTCCGGTTGCTGGCGGGCGATCGAGATCAGCGCGCCTAAGAGTTCGGTAGTGAACGCCACGTTTCCTGCACCCGTCGTTTATGCCAACCACGAGATGTCGCATCGGGTGGCCGATATGGTGATGGGGGCGCTCGCGAGCTTCCTGCCGCAGCAAGTGATGGCCTGCAGCCAGGGGACCTCGGCAATCCTGACATTGGGCGGCGTCGATCCCCGCAGCGGCCGGCGTTATGTTTCCTACGAAACGATCAAGGGCGGCTTCGGCGCACGGCCGAACAAGGACGGCATCAACTGCATTGCCAGCGGCATCTCTAATACGATGAACACACCGGTGGAGATCATCGAGATGTCTTTTCCAGTGCGCGTGGAGCGCTACGAGATCAATCCGGACTCGGGCGGCGCGGGGCGCTATCGCGGCGGCTGCGGCGCGATTCGGGTGTGGCGGCTTTTGCAAGGTGCGGATGCGACGGGCGCGTTGTGCATGGAGCGGATGATATCGCCGCCCTTCGGTCTCCTTGGCGGCAAGGCCGGAGCGGCAGCCGCGGTCACGCTCACCACGCCGGATGGCGTAACGCGTCCTCTACCAGGCAAGGGCGCATTCAACGCGCCGGCGGGCTCCGTCATCGCAATGATCACGCCCGGCTCGGGCGGCTTTGGCCCGCCCAGTGAACGCGATCGCACCGCCGCCGGCCGCGATCTGCTCGATGGTTACGTGAGCGTCGCAGCGGCGCAACGCGACTACGGTATTGCCGATGCACAAGCGCTGCGGAAGGCAGCCGAAGCGGAGGATTGAGCGTGAGCTATATTCCGAACTCGATCGAGGCGCGCGACGTCGCGACGCTGGTGCACATGCAGACCAACCTGCGCAAGCACCAGCAAGACGGCCCGCATGTCATCATGCGCGGCCAAGGCTGCCGCGTGTTCGACGATACCGGCCGCGACTACATCGACGCCGTCGCCGGCCTATGGTGCGCGTCTTTGGGATTTGGCTCCGAGCGCCTCGCGCAGGTCGCCGCCGAGCAGATGCGCAAACTCGGCTATTACCACCTTTATCGCCATCGCTCGAACGAGCCGGCCATCGAGCTCGCCGAGACGCTTCTGAAAATCGCGCCGGTGCCCATGGCCCGCGTTGTCTTTCAGTGCTCGGGCTCGGAGGCGAACGACACCGCGGTGAAGCTCGCCTGGTATTACTGGAATTCGCTCGGGCAGCCGCAGCGACAGAAGATCATCGCGCGCCGGATGGCCTATCACGGCAGCACCTGCGCCGCCGTCAGCCTGTCGGGCAAGCCGGACATGCACGCGGAATTCGGGCTGCCGTTCGCGCCATTCAAGCACACCGAGTTTCCCCATTATTACCGCCGCCACGAACCGGGCGAGACGGAAGAGCAATTCTCCGCGCGGATGGCGCAGGCGCTCGAGGCGCTGATCCAGGCGGAAGGCCCGCAGACAATTGCCGCGTTTTTCGCCGAACCCGTCATGGGCGCGGGCGGCGCAATCGTTCCGCCGGCCGGCTACTTCGAGAAGGTCCAGGCGGTGCTGCGCAAATACGACATTCTGTTCGTCGCCGACGAGGTGATCTGCGGCTTTGCCCGCACCGGCGAAATGTGGGGCTCGCAGACCTATGCGCTGCGGCCCGATATGCTGACCTCGGCCAAGGCGTTGTCGGCCGCGATGCAGCCCATTTCGGCGGTCCTCCTCAACGAGCGCATCCACGAAGCCATGCTCGCGCAGTCGGACAAGCTCGGCAATTTCGCGCACGGCTTCACCTATGCCGGCCATCCGGTGGCGGCCGCGGTCGCGCTCGAGGTGCAAAAGATCTATGCGGAGGTCGACATCGTCGCGCGCGCCAAGCGCCTGGGACCCGTGCTGCAGTCGGCGCTTGGCCGGCTCAAGGCGCATCCGCTGGTCGGCGACGTGCGCGGAACAGGCCTCATCCTCGGCATGGAGCTGATGCGCGACGGAGAGCGGCGCATCCCCTTCGACGGCGCGCTCAACGTGGGTGCACGGGTCGATGCAGCGGCCAAGCAGCGCGGCCTGCTCCTGCGCGTCGTCGGCGACCGGTTGGTGTTCGCTCCGCCCTTGGTGATCGAAGCTGCCGAAATCGAGGACATCAGCCAGCGCCTCGAACGCGCGCTGGACGACGTCGCCGACGACCTCAAGCGCGAAGGCGCTTTGGGATGAGCGTCATTCGATCGTGTCGAGATTGGATCAGGTCAGAACGCCGCCGCCAAACAGGAACGCGCAGATCACGACGGCAGCCAGCATTGTGCCCACAATACCCAGCCATTCCTTGTAGGGCGCCGTGTCCGGGATTCTGCTGTCGAAACGATCGCGCATGACATCACTCCTTGGTTTGCCGCCTCCTGAGCCCGCGCACCGTTGTGCGAGAAAATCTTGGCGGCAATTATGAGCAATCGGATGAATGCTTCGAAAAGCGGCGCAGTGTAGCCTTTCGGTCACAGAAAAGTCGGCGAGCGAACATTTGCCATGCAAATTGACTGGGACGCGCCCATTACCATGGACGACGGCGTCGTCCTGCGCGCCGATGTGTTCCGGCCGGCGGAGGCCGGCAAATATCCGGTGATCCTCAGCTACGGCCCCTACGCCAAGGGCTTATCGTTCCAGGAAGGCTACAAGGGAAACTGGGCGCGGCTGATCAAAGCCGCGCCGGAAGTGCTGCGCGGCTCGAGCAACAAATATCAGAACTGGGAGCTCGTCGATCCGGAGAAATGGGTGCCAGACGGCTATGTTTGCGTGCGGGTCGATTCGCGCGGCGCCGGCCGCTCGCCGGGCTATCTCGACGTGTGGTCGCCGCGCGAGACGCAGGACCTCTACCAGTGCATCGAATGGGCGGGCACGCAGCCTTGGAGCAACGGCAAGGTCGGCATCAACGGCATCTCCTACTACGCCATGAACCAGTGGCAGGTGGCTGTGCTAAAGCCGCCGCACCTTGCCGCCTTGTGCATTTGGGAAGGCGCATCCGATTACTATCGGGAGGTATGCCGCCACGGCGGCATCCTCTGCGACTTTCTCTCCAGCTGGCACCCGCGCCAAGTCGCGAGCATGCAGCACGGCGTCGGCAAGCGCGGCGCCAAAAGCGCGGTCACGGGCGAATTGGTGGCCGGGCCGGAAACCTTGAGCGACGCGGAGCTTGAGAAAAACCGCGCCGATCCTCCCGGCGAAGCGAAACGACGTCGCTTGCTGGACGACTACTATGCCGCGCGCACGGCCGAGTTCGAGAAGATCGAAGCACCGCTGTTATCGGCGGCGAACTGGGGCGGCATGGGCTTGCATCCGCGCGGCAATTTCGAAGGCTGGCTGCGCGCTGGCTCCAAGCAGAAATGGCTCGAGGTGCACGGTGACACCCACTTCACCCATTTCTACAGCAGCTACGGCGAGGTGCTGCAGAAACGATTCTTCGGCCATTTCCTCAAAGGCGAGGACACCGGCTGGGAGAAGCAGCCGCGGGTGGCGCTCAACATCCGCCATCCTGGCGAGAAATTCGTGCTACGCGCCGAGAGCGAATGGCCGCTCGCACGCACGCAATGGACCAAATACTTCCTTGCGCCGCGCGAGTTGGCGCTCGGCACCGATGCGCCGGTCGGCGACGCGACGCTGAGTTACGAGACGACCGGCGACGGCCTCACCTTCCGCACGCAACCGCTCGCCAGCGATCTCGAAATCACCGGCCCGGTGGCGGCGAAGCTCTGGGTTTCGTCCGCGGCGACCGACGCGGATCTCTTCCTGGTGCTGCGGGTGCTCGATCCCGATGGGAAAGAGGCGGTGTTCATCGGATCCAACGACCCACGCGTGCCGGTGGGGCTCGGCTGGCTGCGCGCGTCGCATCGCAAGCTCGATTTGCAGCGCAGCCTGCCCTATCGACCCTGGCATAGGCACGACGAGGCGTCGCCGCTCACGCCGGGCGAGCCGGTCGAGGTCGACATCGAGATCTGGCCGACGTCCATCGTCGTGCCCTGCGGCTACCGCATCGCGCTCACCGTCCGCGGCAAGGACTATGAATATGACGGCAGCGACGCGGGGCTTGCCAATGCGCCCTACCCGATGAAGGGCGTCGGTCCGTTCACGCACGCCGATCCGGACGACCGCCCGGCCGCGATTTTCGCGTGCCGCAATACGCTCCACTTCCGCCCGGGCATGATGCCTTATCTCTTGTTGCCCGTGATCCCGCGGTCGTAAGCTTCTCTTCTTCATTCAGCCGGAAAGGAAATTCGATGCGGCGCGTCTTTGGTGTGGTGCTGGCGTTTTTCGGTCTTCTTGCGTGGGCGGCGCCGCTCGCGGCGCAGCCATATCCGAGCCGGGTTGTCACCATCATCGTGCCCTATCCGGCGGGCGGGCCGACCGATCAACTCGCGCGCGTGCTGGCGCCGGCGCTGTCGGACAAGCTGGGGCAGAATTTCATCGTCGAGAATGTGAGCGGCGGCGCGACCACCATCGCCACCGGACGCGTGGCCCGCGCCGCGCCCGACGGCTACACGCTGCTGCTGCACAATCTGCAGATTTCCGCGAACGTCTCGCTCTATCACAACCTGCCGTTCAACACCGAGAAGGATCTCACGCCCGTCATCTTCATCAACAACAATCCGCTGGTGCTGATCGGCCGCAAGGCGCTCGAGCCCAACACGCTCAAGGAGCTGATCGCGTACATGAAGACCAAGGCACTCAAGATGGCGCATCCCGGCATCGGCGCCACCGGCCATCTCGCCACATCGCTGTTTGCCCAGGAAGCGCACCTCACCGTCGATCAGATCCCGTATCGCGGGGCCGCGCCGGCGCTCCAGGACATCGCCGGCGGCCACGTGGACTTATTCTTCGCCACTCCCCAGTTCGGATTGCCTTAGTGCAATCAAGGCCGTCCACAACCTTCGATTGCAGTCTTGGCCACTAATGAAGAAACGAACAGCAGGCCACAGACGATGCCATACGAAGGAAACAGGGGACGTTCGCTTGCAGTAGCGGCAGAGGCGCTCGGCATTTCGGTGCGGACGCTCCAGCGGCAGATCCAAGCGGGCGCGATCCGGGCGGTCAAGATCTCGCCCCGCCGCCTCGTCGTCACCGACGACGAAATCGCGGGCGTGCTGTCAGGCGCGCGGTCATGACTGCGACCCTCAAATTCCACCCGGCCGCGGACGTCTTCCCGCTGATGCAGGGTGAGGACCTCGCCGCGCTCGCCGCCGACATCAAGGCGAACGGCCAGAAGGTGCCGATCGTCATTTATGACGGGGCGATCATCGACGGGCGCAATAGATACAACGCCTGTCTTGCGGCCGGAGTCGAGCCCGATGTCCGGCGTCACGAGACGGGCTGCAAGCTGATTAAAATTTGCCTTCGTGATCAGCGCCAACATCCATCGCCGGCACCTCACCGCCGAGCAGAGGCGCGATCTGATCGCCAAGCTCATCAAGGCGCAGCCGGAGAAGTCGGATCGGCAGATCGGCGAGATGATCAAGGCCGACCACAAGACGGTCGGGGCGGTTCGTGCAGAGAAGGAAGCAACTGGGGAAATCTCCTCAGTTGAGAAGCGCATCGGCATGGACGGCAAGGCGCGCAAACGGCCGGCGAAGAAGAACAGGCGGCGGGGCCAGTCGGAGGCCGTAGCCGCCGCCGCCATGATCGCCGAGCACGACGCGATCATGAGGGACATTAGAGGCAACGACGCCGACCCCGAAGGTTCGGCCAAGAAGCGCGGGGCGCACTACGCCGAAATGGAGGATGAGCACGATCGCGATATCGAGCTCGACATCTATCCCGACAATAGCCGGAACGCATTTTTGATTCGCGTAAATCAGGTGATCGAGTTCGCAACATACTCCGGCCCGGTCACGGGCGAGATCGTCGCTGCCGCCCGCCACGTGGCAGAGGCGTGGAACAAGCTGGCGCTTAAATTGGAGGGCGCCACCACCTCGACCAACGACGGCCTCGACATTCCCGACTGCCTACGCCGCACGGCATGACGGCCCGACAACTACTAACCACAAAAAAATTCCCGGCTCGACAGCACCGGGAAAGGAAGACCTATCGATATGACAGAGATAACCCAAGACGCGAAACACTCGCTCGGCCTGCACCCGACCGCAGCCGCAGCCGCGAACGCCGCGTTCAATGCCGCCGAGCGCGAGCGGGGGTGCGGATGATTACTCTGCACCCATTCCAGCAAGCGGTGGTCGATCAGGTCGAGAAAGAGATCGAGCAAGGGCGACGAAAGCTGCTCCTGGTCGCCCCTACCGGCTCCGGCAAGACGGTGATGGGAGGCGCCATCATCAACCATGCCGTCGAGCGCCATCAACGTGTTCTCGTGATCGCCCACCGACGCGAGATCATCACGCAAACCCGCGACAAGCTGATCACGAACGGCACCACACCCGGAATCGTTCTCGCCGGCTTCGAGGACGAGCTACGACCCTATGCATCTGTCCAAGTCGCCGCGATCCAAACGCTTCACGCCCGCGCAATCCGCTCAAACCGAATGCCGATGCCGGCGGCGACCTATGTCATCATTGATGAAGCGCATCACGCTCGTGCAAAGACCTATCAGAAGGTTCTCGACGCCTATCCCGACGCGGTTGTCATTGGATTGACCGCCACGCCAGCGCGCGGGGACGGTCGCGGGCTCGGCAATGTTTTCGACCAGATAATCGAAGCTCCGCAAGTCGCGGAATTGATCGTCGGCGGCTATCTTGTCAAGGCGAGGGTGTACGCGCCAGTTGATCCCGACCTCAAGGGTGTGCGGACGCAACAGGGCGACTACGTTATCTCCCAACTCTCCGCGCGAATGAATACCGATCAGCTTGTCGGTGACGTTGTGGCCGATTGGCTCAAGCACGGCGAGCGACGGCGAACGGTAGCCTTCGCGGTGGGCGTGGCGCACTCGGTCGCGATCAAGAATGCATTCCTCGAGTTCGACGTCCGCGCCGAGCACATCGACGGCTCGACGCCGAAGGACGAACGAGACGCGATCTTAGCGAGGCTCAAGTCCGGCGAGACGGAGATCGTCACCAACTGCATGGTGCTGACCGAGGGATGGGATATGCCGGAGGTCGGCTGCGCTATCCTCGCTCGCCCGACCAAGCAGATGGGTCTCTATCGGCAGATGATCGGCCGCGTGCTGCGGGCCGCCGAAGGCAAACCCGACGCAATCATTCTCGACCATTCCGGCGCGGTCTATCGCCACGGGCTACCGGAGGATCATGTCGAGTGGACGCTCGATGTCGATCGACGTGCCGAGAACCCAACGCAGGAGAAGCGCCAGCGTGGAGAGGAACCCAAGCTTCGCGAATGTCCGTCGTGCAAGACGGTGATGGCTGCGCCGCCATGCGTTCGCTGTGGATGGATGCCAGCACCACGACACGGACGAGATCGTGATTTCGCGGATGGCGAATTGGGACTGGTGATCGGCGGGAAAGCGCAAGCGCCAGCCTATGACGAAAACTATCGCACCGATGTGTTCCAGCAACTCCGTGCCGTGCAACAAATGCGCGGATACAAAAAGGGCTGGGCTGCGCACAAGTTCAAGGACAAGTTCGGGCACTTCCCGCCGTGGCGCTACAACGATTTGCCGCCCATAGCGCCGACCGACGCCATCCTGCGATGGATTAGGTCGCGCAACATCCCCTTCTACAAAGCACAGAGGGCGGTCGCATGAGCCGGATCGAATATCTACTCGCTGAGCTTCGCTGTGCCTCGCTGCGAGCGCGGCTGCAACAAGCCGATATTGACGCGGTCGGAATGGCGCTGAAGGCCGGACTGGTCGAGCCGGATCAGGCGCTCGAATTATTGGCCGATTGCGATTGCCTGCAATTGATTTCGCCGGAATGAAGCCATGACAACAAAAAGAAAACGCAAAAGCCGATTGCCGCCGTTCATCGCAGTGTTGAAGGCCACCACGGCTCTGCCGGCTTGGCGCGTCATGTCGCTCGGCGCGCGGCTGCTCTATATCGAACTACGCGGACGTTTGCGAAATGATTTCGCAAATAACGGCAAGGTGTTTCTGTCCTGCCGCGACGCGGCAAGCGCCATCGGCGTCGATCCGGGATCGGTTGTGCGCTGGTATGCGGAGAACGAGCACTATGGGTTCCTACGCAAGACCAGCGAAGGATTCCTTGGCAGTGATGGTCACGGGATCGCTGCGAAATATCGCTTCACCGATGTCGCCCACGGTACGCATCCGGCGACGCGCGACTACGAGAAATGGGACGGCGAACTGTTTGTCTACAAGCCCCGCCGAGGGCGTCGCAAAAAACAGAGTCCCGTGTGGCTGAACCACACACCCCGTATGCAGGAACCACACATACGGAACGGCCCCGAGGGCACCTCCGTATGTATGCAGGAACCACACATAGATGAGCCCGGAGGGTGTATGCAGGAACCACACATATCTAGAAAAGCCAGTACCACAGCCAAGCCTAGACAGATCCAGGGTAGCTCAATGGCTAGAGCGCCGGTGCAAGCCGGAGATGCCGGTTCGAGTCCGGCCCCTGTAGCCAGTGACGGCGGCGAGTGGATGGACTGGCCGCCTACAGCGGGCAAGCACTGGATCGACGCTTGGCTGGCAGCCGGAGGACGGTGATGTGCGAGGTATTGCGCGCAGCAACCGGCGACGCCGGTGATCGGCGGCACGGGCGTGCTTGCTGCGGCGGCGTCAAGGGCGGGGCGGGGCAAGCCACGCGACAAGCCTCAGCGGCACGCGTAGCCAGCTGCCTCGAACTTTTGTTTTAGATCAGCGAGCGCACTCGCATTAAGTTCAGTCCCCAATTGTTTGTACGTCGTGTTGTCAGCTATCTTCTCGCTCGTGCAGGTGCAGTACTTGTCAATTTGAGCTTCGGTGACATTCTGGCTGAGTGAGCGTTGTTTCTGAACGCACCCATGGTGCATATCAGCGATCAATTTTTTTCGAGTCTCTCCGCTGATCGTTTCAGTGCTTGAGAAGAAAACTTCTCCGTAGACCATAAGGGGTCCTAGAATGCGTGCAGCAGGTGGCATCGGGACAAATGAAGGCCTACGGCATCACCGCGAAGGAGCCGTCGCCGCAATTTCCCACCGCTGCCAGCTTCGTGCAGGAGCTCAGTCCCAAGCTCGAAATTCTCTACTGGCACGCGCTGTTCGCGCCAGCGGCACGCCTGACGCCGTCGTCGAGAAGCTCAATTCGGCGTTGCAGGAGGTCATCAGCGATCCCGCGATCGTGAAATCGTGGGCCGAGACCGGTGTTGCGCCCTACGCGAAAGACCAGCGCTCGCCGGCCGCCGCGCGGACGCTGCTCAAGAGCGAAATCGCCCGCTGGGGACAGGTCGTGCGCGACAACAACATCCAGGCGCCGATGCAGTGATTGCGCGCTCGCGCTGACCGGCTCACGCGCCTCACAGCCCCATATAGCTGCGATACGCCTTCCAGAATCCGCGCACCGCGGCTTCGGTGACGCGGTTGTCGTCGGAAGCAACGCTCGCGCCGCCCATCTCCACGACGGAGACAAGATCCGCGGCGGTGGTGACCGCGCGCTGCACGAAGCCGGGCGCGGCGCCATCCTCCATGGAAATGTAGCCGGCCGGTCCGATCAGGTTGGCTTGCTGCAAGCGGCGCTCGGTCATCTCCGCATCGTCGCTGGTAAAGCCGAAGCAGGTCCAGACGAGCTCGGTCTTGTCGAGGCCCTGGGGCACCAGGCGCCGCACCGCCAGGCTGTTGCGCGTCTGCTGCAGCACGAAGGTCGGGAACACCGACAGAATCTGCAGGCCGATGCCGTCGCCGAACTCGTCGACCGCCTCCAGCATTTGCGGCGCCTCGAGCCCGAACCCCTCCTGCGCCGCGCGCATGCCGGCCTGCTCGTATTCCTTGCCGCCGCTATCGGCGGCGAGCGAATAGCTCACGTGATGCCCGCCTGAATCGCTCACCACGATGCCGCCCTGTTGCGACAGTCGATTGAGCCGAAACGTAGTGAAGAAGGTGTGCAACAGGCTCGCGTGGTAGGTGTCCTTGACATTCTCCATGTAGAGCTTCCAGTTGCTCGGCAGCATCTGGCTGTAGCCACCCAACACTTTCACCGGCGCGCGCATCACGCGGCGGATGCGCGTCACGATCTCGGCGCCGAGATACTGCTCGAGCGGCGGCGCCTCCGCCGACAGCGTGCCGAAGATCAGGCCGGCAAGCGTCTCGAGCTTGAGCTTGCGTGGTCCATGCGTCTCGGGACGGCACTCCGGCGGCATGCCGCCTTTGCCGCGCAGCCCCTTGCGAAAGGCGACGCCGGTGAGATTGCCGCAAAGATCGTAGCTCCAGTTGTGGTAGACGCAGGTGATGTCGCGCGCCTCGCCGCACTCGTTGAGCACGAGCAGCGACCCGCGATGGGCGCAGCGATTCTCGAAGGCGTGAAGCTCGCCGTCTTTGTCGCGCGTCACCACCACCGGCATCTCCCCAAGGTTCGAGCGGCGATAGCTGTTGGGATGGGGCAGCTCGGCTTCCAGGCACAGGAAGTTCCACGTCGGCCCGCGAAAGATGCGCGCCTGCTCCTCCTCGTAGATGCCGCCGTCGGAATAGGCCCAGTAGGGCACACGCGTGAGCCCTTCCGCCGGCCAGCGGTGTGATGCGGTCGCGATCATCGTCATGGCATCCTCTCTAGAGCGGCCGCCGGACGATCAAATATGCAATGAGGACGAGAGGCAGCGCAACGAGACTGCCCGCTGCAAAAATCGTCGCGAATAGCAGTCCCAGCGGGTCGTGCAATGGTCCAATCCCGAATGCGGCGACGCCGTAGCCGGCTTGATAGAACGCGATCAACTCTCCCGCCATGACCGCGGAGAGATGGGGAAACTCCTTGCCGCCAAAGCTGATGCTCAGCGGCAGGAACGCCGAGCACGCTAAGCCGGCCAGCCCAAGGGCGATGATCCCGCCGGATTGGCCCTGCGCGCGGGCAGCAAGTTGAAAGGTCAGGAGCAACAGCGCCGGAAGCGCGGCATAGATCCAGCGCGCTGGCACGTATCGAGAGATCAACGCGATCGCTACGCGCCCCAGCGTGACCATGATCCAGAACGCCGCCAACGCAAAAGCCGCGCCGCGGGCCGGTACGCCCCGCTCGCTGGTGAGATAGATAATCGTCCAATTGCCGTTTAGCGTCTCGAGGATGCCGTAGACAAAGACGGATGCGGCGTAGAGCCAAAACCGTGGTGGCAGATTCATCCATCCGATCGAGGGACCGGCAACGCTCTCGGCTGCTAGTGGCTGGGTCAGAGCAATGGCGAAGATCAGCACGAAAACGCATGCCACCGCGACGGGAAGGAGCCACCATGCGCCCAGCGCCAGCACCGCCGCGACCAGCACCGGCGCGAGCGCCGTTCCCACCCCGAGCAGTGCGTTGAGCACCAGGACCGCCCGATCGACCGCTGCGGGAAAGAACGCCTCCGCGTAAGTGTTGAGCGCCATCACGGTCGCGCCGAAGCCGAAGCCGAGCGCCGCGGTAGCGATCAGGAGCAGTGGGAAGGCAAGGTCAGGCACGCCTAGGAGCAGCTGGCTCAACGCCAGCAGCGTCATCGAGACGATATCGCCGGCAACCCCCGCCAGCAGTACCCGCCGCAAGCTCCAGCGCTGCGCCAGTTTCGGCGCCAGCGCCGAGGCGAGGACGGCGCATGCCACTTGCGGCACGAACATCGCTCCGTACCGCGTGCTGTCGAAAGCAAAGCCGTCCGGGCTGGTGAAGATCGAGCTGGCCGCCGGAAACGTCACCAGCGCCAAGCCCTGCACGATGGCGGCACCATAGACCACGCCGATCTCGGTGCGGCTTGCCATCGCGACCCTTCGGCTCAGGACATTCGCTGCAACAGATGATCCCCCACGCGGATCGCGTTGGCGATCGCGGTCAGCGACGGATTCACCGCGCCGATGCTGACGAAAAAGCTCGTGTCCGCGACGTAGAGATTGTCGAGCTGGTGCGCCTTGCAGTTGATATCGAGGACCGAGCTCTTGGGATCCCGGCCGAACCGGCAGGTGCCGGCCTGATGCGCGCAACCGGCGATTGGAATGTCCGTCTTCATATACAGGTTGCGCGGAATCAAATGATCCGGATGCATGCCAAGATGACTCAGCATGGACTTGAGTTTGTCGTAGAGCTTTTGCCGAGGGAGCTGGTTGTTCGGTGTGTAACTCAGCGTGAGCTTGCCGGACGCGTCGACGGTGATCCGATTGTCAGGATCGGGCAGGTCCTCCGTCGTGAGCCAGAAATCGACCGCATGGTACGCGAGATTGTTCAGCAGACCCGTCGGGAGCAGCGCAGTCTCGAGCGGCTTTTCACCCCGGTACATGGGACTGAGCGACTTGCCCATCATCTGAATGTTGCCCATCGGGTACTCGAATCCGTCCATGCCGAAATAAAAGTCGTTCAGCGCTATTGTCTTCTGGTACATGGTCGGATTGGGTTCGCGCGAGATCGCCAGCACGGCCTGGCTGTTGTGAAACATGTAGTTGCGCCCCACCTGATCCGAGCCATTCGCCAGTCCGGTGGGGTGCTTGTCGTTGCGCGACATCAGCAGCAACTTTGCCGAATTGGCCGCACCGCAGGACACGACGACGATATCGCCGCGAAAGACCTCTCTCTCGCCCGCGACTTCGGCGACCACCTCCGTGACCGCCGTGCCCGCCGGATTCGTCTCCAATTTCACCGCTTTTGCGTTGCGCAGCAGCGTCACATTGCCGAACTCGAGGGCAGGACGCACGGCCACCACCTCCGCGTCGGATTTGGCGTGCACCAGGCAAGGAAAGCCGTCGCAGGTCTGACAGCGGATGCAGGTGCTGTACGCCATGTTCGACTCGTTCAGCATGATCGCGCACGGAGCCGGGAACGGACGACAGCCCACTGCCGTCAGCTGGTCGAATAATTCTTGGATGCGTGGCTCGTTGGAAACCGGCGGCCGCGGATAGGGTCCGCTGGCGGGCGGTTCTGTCGGATCGTGCCCGCGCAGGCCATGCACGTGGTACATCTCCTCGGCCTTGGCGTAATACGGCTCGAGGTCCGCGTAGCTGATCGGCCAAGCCGGCGAGATGCCGTCGTAGTGCTTGAGCTCGCCGAAATCCTGCTGCCTTAAGCGATAGAGCGCGGCGCCGAACATCTTGGTCGCGCCGCCGACGAAATAATGCACCTGCGGCTGAAACGGCCGGCCGTGCCGGTCGTACCAGGTATCGGGCGAGACGTAGCGGTTATCCACGAACACCGCGGTTGCATCCCAGTTTTTCGCCTCGCGTTTGAGCCAATCGCCGCGCTCGAGGATGAGGATGCGCTTTCCCGACGGTGCAAGGTGCCGCGCGAGGGTACCGCCGCCCGCGCCGCTGCCGATGATGATGACGTCGAACTGCTGATCCACGTCCGCTCCTGTTAGAGCCCGACGCTGCTTTGCATGATGCCGCCATCGGTGAAGATCGTGGTCGCGGTAATGTAGCTGGCACCGTCGCCAGCAAGGAACCCCACCACGCTGGCAATCTCCTCCGGCCGCGCCATGCGCCCGAGCGGGATCGCCGCATTGAGCTGCGTGAGCTTGGCTGGATCGTTCATGGTGCTGAGATTGATCGGGGTCGCCACCGCACCCGGACCGACGCCGACGACGAGGATATTGTGCTTCGCGAGTTCGACACCAGCGGTGCGGGTGAGCATCCGCATGCCGCCTTTGGATAAGCAATAGGGGGTATTGCCCGGCATCGGCCAATCCTCGTGCACCGACGTGATGTTGATGATGCGCCCGCCCCCGCCCTGCTTGATCATCTGCTTGGCCGCGATTTGGGTGCCGAAGAACGCACTCTTGAGGTTGATCGCCAGCACGCGGTCATACTGCGACTCGGTCGTGTCCAGCACCGAGGTCCGCGTCTCGATCCCAGCGTTGTTGACCATGATGTCCAGCCGGCCGAACGGGCGAACCGCGGCACCGATCAGCTTCTCGAGATCGGCCAGCTTGCTCACGTCAGCGTCGACGCCGGTGCACTGAGTGCCGAGTTTCGCGATCTGCCGTTCCAGCGCCTCGGTCGCCTCCGGATGCGCCACGTAATCGATGACGATGCTGGCGCCTTGCCGAGCGAGTTCCAGGACGATCGCCTGGCCAATCCCGCTGTTGCCGCCGGTTACGATCGCGACCTTGTTCTTCAGCGACATGGTTAGTGTCCTTCGATAACGAGTTGGATCGCTTCGCGGCCCTCACATATGAACCGGATCGGCCGTTACCAGTTCCGAGCGCATCGCACCAGCGCTGGGCTGTTCCGTGAGCTGTGTGATCAGGTTTGCGATCAGTCCGGTCCAGCCGGTCTGATGCGATGCGCCACAGCCACGGCCATTGTCACCATGGAAGTATTCATGAAACAGGATGTAGTCCTTGAAATGCGGATCGGTCTGAAATTTTTCGTAGCCGCCGAAAACCGGGCGTCTGCCGTCGGGACCGCGCAGAAAGATCTTGAGCAGCCGGCGGCACAGTTCGTCCGCGACCTCGTCTAGCGTCAGCATGACGCCGGAGCCGGTCGGACATTCGATTTTGAGTCCGTCGCCGTAGAACAGATAGAAGCGGCGCAGGCTCCCGATCAGCAGATAATTGACGGGCATCCAGATGGGGCCGCGCCAATTCGAGTTGCCACCGAACATGCCACTGTCGGATTCGCCCGGCTCGTATTTCACCCGGTAATGCGCCCCGTCGTATTCGAAGTCATAAGGATGATCGAGGTAGAAGCGGGACAAGGCCCTCACGCCGTAGGGCGAGAGGAATTCGGTCTCGTCGAGCATGCGCCGCAAGAGTTTCGTCATGCGGAAGACGCGCACCAGCGCAAAGAGGCGGCGGCCCTGCGCACCCGCCTCGTTCCAGCGTGACACCTGATTGACCAGGTCCTGCCGCCACTCGCGGTAGAGCTCGAACTTGTGCCAAAGCTCGGGCATGTCATCGACCGCATTCTCCTCGATCACGCACACCGCAAACAGCGGGATCAATCCAACTATCGAACGCAGCCGCAGCGGGACTTTCTCTCCCGACGG
>Ga0306926_10001394_pt1 | contig 23933 bp, 15 predicted proteins | sample flu12Cox44000178_FD_203759 | JGI IMG/M metagenome (GOLD analysis project Ga0306926, IMG submission 203759) | Lab enrichment of tropical soil microbial communities from Luquillo Experimental Forest, Puerto Rico - flux8day.12C.oxic.44.000.178 (v2)... | ecosystem: Environmental > Terrestrial >...
AAAGACAAAAAATAAACGGGAGACGGCAATGCCACTGAGAATCGAGCTGAAACCGTTCGAGCGTATCGTCATCGGCGAAAGCGTCATCGTCAATTCCGGCACGCGCACTTGCTTCCTGATCGAAGGGGAGGCCCCGGTCCTTCGCGAAAAGGAGACGGTGACCGCCGAGACCGCCAATACACCCGCCAAGCGGCTCTACCTCTGCGTCCAGATGATGTATCTGAAGAACGACGCCTCGCGGTACCGTGAGCCCTATCTCAAGTCTCTGAGGGAGCTGCGCGAGGCCATGCCCGCCGCGCGCGACCTTATCGAGGTCATCAATCAATATGTTTTGAAGGGAGCGTTCTACAAGGCGCTCAAGGAGATCAGGACGCTGATGAAGCGCGAGGAAGAGCGCTCCGCGGCTTGACCTGCTTCTCGTGTCCCGGACGCGTTGCGGCATGAAATTCATGTCGGCACATGCCGATCCGGGTGCTTGCTCCGCCGTCATGCCCGGCCTTGTGCCGGGCATCCACGTCTTACCCTCTCTTGATGCTTCGAGAACGTGGATGGCCGGGACAAGCCCGGCCATGACGATCTTAGTTACCAGCTCACGCTGCGCCGCATCCGGGCACGAGAGCAAGTACGAGAGCGCTACGCCGTTTCCTTCTCCGCCATTCCGACCGCCCACAGCGCGAAGGCGTAGACGATTGCGACCTCGTCCAATCGGTGAAACCGTCCCGGCGCCCCGCCATGGCCCGCGCCCATATTTGTGCGTAACAGCACCGGCCCGCCGCCCGTCATGGTCGCGCGCAACCGCGCGACCCATTTCGCCGGCTCCCAATAGGTAACGCGGGGATCGGTCAGCCCGCCCATTGCGAGAATTGCGGGATAGTCCTTTGCGGTGACGTTGTCATAGGGCGAGTAGGACAGGATGGTGCGGAAATCCCTTTCGCTTGCGATCGGGTTGCCCCATTCCGGCCATTCCGGCGGGGTCAGCGGCAGCGTGTCGTCGAGCATGGTGTTGAGCACGTCGACGAACGGCACTTCGGCGACGATGCCGGCAAACAGTTCGCCGGCGCGGTTGGCGACCGCGCCCATCAGCATGCCGCCTGCGCTGGCGCCGTGCGCGACGATGCGCCTGGCGCGCGTGTAGTTCGCCGCGATCAGCGCGCGGGCGCAGGCCGAAAAATCGTCAAAACTGTTGGTCTTCTTCTCGCGCTTGCCGTCGAGATACCAGCCCCAGCCCTTGTCGGTGCCGCCGCGAACATGGGCGATCGCGTAGACAAAACCGCGATCGACCAGCGAGAGGCGACTGGCGTTGAAGGAGGCGGGGATTGCGGCGCCATAGGAGCCATAACCGTAAAGCAGGAGCGGTGCGGAGCCGTCGTGCCTGAAACCGCGGCGGTGCAACAGCGAGACCGGCACCTCGGCGCCATCCTGCGCTTTCGCCATGATGCGCGTGGTGACGTAATCGGCCGGGTTATGGCCGGAAGGAATTTCCTGACGTTTGCGCAAGTTTCGCGTGCGCTTAGCCATGTCGTAGTCGTAGACCTCCGACGGCGTCGTCATCGACGAATAGGAAAAGCGCAAGGTCGTCGTGTCGAATTCGTAAGCACCCATGGTATCGAGCGAATAGGCCGCCTCATCGAAGGCGATCGCGTGCTCCTCGCAGCTCTGGAGGTCACGGATGACGATCGACGGCAGCGCGTTGGCGCGCTCCAGGCGCACCAGGTGGCCGGCATAGAGATCGTGGTCGAGAATATAAACGCCGGTGCGATGCGGGATCAGGTCGCGCCAGTTCTGACGTTCGGGATCGGCGAGCGGTGCGATCACGATCTTGAAGTCGATGGCGCCGTCGGCGTTGGTGAGGATGAACAGCTCGTCGCCGCGATCGGCGACCGCATATTGCACGCCGTTCTCGCGCGCTGCGATCAGCCGCGGCGGCGCCTCGGGATTTTCGAGATCGATCAGCCGCTGCTCCGATGTCTCGTGGTCGCCGCCCGCGATCACGCAGAAGCGCCCGGAGGTCGACTCATGCAGATGGGTGAACCAGCCGGAATCCGGCTCCTGATAGACCAGCCTGTCATCGGCTTGTGCCGTGCCCAGGCGATGCCAATAGACCTGCATCGGCCGGTGATTGTCGTCGAGCTTGACGTAGAAGAACGAGCGGGAGTCCTTGCTCCACACCACCGTGCCGTCGGTTTCCTCGACGAGGTCGTCGAGGTCGTTACCCGTCTCCCAGTCGCGCACACGCAGGGAAAAATATTCCGAGCCCTTGGTGTCGGCGCTCCAGGCATGCAAGCGGTGGTCGGGCGAATGCCGGCTGCCGCCGAAACGGAAATATTCGTGTCTCGCTGCGAGCGCGTCGCCGTCGAGCACGAACTTCTCCTCGCCGCCGTTGCGGGGGATGCGGCCGTATAGCTCGTGCTGGCCGCCCTCGCGGAATTTGCGGAAGTAGGCAAACGGGCCATCGGGCGAGGGCACGCTGGAATCGTCTTCCTTGATGCGGCCGCGCATCTCCCCGACCAGCTCTTTCTGCAAGCTGCCGGTATGGCCGAGCAGGCTTTCCGTATAGTCGTTTTCAGCTTCGAGATAGCTGCGGATATCGGACTTGAGGAGATGGGGCTCGCGCAGCACCTCTTGCCAGTTCGCATCCTTGAGCCAAGCGTAGTCGTCCGTCATGGTGATGCCATGGCGGGAGAAAGAATGCGGCCGGCGCGGCGCGAGCGGGGGTGTCAGCGAAGGTTTGATTTTGGCAGCTTGCGTCACGCGATCCTCGTTTTGGCCAAGGGTTGGTTTTGTCATATATATCGGTGCCAATGTTCCAGTTGCCAGATGCGCTCTCGTGCCCCGGACGCAGCGCAGCACTTGTGATGCGCTGCTGATCCGGGGTCCATGTGGGTAGGTCCCGGCTCTGCGCCGTGGCCTTCCATGCCGCAACGCGTCCGGGACCCGATGGAGTTTGCTTAACTTAAGAATTGCGCAATTTCGCGCCGGCGCTGGCGCCGAACGCCGGAATGCGATTGACTGCCAGCACCACGGCGAAGGTGATGACCAGCATCGCAATGCCGAGCACCGAGATCGCACCAAGGTCGCCGCTCTCGTTGAGGTCAAAGATCAGGACGCTCAGCACCTTGGTCTGCGAGGTGAACAGCACGATCGCGGCCGAAAGCTCGCGCATCACGCCGATGAAGATGAAGCACCAGGTCGCGATCACACCGGTACGAAGCAGGGGCGCGGTAATCCTGATCAGGGACTGCAAGCGGCTGGCACCGAGAATGCGGCTTGCATCCTCGAGCTCCGGATGGATGGTGGCGAACGCCGCCTGCAATTGCTGAAAGGCCTGCGGCAGGTTGATGGTGAGGAACGCGATCAGCAGAATCCACAGCGTGCCGTAGAGCACGAAAGGCGGCCGCGTGTAGCTCAAGAACAGCCCGACGCCGAGCACGATGCCGGGCACGGCGACCGGGGCGGTGGCCAGAAAGCCGAGCACGCGCGAGCCGGCAATCGCCCGGCGCGTCGTGACATAGGCGATGACAAGAGCAAGGATGGCGCCGATGGTCGCGGTCGCCGTTCCCAGGATCACCGTGTTCTTGAGCACGAGAGCGGTCGAGGACAGTTCGGTGAACACAAAGACGATGTTGCGCAGCGTCAGTGTCGAAGGCGTCACCAATGTGGTGGCGTTCGGCGAGAAGGCAGCGTTCAGCAGCGCGAAATAGGGCAGGAAGACGGGATTGAGAAGAACGATGAGGCAGAACGCGAGCGCGGCCCAGCGCCAGCCCTTCATCTCGAGGCGGCGTGGCGGGCCGTATTTGCCGCCGACCACCGAGTAGCCGCGGCGGCCGAGAATGAATTTCTGCGCCTGCAGCAACAGGATGGTCAGCAGCAGCAGCGGTACCGCGGCGGCAGCCGCAAGCTCGAGCTTCGGCGGATACTGGAACAGGCTCCAGATCTTGGTGGTCATGGTGTGGAAGCCCGCCGGCAGTGCCAGGATCGCGGGCGAACCGAACAATGTCATCGCCTGCAGGAACGCGATTAGGCTGCCTGCCACCAGCGCCGGCAGCGCCAGCGGGATAGTCACGCGCCGCGCCGTGGTCCAGGCCTTTGCCCCGAGGATGGCGGAGGCATCCTCCAGTTCGCCCGGCATGGTGTCGAGCGCGTTGGTCACCAGTACGAACACGAACGGGAACGTATAGCAGGAGATCACGAAGATCAGGCCCGGCAGCGAATAGATGTTGAAGAGATGCGCATCGGCCTCCGTGCCGGTAAGGGTGCGGTAGAGCTGGTTGAGCAGGCCGCTGTTGGGCGCGGCCAGCAATTCCCAGGCCACCGCGCCGAGAAACGGCGGCGTCACGAAGGAGGCCGTCACCAGCGCGCGGATCGTCTGCCGCCCCGGCATGTCGGTGCGCGACACCAGCCAGCCGATCGGTGCGGCGACCGCGCAGCAGATCGCGGCCGAGGTGACGGCGATGATGGCGGTGGTGAGCAGCGGATCGAGGAAATCCGGATCGGAAAACAGCGTTGCGAAATTCTGCAGCGTGAAGTGCCGCGCCTTGTCGGTGAGGCTGTAGACCGCAAGCCAGGACAGCGGCAGCAGGATCAACGCGACGAGGAGAAGCGCAAACAGCCACAGCACTGGCGCGGTCCAGTCGACGCGGGTTTTTGTCGGAGCTGCGGTGGTGATGGTCATTCGGTCACCACGAACATGCCTTGACCCGCTCTCCCCGCAAGCGGGGAGAGATGAGGATGCCATCGCGAGAGATTGCCATCATTGCTTACACCCGAAACAGCTTCGCATATTTCGTCTTGATCTCCTCGCTCATCGCCTCAACGCCTGAGGGATCCTCCTTCATCAGCTTGATGTCGGAAATCTTTCGCCGCCCTGCCTTCGAGACGACTTGGCCGTGCACCGAATATTGCGCGGTGAAGTCGATGAAGAATTGCTGCGTCTGGCGCGTATGCAGCCAGGCCTGAAACAGTTTCGCGGCGTTGGGATGCGGCGCGCTGGCAAAGATGCCGGTTGGTCCGGAGATGGTCGGCGTACCCTCTGTGGCATAGACCGGCTCGACCGGTTGACCGGCTTCCTTCAGCAGCACGACGCCATATTCATTGCCGTCGGCCATCACGGCGCGCTCGCCGAGCGAGAGTTTTTTCGGTGGGTCGGTCGAGGACTGCACCTGCATCACGCGCTGCTTCGACAGTTTTTCGAAATAGTCCCAGCCGAGCTCACGCACGAGCTGGAAGGTTGCGGTCATGATGGTCCCGCTATAGGCGGGATGGCCCTTGACCATCTTGCCGGCCCATTTTGGATCGAGCAGGTCTGCGTAGCTTTTGGGCGCGTCCTCCGGCTTCACAAGACTGGTGTTGTAGGCGATCGACGACAGCCAGACGCGGGAGGTCGCAAACATGCCATCGCCATCGCGGTAATTTTCCGGGAAATATTTCGCGATGTCCTCGGACACGAATGGCATCAGCCAGCCGTTCCTCTTCCAGGGAATAAAGTGCGCGGCATCCGACGAGTTGATCACGTCGGCGGCATGGATGTTGCTGTCGAACTCCTGCGCGATGCGCTGAAACAGGCGCTCGGAGCCTGAGCGCTCGATCTGGATGGTGATCCCCGGATAGGCCGCCTCGAAGGCCTTGCCGAGCTTTTCGCCGACCGGCAGGTCCATCGAGGAATAGAGCACCACCTTGCCTTCGCGTCTGGCAGCTTCGACCAGGGCCGGCGTGATCGCTTCCGCCGGTGGAGCCGCGGCGCGCGCAGCAGCCGCGAACACCCCGCCAACCGCCAGCGCGTTCGCAGCCTTAAGAACGTCACGTCGCGAAAGGATCTTCATCGCCTCTCCTAGCCGCTGAGCGCCCGGCAGCGCTCCGGCGGAAGGGTGAGCCAGACCTCGACGCCCGCGGCGACAAGGTTGTGGGGTGCCGTCACGATGCGCAGCGTCGTGCCATCCGCCGCCTCGACCAGATAGTCGCGGCTGGCGCCGAGAAATACCTGCCGCAGAACGCGCGCCTTGAACGCGTTCTGCCGGTCCTGCGGTGGTTCCGTCGCCAGCTGAATGTCGTGCTGGCGGATCGCGACCGCGGCGCTTTGTCCGGCGGCGAGTTTCGCGCCGACCACCCGCAGGGTGGTGTCGGCAAAGGCGAGGTGAGTGTCATCGCGCGCCACGCCCTTGATGATGTTGCTGGCGCCGATAAAGCGCGCGACGAATTCCGATTGCGGGCGATCGTAGATATCCTCAGGTGTTCCGAGCTGGTCGATGCGGCCGGCGTTCATCACCGCGATCAGGTCGGCGGTTGTCATCGCTTCCGATTGGTCGTGGGTGACGTAGACCGTCGTGTAGCGGTATTGGTCATGCAGCCGTCGGATTTCGAATCGCATCTCCTCGCGCAGATTTGCATCGAGATTCGACAGCGGTTCGTCGAGCAGCAGCGTCTCCGGTTCGACGATCAGGGCGCGTGCCAGCGCGACGCGCTGCTGCTGCCCGCCCGAGAGCTCGCCGGGATAGCGCCGGGCCAGCGGTTCGAGCCTGGTGGTGGCGAGGATTGCGGCAAGTTTCTTGGCGATGGTTTCGCGGTCAAGCCTGCGCAAACGCAGGCCGTAGGTGATATTGTCTTCGACCGTCATATGCGGCCAAAGCGCATAGCTCTGGAAGATCATCGACATGTTGCGGCTCTCGGGCGGCAGCGTCCGCGCCGTCGAGGAGACCACGCGGTCGCCGACATGAATCTCGCCGGAGGTGGGTTCCAGAAAACCCGCGATCAGCCGCAGCGTCGTGGTTTTGCCGCAGCCGGAAGGGCCGAGCAGGCAGACAAGCTTGCCGTGATCGATACGCAAGCTGACATCATCGACCACCGCAAGCGATCCGAACCGCTTGGTCAGGCCGCGCAATTCAACCGACGCCACCTGAGAAATCCCCCGCAGTCATTTGCCGCTCGGTGATCTTCAAGGACTTACGCTTTCGCCGAGCCAGTCGATCGCGGCATCAGTACCGCCCTTGCCATGCGGTATTTCGAGTGCCCTGAGCCCTGTCTCGATGACGCCGAGGGTTCCAAGCACCATCGGCGCGTTGACATGGCCCATGTGAGCGATGCGGAAAGCCTGGCCCTGCAAGTCTCCGATGCCGACGCCGAGCACGACGCCGCATTTGTCCTTGCAATAGCGATGCAGCCGCGCCGGGCGGTGATCCTCAGACATCAGCACGGTCGTCACTGTGTCGGATCGCTCGGATGCTTCCGAGACATTAAAGGAGAGCACCTGGCCTTCGGCCCAGACGCCGACCGCGCGCCGTACCGCTTCCGCGAGCAGGCGATGGCGCTGGAACACGTTGTCGAGCCCTTCGGCGAACAGCATGTCGATGGCCTGGCGCAGCGCGAACAACAGGTGGACCGGCGCGGTGCCGGCATATTTGCGGTAGTGCTCGCTGCCCTCGCGCTCGGTCCAGTCCCAGTAGGGCGTGCGCAGATCGGCGTTTTTGTGCACGGCCTGGGCGCGGTCGTTGGCCGCGACGAAGCCGAGCCCCGGCGGCGTCATCAGGCCTTTCTGCGATCCGGACATCGCAACGTCGATGCCCCAGGCGTCCATTTCGAACGGCATGCAGCCCAGTGAGGCGACCGCGTCGACCATGAAGAGCGCGGGGTGGCCGGAGGCCTTCACCGCCTTGCCGATCGCCTCGATGTCGTTGACCACGCCCGAGGCAGTATCGACCTGCGCGATCAGGATGACCTTGATCTCGTGAGCCTGGTCCTTGCGCAGGCGGGCCTCGACTTCGTCGGCCTTGACCGCGCGGCGCCAGTCGCCCTTCAACACTTCGACATCAGCACCCATGGCCCGCGCCGCGTCGCCCCAACCGACGGCGAACCTTCCGCTCTCAAGCACCAACACCTTGTCGCCGCGCGACAGCACATTGGCGAGCACGGCCTCCCAGGCGCCATGGCCGTTGGAGATGTAGATATAGGATTTGCCCTTCGTGGCGAACAGCTTCGACAGGTCCCGGAGCAGGCTGTCGGTCAGGTTCATCATCTGATCGGAGTAGATGTCGAGCGCCGGACGATGCATCGCCTGCAGGACTTCGTCGGGCATTGTGGTGGGTCCGGGGATGGCCAGAAATTCCCGGCCCGCGCGAACGGTCATTTTTGCATTCCCTTTGTTTTGCAGGACCATGGATGCAGTTTATCGGCGCCAATTTCAAGCCCGTGGTGCAATGTGATAAGAATGTCAGAACCGGGAAACTAGCGTCTGGTCTCGCGGCAGCCCGCGGCCTCGGCCTCTTCCACCGAGCAGAACCATCGCGTGCCCTTGTTGATCCTCATCTTGATCTGGGCGTACCAGCGGCTGGTCGGCTTGTGATAGATGCATTCGCCGGCGCCGTTGACGTTGCCCTTGATGGTGCAGTCGGGCGACGGCGCGACCTCGCCGGAGGCCGAGGCGAGCAGCACATTGTGGGCGTTGTCCGGCACCTTGACGGCACCGAGTATCACCGTCTTCTTGTTGCGCACGCGCCAGTCCCACGGCGCGATGAAGGCGCCCTGCCACATGCCGGCCCTGGCCTCGCGCGCCGCCACCTCGTCGGCCTCGTAGTCGTGGGAGAAACGGGGGTAGGCCAGCGCCCAGCCGCTGCGCACCAGCCATCTCTGGATATCCTCGCCATCGACCTCGCAGCGCGCGAGCGAGCGGCCGCGGCGGTCGGTCCGGCCGGCATGGCAGGTCCAACTCCGGTTCTCGGTGTGCTTGATCAGCTCGTCGCGCGCCGCAATCCCGCAGGTCCAGCGCTCGCCCTTGTCGTTGAGGCAGAGCTGGTCCACCGACGGCGCGTCGATCCCGGCCAGGCGGATGCGGCTGTTGCCGATGTGGATCTGGTCGCCGTCGCGCACTTTGGCGACGCCGGTGACGTCGGCGGCCAGCGCCATCGACGGCAGCAGCAAGGCGAGGGCCGAAAATAGCAATTTCATGAACATGAATGGCCAATGCGAGGCGGCGAAAAGGCTCTAGACGCTCCGATTGTGGTGTGGATTTGACGGATGCGCCAGCACGGCCCAGTCGGACCCACCTCAATTTGCCGCGAGACCCCCCAAATGCCGCCCCCTCATGGCGGCCCGCGCCAGCGAAAGCCCCATCAGCACGAAGGCCGAGGTGACCTCGCTGCCGCCGACCAGGATGCGCGTCGGCGTCTTCATCTTGTTCCATTCATAGGCCCGGAACGGCCCGCGCCGGCCGCCCTCGCCGAAATGGTCCACAATGCAGCACAAGGCAGGCGTAAAGGTCGCGACATCGGCGCCGAGATGGCCGAGCGCCACCAGCGCCAGCGCGGCATCGAACGGGTTCATCTGGACCGTGATCAGCTCGCCTTCCACATAGGCCAGCACCCGCGCGCGGATGAGGTCGAAGGCGCCGTCCGGATCGAGCGTCTTTTGCGCCGTTTTCGGCAGAGCGACAAAAGCCGCATAGCAGCGGCCGAAATAGGCGCAATAGAGCTCCGGCAGGTAATAGATATGCGAGCGCGGATTGGCGAAGGCGCCGCTCTCGGCAAGGCGTCTCTGGAAAGAGATGATGCGGCGAACCGTCTCGAGGCGTTGCGGCGTCTCCAGCACCTGCCAGCGGGCCAGGTTGCGGAAGCTGACCTCGAGAATGTCGAGGTTGAGGGTTGGGTCGAGATCGTTGCCATAAGGCCGTTCGCCCCTCAGATTGTCGATCCAGGTCGCAACGCCGCCCTCGAAATCGATGTTGTCGTTGAGCGGCACGGTCACCTTGCGCTCGTTGTCGCCGCCATGCACCTGGTAGGTGGCATAGAAGTCGAGCAGCGGTTGGTTGAGGATGTCCTCGGTCGAGCCGGCCTGGGTGGCCGCCGAGAAGGAGCAGGCCGTGGTGTCGCAATCCGGCACGTAGATGCCGAAGCCCAGGTCCTGTTTGATCTGGGCGAAGAAGCGGGAAAAGCGCGGGTGCGGCATTGGCGGCAGCGCCGTGATCACGTTGAAAGCCTTGCCGTCGGCGCTACGCACCTCCTCGCGGCTGGTCAGGATGCAGAAATCCACCATCTCCGCGATTGCCTTGCGGGCGGCCGCCCTTTCAGCCGGCGCGGCAAGCCCGGTCTCGATGTAACCGAGCAGCGCTTCGGTGAAGAACGCATCATAATAGGCCGAGCGATGACGGATCTGCATCGGCTGCCACATCGGCTCGGCAATGCCTTGCCAGGGCGGGTCGATCAGTGCGGCGGCTTTCGAGCGCGCGATGAAGACGCGCGCCAGGTTGAACAGAAGCGTCGAGTTCTTGTAGCCGCGTGCGTTGAGCCCGCTCAGCGCCATCAGCAGTTCGCGGCCTTTCACGTCCGGATCGCCGATCAGGTTGAAGGCCGCGTAGGCCGGGATGTAGCCGTGCTTGCGATAGGTGCGCAAAAGATGCGCTCCACAACTCTTGATAATGTTCTCGATGATCGACAGCGCGGGCGGGCGCCCCGCATCTTGTGCGGGCTTCGGTTTGGGGTGGACCGGCGCGAGGGTGTCGAGCAGGGCTGCGACCGGCCGTCCGATGCTGGCCCAGTCGGGCTCGGCGTCGTCGCGGGCGCGGATCAAGGCCTCGCGCAGCGGCTCAAGCCGTCCGGGGTCGGAGAGTTCAGGCAGTCCCGCCCGTCGCAGCAGCGCGCGAAGCGCGGGGTTGCCGAGCGCGGTCCGGTAGAATTTGGAGATGTGCGGATCGCCGCCGCGGGCCTCAAGCAGCAGGGGATCGCAGAGGTCGTAGAGCGACGGACCGTCCTTGCCGGCCGTCAGCGCGCGATAGGCGGCTCCGGCGAAATAATGAAAACTCATCCGGATGTCTTTCAGCGCCAAGCCGTCGCCTGCAGGCGGCCGTCCCTCAAGCTCGCGCGTGGCTGGAACGCTATAGAACAAGCATGATCCGGAAAAGGCCTGCCCCGCACGCATTTGCGTCGAGCGACAAACGCTGGACGCGTTTGTGCCGGACGACAAACGCTGGAGGCGTTTGCGCGGAGATCACGTTTCGTGGCCAACGTGACTGATGTCACAGCGCCGCCCCTGTGTCGGCGGCAGAATCCGACCCAGCGTTGCTGATCCCAGAGGGTTGGATCGGCCCTGGAACTTCGTATTACATCGTATTTTCAATAGCTTAACTGACATCATCGGTTAACTATTGCCGGAACTGGCTTTGCAGGTTAAGGGTTTGTTTGTTGCGGTGCCGCAAATTCAACGCAGTTTGCCGGCACCTGCTCGAATAGATCCCTGAAAACCAACAAGACCCTTGGCACGACAAAGCGTCGCCGTGCCATTGGCAGCGACCAGGAAACGTGAAGTGATGAAGTTTTGGCAGCCTCGCATCTCCCGCCGCACGATCGCCGTTGCGGCAGCGCTGGTGGGCACGGTCTCGCTGGCGATTGGCGCCCATGCCGCGCTGAACAAGCGTGCGCTGGATGCCGCCAGCGCGGTTGCGACCGAGCAGGGTACCGACACGGCAACGAAGGCTTCCCGGCTGGCGCTGGTAATCGGCAACGGCCACTACCCTGATGCCGGCGAGCCGCTGGCCCAGTCGATCAACGATGCGCGCGCGCTTTCCGCAGCACTTCGCCGCGATGGCTTCGACGTCGATGTGGTGGAAGACGCCAGCAAGGACGACATGTCCCGCGCGATCGACCGCTTGCGCGCGAAGATTCGCCACGACTCCGTCGTGATGCTGTTTTTCGGCGGCTACGGCGTGCAGGTCGGCCGCGAGAGCTACATGATCCCGGTCGATGCCGCGATCTGGAGGGAATCCGACGTCCGCCGCGACGGGTTCAGCGTGGAAGCCGCGCTTGACATGATGAAGGCGCAGGGCGCCCGCGCCAAGCTGGTGGTGCTCGACGCCTCCCGCCGCAATCCCTATGAGCGGCGCTTCCGTTCCTTCTCCCACGGTCTTGCGCCGATCGCCGCGCCCGACAACGCGCTGGTCTTGACTTCGGCAACGCCGGGCAAGGTCGCCGAGGATTCCAAGGGCGAGAACAGCGTGCTGGTGACCGAACTTTTGAACCACCTGAACGCGCAGGCCGTCGGCGCCGAAGCCGCCTTCAACAAGACCCGCGTTGCGATTTCTCGCGCCTCCGAGGGCGAGCAGGTGCCTTCGGTGTCGTCCTCGCTGCTCGAGGACGTCCGCTTCGGCGCCGCCGAGGCCGAGGCGGCCGGCGGCTGATCGCGTAGCGATCATCCCAGGACGCGAGCAGCGATCATTTTGCTCCACCGTCATGCCCTCGTGCCCCGGATGCAGCGCAGCGCGAAAGTGATGCGCTGCTGATCCGGGGCCTACCTGCCTCGGGCAAAGAATGGGTCCCGGCTCTGCGTTGCGGCATTCCATGCCGCAACGCGTCCGGGACGCGAGGGCGCTACTTCTTCCCCGCAGGCGCAGCCGCTGCGGCGGCCGCGGCAGTCACCGGGCGGACCTGATCGCCCTCGCGCAGCAGCGCGCCGGCGCGGGCAACGACCTCATCGCCTTCATTTAGTCCGTCCTTGATCTCGATATTGCCCCCAGACATCAAGCCGATCTCGACCCGCCGCGTCTCGATGCGCTCGCGCCGCACCACCTGAACCACGGTGCCGGCGTTGCCGTATTGCACGGCCGACAGTGGCACCGCGACGCCGCAGCTCTGGGTCGTCGTGATCGACGCCCGCCCCGCTGCATTGACGAACAACCGGCGGCCGGTGGAGTTGCTGGTGATGGCGATGACGACCTGACCGAGCTGGCTGTTGGGCTCCACAGTGGGCGCCACCCGGCGCACCTTGCCGCCGACCTCGCCGGTGCCGATCACCTTGATGGTGGCCGACTGGTTGGGCTGCAGCTTGAGCAGGTCTTCCGTCGGCACCAGGCCGACCAGGTCAAATTCGGCGCGCGCGATGATGGAAAACAGCGCCTCGCCCTTGCCGGAGGCCATCGCGCCAACCACGGCGGAGGAGGAGGCGACAACGCCTGCAACCGGTGCCTGGACATTTTGCGAGCCGCCCTCGGGCGGTGAGAGGCGGGCGAGCAGCTGGCCCGCGGTGACGGTCTCTCCCGGGTCGACCATCACTTCGGCAACCCTTAAGCCGAACCGTTCCGGGCGGACCGCGGTCTCCTCGCGGGCGAGCACGATGCCGGACACCTCGACGATGTCTGAGAAGCAGGCTTTTTGCACCTTCAGCACGCTGACGGCCGGCGCCGTCGGCGGCGCCTTCTCATCGGCGGCAGGCGCGCATCCCGTGGCAAAGCAAAGGACGCCCGCGGCGACCAGGGCGGGAAGCGGGCGGAAAAGGGCGGAGGTGCTGAAATGACGCATCTGCAATTCCGGAGGGGGCCGGGGTTGATCGATAGCAGATGCGCGGCGCAGGGGCCATTGCGCGCGCATAGAAATTTCCCCTTTCGTTTCAACCTGATTTGCCCTGTCCAGTCCTCGCACAAAAAATATTCCGCTTTGCTCGTCGGGCAAATCATAGATAGAGGTCCGCGCCGTCCCGTCCCCTCAAAGAGGGGCGTTCCGGCCGATCGTCACGAAACGTGGGGCGGGATGCGATGGACGCTGGTCGCGTCAGGCGCGCGAGCTTGCGCGGATGAATGACGCGAGGCGGACGGCGAAGTCGTGTGGTCCTGACACGCCAAGGCAGGTGTCAAGTTGGCGACGATGCTCTGCATCGCGCCGATGACGGTGGCAAAAAAGCCAGGTCACCGGGGAGAGCACGAAGGAAACCGTAAAACCATCGCGCAGGGAATGCCGGATCGTTTTCGGTGAACTTGTGGTGACTACGCTCGTGTGCTCTTTCTCATTCGCACGCGAGGCTGCGGGTGCATCGGGCATCCGGAATTTCCTGCGCCCTCTTCTCTTCGAGGGACTTGTTGATGGCACAACTCGGGCGCACTCGCGCTGCGGGAAGCGGACGCGTGCTCTCGCTGCTGTTTGACAGGCTTAATCGGGCGCTAATGCGCACGACGTCTTGACCCTCCCCTGGAGGGGGAGGGTCGGCGAGCATCGCCTTGGTGATGCGAGACGGGGTGGGGTGCACAGTGAGAGATCATCACCCCACCCCGCCGCTCATTGCATTCGCGGCGACCCTCCCCCTCCAGGGAGGGTGAAAGATGGTGCGTGCGGAGCGCGCGCCAGCCCGCGCTATTTCCGTCGCCGCGCCGCGGCGGCGGAAGCGTCCACGACGTTGTCGACTTCCTCGCGCCAGCGCAGGATTTCCATCGCCAGCACCGGATGATTGAAGCCTTTCAGCTGCAGGTCGTCGAGCGGCCGCGCCTCGACCCATTGCTCGACTGCGCCATAGACGCGGCGGCTCACCACGATCTGCCCCGCCTTGGCCTCGTCGCACAGGCGCGAGGCGAGATTGGTGACGCTGCCGATCGCAGCATATTCCAGGCGGTGCTCGAAGCCGATCTGGCCGAGCGTGGCATAGCCGAGCGCAATCCCCATGCCGAACCCAAGACTATGCCCGCGGTTGCGCCATTTCTGGGTCAGAAGCCCGATCGCATCGCGCATCTCGCAGGCCATCTTTACCGCGCGCTTGGTGTGGTCTTCGAACTGGATCGGCGCGTTGAACAGCACCATCACGCCGTCGCCGGCATAGCGGTCGAGCGTGCCCTCGTAGCGGAAGATCAATTCGCCGAGCGCTGCGTGATATTCGCGCAGCACATTCATCGCCTCTTCCGGCTCGGTCGATTCGGTAAAGGACGTGAAGCCGCGCAGGTCGCAGAACACCACCGTCACCTCGCGGCGGTGGCTGTCGAGCAGCGCATCATGGCCGTCAGACGAGGCGATCAGCTGCGCCACCTGCGGCGCGAGAAATCGTTCCAGCTTGCGGATGCGCTCGATCTCGCCGAGCTGCTTCTCCACCCGCTCCTCCAGCGAGCGGTTCCAGTTCTTCAGCTGCTCGGTCTGCTCCTGCAGCTTGTCGGCCTGCTGGCGCACCACGTTGTTGGCCTGCGCGAGCTCGCGGCCCTGCTGATGCACCTCGGTGAACAGCCGCGCGTTGCGCATCGCCAGCACCGATTGGTGCGCGAAAGTTCGCATCAGCCCGATCAGGCTTTGCGGAAACTCGCCGCGGCTTCGCCGCAGCACCACCAGCGCGCCGAGCACGCCCTGCTGGTCGACCAGCGGCACCACCAGCACCGCATGGAAGCCGGCGGCGACGGCCGCCTCGCGCAGGGGAAAGTCGGCGCTTTCACTGAGGTCCGCAATCGCGAGCGGCTCGCCGCTGCGTGCGGCCTCGCCCAGAATGCTGCCGGCCTCGTCGATGGTCCGATGCTCGCCTTCGGCCGCCTTGTCGACGCCGCCGGCCTCGACCAGGTTGAAGCAGCCCTTGGCGGCATCATATCCATAGATCAACACCGCATCCGCGTGCGTAATCTCCAGCGCCCGCGTCGCCACCGTCGGCAACACCGCGTTGAGTTCGAGCGAGGAGGACACCGCGCGGCCGACCTCCTCGAGCACCTTCAGCTCGTTGATCGATTGCGCAAGATCGCGCGTGCGCTCCTGCACCTTGGCCTCCAGGCCGGAATAGGTCTCGGCAAGCTGGCCAGCCATGCTGTTGAACTGTTCGGCGAGTTCCTCCAGCTCGTCGTTGGTGCGCACCTCGATCCGCTGGCTGAAATCGCCGGCGCCAAGCCGTCTTGCGCCAATGCGCAGCGCCGTGATCGGCACCAGCATCCGGCGCGCCAGCACGCTGCCGGCGAGAATTGCCACGATCAGGCCGAGCCCGATCAACAGCGCGACGCGAACCAGCTGGTCGCGGATCGGCGCCAGCGCCTGCGCGGTGGGCTGCTCGAAGAATACGATCCAGCCAAGCTTCGGCACCACGCTGGAGACGGTCAGCACCGAGTGACCGTCGGAATCCTTGCCCGAGGTGAGCGGCTTCGAGCCAGACGTGACGAGGGCGGCGACCTGGGGCAGGCTCGCAAGCTCCCTGCCGACGTCGGGTCCCTTCGCCGAGTTCGCCAGCACCTGGCCACGCGGGTCGACCACATAAGCGGACGTCCCTTTGCCAACCTGCGCATCGCCGAGGAAGTCGGAGAGGAAACGCAGATCGACGTCGGCGACCGTGACACCGGCATTGAAGCCGGAATGCGCGACCGAGATCGACATCGTCGGGTGGGAGGAGGAGAACGACGCAGGCGAGAAGCTCACACCGCGCGCAACCGTCTCGGTAAAGCGCGGGTCGTTGGAAAAATCGGTGCCGCTGGAGAACGCCGCTTGCGTGCGCGACAGGCGGAGGATTTCACGTCCCTGACCGGACAGGAGCGACAGCTGCGTCACCGCGGGGACCTGGTTCAACAGCTGCGCATAGTCTACGCGGCGCTGCTCCAGCGACGGCACGCTGGCGCGGGTCACCCAGCTGATCTGTCGCTCCAGTTCGGAGATCGCCTGGTCGATCCGCTTGGCCGTGGCCTCGGCCCTTTCCGACATCGCACCGATCAGCGTGGTCTTGGTGGCGCGGTAGCCGATGTAGCTTTCCATGGTGCCGTTGACGGCGAGCACGACCACCACGAGCCCGACCAGCGAGACGACGTATTTGGCAAACAGGCCCTCGCGGAGAAAGTTCATCCAGACCCTCGTTCCGCCCGCAGGCGGAAACGGTTGCGAATGGCGGCCTCGTTAAGGGGCGTCGCCGCGGTAAGACGACTATTTAGCACAATTTCAGGGGGTTGGCCGGCAGGCGGTGGGACGTGGTTAGCGCAGGTGCGAATCATTGGGCCTCCGGGCCCTGGTCGGCCTGCGGCGGAGGGTGGCAGGGGGGCGCGCTTTGTCTTCAGCGATTGAACAGCTGCCGCAGCACCTCGTTCATCGGCTGGCTGTCTTGGGAGGGCGGAGGCACGGCGTCGGCCTGTGGCTCGGATGGTGTCGGCGCGGGCGTATCCGTTCCAGCCTTGGCCGGCTCCTGAGGCGAGGGGATGCCGCGGTCGCGGCCGCCGGGCGTGGTGCTGCTGGCCACGCCGCCCAGCCCTTGCTGGATCAGGTTGCCCAGGGCCTGTCCGAGATTGCCGGCGCCCCCGAAATTGGAACCGGAGTCGGAACCTTGGCCCGGAGCGCCGGTGCCGGCCTGGCCGCCGTTCAGGTTGCTCAATCCGCCGAGCAATCCACCGAGCCCACCCGCGTTCGGGCCGAACAGGCCTTTGCCCATCTCGCGGAGCTTGGCGTAGGCGGCGTCGGGATTATCCAGGACGCCGGCCATGTCGGGATAGATGCGCGGCGCGGCCCATGTTCCCGAGATCATGACGGGGATGCCAAATCCGACCGGATCGCTGGTGCGGCCCTGGCCCTCGGTGGTCAAAACAAGCTGCGGCTCGACGCGGAAGCCCAGCATCCTGGTGCCGAGATCGATGGTGCCGACGCCCGTCACCTTCGCCAGCGGGCCGACCAGATTGAGATCGGTGGTGGTCGCCTGGCCGCGGTCGATCCGGAACGATGCCGACAACTGGGTGAGATCGGTGGCTTGCTCCTTCTGTTCCTGCCATCCGGACAGCGTGCTCGCCGTCAGCTGGCGGATCATCTGCGCGACGTTGATGCCGCGGATCGCGCCGTCATGGAAAACCACGAATGCGGTGCCGCTGAGATTGGACATGATGGCGTGCTGGCTCGTGCCGGTGGATCGTGCTGCGATCTTTGCCTGCATCCTGCCGTCGAGCTTGTCGAAATCGGCAAGACTAGTCAGCAGCGGCAGCGCATGCACGTCGAGGAGATCGCAATGCATCGCGTAGGTTGGATTGCCGCTGGTGGCGTCGATGATCAACTCGCCGCTCGCCTGTCCGCCATAGGTGCCGAGATTCGGCACCGCTGCCTTGAGCACGCCCCCCGCCAGCGTCGCCTCGATCGCCGCGGGCGCGAAATGCACATCGGCGAGATCGACCTGCGCGGCGGACATCCTGACCTGCGCGTCGACGTAATTCAGGCTGATCAGGTTGATGCGCGTATCGCTCCAACCCTGGGATTCGGGAGCGGGCGGCGACTTCGAGACCGGCACATCGAGCCGCTGGAAGTCGAGATCGAGCTTGACCAGCGGCTTGCTGGCGACGTCGACCGACGCCCAGCCCGTGAAGGTACCGTCGCCGAGCGTGCCTGTGAGATCGTTGATCATCACGACGTCGCCGTTCAGCCGCACGTCGGCCTTGCCCGACAGCGGCCCGCTCAGCAGGCCGGGCGCTTCGAAGGTCAGATCGAGCGGGATACTGTGCCGTTCGACCGGCGGGCCGGGGGCGGTTGCGCTGATCTCGAACTTGAGCGGGTGGTCGCCGGCGCGGGCGATGCCGGCGAATCTGACCTTGCGATCGGTGTCGATGGTGGCGATAGCAGCGATGCCGTCGATGCGGTGCTCGACCTGGTCGTGCACGTTGGAGAAAATTATCGCGCCGTTGCTGATGGTGATGCGATCGATCGTGACCGTGTCGCTCTCGCTGGAAGCCGCGGGCTTGTTCGCAGGTTGCGCGACGCGAAGGCGCTCGCGCAGCAGCGGCCGGTAGAGCACCGGCCTGGTTACTACGAGCTCGGTAATTCTGGGGTGGCCGGACCATACGCTGGACAATGTCATGTCGGCCTGCAGATTGCCGATCGTGATCCGACGGGTGCCTTCGCGATCCGTCGGGTCTTCCAGGGTGAGATCGTTCAAGCTCACGTTGAACGTCGGCCACAGACTGATCTTGGTCGTGCCGGCAACCGTCAGGCGGTAGCCGGTCTCTTGTTCAACACGGTCCTGGATCGCCGATGTCAGGAAGCCCGAGGGGATTCCCACAACCAGAGCAAGGATGAGGATAACGACAATGGCGGCGACGGCGGCGCCTGTGATCTTCAATGTCTTCATGTCGACGTTCCCGGGCAAACGGCACCATGCCCAGCCGGACAGTCGTCCCGCCCGGACCGGTCCTTCAAGCTTATCCCGGAAAAGGGATATCGCTCAAAAGCCCCGAAAAATAATCAGAGGAGCTGCAAAGTTATGTGACTTATGACACACTTCGCGGCAGCCGGGGTTTTCCAGATCATCCATTTTCGACGAACAAGGGCACGGCAATGAGTAAACAGGCCGAATTTGCGGTCATTCTGAAGATGAATCCGATGTTCGCGGACTTGGGTGCCGACGAATTGCAGCGGATTTCAAACCTTTGTCACACCCAGCATCTGGCCTCCAGTGAGGTGCTGTTCCAGAAGGGTGATCCGGGGGATGCGTTGTTCGGGGTCCGCCGCGGGCAGATCCGCATCGAAACCGGAGCCTCCGACGGCAACCGGCTGACGTTGAATTTCATGGGACCTGGCGACCTGTTCGGCGAGGTTGCGGTGCTGGACGGTGAGCCTCGCACTGCGGATGCGACCGCGGGCGAAGCAACCGAACTCTTTGTGCTGCGGCGGGATGATTTCCTGGGCCATCTCGAGCGCGAGCCCAAGGTCGCAATCAAGATCATCCAGCTGCTCTGCCAGCGCATTCGCTGGCAGAGCGAGCGGATGGAAGAGTCCATGTTGCAACCGCTCCCGGTTCGTCTGGCGCGTCGGCTGTGCGCACTCGCTGCCGACTTCGGCTCAGAAGTGCATATCTCGCAGGAGCAGCTCGGCATCTTTGTCGGCGCCGCGCGCGAAAGCGTCAACCGACAGCTGCAGAGCTGGCGCAAGGACGGCATTCTGGACCTGCAGCGCGGCCGCATCCTGCTGCAGAACATGACGCGGCTGACCTCGATCGCGCGCAATGAATAGCGTCGCTTCGCGCCCCTCCTAGCGTGGTGGTTCGGAAGTTCTCTTCATTTTGCTGCGAGCGGGATACTAGGCGACAGATGGCGAACCGATCTCACCGCAATACCGGGCATATCGGAATGAACCGTCTGCGCAAAAGCGGAGGTGTACACTCGTCTGCCCGTGCGGCGCCGGCGCCAAGCTCGGAGGTGACCTCCCACATCGTTGCGGTCGCCGATTGTCTTGAGACGCTGCGCCGGATCCCCTCCGGGTCGGTCCAGCTGGTGATCTGCGATCCACCTTACAACATCAACCTGGCCGCCTGGGATGACCATGCGCACTATGTCGACTGGGCGGGTAAGTGGCTCTCCGAGGTCGAGCGAGTGCTCAAACCGTCCGGCAATTTCGTTCTATTCGGCGGCCTGCAGTATCAGGGCGAGGCCGGCAGCGGCGATCTGCTCAGCCTGATGAGCTGGATGCGGCTGCACAGTCGCATGCTGCTCGCCAACCTCATCATCTGGACCTACCCGAACGGAATCAGCGCGCAGCGATTCTTTGCCAACCGGCACGAGGAAATTGCCTGGTTCGCCAGGACGCCAAAATACTATTTTGACCTCGACGCGGTGCGCGAGAAGCTCGATGCCCCGAGGCTTGAAATCTACAAGCGCGACAAGCGTCTCAATCCCGAGAGTCTCGACAAGGGTATCAACCCGACCAATGTCTGGCGGATTCCGCGCCTCAACGGCAATTCGAAAGAGCGCGTCGGGCACCCGACCCAGAAACCGCGCGAATTGATCGAGCGCATCATACGTTCGCTGTCATACCCCGAATCGACGGTACTTGATTTCTTTGCCGGCAGCGGCGTCACCACACGCGTGGCGATCGAAACCCGCCGGCATTCGATTTGCTCTGATGTGGACGAAGCGCTGCCGACCTTTCTGAGGAGACACCTGGACCAGATCGGCGGGCGCAGGCCACCTGCTTCAGACTACGTGCTGATCGAACATCAGGACTGGTCAAGCCACCAGCTTTTCCGTGCGGTGTATGAGGCTTAAGCTACTCCGCCGCGGGCGAAATTCTGGTCGTCGGTGGCGCGGGCGACGCCGGTGCGGCATGAGGCGGCGCGCGGTCACCGTCGCCCGAGCGGTCGGTGTCGGCCGTGGAAACCACAAGCTTCCTGCCGTACCGCCAGATCAGTGAACCGATATCGTCCATCACCATGAACATCGCGGGCACGAACACCAGTGACAGGACCGTCGAGAACAAGAGGCCGCCGATCACAGCCAACGCCATCGGCGAGCGAAATTCGCCGCCGGCGCCGACCGCGAGCGCGCTCGGCGTCATGCCGGCAATCATCGCGATCGTGGTCATCACGATCGGGCGCGCGCGCTTCATGCCGGCGTCGGTCATCGCCAGTTCCCGCGGCTGACCGGAGCGCATCGCCTCGATGGCGAATTCAACCAGCATGATGGCATTCTTCGTCACGATGCCCATCAACATCAGGATGCCGATCCACACCGGGATGGTGAGTTGCTTGCCGGTCAGCAGCAACGCGCCGATGGCACCGCCGATCGAAAGCGGCAGCGAGAACAGAATGGTGACCGGCTGCAGGAAGGTGCCGAACAGCAGCACAAGCACGGCATAGACCATCAGCAGGCCCGTAGCCATCGTGGTGGCGAAACCGTCCTTCAATTCCTTCTGGCTTTCGGCGTCGCCACCTTCGCTCACGGTGACGCCCTTGGGCAGGCTCTTCATGACCGGAAGGGCGTAGATTTGCCGCGTGGCTTCGCTCCTCGCCGCCAGGCCCGCGAGGTCCGCGGCAACCGTGGCCTGCCGCTGGCGGTCGTAACGGTCGATGCTTGTCGGCCCCTGGTCGAGCTTGATGTCGGCGATTACTTCCAGCGGCACGCCACCCTTTTCGCCGTGTTCGCCAAGCGGCACGCGCAACTGCTCCAGCGTCCTCAGGTTGCCGCGCGCGGCGTCTTCGAGCTGGACACGGATCGGCACCAGGCGGCCGCCGGTGTCGAACTTGGCCAGCGCCGGACCGACGTCGCCGATCGTGGCGACGCGGATGGTTTGCGAAAGGCTTTCGGTGGAGACGCCCAATCGCGCGGCGAGATCGGCGCGCGGCCGGATGCGAAGCTCGGGCCGGTCAAGCGCGGTCTCGGAAACCACGTTGGCCAGCAGCGGAATCCGCTTCATCTGCGTCGCCAGTTCACTGGCAACGTTGTTGACGATGTTACTGTCAGCGCCGGTAACGATCAGCGAGATAGCGCGGTTGCCCTGGTCGTCAAGGAACCAGAAGCGAATGTCGGAAATGTTGTCGAGCTCCCGGCCGATCTCGTTCTCGAGCTCGCGCTGTGATATCTTGCGCTCGGTCTTCGGCGTATAGTTGATGATCAGCGTGGCGCGGCGTACTTCCTGCGAGCCCTGCGGCGAGCGGCCTCCGTCGACGAACACGCTTCTCACTTCGGGGCGCTTGCGCAGCAGCGGGACAATCTCCTCGGTCACCTTCTCCGTATAGGCGAGCTGGGTCCCCGGCGGCAGCTCCAGAGCCAGCCATGAACGGGCCGAGTCCTGCGCCGGCAGGAAGCTCTGCGGCAACAGCGTGATGCTCCAGATCGATGCGGCGAAAATGCCGAAGCCGATCAAGACCGTGATGAAATAGTGCTTTACCGACCAGGTAACGACGCGATGGTAGGTGTTGAGCACGCGCCCCGGCGGCGGTTCGTCATGGGTCTGATGCTTGAGGAAGTAGGCGGCCAGCATCGGCGTGACGAAACGCGCGGCCAGCAGCGAGAAGAACACCTGCACCGAGACCGTGGTGCCAAACTGCTTGAAGAATTGTCCGGCAACACCCGGCATGAAGCTCGCAGGCGCGAAGATCGCGATGATCGTAAGACTGATCGCAATAACGGCAAGCCCGATTTCGTCGGCAGCCTCCAGCGCCGCGCGGTAGGGCGTCTTGCCCATCCGCATGTGGCGCACGATGTTTTCGATTTCCACAATGGCGTCGTCGACCAGAATACCGGTCGACAGCGTAATGGCGAGGAAAGAGATAAGGTTCAGCGAGAAGCCGAGAAGGTCCATCACCCAGAATGCCGGGAAAATCGACAGCGGCAGCGAGACCGCTGCGATCATGGTGGCGCGGATGTCGCGCAGGAACAACATCACGATGATCACGGCCAGCAGGGCGCCCTCAAACAAGGTCGAGATCGCGGCCTCATAATTGCCCTTGGTGAATTTCACCGAGGTATCGATCAGCTTGAGGTCGTACTCGGGATAGGCCTCCTTGAGCGCATCGATTCGCTTCTGCACCGCGGCGGCGACCACCACGTCGCTGGCGCCCTTGGCGCGCTTGATGCCGAGCGCTACCACCGGCTCCCCGTTATAGCGGGCAAATGTGCGGCGGTCGGCGATGGTATCGGTAACCGTGCCGAGGTCGTCGAGGCGAACCTCGCCGCCCCCGAACAGCGGAATCATGGTGCCGGCGAGGTCATTCAGCGTCTTGGCGCCGGCCAGCGTGCGGATCGCCTGATCGTTCCTGCCGATTTCGGCCCGGCCGCCGGCAAGATCGACATTGGTGCCGCGCAGACTTTGGCTGACGTTAACGGCCGTCAGGCCCGCGGCCTGCAGGCGGTCGGGATCGAGCGAAACCAGAATTTCGCGCTCGACACCGCCGATGCGCCCGACCTGGGCGACGCCGCGCACGCCCTGCACCTCGCGCTTGACGACGTCATCGACGAAATAAGACAGCTGTTCCGGCGTCTTGCCCGGCGAGATCGCCGCATAGGTGACGATCGGAAGCCCGATCACGTCGACGCGCTGGATCAGCGGCTCGTTGACGTTTTGCGGCAGATTGGCGCGCACGCGCGTGATCGCATCCTTGATGTCATTGATCGCGCGGTCCGTGTTGGTCTCGATCGCGAATTGAATTGTCGTCACCGACAAGCCGTCGGTGATCTGGGACGTAATGTGCCGCACACCCTCGACACCGGAGACGCCGTCCTCGATGATCTTGGTGACTTGGGATTCAAGTTCGGCCGGAGCGGCGCCAAATTGTGCCACCGTCACCGAGATCACCGGTATGTCGGCAGACGGCAGGTGGGTCACGGCGAGCCTGGCGAAGCTCAGCCATCCCAGCACCAAGAGGATGATCGAGAAGACCACCGAGGGAAGCGGGTTGCGGATCGACCAAGCTGAGATATTGAGTGCCATCAGCGTACCTGTCGGTCGAGTTCGTCGGCGAAAATGGTTTTGACACGGTCGCCGTCATGCAGAGAGCTTCCGGCGTCG
>Ga0306926_10001395_pt1 | contig 23925 bp, 24 predicted proteins | sample flu12Cox44000178_FD_203759 | JGI IMG/M metagenome (GOLD analysis project Ga0306926, IMG submission 203759) | Lab enrichment of tropical soil microbial communities from Luquillo Experimental Forest, Puerto Rico - flux8day.12C.oxic.44.000.178 (v2)... | ecosystem: Environmental > Terrestrial >...
CGGGTGCGAGACCGAGGCGCCGCCAGTGCAGGTGCGCCACGATGCCGCGCGCGATGCGGATGGCGTCGTGCTCGTCGCGGGCCAGGTAGTCGCACAGGCCGGAGACCCGGGCGTGCATCCGGGCGCCGCCGAGCTCCTCTTCGTCCGCCTCCTCGCCGATCGCCATCTTGACGAGCGGCGGGCCACCGAGGAACACGCGCGCCCGGTCCTCGACCATCACCGTGTAGTCGCTCATCCCCGGGAGGTAGGCCCCGCCTGCAGTGGACGACCCGAAGACCACGCAGATGGTGGGGATGCCCTGTGCGGACAGCTGGGTCAACCGCCGGAACTGCTCGCCGCCGGGGACGAAGACGTCGGCCTGACGCGGCAGGTCGGCCCCGCCCGACTCGACGAGGAGCACGACGGGGAGACGGTTCACCTCGGCCACGTCCATCGCGCGGAGGAGCTTGCGGATCGTGGTCGGGCTGGTGGTGCCGCCGCGGACGGTCGGGTCGTTCCCGATGACCAGGCACTGGGTGTGCGAGATCTCCGCCAACGCCACCACCACGCCGCCGCCGACGGGGTCGCCCGTCTGTAGCCCCGCCAGCGGGCACAGCTCGAGCACGGGTGTGCCCGGGTCGACCAAGGCCTCCAGGCGCTCGCGCACCATCAGCTTCCCGCGGGCCCGGTGGCGCTCGACGTACTGGGAGCCCCCGCCCGCCAGGACCGCGTCGTGCAATGCCCGCACCTCGTCGGCGAGCGCCCGCATGGCGTCGGCGTTGGACCGGAACTCCGGAGCCGAGGGCGCCAGCAGCGTGCGCAGCGGCGCGCTCACGGGGTCGTGTCCCACGACGGCCGGCGCTTCTCGAGGAAGGCCGCCATCCCCTCGGCCGCCTCGGGGCCGCCGAAGAGCTCCGCCGAGCGGTCCGCGGCCGCCGCCAAGCCGTCCGCCCACGAGAGCGCGGGGAGCGACCGCGCGAGCTCCTTGGTGGCCCGGACGGCTCCGGGCGCTCCCTTGCGGAGGGCGGCGGCCTGGGCGGCCACCCAGGCATCGAGGGCGGACTCGTCGTCGACGACCGCAGTGAGCAGCCCGGCAGCAGCGGCCTCCGCCGCGCCGAAGGGCTCTCCCGTCAGGACCGCCCGGGCCAAGAACCGCGCCTCGACGACGCGCAGGGCCGGCACGAGGATCATGGCGGGTGCGACCCCCACGCGCACCTCGGTGAAGGCGAAGGTGGCCGTCGTTGGCGCGACGGCGAGGTCGGCCACGGCGATGAGCCCGAGTCCGCCGGCTCGGGCATGACCGTTGACTCGCGCGATGACGGGCACCGGGCTCTCCTTGATGCCCGTCAAGATCTCGGGCATCCGGTTGGGCGCAGCCGAGCCGCGCTCGGAGAGATCGGCGCCGGAGCAGAACACGGTGCCGGAGCCCGTCAGCACGACGACACGGACGTCGTCGTCGGTGGTCGCGGCACGCAGCGCGCCGGCCAGCTCGTCGAGCAGGCGCGCCGAGAGTGCGTTGCGATTGGCCGGAGAATTGAGGACGAGCGTGCGGACGCCGGCGTCGTGCTGCACCGCGACCAACCTCTCCGTCACGGATGCGCAGTGTAGGGGGACCCCCGCAGAAGGGGCGGAAATTGCCAGTGGTAACGTGCGCGGGTGATCGAAACAGACGAGCATCAGCTGTTTCGCAAGACGCTTCGTGACCTGTTCGAGCGCGAGATCGAACCCCACGTCGACGAGTGGGAGTCCGCTCGCAGCTTCCCGGCACACGAGCTCTTCCCGAAACTGGCGACGGTGGGTCTCTTCGGGCTCGAGTACGACGAGACCTACGGCGGGATGGGCGCCGACCACACGTTCACGATGATCGCCGGACAGGAGCTCGGCCGTGTCAGCTGCGGCGGGGTGCCCATGGCCATCGCGGTCCAGATGTCGATGGCCACGCCGGCGCTGGCCCGCTACGGCAGCCACGAGCTGAAGGAACGGTTCCTCGCGCCGGCCATCGCCGGCGAGGCCGTCACGTCGATCGCCGTGACCGAGCCCGACGCCGGCAGCGACGTCGCCGCGATCCGCACGCGTGCGGTGCGTGACGGCGACGAGTGGGTGATCAACGGGGCGAAGCTCTACATCACGAACGGCACGCAGGCCGACTGGCTCTGCCTCCTGGCCCGAACCTCCGACGAGCCCGGTGCGCGGGGGATGTCCCTCATCGTCGTGCCCACCGACGTCGACGGCGTGGTGGTGTCACGCAAGCTCGAGAAACTCGGCATGTGGTCGAGCGACACGGCGGAGCTGTCGTTCCGCGACGTGCGGGTACCGGTCGCGCACACCATCGGCGAGGTCGGCCGGGGCTTCCAGCAGCAGATGGTGCAGTTCCAAGCCGAACGCCTCACGACCTTCTACAAACAGGTGGGCTCGATCGAGCTGGCGCTCGAACGGACCAAGACGTACCTGCGCGAGCGCAAGGTCTTCGGCGCGCCCTTGCTGGCCAACCAGCACCTGCAATTCGTGCTGGCCGAGCTGGCGGCACGCCACGACGTCCTCAGGCACTACGCGGAGACTGCCGCGGAGGCGGTGCGCCGCGGCGAGGACGCCACGCGCTACGCCACCATCGGCAAGCTCTTGGGCTCGCGGCTCCAGCGCGAGGTGGCCGACTGGGCCGTCCAGTTCCACGGCGGCATCGGGTACATGGACGAGCACTGGACGTCGCGGTACTTCCGCGACACCAGGCTCGACTCCATCGGCGCGGGCGCCGACGAGGTCATGTTGCGCATCCTGGCCCGCATGGACGGCTTCGCCACGGAGTAGCGGGTCGCCGGGCACGTGGGCGCTACGTGTGCCGGAACACCGCCTGCCCGCCGCCGCTCGCCACCAGGCCCCGGTCGCGCGACCAGACCCGGCCGGTCCACGACAGCAGGCCCGCCCCGGCCAGCGGCGAGTGCGCGTCGAGCAGGAGCCACTCCGACGAGGGCCCGTGGAAGGCGGCGTACAGGTCGAGGCTGGGCGCGATGAACGGCGGCGCACGGTACATGTGCGGCCGTGACCCCGCCGGCCAGCTCCCCACGTCGAGCACGACCAGCGAGCGGGCGGCGTCGACCCACGGATCGCCGAGCACGGGGGCGTCCCGATAGCGGACCCAGGTCCGCCAGGTCGGGGGAAGCGGCCCGGCAGGGGGCCACGGGTCGATCCGGTCCACGAGGCGCTGGTCGAAGTTGTCCCAGTAGCGATACCCCGGCCCGTCGTCACCCACCCGCGCGGGCGGCTCCGGGAGCGCGTCGGGATCGGCCACGTCGGGAGGGTGCAGGTCCCCGTGCTCGAGTCCCTCGACGTCGCCGACCGACCAGACCATCGCGTCGAGCACGGGCCGCCCCGATTGCGTCATCTCCACCCGCTGCGCCAGGACCGTGCGCCCCGAGCGCAGCGCCGTGACCGCCAGCTCGACCGGGGCGAAGTCGGCCACGGCCAGGTAGTGACAGAAGAAGCTGGCCGGCCGGCCGAACGGACTCTCCTCGCCCGCGGCGCGCAGCGCTATGGCGGCGACGTAGCCACCGCACGGGCCCCAGATCTCCCAGTCGTCGGACACGAGCGCGCGGTAGCGGCCCTCGCCGAGCGGTTCACAGGCCGTCTGCCGGCCGATGTCACCCAAGGGCGGCTCGTTCCTCCCAGCGTGCACGAGGCAGCTCCATGACCACGACCTTCTCACCACGTGGTGACGCGGTCGTGGTGAGGGCGAAGGTGAAACCCAGTCGCTCCATGACGCGGCCGGACGGCTCGTTCTCGGGCTCGTAGATGCTGACGATGCGATCGAGTCCCGCCTGGCCGAAACCCCAGTCGACCGCTGCGGCGCCCGCCTCGGTGGCGAGCCCGCGACCGCGGTAGGGCTCCGACAGCCGCCAGCCCACCTCCACCGCCGGCAGGATCTCGGGCAGGAAGTGGGGCACGGCCAGGCCGGCCCAGCCGATCAGCTTCCCGCTGGCCCGCTCGACGAGCGCCTCGACGCCGAAGCCGTCGCTCTCGTAGCGGCCGATGACGCGGTCGAGGAACCCAGCGGTGTCCTCGTCGCTCATCGGCCCACGGAGCGGATACCACCAGAACGACGGCTCCGCGTGGAGGGCCGCCAGATCGGCCAGGTCGCTCCGAACGAAGGGCCGCAGGACCAGCCGTTCCGTGGTCAGCGTCGGGATGCCGGGCGGGTCCACAGGCCGGCCTCAGCCCAGCGGGAGGCCCGGTGCGTCCGCTAGCGGGGCGTCGCGTCCGGGCCGGGCGGACGGCGCGTAGACCTGATCCGGCCGGAAGGAGCGCACGGAGCGGTCGCCGGCACGCCCACCCACCACCTCGACCCACGCCTCGCCGGTGCCGTCGTTGACGACGTGGGCCACGAACTCCCATGTCGCACCGCGCAGGCGCGTGCCCTCCACCCGGACGCGATCGCCGGGTTGTAGGCCGGCCCACCGTGTCGTGCGGCGCAGTTCAGCCACCGCGGTCCCCTGCCATCTGTCTGTTCTATCGCCTTTGGGCGGGGGTCCCCGGCATCAGCGGTGTGCGCGCAGCGCCGTCGTATCCTGACGGACATGGCACTCGACCTGCCGCGGACCCTCTCGCCCTCCAAGGTCAGCGCGTTCACGAGTTGCCCGCTCGCGTTCCGGTACTCCCAGATCGAGCGGCGGCCCGAACCCCCGTCGCCGCACGCCGTGAAGGGCACCCTCGTCCATGCCGCGCTCGAAGGCCTCTTCTGGCGGCACCCGGCCGGCGAACGGTCGCGCTCGGCAGCCGACGCCGAGTTGGAACGGGTGTGGGCGGGTCGTCTCGACGACCACGAGTACGCCGAACTGGGCCTCGCCGACGAGGACGAGGCAGCCTTCTTGGCCGACGCGCGGGGGCTGCTGGACAACTACTACCGGCTCGAGGACCCGGACTCGGTGCACACCATCGGCGTCGAAATCGGTGTCGAGACCGTCGTCGACGGCATGCGCCTCCGTGGCGTCATCGACCGCCTGGACGTCGCGGCCGACGGGAGTCTCGTCGTCGTGGACTACAAGACGGGCCGGACCCCGTCGGAGCGCTTCGAGCGCGGGAGTCTGGGCGGCGTCCAGACCTACGCGCTGCTCTGCGAGAGCATGCTGGGCCGAGCCCCCGCCGAGGTGCGGCTCCTCTTCCTCCGAGAGCCCGTGGCCATCTGCGCCCAGGCGACGCCGCAGACCATCACCGGACAGCGCCGCCGGGCCGTCGCCGTCTGGTCCGCCATCACGAGGGCCTGCGACACCGAGGACTTCCGGCCCCAGGTGGGACCGCTCTGTGACTACTGCAACTTCCGCGACGTCTGCCCTGCCTTCGCCGCGTGAGGGCCGGGGCGCCCTCGCCGCCCGTGGACGCGAGAATGCGCCCATGAGCACCATCGACGCCGCGGTCGACGCCGCCTTCGATCCGCTGCGGGGGAACCCCGGGGCCGACCGCGCCGCTGCGGTCGTGTCCAACCTGGCCGACTACGGGTTCGTCTGGGTCCTGCTGGCGCTGCTCAAGGGACGGCGTCGCGGGCCGAAGCGCCGCCGCGCCGTGACCGCACTCGCGACCGCCGGGTTCTCGTCGCTAATCGTGAGCCGCGTCGTCAAGCAAGCGGTGGCGCGTCAACGCCCCGACGACCACCTCGCCGCCGCGGTGCGGGCGCCGTCGAGCAGCAGCTTTCCGAGCGGGCATACCTTGGCGGCGTTCTGCACGGCGTTCGTCCTCGGCGAGACCGACGTGCAGACGGCCGCCAACGTCGGGTTCGCCACGGCCGTGGCGGCCAGCCGCGTCCACCTGCGGGCGCACCACGCCACCGACGTCCTCGGCGGAGCGGCGATCGGCTCGGTGCTGGGGCTCGGCTTGCGTCCCGTCGTCAACCTGCTCGTGCGTGGCGCCCGCCGCCGTCGGCCGCCACGCACTCGGCGACGGGCTGGACCGCGTGGCGCGGTCGTGTCGGCCCGGCTGTAGGACCCTCCCTCGCCTAGTCTGCCGGTTGTGCCGGCGACGTTCCGATGCCCGCAGGGAGGCTCGTGACCACCGCCTACGACGTGGGATTCGTGGGTGCGGGGCAGCTGGCGCGGATGGCGGGAGAGGCAGCGAGCGCGCTGGGCGTGTCCATGGCCGTGCTGGCGGCGAACCCCGACGACGCGGCGTGCGGGGTGGCCGCCGAGGTGCTCGTCGGCTCCCCTTTCGTGGAGCCCGACCTCCGGGCGCTGGTCCAACGGTGCGCCGTCGTCACGTTCGACCACGAGCAGGTCGACCTGTCGATCGTCGACGCCTTGGCGGCGGAGGGCGGCGTGCTGCGGCCGGGCAGCGCCACCTTGGAGTTCGCGGTGGACAAGGCACACATGCGCACGAAGTTCGACGCGGCGGGCATCCCCGTCCCGCGCTTCGTGGTCGTCGAGCCGGGTGACGGGGCGACGCAGGCCGTGACCGACTTCGCCGGGGCGTGCGGCTGGCCGGTGGTGCTCAAGGCGGCACGCGGCGGCTACGACGGCAAGGGCGTGTGGCCGGTGGCCGGCCGCGAGGAGGCGGAGGCCGTTCTCGCCCGCGTCGGCGGTCCGGTCGTTGTCGAGGAGATGGTCCCGCTGGACGCCGAGCTCGCCGTCCTGGTGGCGCGGCGGCCCTCGGGCGACGCCGTCGGCTGGCCCGCCGTCGAGACCGCGCAGGTCGGCGGCGTCTGCCGCGAGGTGTTGGTGCCGGGCCGGCTGCCCGGCCGCGTCGTCGACGAGGCGAGTGCGTTGGGGCGCCGGGTGGCCGACCTCGTGGGCCTGGTCGGGGTCATGGCGGTGGAGCTGTTCTGGTCCGAGGGCCGGCTCCTCGTCAACGAGGTGGCGACGCGTCCGCACAACTCGGGGCACTGGACGATCGAGGGCGCGGTGACGTCACAGTTCGAGAACCACCTGCGCGCCGTGCTCGACCTCCCGCTCGGGTCGGCCGTGCCCCAGCACCGCGCGGTGGCGAGCGTCAACGTCTTCGGCGGCGCCGACGGCGCGGACCCGGCCCGGCTGCTCGGCCGGGCGCTCTCCGTCGAGGGCGCGCACGTGCACCTGTACGGCAAGGGGGCGCTGTCGGGTCGCAAGCTGGGCCACGTGACCGTGTGCGGGGACGACCCCGGCGACGTCCGTGCGCGCGCCTGGTCGGCGGCCCTCGCGCTGGGGACACCGGCGCCCGAGGGGATCGCGCTGCCGGCGGGGGTGGTTCGATGACGGACGCGCCGGTCGTCGCCGTCGTGATGGGGAGCTCGTCGGACCTGCCGGTCATGCAGGGCGCGGTCGAGATCCTGGAGCGCTTCGGCGTGCCCCACGAGGTGCGCGTCGTCTCGGCGCACCGGACGCCGCGCGAGATGCTGGCCTTCGGCCAAGAAGCGGCCGCCCGGGGGCTGCACGTGCTCATCGCCGGTGCCGGAGGGGCGGCGCACCTGCCCGGCATGCTGGCGTCGGTGACGACCCTCCCCGTCATCGGGGTGCCGGTCGCGCTCTCCCAGCTCGACGGGCTCGACAGCCTGCTCTCCATCGTGCAGATGCCCCGAGGGGTGCCCGTGGCGACGATGGCCGTGAACGGCGCGCGCAACGCGGGACTGCTCGCGGTGCGCATCCTTTCGGTCGGAGACGCCGGCCTGGCTGGCAAGATGGAGGCCTTCCAGGAGGAGATCGCATCGGACGCCCGCGCGCAGGACGCGGACGTGTCGAGAGGAGCAGGAGACGATGACTGAGCCGACGCTGGCCCAGCGGCTCGGCTACCCGGCCGACGCCAAGCTGGTCGTGATCAACGCCGACGACCTCGGCTCCTGTCACTCGGCAAACGTCGGCGTCTTCGAGTGCCTCGCGACTGGCACCGTCACCAGCGCCACCCTGATGGTCCCCTGCCCGTGGGCACGCGAGGCAAGCAGCCGTTACCGCGGCGAGGACATCGGGGTGCACCTGACCGTGAACGCCGAGTACGAGCTCTACCGCTGGGGCCCGATCACCCACGCGCCGTCGCTCCTCGGCGGGGACGGCGGCTTCCCGCGGACCATGGAGGACGTCTGGGACCACGCCGACCTCGACGAGGTGCGCCGCGAGTGCCGGGCCCAGATCGAACGCGCCATCCTGTGGGGCTTCGACGTCAGCCACCTCGACGCCCACATGGGCACCCTGCAGCTGCGGCCCGAGTTCTTCGACGTGTACCTCGAGCTGGCCCTCGAGTTCGGGCTCCCGCTGCGAATGGTCGGCGCCAACGTCGAGCGCTACATGGGCTTCCCCGCCCGTGCCGTCGCCGCCGACGAGGGCGCCGTGTTCACCGACCACTTCCGCTACGTCGGCGGGGTGGGTTCGCGCGAGACCTTCGAACGCGACTTCGCCACGCTGCGGCCCGGCGTCACCGAGTTCCTGTTGCACCCGGCGGTCGACAGCGCCGAGCTGCGCTCGCTGGCCACCGACGACTGGGAGTCCCGTGTCGACGACTACGAAATGATCTGCAAGGAAGACTGGGTGCGCCGCAGGCTCGACGAGGCCGGTGCCACCCTGATCGGGTACCGACCGCTGCGAGAGCTGGCGCGGGCGGGCGGCTGAGCCCGGTGGCGACGACGGCGTCGACCACCATCGCCGGCGTCTCGGTCCTGACCGGGGACGAGCGCAGCAGCCAGCTGTTCGACCTCGCACTCTCGGCCGACGGCATCGAGATCCGACGCGCCGACCAGCCGCCCCGGCGCATGTCGTGGATGCGGGTGTCGGCTTGGGACGTCGAGCAGCGCCGCGACGACGTCGTGCTGACACTGCGCGGTGACGGCGCGACGACGCCGCTGCGCATCACGGGCTGGTCGGCGGAGGAGCTCGAGGCCCTGCTGCGCTCGTTGACCTCCCGCACGACCGCGGCCCCGGAGGCCGTCGCCGCCCCGGGCCGCGACGACGACCCCGTGGCCGAATCCGCGGCGCCGGCCGCCAGCCGACAGGAACGGCGCCGACGCGTCCGCCGCCGGCGGGTCGGTGGCAAGGCCGTGTTGACCGTGGTGCTGTTGCTGGTGCTGGCGACGGCGGTGACGCTCGTGCTCCTGCAGAGCGCCGGCGTCATCGACTGGGGCTTCCTGGGCCCGACCGCCTAAATCGGCGGCGCCGGGCTCAGTCCCGCCGGACGCCCGCGAAGAGGTCGTCCTCGGTCACGTCGGTCGGCCCGACCCGGCTCTGCGCCAGCAGGAAGGTCTCGGTGGCGTTGATGTCGCGCAGTGCCTCGGGGGGGAGCCCGAACCAGAAGGGCGAGTTGGGGTCGACCTGCGTAGCGTGCGCCCGCAGCGCCTCGCCGCGCACTTCCTGGTAGCCGTCGATGTCGATGGTGGTCGTGTACTTCTCGTCGTGCTCGATGCGCTTCAGCCACTTCTCGTCGAAGGGCGACTCGAGGCCGAGCTCCAGGAACCGTGCGTGGATCTGGCGGAAACGCGACGCCGGCCACACCGAGTAGTAGAGCTTGGCCGGGGCGTGCGGCGGTCCGGCTTCCGGGTAGCGGTCCGGGTCGCCGGCGGAGTCGAACGCCAGGACGGAGATCTCGTGGACGCGGATGTGGTCCGGGTGCGGGTAGCCGGCGTGGTCGTCGCCGTAGGTGATGAGCACCTGCGGGCGCTCACGGCGGATCACCTCCACAAGCTTGCCGACCGCCTCGTCGAGGGGCGCCTGCGCGAACGAGGCGGGGTTCGTGTTGGCCTCCGAGTCGGGCATGCCCGAATCGCGGTAGCCGAGGAGGACGGTCTCGTCGTAGCCGATGATGTCCGTGGAGGCCTTCAGCTCGGCCATCCGGATGCGGCCGATGTCGGCCCGGACCTCGGGGGTGTCCATGGCCGGGTTGAGGATGTCGCCCTCCTCGCCGCCGGTGCAGCACACCAGGACGGTCCGCACCCCCTCGGCGTGGTAGCGGGCAACGGTCGGCGCACCCTTGGACGCCTCGTCGTCGGGGTGTGCGTGGACACTGAGCAGGGACAGGTGATCAACCACGGGGCGAGGTTAGCGGCGCCCCTGCGCAGGGCATCCCGGTGCCCCCCTCCCCCGCCGGGGCCTTATGCTCGGTGTCCATGGCAGGCTTCTTCAGTCGGCTCGCGGACATCTTCCGGTCCAAGGCCAACAAGGCCCTCGACAAGATGGAGGACCCCCGGGACACCCTGGACCTCTCCTACGAGAAGCAGATCGAGCAGCTGACCAAGGTGCGCCGGGGCGTGGCCGACGTGGCGACGGCCCGCAAGCGGATCGAGTTGCAGGCCCAGCAGCTGCAGAAGCAGGCCGACAAGCTGCAGGGTCAGGCCAAGGCGGCGCTGCAGCAGGGCAACGAGGAGCTTGCCCGCGAGGCGCTGACCCGGCGGGCGGCGCTGGGCGAGCAGCTCGCCGAGCTGAAGGTCCAACACGACCAGATCACCGAGCAGGAGCAGAAGCTCGTCCAGACCTCGCAGGAGCTCCAAGTGCGAGTCGAGCGCTTCCGCACCCAGAAGGAGACGCTCAAGGCGTCGTACACGGCGGCCGAGGCGCAGACCAAGGTGACCGAGGCCGTGTCGGGCATCTCGGACTCGACGCGCAACGCCGGCGCCACCATGCAGCGGGCCCAGGACAAGATCGCCTCCATGCAGGCGCGCGCCGGCGCCCTGGACGAGCTGCTGGCCTCGGGTGCGCTGGACGACCTGACCCAGCCGGTCGACGACATCCAGAAGGAGCTCGACAAGGTGTCGTCGACGAACCAGGTCGACACGGAGTTGGCGGCGATGAAAGCCGAGATCGGGTCGGGGTCGGGCGGTGACGGGGCGGCCGCGTTGCCGGCCGCGGAGCACGGGGTGCCCGCAACCGAACAAGGGGGCACTGGAGGAGGCGAAGGCGCCTGATGGCCATCTCACGCAACATCAAACCGGACCGGGGACTGACCTACCGGATGCTGATGACGGGGTTCTTCCTCGTCGTGCTGTACGGCGCCGTGATCGGGATCCTCATCGCCGTCGGCCTGTCGTTCGTCTTCGTGCTGGTGATCGCGTTCGCGCTGCTGTTCTGCCAGTACTGGTTCAGCGACAAGATCGCCATGTACGCCATGCACGCCAAGGAGGTGACCCCCGAGGAGGCGCCCGAGCTGCACGGCGTGGTCGACCGGCTGTGCGCCCTGGCCGACATGCAAAAGCCCCGGGTGGCCATCGCCTCGACCGACGTGCCCAACGCGTTCGCGACCGGACGCAGTCCCAAGGCCGCCGTCGTGTGTGTGACGACGGGCCTCTTGCGGCGCCTCGACGAGCCCGAGGTCGAGGCCGTCTTGTCGCACGAGCTGTCGCACGTGGCGCACCGCGACGTGGCGGTGATGACCATCGCCAGTGGGTTGGGCGTGATCGCCGGGCTGCTGACCCGGGTGTTGTTCTACTCCGAGCTCTTCGGTGGTGGCCGAGACAGCCAGCAGAGCAACGCGGCCTTCATTGAGATCATCGTGATGCTGGTGTCGATCGTCGTCTACTTCGTCAGCTTCCTCTTGACGATGGCGTTGTCGCGCTATCGCGAGTTGGCGGCCGACCGCTCAGGGGCGCTGCTGATCGGGCGTCCGTCACTGCTGGCCTCCGCGCTGGTGAAGATCACCGGCGAGATGAGCCGGATCCCCACCAAGGACCTGCGGGCCGCCGAGCCCTTCAACGCCTTCTTCTTCACGCCCGCCGTGGCCAACGGCGCCACCCAGGGCGGCGGGGGCGGGTTCAGCTTCGGCAACCTCTTCCGGACCCACCCGACCCTCGAGGTGCGCCTGGCCCAGCTCGAGAAGCTCGAGCACCAGCTCGGCCAGGCCGGCTGAGGCCCGGGCTCCGGGCTGAGGCTGAGGGTGGGACTCGGGCTCGCTTCGAGGCCAGGCCGCCGCGGTCACCGGCTTTCGGAGCGGTGCAGGCCCGGAGACTGACGCGATGGGACTCCTCGACACCATCCTCGGACGCAGCAAGCCGGTGCGGGCCAACCTCGACGCGCTGTTCGCGCTGCCGACAGCGGCACTGACGCTGCAGAGCGCCGGCGGCTTGGTGTCGTCGGGCCATGCGGGGGTGTGCTGGAAGCCGCCGCCGGGCCAGGGTGCGGCCGACGCCCAGAAGGAGATCAACGAGCTGGTCGGCGACGACTCGGGCTTCCACCATGCCGTCGACAAGTTCGACTACGGCTGGCTGCTGCTCGACGACCCCGACCTCGAGGAGCTCGTCACCAAGATCCACATGGCCAACTCCACGCTGCAGGACAACGGGTGGGGCCCGCAGCTGCTGTGCTCGGTCTTCGGGTTCGCGCCCGGGCCCGACGCCCCGGAGGACGCACGGCCCTTCCGGCTGGTGTACCTCTTCAAGCGCGGCACCTTCTACCCGTTCGCCCCGGTGGATCCCGAGAAGGAGCGCCGCGACACCGAGCTCGAGCTGCGCATCCGGACCATGGTGGGCGCCGACCTTCCGGTGGAGCCCGATCTCACCCGCTGGTTCCCGATGTGGGACATGCCGGTCGCGTGACCGATTTGGGGTCGTCGGCGGCGGCGGAGGCGGAGCGCAGGATCGCGCTGGAGGGCGCGGTCAACTTCCGCGACCTCGGCGGCTATGCGACTGGCGACGGCAGGCGGACACGCTGGCGCACCCTGTTCCGGGCCGACGGGCTCGGCGACCTGACGGCGGCCGACCTCGAGGTGCTGCGTGATCTCGGTATCCGCACCGTCGTCGACCTGCGCTCCGGTGACGAGCTGGAGCGGGGTCGCTTCGACGTCGACGCCCACCCGGTGGCGTTCCACCACTTCCCGTTCATCGAGACGCTGCCCGACCCCGACGAGTTCGAACGCCGGCCCGGTCTGCTCGGCACGCAGTACCGGGACATGATCGGCGACTCGGGGCCACAGATCCTCGGGGTGCTCGAGGTCCTGGCGGCGCCGGGCGCGCTGCCCGCCGTCTTCCACTGCACGGCGGGTAAAGACCGCACCGGGGTGCTGTCAGCCATCGTGCTCTCGCTGCTCGGGGTCGACGAGCCGACCGTGGTCGCCGACTACGCGCTGAGCGGCGAGGCCATGGTCCGCCTGCGGGCCAAGCTGATCGTGAAGTACCCCGACAGCCGGACGGTCATTGAGAACATCAACGAGGTGTTCTCGGCCGAGCCGGCCCAAATGGAGGCGCTGCTCGACCACCTGCGCGAGCGCTACGGCTCGATCTCGTCCTACGTCGAGGCGTTGGGGGCGGGGCCGGACCTGGTGAAGACGCTGCAGGAGGCGCTGCTCGAGGCCGACGCGTAGGGGTCACGCGTCGGGACGGGTCGGGACGGGTCGGGACGGGCGGGTGGCGCAGTCCGGCTCCGGCTCAGCCCCCGTCGGCGACCGGCTCCTCGGTCGAGCGCGCGTCGGGCCGCAGCTGGTCGATGGCGCCCGCCAGCGCAAGGTCGAGCAGCGTGAGCCCACCGGCGCTGTGGGTGCTGAGGGCCAGGCGCACCGTGTTCCACCGGATGTCGATGTCGGGGTGATGGTTGGCCGCCTCGGCGGCCTCGCCGACGGCATTGACGAACGCGAGCGCGGCCTTGAAGTCGTGCAGCTTGACGCTCGTGACCAGCTCGTCGCTCTCGCGGGTCCAGCGCAGCCCCTGCTCGGCCAGGGCCGCATCGACCTCGTCGGCGCCGAGGACGTCCTCGCTCACGGGTGCGTCATGTCCTCGGGCCGCACGGCCGCGTCGAACTCCTCGCCGCTCAGGAGGCCGAGCTCGATGGCCGCCTCGCGCAGGGTGGTGCGCTCGATGTGGGCCTTCTTCGCCACCTTGGCCGCGTTGTCGTAGCCGATGATCGGGTTGAGCGCGGTGACGAGCATGAGCGAATGGCGCAGGTGACGCTCGATCTGCTCGTAGTCGGGCGCCAGGCCCTCCACGCAGAATTCGCGAAACGCGCGGCAGGCGTCGGTCAGCAGCGCGATGGACTGCATGACGTTGTACGCCATCACCGGCTTGCAGACGTTGAGCTCGAGGTTGCCCCGGCTCCCGGCGGTCGTCACCGCGACGTCGTTCCCGATCACCTGGATCCCCACCATGATCATCGCCTCGCACTGGGTCGGGTTGACCTTGCCCGGCATGATGGACGAGCCGGGCTCGTTCTCGGGCAAGCGCAGCTCGCCCAGGCCGCAGCGCGGGCCGCTGCCGAGCCAGCGCAGGTCGTCGGCGATCTTCATGAGCGAGACGGCCAGCGTGCGCAGCGCGCCGTGCGTGAAGACGAGCGCGTCGTGCGCGGCCAGCGCGGCGAACTTGTTCGGGGCCGTCACGAAGGGGAGCCCCGTCATGTCGGCGATCTTCTGCGCCACCCGCTCGCCGAACTCGGGGTGCGTGTTGAGCCCGGTTCCCACGGCGGTGCCGCCGGCGGCTAGCTCGTCGAGGCCCGGCAGCGTCAGCTCGATCCGCTCGATGTCCGCGCGCAACTGCGCCACGTAGCCCGAGAATTCCTGCCCGAGGGTCAGGGGTACGGCGTCCATGAGGTGCGTGCGCCCGATCTTCGTGACCTCCGCGTACTCGAGCTCCTTCTCGCGCAGCGCGTCGCGCAGTGCACCCACCGAGGGGAGCAGCCGGTGCACGATCTCCTCCACCGCCGCAATGTGCATCGCCGTCGGGAAGGTGTCGTTGGACGACTGCGACATGTTGACGTGGTCGTTGGGGTGGATCGGGGTCTTGGATCCCATCACCCCGCCTGCGAGCTCGATGGCCCGGTTCGAGATCACCTCGTTGGCGTTCATGTTCGTCTGGGTGCCGCTGCCGGTCTGCCAGATGCGCAGCGGGAACTGGTCGTCGAGCGCGCCCTTGGCCACCTCCGCCGCGGCCTGCTCGATCAGCGCCGCCAGGGCGTCGTCCAACTTGCCCAGGTCCCGGTTGACCGAGGCCGACGCGCCCTTGAGGATCCCGAATGCCCGGATGAGCGGCTTGGGCATGGTCTCGGTGCCGATGTCGAAGTGGTGCAGCGAGCGCTGTGTCTGGGCCCCCCAATAGCGGTCGGCCGGGACCTCGATCTCCCCCATGGAGTCGCTCTCGAGGCGGGTCGGGGTGCTGGCGCCGGTCACGTGGTCAGCTTAGGACCGCCGTCGCTTGACCCCGCCCCGTGGGGGCGGCCTCAGGGTCCGGGCGGGTGGTCGTCTGGGCAGGCGCCGGGAGGGTCGTTGAACTCGGGGTCGGACGTCCACGCGCCCTGGGACCAATCGGGCGACGCCGGGGACAGGCCGAAGACCGCGGTCATGTCCGTCAGCAGCGCGTCGGCGTAGCGCGCCGCGCCCTCGGGACAGAAGTGGACGTTGTCGAGCTTGCGCACACGGATCCACGCCGAGCTGGGCGCGTGCGGAGAGTCCTCGGGGGGCAGCCAGGCCGAGTAGCGGCCGTGCAAGAGGATGGACCCGCCCACCGGGAAGTACATGACGCGTCCCGGGTACACCTTGGTCATCTTCTCGACGATGGCGTTCCACGCCGCCAACCCTTCCGCGCGCTCCTTGTTGAAGGCCGTCTGCTGCGCCGGGTTCTTGGCCGCGACGATGCCCGACTCGGGGAAGGCCGTGAAGACGACGCCCTGCACACCGTCGCCGGGGGCGAGCATGGTCGCCACGGCGCGCTCGAGCAGCCGGGTGTACTGCGCCGGCTGGTGCAGCGCGTTCGGCGTCGTCGGCCCGTACTCGTCCCAGCTCCACGACGCCACGATCAGCTGGGCCTGCGTCTCGCGGATGAGCTCGGGCAACGACGTCGGCCAGCCCGACGCGGTCACGAGACCGAAGCCCGCGATGGCGCGGCGCGCCACCGTGGCCTCGCCCGTCGCCTCCAACGCGGCGGCGATGCCGAGGGACGCGTCCTGCATGACCGAGTCCCCGACGACCATGACGCGCAGCGGGTCGGCCGGGGTGGGCGCGCTGGCCAGGCGGATCGGCAGCTGCCCGGCGTAGCCACCCGCCCCCGGGACGACCGTGCCGGCGTGCGCCTTGGCCAGGTTGGTGCTCTTGGCGACGCTGCTCGGGTCGGCCACCGCCGGCACGGTCGCCGTCACGATGAGCACGGCGCTGAGCACGCCCGCCAGTGGCGCGCCCCAGTACTTCACCCACCCGTGGAGGCGTGCGCGGCGCACGGGGCGCTCCACCAGGTAGTAGCTGGCCGTCGACAGGGCCAGCGTCGCCGCGATCCGGGCCAGGTCGAGCGACCACCCCGAGAGCCCCGTGCGCGTCCCGGTGAGGTACACGATCACCGGCCAGTGCCACAGGTAGACGCCGTAGGAGATGGTCCCGATGAAGTGCAGCGGCCTCCATGCCATAGCACGGCCGAACCGGCCCGGCTCCACGAGCCGTGCGTCGGCCACCACCACCGCCGCCAGCGCAGCGCAGATGAGGAACCCGCCCTCGAACATGAAGTTGGTGGGCAGGCCGCTGGGTGTGCCGGCGCGCACCCAGAACACCGCGAGGACGGCGGCGGCAACGGGGCCGGCGACGTGCAGGCTGCGGCGCGCCGGTCGCCCCGGCTGGCCGCGAGCGGCGGCGGCGAAGGCGAGGGCGGCGCCCGCCATGAGGTCGAAGAGCCGGGTGTCCGTGCCGAAGTAGACGCGGGTGGGGTCCCCGGCGCCCGGGTGGAAGAGGAGCGCCATCAAGAGCCCCGACGCCAGCCCCAGCCCGACGGCGAGGGCGACGCCGGCGCCGCGCCAGACGCGGCGCCCGATCCGCAGGAGCAACAGCACCAGCAGCGGCCACACCAGGTAGAACTGCTCCTCGATCGCCAGCGACCACGTGTGCTGGAGCGGCGACGGGGCAGAGAACTGCGCGAAATAGGACTGGTGGGAGTAGATGGCGTGCCAGTTGTTGACGTAGAGCAGCGTCGAGATGGCGTCGCCCCGCAGCCCCGAGAGGTCCACCAGGCCGTTGGCACCGGGCCCGCCGAGCAACCCGTTCAACACGAGATAGAGCGCCAGCGCGATCACGACGAGGAAGAGCGCGGGCAACAGCCGGCGGGCCCGCCGGCCCCAGAACGCGGCCAGGTCGATGCGACCCTTGCCCGCCCACTCCTCGAGCAGCAGCGTCGAGATCAGGAAGCCCGACAGCACGAAGAAGAGGTCGACGCCGAGATACCCGCCCGACGCCCATCCCAGCTGCAGGTGGTACGCCACCACGCCGATCACCGCGACGCCGCGCAGTCCGGTGAGCGCGGGCAGGTGCCGCCCGGTGACGGCGTAGGCCGGCGTGGGCCGGCCCGCCGGCGCGGTGCCCGGCTCGGCTGGCTCGACCGGCGTCCCGGCCACGGAGCCTCGCCCCGCGCCGGAGCCGGAGCCGGCGTCCCCGGTGTCGACGACCGTCATCGCCGCTCCATCACGCGCCGCATGCCCCGAGCAATGCCCGTGGAACGACCGTGCTCAGGCCCGCGGCGAGGGCGGCCGGGTCGCCCAACGGCGCCGGTCGCAGCCGCACGGCCCCAGCCCCCTCGGCCTCCGCCGGCTGGGCCTCCTCCCGCAGCGGGGCCCCGTCGTCCAGGCCACCGACGAACCGTGCGTCCACGGCGTCGCAGGATACGGCCCCTGCGGCCACCTCCTGGGGTCGCGGCGTCCCCGTGGCGAGCCCCTACGACGCCCTCTCGAGGGTCCGGGCGCCCCGCGCCGCTCGATCCGCCCACCATTCCAGCTCCTCCCCCGGCCCGCCCAACGCCTTCTCCCATCCGAACTGGAGCATGCAGCCCAGCAGCTCGAGCGCCACGGCGTGGTCCCACCAGTCCCCCGTGGCCACGCCGTGCGCCTCCAGCGCACCCCGGTACGTGCCGAGCACATCGTCCTTGGGCTCGGGCAACAACGCGGCATTGAGCGCCAGATACCAGGACAGGTCCGCCAGCGGCGACGCCTCCCCCGGCCCCTCGCCGAAGTCGAGCAGCACGGTCCGCCCGTCGCCCCAGCGGCCCAGGTTCGCGGCCTTCCAGTCCCCGTGCACCAACGTGTGCGGCACTCGCGCCAGCGCCTCGACCAACGGACCGGGCTCCTCGAGCAACGGCAGCACGATCGTCGCCATGGCGGGCGCAACCTCGGGCAGCCGGTCCCATCCCTCGGCCATCAATTTGGGCACCGCCGCGTCGGTGCCCGACACGGCTTCGGCGGCGGCCACCGCCGGTGCGAAGACCAGGTAGCGCCGGCGCAACGGTGTCAGCCCCACGTCGTCGCTCCAGCCCCAGAAGGCGGCATGCAGGGCGGCCATGTGGTCCATGAACTGCGCGTGCAGCGCCGGCGTGAACGGCGCGTCCATCTCCAGCAGGGCATCGCTGACGTCGCGCAGCAGGACCAGCCCGACCTCGTTGGCCTCGTCGTAATCCGCCGCGACGACCGCATGGTCCAACACCGGCGGCAGGCGGTCGAGCAGGCCACTCTCCCACAGCCGCACGTAGCACCGGCCCGGGTCGCCCGTCGCCCGCAACAGCCAGTCGTCCCGCGCGTCCTGGTACTTCAAGACGTAGGCCTCCCCGTCGATCACGACTCGCTCGAAGCGCGCGCCCGACCTGGTGTCGTCGGGCAGCCACGGCCGCCGGCTGTCGGCTCGTCCCAGCCATTCCCCGAGGCTGCGATCGGTCCCCACGGCCCCATGCTTGCCGGTCCGGCGCCCCTCGGCACGGTCGACCGGGTGGACGACGCTCAGGCCCGCTCCCACCAGCCACCGACGTCGCGAGCCAGCCCGTCCCGAGCCAGCCGCTCCAGCGCACCGCACAGTGCGGGGAAATCGAGGTGCGTGAGCCGCACGAGCTCGTCGAGCGACGTCGGATCCGCCGTGAGCGCGTCGTAGACCCGCGTCTCCTCCCCGGGCGCCGGCTTCGCGACCGCGGCCGACGGGGACCGACGCCGGGCGATGGGTGGGTCGATGCCCCGCAGTCCCAGCGCCACGAGCACGTCACCGGCCGAGCTCACGACGAACGCGCCGTCGGCGAGCAGCGCATTGGTCCCCTCGGAGGCAACGCTCCGGATGGAGCCGGGCACGGCTCCGACGGGTTTCCCGGTGGCGAGGGCCGCCTCGACCGTGTGCCGAGAGCCACCGGAGTGCCGGCTCTCGACGACGACGACGGCGTCGCTCATGGCGGCCAGGAGCCGGTTGCGCACGGGCAACCGCCACCTCTCGGTCGGGGTTCTCGCCGGCGATTCCGAGATGATCGCCCCGTGCCCGGACACCCTGCTCCACAGCCGGGCGTGCCGGCGCGGGTAGGGGTCGTCGAGACCGCCGGCGACGACGCCGATCGGTGGCGCGCCTGCCCCGCACGCCCCCTCATGGGCCGCACCGTCGATTCCCAGGGCCAAACCCGAGACGATGCTCACTCCGGCCGCAGAGAGATCGGCACCGAGCTGAGCCGCCACGCCCACGCCGTACCGGGTGGGCGCCCGCGTGCCGACGAGCGCCACGGTCGGGACGCTGTTGAGCACGCCCGGACTTCCCTTGCAGAACAGGACCGGGGGTGCCGTCGGGTCGTCGACGAGGCGCTGCGGGTAGCTCGCGTGGTTCGGCATGAGCACCGTGATGCCGTGGTCTCGAAGATGACGCCAACACTCCGCCAGGACTGCTGCGGTGCGCGGGCCGTCGGCGGCGGTGCGCTCCCAGGCCTCGCGTGGCGTGTACTCCTCGAACAAGCCGCGCAGCGCCGCGGGACCGATCTTCGGAGACATCGCCAGGCCGACCGCGTAGGCCTCGTCGGGCAACTCCGCCGTCATGCCATGACCACCGGGCGTGCAGCACGCAGCGTGAGCGCCTCGGACACGTGTGCGAAGGACACGACTGCCTCTCCATCGAGGTCGGCCACCGTCTGCGCCACGCGCCGCACCTTGCCGAGGCCGCGTGCGCTGAGGGTGCCGTCGCGCAGCTTGGCCCCGAGGAGATCGGTGGCGTCCGCGGCGAGGATCGGTTCTCGCCCGTTCCGAGAGGCCGCCCGCGCTCGAGCCGACGCGACCCGAGCCGCCACCACGTCGGAGGATTCGGCGGGCCGCCTCTGCAGGATCTCCTCCGGGTCCGGCCGGCAGATGGGCACGACGAGATCGAATCGATCGAGAAGCGGCGCGGAGATCCGCCGGCCGTATCGAGCCCGTGCCGCCTCGGAGCACGTGCACGAACCCGGATAGACCCCCTCGCCGCAGGGACATGGGTTCATCGCCGCGACCAGGAGGAAGTTGGCGGGGAAGGTCACCGTCCCACCGGCGCGGCTCACCCGGATGACGCCTTCTTCGAGGGGCTGGCGAAGGGACTCGAGGGCGACGACCGGGAACTCGCCGAGCTCGTCGAGGAACAGGACGCCGCTGCTGGCGAGGCTCACCTCCCCGGGCCGCAGCGACCAACTGCCACCTCCGACCAACGAGACGATCGTGGCGCGGTGGTGTGGCGCACGAAACGGTGGCCGGGTGATGAGGGAGCCCTCCGGCAGCGCATTCCCGGCCGCGGAATGGATGCGTGACACGGTCAGCGCGTCTTCGGGGTCGAGCGGCGGGAGCAGACCGACCAGGCGTTCGGCCAACATCGTCTTGCCCGCCCCTGGTGGGCCGATCATCAGCAGGTGGTGGCACCCGGCGGCAGCCACCTCGAGCGCTCGCCGACCCAGGGGTTGTCCCCGGACGTCGGCCATGTCGGGCGTCGTGTCGAGAGGGAGCACGGTCGGGACCTCGGGCGGGTTCGACCAGCTCGTCTGACCGCGGAGGATTCGAACGAGCTCTGCGAGGGTGGCTGCCCCGCGCACGGCCGACCCACGGACCAGGGCCGCCTCGGGCACGTCGCAGAGCGGCACGACCAACTCCGCGCTGGCTGCCGCGTCGGCCAGGGCAATCATGCCGGGAACGTGCCGCAAGGCGCCGTTGAGGCCGAGCTCGCCGCAAAAGGCGCGATTCTCAGTACAGCCCGCTGGCAGGGCCCCGGTCGCCACCAACAGACCGACGGCGATCGGCAGGTCGAGCCCGGCGCCGCCCTTGCGAACGGCGGACGGCGCCAAACCGATGGTCACTCTCCGCATTGGCCAGCTCAGCCCACTGGACAGGATGGCGGCGCGGACACGGTCGCGCGCCTCGCGGATGGACGCATCCGGCAGACCGACAATGGTGAAGCCCGGGAGGCCGTTGGAGACGTGGACTTCCACGAGGACGCGGTGTCCGATCGCGCCGGCCAGCGTGGCGGACTCAACGGAGGAAAGCACGCCAGTGAACGGTCGCGGTCCGTCGCGTGCGTCCCACGGCCCAGTGCCCCAGAAATCGGGGTGAGGTAGGTCTCACCTTGACGGATGGTGCGTGCGTCGCAGTCACCGACTCCAAGGTGTCATCGTCCCCATTGGCACGTCATCCCGTTCGCCGGTTGGGTCGATCGACTCGACCACGTGTCGGACCGTGCGCGAGCCTGCAAACGTGAGTCCCACGGGCGACACCGAAGTGGACACTCGGGTCAGCGCGGTTGCCGATGAGTTGGGTTTGGCGATCATTCGCCCGTTCACATCGGGCATGTTCGGGGCCGTGCTCGTGGCGACGGCAGACGGCCAGGAGCAGGTGCTCAAGACCGCCGCCGATCCTGCGCTGGAGCGCGTGTGGGCCATGGGTGCGGCCATGGCCGCTCGACTCCACGAGGAGGGCTATCCAAACCCTCGCATCACCGGAGTCGGGGCGACGCGCACAGCGGCGTGGTCGCTCCAGGAACGGATGGCGGGGGAGGTACCGCAGCGTTTGACGGCGGGGCAGGCAGCGCAGCTGGTGACGCTCGCTGGTCGCCACAACACGGACAGCGGGCAGCGGCGACCCTGGCGCGACGACGCCATTCGTGCGGCTCGGCGCTGGCTGGCGGAGACATCGATCGACGCCGCCTCCGCGGCGGTGCTCGTCGCCGCACTCGACCATGGCGAGGGAGCCGACCTCCTTGACCACACGGTCGTGCACGGCGACTTCCACCACGGCAACTCCTTGATCGAAGACGACGAGATCGTGGCCGTGATCGATTGGGACATCGCTGGTCCCGGCGATTGGCGCTTCGACCTGGTGATGCTCGCATTCGGTTGTGCCGTTCGCCCACAGACCTGCGAGCCGGCTGCAGCCGAGTTGGTCACCGAGGCCGTTCGCTCCGAGTGCCCGTCGGAGGTGGCCGCGCTGATGATGGCCTGCCAGGTGCTGCGCATGATCTCGATGCTCGCCGTTCGCTCGCCCGCGACCGCAGCTCGAGCGTGCTCACGGATGGTGGCGGCCCTGCACTCCTGGATGGTCTAGGTGTTCGGCACTCGAATCGGCCCGATCGGAGGTGATCCGCCTTGGGCGTGGCGAAGTTGAGATTCGCCTCTCGCAACTGCAGCCCGCCCGACGATGGGCAGGTGCCTCAGAACGCCGAGGCGGTGGGGCAGTCCGACACTATGGAACATCCGACTCTCCCGAGACGCTGCCCAGGGCAACGCGGGCCGTAGAGACGCCCCATTCGAGGGTCACGGCAAGCGGGCCGACGCGCCGGAGAGCCGAGAGCACAAAGCTGTCCTCTCCGAGCACGTCGGCGACGATGTGGTCGACTCCGCTCGCTCGTGCCGACGCGACGAGACGGGTCAGCAACTCGGTTCCGATGCCTCGTCGTTGCCAGCCGTCCTCGACGAGGACGCCGAGTTCGTGGTCACACCCTGAGCTGGCCAAGGTGGCCACGGCCACGCATCGGGCATCAGACCAGGCCGTGAGGGGTTTCGTGACCCGAGGTGGCGACGAGATGCCGGGCGTACGCCGTGCCGTCCGTGACTCCGTGAAACCGGTGGAACAGGGACGAGGCCGAGCATCGCCCCAACATCTCGAGGAGACCACCGAGCTGCTCGGGCGAGAGCGCACGGATGTGCAGTTGCCTGACGGGGGGCTGCGCAGCCATCGGGAGCCTGATCGACGTTGTCGCCATGAACATCACCTCGGGCACGTGGTACGGACGGAGCGACCGCCAGGATTGCGTCGACGCCAGCTGGAGATGCGGTTCCCCGAGGTGCGACAGAGCACCACTGGGACCTCAACGCCGGCCGACGGCCTGGAACGGATGACGGCGTTTGGCAGTCAGATCGAGCAAATCATCGGCGAGTCACGGCTCGCTCACCAACCGAGTATGAGGCCGCCGCCCGACCACGTCTGGCGAGAATCGGACAACTCAGTCGGTGCCTCCGTCGGTCGGAGCGACAGCCTGACCCTGCTCCAGCACGCCCGGACCTGTTCCGATCGCCTCGGGTCCTCCCCGGCTGTCCCAGTCAGTGAGCGGGAGCTCTTGCGGCACCGCGACGACGTGTCAAGCGGTGTACGCGTCGTCGGCTTCGCTCAGGCGCTGTGCCAGATTGGCCAGCATCTTGATGTCGATCATCTGCGTGGTCAACAGCATCGACCTGAACTCTCGGGAGTTGAGGACGAGCAGTCGCATCTGGCTCATCGCCACCACGTCGGCTGTTCGCACCCCACCATAGAGAAGGGCCAACTCGCCGAAGAACTCGCCCGGTCCGAAGCGCCGAACCTCGCGCTGGCCCACGCGACACGACGCGACGCCCTCGAGGATAAGGAAGAACTCGTTCCCCGGCCGTCCTCTCGTGGTGATGACGGTGCCTGCCTCGGCGTCCACCGTCATCCCGAGCTGAGCGATGGCCCGCAGCTCCTTCTGTGAGCAGAGCGAGAAGATGGGCACCTCCTTGAGCATGTCGACGTGCTGTTTTGGAATCCGATCGCGCATCGCACTACCTCCCCCTGCATTTCGACAGGGATGAATCGCTTCCCCGATGTCCTGTGACAGATGACCTTCGAATCGACCCGGCCCCGCGGATGGCGTCAGGGTCCGCTCATCGCCACGATGGGCGCGTTCAGGCGCATGCCCCCCGTCGAGCCGAAGAAGCTGGCGTCGCCGTAGGAGAAGATCCCGCCGTCGGACGCCACCAGCCAGTACCCGTGGCCGTCGGCGGTGGCCGCCATGCCGACGATGGGCTGGTTCAGGCGCATGCCCCCCGTCGAGCCGAAGAAGCTGGCGTCGCCGTAGGAGAAGATTCCGCCGTCGGACGCC
>Ga0306926_10001396_pt1 | contig 23922 bp, 23 predicted proteins | sample flu12Cox44000178_FD_203759 | JGI IMG/M metagenome (GOLD analysis project Ga0306926, IMG submission 203759) | Lab enrichment of tropical soil microbial communities from Luquillo Experimental Forest, Puerto Rico - flux8day.12C.oxic.44.000.178 (v2)... | ecosystem: Environmental > Terrestrial >...
CCATGGGAATGCCCCAGCCGTGCGCACCCGGCCCGCGCAAATTGAAAATCAAATAAATCAACGCGGGGACAACCATTCCTCCGATTGCGCACGCGATGGGAAGCGCCGCCTGCTGCGCAGAAGACAACTCACCAGCCAGCAATTCTCGTTTGATTTCGAGCCCGACCAGGAGAAAAAACACGGCCATCAGACCGTCATTGATCCACTCGTGCAGGCTCAGCGAAAGTTCGTGAGGAGCGATTCCGACCGTCAGCGATATCTCCCAAAGATGGTTATAAGCTTCGGATAACGGCGAATTGGCGATCGCGAGCGCGGCGAGACCGAAGCCTAACAAGACCAGACCGCCAAGCGTCTCTGTGCGGAAAAACCGTTGAAAGATCGTCAGCGGGACGCTTTCCAACCGTGCAGGCATGTGAGTTCGTTAGGTAAAAAATAACTGATCACTCAACCACTCGGCCAGCGTTGTCCGGAGGCCTGCGTTTGGTGGAGATCCGTGCAACGCTAATTAGCTTCGCCATGGCAACTCGTCGAATCGTAAATGCGATGTAACCGTGTAATTATTCCAAAAGATTCTGCTGCAAGATCATGTTCACGGGATTAATCGAAGAAGTCGGCACAGTCGTAGCCGTGCGTGAACGTGATCACGGAACGGAGTTACAAATCGCCGCGCCAGGAACCGCCAAACACCTCAGCGCCGGGCAGAGCATTGCCGTGAATGGCTGCTGTTTGACGCTAACTTCATGCCGGAGTGATTGCTTAAGCTTCGATTTGCTCGAGGAAACAATCGCTCGCACAAACCTCCATAATTTGCGGCAGGACAACCCCGTAAATCTGGAGCGCGCGTTACGCGCTGACGGTCGGCTGGGCGGACATTTCGTTCAAGGCCACGTTGATTGCGTCGCGCCCATTCTCGCCTTTGACACCAAAGGCGCAGACTTCCGACTGGAGGTCGAATTGCCGGAAAAGTCCAGGCATTACGTGGCTTTCAAGGGTTCAATCGCTGTGGATGGAATCAGTCTCACCGTTGCGGAAGTTCTTCCAAAAAGCTTCGAGGTCTGGATCATTCCCTACACCAAGCGTCATACCAACCTTGATCGTGCAACCATCGGCGATCTCGTAAATCTTGAGTTCGACATTCTCGCCAAGTATGTGGAAAGAATGGTTCCGCCGTTTGCGACGAAACAATGACGGCGCGTAGCTCGATTAAGCGGCGTTCGCGGGTCGTCGGCGTGATCGCGTCACGCGCTGATCTGGAGCGCGCTTTCCGGATACGCAGGCCGCCGGATTTATTCGAACTGCGTTTGGATTGTCTCGCGGACATGGCCGATCGGGTGGAAAAAGTATTACCGAAGCTGCGTATGCCGCTCATCATCACCGCCCGACATCCGCACGAAGGCGGCGCCAGCAAACTTCGACTGCGGCAACGGCGTGATCTGCTCGCTCGATTTTTGAATCACGCCGACTATATCGACGTCGAGTTACGCTCAGCACCTGCGCTGCGGTTGTTGCTCAACTTGGCCGAAAACAAAAACGTCCGGCGAATCATTTCGTTCCACAATTTCAAATCCACACCGACCGCGCGAGTCCTGTCGGCGAAAGCGCGCGAGGCGAGATCGCAGGGAGCAGATATCTTCAAAGTTGCTACGCGCACTGACACGCCGATGGAACTCGGACGTTTGCTCGAGTTCATGACAAGCAGCCGTTTGGATCTAGGACTTGCGGTCATGGGGATCGGAAAACTCGGGGCGATTTCACGTGTTCTGCTGGCGCGCGCCGGCTCGGTACTCATTTACGCGTCGGTCGGTACGGTGAGCCACGCCGAAGGACAACTGGCTCTGGAAGAACTCCGCGCGTTGGGGATCAAATGGTAGGGACGACCGCCGGGCCGTCCTTTGACCGCGGCGCGCCCGGCTGTCACGCCCTGCCAGAGTCTCAACACGGCGAAGCTCGCTTGCTCTTTCTGCAACCCACATATCGTAAAAAGAGAAAACAATCATGTCCTCATCCGTGATTTTACCCGAGCAATTACCAGTGATGCCCCTTCCGGGAGCGGTGCTGTTTCCACACGCTCTGCTGCCGCTTTACATTTTCGAGCCGCGCTATCGCAAAATGCTGGAACACGCGCTTCAACAGCATCGCATGTTTTGCGTGACGCTGATCAAGCCGAGCTGCCCGGATTGGCATGCCCCCGAGGATTTTTTCCACCGCGCCACCGCTGGATTGATTCGTGCATGTGTCGGACGCAGCGACGGCACGTCCAATTTAATCCTGCAACGTGTGCGCTTCACTAGTTTTGAACAGGAGAAGCCATTTCCAATCGCCAGCATCGATGCTGTTGAATCGCGCGATCCAACGACAGTCGAGACCGAGGCGCTCGGCGCAAAAGTGGTCGAACTCTACGCGAGCTTGAAACACGATCGCCGTCAGTTGCCCGCAAAACTGGATCGGTATCTTTCCGAATTACGCGATCTGGAAATGCTGGCCGACCTTATGGGATCGACGTTCGTAAACGATCCATTGCGCCGGCAACGTCTGCTCGAAGAACGCTCGCTCAATCAGCGCCTCCGTTTTCTGATCAGATATTTACGCGACGAAATCGGCAACGCCGCCGCGTAGGTAGAAGCGATTGACCTCAATCGCCTGCTCCTTCACATAATCACGCTCGCGAGGGGCGGTTAGGGTGAACCGCCGCTACCGGCTATCCGCGCATATTCTTCCATTACATAACGGTCGGTCATTCCCGCGATGTAATCGCAAACTGTGCGATGCAATCCCTCCTTTTCGACTCGCCGCATCGCGCCGTCGCCCAGTCTGTCGGGATCTGCAAGGTAGGCTTCAAAAACGCGCCGCAGCATCTCGCAGGCGCGCCGGTTCACTTCCGCGACGCGCGGATGGTAATAAACATTTTTATACAAAAGTTTCCGGAGCGCTCGATTCGCGTCGGCTAATTCATCGCTGTAGCGAATAAGCGATGCGCTTTGCCGGCGCACGTCGTCTGCGCTCTGCACGCCTGATTCGGCAATCGATTCCGCGCTAGTCGCAACCAGGTCGTGCACTTCCCGATCAATGATGTCGCGAATAATCAGCTTGTGCAGTTTCGGTTCGTGTGCGCCCGTGTAACGCGCGAGCACTGCGCTATGACTGTTGCGCCAGACCTCGTTCTCTTCCAGCCGCGCCGGGGTCAAGATTTCAAAATCAAGCGCGTCGTCGAGATCGTGACTGTAATACGTAATCTCATCAGCCAGATCGGCAACCTGGGCCTCGAGCGATGGACAATCATATTCTTCTCCTGCCGGAGCTGGGAATTTGTATGGTCGCTCATGTTTCCGCAGACCTTCACGCACTTCGAATGTCAGGTTTAAACCTGGAAAATCTGGATACGGCGTTTCGAGCAATTCGACCACGCGGACGCTCTGACGATTATGATCGAACCCGCCGTGGTCGCGCATGCATTCGGCCAGCATCTCCTCGCCGGAATGTCCAAAAGGCGAATGGCCCAGATCGTGCGCGAGCGCGATCGCTTCCGCCAGATCCTCGTTCAGTCGCAACGCACGTGCGATGGTGCGGCTGATCGACGCCACCTCGATCGAATGTGTCAAGCGCGTGCGCAAATGGTCACCGGTGCCGTTCAGAAAAACCTGCGTCTTATATTCGAGGCGGCGGAACGCGCGTGAGTGAATGATGCGCGCACGATCGCGCTGAAATTCGGTGCGATAGGCGTGATTCGGTTCACGGTGTTGCCGCCCGCGCGATTCGCCCGATTTTTGACCAACGGACGCGAGCGCCGTGCGCTCACCGTCCTCCATTTGTTGGCGCGTCTTCCATTTTGCGCTCATTCATGGGAAGTGTAAAGGAACCCGCCGACTTCGGCTAGATCCGCTGGACGAAGGAAGGTTTCGAATTAGTTGTCATTCACTTATGAAAAAGCGCCAAACGAAAAAGCTTACGCCCGAACGCCTGCAGCAGTTGGGGTTCGCTTACGCGCCGCCGCTGATCATCAGTGCGGCTGTGAACAACAACGTTTTTGACACGTTGCAGAGCGGACCGAAGACGCTTGAGCAACTCAAAAAAGAAACTGGCGGGTCCGCGCGAGGCTTGCGCGCAATCATGGACGCGCTCGTCGGCTTGGAATTGCTGAAGAAAGATCGCCAATCGAGATATTCTCTGACACCCGAGAGCCAGGCTTTTCTAATCAGCGAGAAACCGGGCACGCTCGCCGGATTTTTCGGATCGATTTTGCCGGTAATGGCTTCGCGCTGGCTGCGGCTGACCGACATTGTGCGCGACGGCCGACCAGCGGTTGCCGTGAACCAGGAAACCGAGGGCACTGAATTTTTCAGTCAACTCGTAGAGACGATCATCCCGATGAGCTACCCCGGTGCGCAGAGACTTGCCGATTACCTGAAGGTCGCGAAGGCCAAAGAGCAAGTGTGCGTGATCGACCTTGCGGCGGGTTCGGGGATCTGGGGAATCGCGGTGGCCCAGAAGTCGCCGCGAGTGCGGGTAACAGCGGTCGATTGGGCGGGGATGATTCCCACAACGAAACGCATCACTGAAAAATTTGGCGTGCGCCATCGTTTCGACTTCATCGAAGGCGACCTCTTGGAAGCGAACTTTGGCAGCGGGTACGACCTCGCGACGCTCGGGCATATTCTGCACAGCGAAGGCGAACAACGTGGTCGTCAATTGCTCAAGAAAACTTTTCACGCTTTGAAGTCAGGCGGCACAATCGCCATCGCAGAATGGCTGGTGAATGATGACCGCACCAAACCGCTCCCCTCGCTGATGTTTTCGGTGCAAATGCTCGTCAACACCGAAAAGGGGGACACATTTAGCTTTAACGAAATCAAACTGTGGCTGGAGGACGCCGGTTTCAAAAAGGTACGGAAAGTCGAAGCGCCCGGGCCATCACCGCTCATTCTCGCAACAAAACCGTAATAGTGGCGGATTACGAATCTGCTTCTCATGCGCGCGTCGAAGTGTTTTGATTCTTGAAATGAAAACACCGAAAACGAAGTCGCGCTCACAACCAAAAGCCCGGCGTGCCGCGAGAAATTCTGAGCAAGATGTGCCCTACCGTAAACCGGCGCTTCGCAGCGACGCGTTCGCCAGGGCGCTGATCGACGCAAAAGCGTGTCTCAATGATTCTGCAACTCTGCTAGCGCTTTTCAATGACGCCGCGAAAAAAGCAGCGGTAGTGCCGAGAGAGCCGTTCAAGGAATGTTGGCCTTATCTGCAAACCATGCTGCGCTTGGTTCGCGCCCATCATCGCGGCGAATACGATCAAATCCCTGACAACGCACTGCTGTGGATCGTTGCTGCCCTCAATTACCTGATCGATCCGTTCGATTTGATTCCGGACGCAACGCCGGTCCTCGGCTTCGTCGACGATGCAACGGTCGTCGAATTTGTCACTGACAAAACCCGCCAGATTCTGGACGATTTCATGGCGTGGGAAACCGCTGCAGTGTAGCCGTCGCCGTGTGGGCGATCCCCGCGCTATTTATGCCGTCGCATCGAGGAGCCGCTTCGCACAGCGAAGCGGCTACAGATTTAGACCATTAGCAGCGCTGGGTTTTCTAATAAGTGCCGCAGTTCCTTGAGATATTCGGCACCGAGGGCACCGTCGATGACGCGATGGTCGCAGCTCATCGTGATCGACATGCGATGGCCGACCACAATTTGGTCACAGTTGTCAACAACTGGAATTTTTGTGACCTTGCCTACAGCGAGAATGAAGCCCTGGGGGGGATTGATGACAGCCGAGAAACTGTCGATGCCCATGCCGCCCAGGTTTGAGACGGTGAATGTGCCGCCCTGAAATTCTTCGGGTTTCATTCGCTTGTTACGTGCGCGATGCGCCAGATCCTTGGCTAACGCGCTGATCTCGCGAAGCGATTTGTCTTGCGCTGCGCGAATGACCGGCGTCAGCAATCCGTCTTCGATCGCAACCGCAACGCCGAGATCGACGTCCGCGTACTGGACGATTGCATCGTTATCGAATGAGGCATTCACACGCGGCACCTTCACCGCAGCCATCACAGCGGCCTTCAAAACAAAATCGTTGACCGTAATCTTCGCGGCATCCGCGCCTTCGCCCGCAGATTTCAATTCCTCACGCGCTTCCATCAGCGGCCCCGCATTAATGTCTATCGTGAGATAGAAGTGTGGAATCGGGCCAAGACTTTCGACCAGCCGTTGCGCAATGATTTTCCGCATCCCGGAAAGTTGAATGCGCGCGGATGTTGAAGCCGAGACGCCCTCGTCCCGATCACGTCCGGCGTGGAGGCGCGCGGGCTCCAGGGTTTTGAATTTGGCCGCAGCGCGAACGTCGGTCTCGGTAATGCGACCGTCCGGCCCTGTTCCTTTCACGTCGGAAAGATCGACACCAAGTTCCGCTGCGATTCGGCGCGCGACAGGCGATGCCTTCACTCGGGCTTCTTCGGGTTTTTGTTCCCTCGGCTGAGGCTTTTCTTCCGTCCCTTTATCCCGGGCGGCTGACACAGCCGCCGCTACAGGTTTTTGCTGCGGCGGCGCGGTTTCTTTTTGTGCAGCCTCTACCGGGGCAGGTTTTTCCGTTTCCGCTTGCGGCTTCTTTTCTTTCTGTTCGGCGGTCTCCTGCTTTCTTTCTTTTTTCTGTGCCGACTCTTGTTTCGGCGTTTGCTCGCCTTCACCGCGGATGAACGCGATTTTATCGCCGACATTCACCTTGCCGCCTTCCTGTACATAAATTTCCGAGAGCGTCCCGTCCTCGGGTGACTCCCACTCCATGGTCGCCTTATCCGTCTCAATCTCGGCGAGCACTTCGCCAGCCGAGACTTGGTCGCCCTTCTTTTTCTTCCACGCGACAAGGGTGCCCTCCGTCATCGTGTCGCTAAGCTTTGGCATTTGGATTTCAGGCATGGTTAACAAAATTACCCGGTTACAAAGACTACGTCGTTACAAAGGGCCCGTTTCGATCTTGTAACTTTGTAGCTCTCTTAACCCGTTTCACGCGTAGCAGACTCGTTTTATAGCAGCGGTAAGTTTTTCGGCGTTTGGCAGTACCGCGTGCTCCAGGTGTTCATTGTATGGCATCGGGACATCTTCCTGTGATACGCGCAGAATCGGCGCATCTAGCTCATCAAAAATGTCTTTTTGAATCCGGTAGCAAATTTCTGCGCCGACACCGCAGAACGGATGGTCCTGTTCAACAATCACCACGCGATGTGTCTTTGCGATGGAATCAAAAATCTTCCTCTCGTCGAGCGGTTTAATCGAACGCAGATCGACGACCTCGGCGGAGATATCTTCCTCTTCAAGTTGAGCAGCGACCTTCAGCGCGATCGGAACGGTCTGCGCGTAACAAACGACGGTGACATCGCTGCCTTCGCGTTTCACCTCCGCTTTACCCAGCGGGATAAGCAGTTCGTCATCGGGCGGCTCGACCATTCCCTTGGAGCTGTAAAGGAGTTCCGCTTCGAGGACCAACACCGGGTTGTCGTCGCGCACGGCCGTTTTCAACAAACCCTTTGCATCCCGCGGGGTCGCAGGTGTGCAAACTTTCAGCCCAGGCACACTGGCATAGAAATTTTCTGTAGCGTGCGAGTGGGTCGCTCCAAGCTGATGGGCCGGGCCGTTCGGTCCACGAAACGTAATCGGGATATTAAACTGGCCGCCCGACATCATGAACATGTTTGGCGCGTTGTTCACCACCTGGTCGAAAGCAACTAGTGAAAAGCTAAACGTCATGAATTCAATGATTGGTCGCAGTCCGACCATCGATGCGCCGATGCCCAAACCGGCGAACCCGTTCTCGCTGATCGGGGTGTCGATGATGCGTCTCGGACCAAAGCGCTGCAGCAATCCGGCGCTCACCTTGTACGCTCCCTGATACTCGGCTACTTCTTCGCCCATCAGGAAAACATTGGGATCACGCTCCAACTCTTCAGCGAGCGCTTCATTCAACGCCTGGCGATACGTGATTTCTCTCACGACTTGGCTCCGTTGAAATACACGTAATCGTGAAGTTTCTCGACTGGCAGCTCCGGGCTTTCTTCAGCGAACTTTACCGCGGCCAGCACTGTTTCCTTCGCATCCTTGTCGAGCTGATCGAACTGTTCGTTGGTCAATTTTCCCTCGCGGGTAAGCTGCGCTCGCAGACGTATGATTGGATCATCAAGACGATATTTTTCGAGTTCCTCCTTGGTCCGGTAGCTTGCGGGATCCGACATGGAGTGGCCACGATAGCGATACGTGCGCACTTCCAGAAATGCCGGATGGGATTCTTTTCTTATGGACTCGGCAACCTCAGCGACTTTGTCGCGCACTTCGCGGAAGTTCATTCCATCGACGATCTCACCAGGAATATCGTAACCCTCCGCCCGATCCACGATTTGCTTGAGCGATGTGGATCGTTTCACCGATGTGCCCATAGCGAAAAGATTGTTTTCACAAATGAAAATGATCGGCAGCCTGTACAGCGCAGCGAGATTCAACGCCTCGTGGAACGAGCCTTGATTGATCGCACCGTCACCGAAAAAGCAGAGCGTCACTCGATCCTGGTTCCGGTACTTGATCGCAAAGGCCAAGCCAACGCCCAGCGGTACGTGCGCGGCGACGATCGCGTGACCCCCATAGAAGTGGTGTCGCTTATCGAAAAAGTGCATCGACCCGCCGAGCCCGCGCGAGCAGCCGGTCTCTTTTCCAAAAAGCTCCGCCATGCATGCATTTGCGCTTGTACCGCGGGCAAGCGCATGGCCGTGATCGCGGTATGCAGTGATTATGTAATCATCCGGACGCACCGCAGCGACAGCACCCGTCACTACGGCTTCCTGGCCAATGTAAAGATGACAAAATCCGCCAATCTTCTGCGCTTGGTACTGCTGGCTGGCGCGTTCCTCGAAGCGCCGGATCAACAGCATTAGCGAGAGCATCTCGACTTCGTCGCGCTGCTCCACCGACTGCATAATCAATCATCCAGCCGCAACCGGACGGAACTGCGAAGCATCTTCCCGCGATCTTCCCATGCTTCGGCCGACGTTCATGCAGACAACAAAAAGACAAGTAAAAATAAGGTCGCTGACGAGTGAATTGCGGAAAAACATCCAAGTCGGGGTCACACTGTACTGAGGCAATCCAACCGTGAGCGCTTGAATAAGGCCGGCGAAATTCTTCGCGTAACCGGGATCGTAAATCCACGATACGGAATTCGTGACGACGTAGAAGATGAGCGACGCAACGACGGAGGCTGGGAGGAGCGTTTTCCACGACGCGCGGCTTTGCAGAAGCAACCCGAGGCAGCCGATAATCGCAAAACCAAGGTAGTGCGAGAGAACGAATGGACTAACGAGTGAAAACCCGTAGTGGAAGTTCAACACGATGTCGGAGATTAGCAGTGCGATCATCGGGACGCTGAATTTGTATTTCGGCGGGAAGTAGGCAGCCGCGCACAGCGCAATCGCGGCGATGGGCGCGAAATTCAGCCAGCCGATCGAACCAGAATGTCCAAAGAACCCGGTGGCGATGCGAAATACTACCGCCGATATGATGAGTAGAAGCGCGGGAATCATTCCCCAGAATCTATCCGGCCACTAAGATATGCAATGGGCATTTGGAATTGGTTCACTCCGAGCCAAGTCGAGGAGGGGTGCTACGGCACAGAGTGAAGTCTCGCGGGATCCTTCGACTCCGCTTCGCTCCACTCAGGACGACACCTGGCTTATTTCGCCAAGATGAACGCTTTGTTCAGGCGCGCCTTGCGACGATTGGCCGCGTTGCGATGAATGATCCCGCTCTTGGCTGCTTTGTCGATCGCAGAAATCGACGCCCGAACCTGATCGGCGGCGGGTTCTCGTGCTGAGCGGATTTGCTTTTGCAGTCTGCGCAAGTGCGTCTTAACGCTCCGATTATGGGCCGCTCGTCGAAGTGTCTGTCGAGAACGTTTAGCGGCTGATCTTGTTTTGGCCATCGGCAATCAAGAACCTGTCGAGCGAACGCCTGCTAGCGAGCTTGTTATAGGTGTTTCCTCGATGCGAGTTTGGCTTTTTGCCGGGCGCCAGCGAGCGCTCCAGCCGTGCGCATTTGTTCCACGGTGAGTGAGCTGGAAGGTGGCGTCGCGAGCATGGCGGCACTTATATGCGGTGTTACCTTTGCAGCCTTCGCGGCAGTTACCTTCGGTGGAGGCTGCAGCGTTACGTCTGCAGCGTTGGTGGTAGTTATCTGCGGCTGCGGCACTACATTTGCAGCGACAGCGACGACTCCGCCGCTCATTTCCTGCCGCGGTTTCGCCTTCTCTGCTTTAGGCAGCCGATCAGGAATAATTTGCACCACAGCACCAACGGTCACCTGATTATAAAGCTCGGCGACGTCGTTCGCTTTCATGCGGATACAGCCGTAACTTGCGGGGCGACCGATGTTCTTTTCCTCCGGCGTGCCATGGATGTAAATGCAGCGTTTAAACGCGTGCGCGTTCTGCGCCTCAAGCCCGCGTAGCCAGATGATGCGCGTGGTGATCGGGTCGCGGCCAGGAGTGTTGGGCTGAAGAATCTCGCCCGTTAATCGTCTGTTGTGGAACACAGCGCCGACCGGCATGTTGTCACCGATCTTTTTTTCTACCGCCAGATAGCCGAGAGGAGTTGTCATTCGTCCCCACGCGTCACCCAAGCCGAACCTTGACGTCGATACGGGATAAGTCGCCACTTTACTGCCGTTGCGCAGGAGCATCAGCTTCTGATCACGGACGCTGATGATCACCTCGTTCGAAGTGTCGAGCGGCGCGGCCGCAAACGCGGACGTCGCTAAGATTACACTAAGAATGACTGAAAGAGGCCGAAGCATGGCCGAATCTTTTACTCGACAATTTTCGATTTGTCACGCGGGAATTGTGGTCCGCACTCTTGAATTGCCAAGATTGAATTTCGACCAACGACTCACAAGAGAACTGAGACAGACGTAGAGGAATCCACCCTGAAACATCAACAGAAACGGGACTGAGAAGAACTGCCGATGCATGATGGCATACAGGACGAAGTAGCTGAAATAGATGGCAAACGCCAGCTCCGCGAGCGGCAGGGCCGACTTGAGTGGCCGGTACTTACAGCTTCGCCACGGCTGCGAGTTGCGCTCAATTCCGTACTTCGGGGTCCGCGTGAAATCCGATTTGTGGTTAATCATCGCTTCGAGCACTGCTCGCGCGTTGTTGAGCGACAGACCGATTCCTAACGCAAGCAAACATGGTAGAAAAAAAAGTTCCCTGATCCATCTTCCCGGATGCAGCTCGCGCTGCGCGCAAATGTAAAAAAGACCGACGGAAGCCGATGCTGCCATGAAGATCGGTATATCGACGAGCACTGTGCGAACCCAGCCAACCGGGGGTCCACCGGTGGAAGGATATAAAAGAACGCAAAGAATTGCCAGCAGCAGGTAAGCGAAATTCGACATCAGATGCCCAGTGGCTTCCAGCTTAATTCGAAAGGGAAGCTGGCTGCGCCATACGCTCGGCAATAACTTCTTGCACGTCTGGACCGAACCCTTCGTCCAACGATGTTGTTGAGACTTGAATCCGTTCATGTCCACCGGCAGCTCCGCCGGAGTCACGACGTCAGAGAGATAAATGAACTTCCAGCCCGCGAGTTGCGCCCGATAGCTCAAATCGAGGTCCTCGCATAACGTATCGTATTGCCAGCCGCCGCTCTGCTCGATGCATGAACGGCGCCAGAGCCCGGCTGTCCCGTTGAAATTGAAAAACCGTCCGCTGCGGCTACGGGCGATTTGCTCAAGCAAAAGGTGTCCATCCAAAAAGATCGCCTGCATGCGTGTGAGCAGGGAATAGCCGCGATTCAAATGCCCCCACCGCGTTTGAATCATTCCGACTTTTGGATCCGTGAAGAAATGAACGGTGCGTTTGAGCAGGTCCTTTTCCGGAACAAAATCGGCATCGAGGATGCAAAGAAATTCGCCTTCCGCAGCAGCGAGTCCCACGGCGAGGGCGCCGGCCTTAAAGCCAGTGCGATCAGTCCGATGGATCCGCTGGACGTTGAAGCCACGCTGGCGCAATTCCTCCGCATACACCGCGGTGATCTCGCGTGTCTCGTCGGTTGAATCGTCCAGCACTTGGATTTGCAGAAGCTCCTGCGGATAATCGAGTTCGCTAACGGAACGGATCAGCCGCTCGGCGACGTACACTTCATTGAAAATCGGCAACTGCACCGTCACTTTCGGCAGTTTCTCAAAGTACCGGGCCGGAATCGGCGGTCGCTTCCGGTTTTTCAAATACAAATAAATGATGAAATAGCGATGGATTCCATAAGCGGAAAGCCCGATGAGCACGCTCAGGTAACAGGCCGACCAGATAATATGTCCGATGCTTTCTTGCATGGAGATTGCTATGACCGCGAATAGATGACGCAGTTAGGCCGACATGATGCAATTTCCAAAAGTTGCGTCAATCCAAAAATCATACGGTTACTGGCGACAAGCGCCGTCACATCGTGTTGATACACAGCAGTCTTTTATCGTTCGTAATTGCCACGCCGGCCGGTTTGGCGATCATCGGTGTTCGACGGGCATTGCGCGTCTTAGATCGGCTGACTCTGTGCGGAATTCCTTCTTGCCTGAGACGGTCAGCAGGTTAACGGTGACTCACCGGTTTTCTGCTAAGCACCTGGTTTACTGGGAAATTTCATGACGAAACGAAGGCGCGACCGTTTCGAGCGTTCCAAGCTTATTATTCCGATTCTCCTGGCGGGATGGATCCCATCCGTCCTGACGCTGATCGTTTCGTACACGATCCTGCGCGACACCTTGGAATCACGCATTTTGCGAGACCGGCATACACTGGTGCAATTGCTTGGCCATGTGGTCGCAACCGATCTCAGCCGTAGCAGCGCCATTATTAATTATTACGAGACTCTTCCTGAGGTCGCCAGGATTCTCAGTTCGGGGAGTCCCGCGCCGGCTGCTCAACAGTGGCTTAACTCCGCCTTCTATTCGCATCCAAACGTTGATGGGATGTTCCTCGCTGCACCGGATGGCGCTTTACTCGGCTCAATCCCGACGACGCCGGAATTGGTAGGCAAAGAGTTTGGGGCGAATTACTGGCGCGAAGAAGCGCTGGCATCGGACCAACCAATCGTGTCCTCGATCCATCCCAGGCTCTCCGATGGACGCGTCGTCACTGACATTGTCGCCCCTGTTCGCGCGCCTGACGGGACGGTTCTTGGATTCGTTGGCGACTCGGTTCTTGTAGAAAGAATTGGTAAGCGATTGTCCACCATCGAGTTTTCCGATCGCTTCGTTTTCCAAGTCCTCGACCAGAAGGGTGCAGCGCTCTTCGCGAATGATTTTAAGCCAAACCCACATGCCACTTCACCTGAGAGCGGCGAGCTCCTCAACAAGATTCGCCAGAGCAAGAATGGGCATTTTGAATATCGCGACAATCTTTATTCCTTCGGTCCTATCGAATCGACAGGTTGGGTTGCCTTAGTGGAGCAACCGCTCGCAGTAGCTTACAAACCGGTTCACGATCTTCTCGGGCGAATGACCGTCTTGACAGTCTGGCTGGTTGTTCTGACGGCTGTGTTCGCGTGGCTGGGCAGCCGGTTCTACCAACGGCAACTGGAATCGAAGCGGCAACTCGAGCGTGAAGTTGTCTTCAACGAGAAAATGCTGGCGAATATGCCCGGCGGGATCGCTCTGGTCGATCCAGTTTCTCGCTGTTTTCTTCATGCCAATGATGCCTTTGCACGGATGGCTGAACGTTTCGGAGAGGTGCCCGCGGGTCGCGCAATTGAGCGGGTCCTTAACTTTGGAACGCCGTTTCAGCTGATCGAGCATCCGTTGAAAGATAAGTCAGGCGTAACGCATTTCCTCGACATTAATTTGCTCAGACTGCAAGGGGCGAAGGAAACGGTCCAAGGCGTGCTTTACCTGGTGGAAGACAAGACGCGCGATGTCACACTGCGCCAGGAGCTGATTGGCGCAAATGCCGCGAAGGACCAGTTCCTGGCACAACTATCTCCCGAGTTGCGCAGTCCTCTCACGCCTGTGATCGCTATGGTGGGAGAACTCGAAGCCGAGGTACCGGACTCCAAGCCTGTGAAGGAAGCGCTTGAGGTGGTCCGCCGAAATGTCGAATTGGAAGCACGCCTTATTGACGATTTGCTCGACATCACTCGCATCTCGAAAGGCAAACTCCAACTTAGCTTCGAACCTATTTCCATCCATCAAATCCTCCAGCGCGCTTACGAGATATGCCGCAACGAAATCGAAGCAAAGAAACTGGAAGTGAACTTTGGACTTCGCGCGGTTCACACGTACGTGGAAGGCGATCCAGCACGCTTGCAGCAGGTTTTCTGGAACCTGATCAAGAACAGCGTCAAGTTCACCCCGGAAAAAGGCCGCATTAGCATCGAAACTCTTAATCCGGCGCCGGACAAGATTGAGGTACGCGTTATCGACACCGGGATTGGCATTGAGTCCGAAACAATCCACAAAATTTTTGACGCATTTGAACAGGGACAGAGCGATATCACCCGCCGGTTTGGAGGACTCGGGCTTGGTCTGACGATTTCAAAGACTTTGATTGACGCGCACGGCGGACACATTCGCGTCCAAAGCTCCGGAAAAAATCAGGGCGCCACTTTTACAGTCGAGCTAAACACGGTTGACAGCCCCATCGAACGCGACGGGCACGCGGAGGATCGACCAGCTGATCGGGAACCCGCCGCTGTTGCAAGTTACCGGCGCCTCCTGCTCGTAGACGATCATCATGATACGTGTCTCAGCATGAAAAGAATGCTCGAACGCCGCGGCTACCAGATCACCATTGCCCATTCCGCTGAGCAGGCGGTCGAGAAAGTCCGCACACAGGAGTTCGACCTGCTCATCAGCGACATAGGATTGCCCGATCGCAGCGGTTATGAACTAATGCGCGAAGTACGTCTCAACAAACATTTGCCCGGGATTGCACTCAGCGGTTTCGGCAGCGAACTGGATGTGAACCAAGCCAGAGAAGCAGGTTTCGCTGAACATCTGACGAAGCCGATTAATTTTGAGCGCCTGGAGAAAACGATCCAAAGCTTGCTCTCCTGATTTGTGAAAACGGACAATCCGGTCTGCGAATCTTGGTCGCAGCCCCGCAATCGTCCTGTCAGATCAATTAGTCGCCAGCGTGCGCGCCGACCCCAGCCTTAACCTTTCGCTCTTCCGCTTCTTTCAATTGGCGAGAGAGCTTTTCCACGCGTTGCCGCATGATTTTACCTGCCTTGAACTTTACCGTCGCACGCGGTGGAATGACGAAGCTGCTACCCGGTTGATTAGGGTTTCGTCCGATCCGCGGTCTGGTAAGGCGCGGTAAAAACACGCCGAAGTTTCTCAACTCAACCGGAATGTTGTTGGCTAAACTGTCAGTGATCTTATCGAGGGTTTTTTGCACCACATCGAAGACCTGATGCTGAACCATCCCGGTCTGATTGCTGATCGACACCACGATGTCGCGCTTAGTTAATTTCGCCATATCTATTTTAGTAATCGTTCCTTGCAACTCTGCTGGTGGCCCAATTAAGCACAAAAAATCAACTTTTTTAAGTCAATATTCTTAAGGCCTCTCAGCCGCCGCAGTTCGCTGCAGACGCAATGCTTCACCCATTAAACGCCCCGGTGTGATTGCCGTCGCCAATCTTCACGAGGCGGCGGTGCGGCGTAATGCTCCGGAGCAATCTCATGCGCGGTGCGGAAATGGACTTTCGCCACCTCGCCCAGTGTCTGTGGCCCGTTCATTTCGACAAGTTTTTTTGCAGTCTCTTTCACGCTTGGCGATACGCCGCGTTCCAATCGCATACCGAATTGTTTGCTCTTGCGTTCCAGCCAATTGATGAACCCCTCGCGCGCGATGATCGATGCCGCCGCTACCGCGATGTCGGCTTCGGCTCGCGGCCGTTGCTCAAGGACGATGTTGCGGCCATGCCTCATCAAGGACTCCTTAATCACTCGCGTGTCTGCGAACTGATCCGATAACGACCGCGGGCAGCCCGGCTTTCGCGCCACCAAATTCTCGATCACCCGCGCGTGCCCCCATCCAAGAAGCCGGTTCAAATTACCAAACTTCTCGTATAGCTCGTTGTACCTGGCCGGGCCGATCAGAACCGTTTCCACCAGGCCTTGTGAAGTTTTGCGAATCGTGTCCGCCAGCGCGCGGATTCGCGCATCGGAACCTACCCGCTTGCTGTCCACCACGCCGGCGTCGAGAAGTTTGCGCGCGATACCGCGATCAACGTAAACACCAGATATTACCAAAGGCCCGAAGAAATCGCCTTTCCCACTCTCGTCCACGCCGAAATGCGGCTCGAACATTTCGGGCGAGTGCACGTCTTCATAACCGAGTTTTGCTTCTTCGAGAATCTTCGGTTCCAGCTCGAACTGCACGAATTCTTCGACGCCTCTCCCTTGCACCAGCACCTTTGGCCCCTTCTCATACACCGCCACGCTCAACTTGTTCTTTTGCGCAAAAAAAATTGTCCACTCTTTCGGTGTAAATTCGAAGCCCGACTCCTCGAGCAAAGCGCGAAGCTTCCGCACCTGCTCGTCGGTAAGCGCGTGAGTATACGAATTCAACGCCCAACGCTTAACGCTCAAGGCCTAATGTTCAATCTTCTTCTGACCTGGGAGTTGGACGTTCGGCGTTGAACGTTCGACCTTTGACAGCAAATCGTGAGATCGCCACAAAACGTTCGCGCATTCCGCCGCTCTCTTGTTGGTTGGTATCGCCGCAACGGCCGCGATCTTCCCTGGCGCCGGACCCGCGATCCGTACGCAATCCTCGTCTCCGAGCTCATGCTCCAGCAAACCCAAGTCGCCGCCGTCATCCCTTATTACGACAAATGGCTGCGCAGGTTTCCCGATTTCGCCTCGCTGGCGCGTGCTTCAGAAAATGAGGTGCTTCGCGCATGGCAAGGTCTCGGCTATTATGCTCGCGCGCGAAATCTCCACGCCACAGCAAAAACAGTTATTGATCGACATGGCGGACGATTCCCGCAGGCAATCGGCCAAATGCAGCAGCTCCCCGGCGTCGGCAAATATACCGCGCACGCCGTTGCCAGCTTTGCCTTTGATCAATCGGTTCCGATCGTCGAAGCGAATACAGGTCGCGTTTTGGCGCGGCTTTTCAATTTGCGCGAATCAATCGATTCCGACGCGGGCCGGCGAAAACTTTGGCAACATGCAGCACGTCTTCTCCCAAAATCCGATGCCGCGACTTTCAACTCAGCGCTTCTCGATCTTGGCGCGCTCATTTGCGTGGGCCGGAAGCCGAAATGCGATGTGTGCCCGGTTAAAACGTTTTGCCGCGCAAAAAATCCGGCTGCGCTTCCGGTAAGAAATTCGAGACCCGAAACGAAACGAGTAATCGAAACGCACGCATTAATCGTTAGACGCGGCCGGATTCTGCTCGAGCAATCCCGCCACCGATGGCGCGAAATGTGGATCTTGCCGCCGCTCAGACCTTCTTGCTTAAAGCAACAGCGTTTTCAGCGACGGCCAATTTATGAATCCGTGTTTCCATTCACTCATCATCGAGTCACGCTTTCGGTCTATCGCCGCCGTGCGCCAAAGCGAATCGCTCCCGGACAGCAATGGTTTGAATCAATCGAGGAGGTCGCAATGCCCTCACCGCATCGGCGCGCAGCGCAAAGCTTGATCGAAACGTTCGTTGAACGTTGAATAGTTCTCTGCGATAAGCTTTCGACGTATGCGAAGCATGACTGGGTACGGTCGTGGCGAGACCGATCACGACGGAACAAAATTTACTGTCGAGCTAAATTCCGTGAACCGGAAACAGAGCGACGTGGTGGTCAATTTGCCGCGCGATCTCGTTGAGCTCGAACCGCGCATTCGCCAGACAATCAATGAAAATATTTCGCGCGGTCGCACGAATGCGACGGTCAGTCTTCACAGCGGCGGGAACGGCGCGCGGACGCTAGCGCTCAATACGGAACTCGCCCGCTCGTACCACGAAGCGATGCGCGCGTTGCAAAAGGAATTGAACGCCCCCGGCGAGATCACCATCGCTACGATCCTGCAAGCGCCCGGCGTGATGCGCTTCCCGGAAGAAGCCCTGAATCCCGAAGATACATGGCCGGCAGTCGAACGCGCTCTGCGCGCTGCGCTCGCAGATCTGATAAAAATGCGGGAACGCGAGGGCAAACATCTGGCCAAGGATTTGATTCACCGCCTCAAAGCAATTCGAAAAAAACTTAAGGAGGTCCGTGCACTGCATCCCGACGTGGTGAAACGGTATCGCGCGGCGCTGCTCGATCGCATACAAAAAGCTGGGCTAACTCTGGCTAACGAGGACGAGCGTGTCTTGAAAGAGATTACGTTCTTTGCCGATCGCGCTGACGTATCGGAAGAGCTGACGCGACTTGAGAGTCATCTCGCTCAATTTGCCCATCATTTGCGCAGCAAAGAACCGGTTGGACGCACACTGGAATTCATCACACAGGAGATTTTTCGCGAACTCAACACGCTCGGAGCAAAAGCGAATGACGCTGCAATCTCCCAACGCGTCATCGGCTGCAAGGCCGAACTGGAGAAGATCCGCGAGCAAGTTCAAAATCTTGAGTAACAGATTCAGCCGGCACGGAATTCTCTTCGTCATTTCCGCTCCATCGGGTGCGGGTAAGACCACTGTCGTTCAAGCCCTGAGAAAAGCCGGAAGGTTTTTTTATTCCGTCTCCTGCACGACCCGAGCGCCACGGGACGGCGAAATTAACGGCGAACATTACCGATTTCTTTCGGTGCCAGATTTTCATGCGCGAATCGATGCCGATGATTTCCTGGAGCACGCCAAGGTGCACGAAGATCTTTACGGCACATTGCGCGAGCCGGTGCTGACGAATTTGCAAAACGGTGTCGACGTTCTGATCGACATCGACACGCAAGGAGCCGCCACAATTCGGAATTGTGACGATCCGATTGTTCGGCAGGCTTTGGCGGACATCTTCATCATGCCTCCTGATGTTCAAGAATTGAGCAGGCGCTTGATGAAACGCGGAACCGAAACGGCCCGGCAAATCGAGTCGCGTCTCGCTACTGCGATGCGAGAAATGGAATTATGGCGCGATTACCGTTACACTATTGTCAGCGGTTCAGTCGAAGAAGATCTCGAAAACGTCCGTAACATCATGTCTGCTGAAACGTTCTTGAGCAGGCGACTGACTCTAAATTGATCATGGAGAAAAATTCCAGAGGTAAGTTGCAAAAAACCAGCGCTCGAAAAGTGGTAGACATTCCTGCTGGCCGGAAATCGGTCGTGCTGGGAGTCACTGGATCGATCGCTGCATATAAATCCGCGGAGCTCGCCAGTATACTGGTCAAACAAGGTCACGAAGTTTTCGTCGTGATGACACACGACGCGACCGAATTTATTTCACCGCTCACGTTGCAGACGTTGTCGAAAAATCCGGTGATGACGAGCTTCTTCGACGAAAAAGAAAGCTGGCGACCGGGCCACATTGAGCTCGCGGACCGCGCGAACCTGCTGCTGATCGCGCCAGCAACTGCGCACATAATCGCCGAGCTCGCTCAAGGTCTCGCCAGTCATCCGCTCGCGGCCATCGCGCTCGCTACCCGCGCGCCGACTCTAATCGCGCCAGCGATGAACGGAAAAATGTGGGCGCATCCCGCAACGCGGGAGAACGTGGAAAAACTCAAAGCGCGCGGCGTAGAATTCATCGGGCCGGAAGAAGGAATGCTGGCGTGCGGGTACGAAGGACTCGGCCGGTTGTGGAAAGTGAACGAGATCGCGTTCCGCGCGGAATTTCTGCTTACCCGGCACGATAAACTGATCGCGTGACATTTCTTATCACCGCCGGTCCGACCCGCGAACCGATCGATCCAGTTCGTTACATCTCCAATCGTTCGTCCGGGAAAATGGGGTACGCCATCGCCGAAGCAGCGTTGGATGTGGGCCACGAGGTGATTCTAATTTCCGGTCCCGTGAATCTCACGCCACCGCGTAAAGCCAAATTCATCTCTATTTTTAGTAGTGACGAAATGTTCGACGCCGTTCACCAACACGCGGACAGCTCGGACATTTGCGTCCTCTGTGCTGCAGTGGCGGATTACAAGGCGGCCAGAGTCTCGCCCGTAAAAATTAAGAAACGCGCCGATGAATTTTTGCTCGAGTTAATTCCAACAGGCGACATTCTCCAGTCGTTAGGCCGTCAGCGCGCTCGCAAATTCCTTCTCGTTGGGTTCGCTGCGGAAACAGATCACCTCGAAGCAAATGCCACGAAGAAACTACGCGAAAAGAATTGCGACATCATCGTCGCCAACGATGCGCGCGTCGCGATGGAGACCGACGAAAATGAGTTGCTGATTCTCTTTCGTGATGGTGAAAGTAAGAAAATTTCGCGCGCGCCAAAAAAAATTCTGGCTCGCGAGCTGGTGAAAATTTTTTCTATTTCGCAACAAAAAAGTTTGACAAAAAAGATGTGATGATTAACTGAACCCACATAAGTGAAGTCATTCCCAACTCTTCACAACGTTCCGCGCGTTGCGGATTGAAAGGGGGGAATTAGTCGATGGCAAAGAAAAAAGCAGCAAAGAAAAAAACAGCGAAGAAAAAAAGGCACTAAGCCTAACGCTGAATTAACGGCCCTGATTTTCTTCGGGGTCACAACCCTAACTTCAACCCGGGAGGAGAATTTATTTTCCTCCCGGTTTTTTTGTACGTGCTGTCATTCCGAGCGAAGTCGAGGAATCCCGCAGCAAAACTTTAACTGCATTCTCCGGGATCCTTCGACTCCGCTTCGCTTCGCTCAGGATGACAAAATCCGTTTTCCATCGTGCACTTTGTATTGTTTGTGCGACGTAATGCTTCCCGATGAAGCAGTACCTCGATGCAGCGGAGAACGCCGCCCGCGCCGCCGGGAAATTATTGTGCGAAAATTTTCAACGGCGCCAGCGTGTTAAGGCGGTCGCAGCGCATGACATCAAATTGGAGATCGATGTTCAGGCGCAGGAGTTGATTAGCAAATTGCTTCTCGAAGAATTTCCCGGGCACGCACTTTACGGAGAAGAAGGAATCGTGGGAGATCAGTCCAGTGATCACCAATGGATTGTTGATCCGCTGGATGGAACGGTGAATTATTTCTACGGCATTCCTCATTTTTGCATTTCCATTGCGCTGCGCCTGCATAAGGAGATCGTCGTTGGCGTGATTTACGATCCCATTCGTAACGAGATGTGGACGGGACAAAAAGGAGACGTTTCAAAATTAAACGGAGCTCCGATCCGTGTGAGCGATCGCGCCGAGCTCGCCGAAGCCGTTATCTCGATCGGCCTCGCCAAAACCGGAGAGACGATCAACACGAATTTCCCGCTGCTTCAGCAAATGATTCATCGCGTGCGCAAATGCCGCGTACTCGGCAGCGCAGCGCTCGACCTGGCGTACGTCGCGTGCGGACGATTCGACGCATACATTGAAACGGGAATCAGCTTGTGGGACATCGCCGCGGGTTCGCTCCTGGTTGAAAATGCCGGTGGGACTGTGGATCTGCGCCCGCGCGAGAACATGAAAGACAAATACAGCATCACTGCGTCGAATGGCGTTCTTGATCTCAAATTGTGATAATGAATGACGAAGCTCGAATGACAAATGACGAAGGAAGCACGAATGCTCAAATAACGAATGAAGAAGCGAAAGGGGTTCGTCATTCGGCATTCGGGAACTCTGAAATGATCCGCTCCGGCATTGGTTACGACATCCATCGTTTGGCCGAGGGCCTAAAACTCATTTTGGGCGGAGTCGAAATTACACACGCGCGTGGACTGGAGGGACACTCGGACGCCGACGTTCTCTCGCACGCGATCGCCGACGCGTTACTTGGCGCAATCGGCGCCGGCGACATTGGCCAGCACTTTCCGAACACCGACGAATCGATTCGCGGTATCAGCAGCATGGAGATTTTGAAGCGCGTCGGCAATTTGCTCGCAGAGAGAAACGCGCGGGTCGTCAATGTTGACGCGACTGTCATCGCCGAGGCGCCCAAACTCGCGCCGCATGCTCCGGCCATGCGACAAAACATCGCGTCAGCAATCGGTGTGAGCGAATCCGACGTGAGCGTGAAAGCGACGACTAACGAAAAGCTCGGCCCAATTGGGCAGGGTGAAGGCATTGCTGCAATCGCCATCGCCACCGTCGAAATCGATTAATGGCTCTTCGCTTCTTTAACACCTACTCGCGCGAAATTGAGGAATTCGGCTCACTCGATCCGACGGCGCGTCCAATTAGAATGTACACGTGCGGGCCGACTGTTTATAGCCGGGCGCACATCGGAAATTTTCGCGCCTACATTTTCGAAGATTTGCTTCAACGGCACTTGGAGCTACGCGGCTACAAAGTGCATCGCGTGATGAATATCACAGATGTGGAAGACAAGACCATTCGCGGCGCGCGCGAAGCCGGCATTCCGCTGCAAACGTTCACAGAACAATTCAAAGAGGCTTTCTTCGAAGACGCCCATACGTTGCGGGTCAAGCGTGCGGACGAATACCCGGCTGCGACCGACCAACACTACATCGACAGAATGATCGAGATGATCAGTACGCTGATTTCAAAAGGGCTCGCTTACCAGGCCGACGACAAGTCCGTTTACTTTCGCATCAACAAATTTCCGGATTATGGGAAGCTCGCGCACTTCGATCTCACGCAGTTGCAATCGACAGGGCGCGTGAAGCATGATGAATACGACAAGGAACACATAGGCGATTTTGCGTTGTGGAAAGCCTGGGACGAAGCAGACGGCGACGTGAAATGGGACTCGCCGTGGGGACCGGGCCGTCCCGGCTGGCATATCGAGTGCAGCGCGATGTCCATGGCGTTGCTGGGGGATCAGATCGACGTCCACTGCGGAGGCGTCGATAACATCTTCCCGCACCACGAAGCGGAGATCGCGCAGAGCGAAGGCGTGAGCGGAAAGAAGTTCGTGCGCCACTGGTTGCATTGCGCGCATTTGCTGGTGGACGGCCAGAAGATGGCAAAGTCGTTAGGCAATTTTTACACCGTGCCGGATGTTCTGGCCAAAGGTTACACCGGGCGCGAGCTCCGTTACGCGCTTCTGCGCGTGCACTATCGCGTGCCGTTGAATTTCACGTGGGAAGGAATGAATGAGGCCCGCGAATCGTTAGGTCGAATCGATGAGTGGCTGGCGCGGCTACGTGAGCGTAGCGCGAGCGTCCCGCTTGCGAAAACAAAAGAAGGACAAGCTGGAAGCATGTCCTACACTTTCGAAGACGCGTTGGATGACGATCTCAACATTTCTGCTGCACTTGGTTTTCTGTTCGAATCCATTCGCGAAACCAATCGCGCAATGGATCAAAACGAAATGGATGCACCTTCGGCAAGTGGATGGCTGGACTGGTGGAAACGAATCAACACCGTTCTTGATCTTGAAGCTGAGACTGACGACGCCATTCCGCATGAAGTGGCACAGCTGGCAGAAGAGCGCGAGAACGCACGACGCGAAAAGAATTGGAAGCGCAGCGACGAACTGCGCGAGCGGATCTCTGCGCTCGGCTGGGAAGTGCGGGACACGAAAGACGGACCAAAGCTCACCCGCGGCGCAATCTAATTGCACACGCGATCAGGTTTTTCCTGTAGAAGCAGCCGTGCCGGCTGCAATTTATCCTTCGGCAGGCGATACGCCTGCCACTACAGCGGGATTGCGGGTGAGCAAAATCAAATCGCAACCTGAAGAAGTCTCCTATTGCTCTTCGAACCTGTAATCAAACCGCTCGATCTCCGCGGCAAACCGGGCGCGCACGAGTTCGCGGAGTTCGTCATCGTAATATTTTGAATAATGGTCGCGGCTTGAACGGTTGTATTGCGGCAGAGTTGGCGGCGAAATGCCAACTGCCGTGCAAACAGCGCGAAAGTCGTCG
>Ga0306926_10001397_pt1 | contig 23913 bp, 22 predicted proteins | sample flu12Cox44000178_FD_203759 | JGI IMG/M metagenome (GOLD analysis project Ga0306926, IMG submission 203759) | Lab enrichment of tropical soil microbial communities from Luquillo Experimental Forest, Puerto Rico - flux8day.12C.oxic.44.000.178 (v2)... | ecosystem: Environmental > Terrestrial >...
GCTTCTCAAAAATTCTGCAACTGTGCAGCCTCCGGATCCCGCTCCACTTTCGCAAGCGCCGAGCCGAGACCATGATAGCGACCCGTCGAGAATTTCTTTATTTTGCAGTTGCCGGTGTCGCGATCGCGACAAACGCGCCGGCGGCGCGAGGACAAAGCTACCCGGCCCGCCCCGTGCGGATCATATCCGGCTTTCCGCCCGGCGGCATAAACGACACCTATGCACGCCTGATCGCTGCATGGTTATCGGAGCATCTCGGCCAACAATTCGTAGTTGAAAATCGCTCCGGCGCCGGAGGTACTCTTGCCGCTGAAACGGTCGCCAAAGCGGCGCCCGACGGCTACACGCTGCACCTAACAACGTCGGCTGACGCTTGGAACGCGTCGCTTTATGAAAAGCTCAATTTCGATATCGTTCGCGACTTCGCTCCGGTCGCGACGATTGCTCGCGGCCCCGGCGTGCTGGTGGTACATCCATCATTGCCCGTAAAGACCGTTCCGGAACTGATCGATTACGCCAAGAGCAATCCTGGAAAGGTGACCGTGGCTTCGGCGGGGATCGGCAGCGCGCCGCATATGTATTGGGAACTGTTCAGGAGCGTGACCGGCATCAACATGGTGCATGTGCCGTATCGCGGAGGCGGACCTGCTGTGACCGATCTGCTCGGCGGCCAAGTCCAGGTTTATTTCGGCACCTTCGCTTCGACTATCCAAAGTATCAGAGCCGACAAGCTGCGTGCCTTGGCCGTCACATCGGCCAAGCGCGCCGCGGTATTGCCCGACATTCCGGCAATGGCCGAATACCTGCCGGGTTACGAGGCGAGCATCTATGTCGGAATTGCCGCGCCGCGCGACACGCCATCCGAAATCGTCGAACGGCTCAACAAGACGACCAATCTTGCATTCGGGGACGCAATGATCACCCGGCGGATTGCCGATCTCGGAGACACTCCACTCTCGTTATCGCATGCGGAATTCGCCAAACTCGTTGTTGAGGAAACTGAAAAATGGCGCAAGGTGATCGCCACGGGTAACATCCGAGCGGAATAACCTTATAAAGGGCACCGAAACCAGCGATGCAGATCCGCCTCAACCGTCGATGGCTTCTCGCCAGCTATCCCGAAGGCATGCCGGTCTCTGACAATTGGGTCATGGACACGCAACCGGTTCCTGATCCCGGGTCGGGTCAGATTCTGGTCAAATCGAAATGGCTTTCGGTGGATCCCTATATGCGCGGGCGCATGAGTCCAGCGAGCAACTACACCAAGGGCGTGTCGCTTGGCGAAGTGATGCAGGGCGGCGGTGTCGGCGAGGTTGTGGCTTCCAATCATCCGGGCTGGAAGATTGGGGACATCGCCGAATCCATGAGTGTAGGGTGGCAGGAGTGGTCGCTTTTGACGCCCGGCATCGCGGGGCCGGCCGGCGTCAACAAGATCGACCCGAAACTCGCGCCGATTCAAAGTTCGCTGTCTTGGCTCGGCATGCCTGGCGTCACCGCTTACTTCGGCCTCCTCGACGTCGGCCGCCCGAAGCCAGGCGATACCGTGGTCGTGTCCGCCGCGTCAGGAGCGGTCGGTCAGTTGGTCGGCCAGATCGCAAAATTGGCGGGATGCCGCGCCGTCGCCGTTGCCGGTGACGATCACAAACTTCAATGGTGCAGAGACATCGGTTTCGATGCAGCCATCAATTACAAAAGATCTACCGACCTCACGGCAGCGGTGAAGGAAGTCTGCCCTGCCGGTGTGGATGTGTTCTTCGACAATACTGCTGGTCCGATTCATGACGCGGTCATGAAAAATCTGAGCATCGGCGCGCGCGTGATCATTTGCGGCCGCATCGCGCTCGCAGGACAGTTCGGCAAACCCGACATCGGCGAACGGTTCATGGGACACTTAATCGTAAGCCGCGCCAGTGTCCATGGCTTTCTCGTATTTGACTGGTGGCATCGTCGCGAGGAAGCGTTGCGGCGCCTCGCCGCCTGGCACCGCGAAGGCAAGATTCGGTTCAAAGAGGACGTGCTCGAGGGTGTCGAACGCATGCCCGAGGCGTTTCTCCGGCTGCTCCACGGCAAAAATTTCGGCAAGCAGGTCGTGAAAATTAGCTAGGAAGCCGATTTACAAGCGATCGTCCCCGGTTAGACCACGCGATACCCGCCGTCGGCCATGACGATCGAACCGGTGACGAAGCGGGAGAGGTCGGAAGCCAGAAAGATTGCCGGCCCGACAATGTCCTCCGGCTTTCCCGCGCGACCGAGAGGCGTGTGCTCTATAAAGATTCTCACAAGATCGGGATTGGTCGCGCGGACCTTTTCGTTGAGGGGCGTCTCGATGAATCCGGGCCCAATCGCATTGACGCGCACGCCATCCTTGCCCAGCTCCGCCGCAAGCGCGCGTGTGAAGCCGAGCACGCCATGTTTGGAGCTTGTATAGGCGGGAGAATTCGGCGTTCGAACGTGCATAAAGGACTGGATCGAGCCGATATTGACGACGCGGCCTTTGGTGGCGCGAAGCTGTGCCAGAAAGGCGTGCGTCACATTGAACACGCCATACAAGTTCGTGGCGATGATGTCCTCCCAGTCCTTTATCACCGCCTCCGGTTCGGCGGTGAAGGCGTTGCGGCGGTTGATCCCGGCATCGTTCACGAGGATCGAGATCGGCCCGATTTTCTCCTTTACCAGCGCCGCGATTTCACGGCAGCGATCGCGCTCTCGCACATCCAACACAAAACTGTGGGCCTTGCCTCCGGCATTGCCGATCGCCTTGGCCGTCTCGGCAACCGCTTCCCCGTTAATGTCGAGCGCAACGACCTCTGCCCCTTCCCGCGCGTAACCAAGCGCGATCGCCCGGCCGATGCCAGATCCACTTCCGGTAATCGCCGCAATGTGTCGGTCGAGCATTCCCGCCATGGTCGAAACCTCTTGAAGCCGGCACTTATCTTTGGCCGATCAGTTAAATTTGCTTATGCGCCCTTAAACGCCGGCATGACGTCTTTGGCGAACCAGCGAAGCTGTTCTTTAAATTCCGCCGGCGGCAGTCCTTCGGCCCAATGAACCATGAAACTATCGAGCCCGGGATATTTGGCTTCGATCGACTTGATGCCCGCGATCACCTCCGCCGGCGATCCACAGAACCAGGCCTTCTGGTCAACGCCGTCGCGCAGCGACGGGGTGCGGGCCGGCGCACCCGGCGAGCCCCAGGTTCGGCCTTGCTCGTCGGCGTAGCGGACGAATCCGAACGGCGCGAACCATTTGAACCGTTCGTCGTGTGCGGGTTCAAGCCGGCGAATGGCTTCTTCGCGGCTGTCGGCGAGGTAAACGCCAGCACCCCAAATCATGTCTTGGCCGAGTTGTTTGCTTTGGCCGCGCTTGAGACACGCGGCATGATAGGCGCGGACGACATCGTCGAGAATTTTCTCGCCGTTGAGCGTGACCATGGCTTTGAGGCCGTATTGCGCCATGAGTTCGATGGTTTTGCCGCTGGCGATCGGCATCCAAATCTCGACCGGCAGATGCTTCGGCCGCGGCACGAGCGTAATGTCCTTGAGCTGATAGCCGCGATAGTCGATCGGCGGCGGACACTCGTAGTATTTGCCCTTGAAGTGAAACGACTGTTCATTGAAACAGGCCAACAGTAGCCGTAATTGCTCTTCGAACAGTTCGCGGTTTTTCTCGGCATCGAGAAGCGGCGCGCCGAATGTCTCGACCTCGCGCGTATGGTATCCCCGGCCAACTCCCATGATGATGCGGCCGTCGGTGACGATATCGGCCATCGCATAGTCTTCAGCCATCCGGATCGGATGCCACATCGGCAGAACGTTAAAGGCGCATCCGAATTTCAGGCGTTTGGTCTGGGTCGCAAGCCACAGGCCGAGCTGAATCAAGTTGGGGAAGACTTCATAGCCCTCGCGCTGAAAATGATGTTCGGCGGTCCACAGCACGTCGAAGCCAAGCTCGTCCATAAGCTGGGCGACGTCACGCGCGGTGTGGAAAGCTTCGCGCAAACGCTCGTCGGAATAACGACGATCATTCGCCGGCGTGCCCTTTAAGCCAATATTGTCGAGTTCGATTTGACCGACGTACAAAACGTGAAATTTTCGGATCATGCGGGTCCTCGCTGCGGCCTTGATCGAATAACTGTGACTGCAAAGGCCACGCTGAGGCAAGTGTCTCTTGGCTGCGGCCGCGAGACGATCATTGAAGCGGTGAGATTGTCGCGGCAGGCTTATGCGATGAAGAGAGGCAAACGCCCGACGATGCGGCGCCGATAAAACATTGGAATCGACAGGCGAAAGGACCCTTCAGTCCTGCTGCAACACCCCGTCGATGATGCGGCGGCAGGCGAGCAGCTCATCGAGGGCCATTTCCAGCTTTCGCCGATTCTCGCCACTGCTGGTTTCGTCCGCGGCGGGCCGGAGTTTGTCGCCGAGCTCTGAAAACAAGGCCGGCGCCGCGCGATCTTCCGGCGACTCCGCGGCAATGTCTTGAACATCTTCCTCACGCGGGGGCGGCGGAGGTTCGGCCCCCACCCGCCAGACGTTTTGCACGAAGGCACCGCCTTGTTCGCGCAAAATGCGTTGAACGCCACGGATCGTGTAACCTTCGCCGTAGAGTAGATGACGGATGCCGCGCAGCAGATCGACGTCGTCGGGCCGGTAATAGCGTCGGCCGCCGCCGCGTTTCATCGGACGAATGTGGGAGAAACGGCTTTCCCAAAACCGCAGGACGTGCTGCGGCACGTCAATTTCATCGGCAACTTCGCTGATGGTGCGAAACGCATCCGGCGCCTTCTCCACGGCCAACGTCCCCGCGCTCACGGCGCCTCGGCGCCATCCGTCCCGGAATTGATACGCTGCTTGAGTATGGCTGAAGGTTTGAACACCATGACACGGCGCGGTGAAATCGGAACCTCTTTGCCGGTCTTGGGATTACGGCCGATACGTTGGCCTTTTTTGCGCACGACGAACGAACCGAACGACGACAATTTCACAGTCTCGCCCCGCTCGAGACAATCGGTAATTTCTTTGAGCACGAGCTCGACGAGCGTCGCAGACTCGGTGCGCGACAAGCCGACCTTTTGATAGACCGCCTCACACAAGTCCGCACGCGTGACCGTCTTTCCCGCCATAGCCAGCCCCGAGCACTTTTGACCGAGCAGCCCTTTTGACCGAGCAGCACTTTTGACCGAGCAATTATCGATCAGCATATCGTGCTGAATTATCAAGGATATTAGCTTGTTGCGGCAGGGTCAACGGGGCATGGGCGCAGGTTGCGCCCGAACCGGGTTATCTGATGGTTTACCAGCGCACCAGCGCCGCGCCCCAGGTGAAGCCGCCGCCCATGGCTTCGAATAACAACAGATCGCCGCGCTTGATGCGACGGTCGGCAACCGCATCGGCGAGCGCCAGCGGGATCGATGCCGCCGAAGTATTGCCGTGGCGATCGACCGTCGTGACGATCTTTCCGGGTGGAATGCCGAGTTTGTGGGCCGACCCATCAATGATTCGCTTATTCGCCTGGTGCGGAATAAACCAATCGACGTCGTTTGCGGTGTAGCCGGTCACCTTGAACGCGTCCTCGACCACGTCTGTGATCATCGCCACCGCATGCCGGAACACCTCGCGGCCTTCCATGCGCAGATGACCAACAGTGCCGGTGGCGGAGGGGCCGCCGTCCACATAGAGTTTCGATTTATGGCGACCGTCCGAGCGCAACCGGACGATGAGCACGCCCCGATCATCGCGCGCTCCGGGCTGCTGCTGGGCATCGAGGATCACAGCGCCGGCGCCATCGCCGAACAGCACGCAAGTGCTGCGATCGCTCCAATCCAGAATCCGCGAGAAGGTTTCCGCGCCGATCACCAAGGCCCGCGAGAAGGCGCCGGTTCGGAGCAGCGAATCCGCTGTCGCTAGACCATAGACGAAACCCGAGCACACCGCCTGCAAATCGAACGCGGCGCCGTGGGTGATGCCGAGGCCGGCCTGAACCGAAACGGCGCTTGCCGGGAAAGTGTTGTCGGGCGTGGAGGTGGCAAGCACAATCAGATCGATCGATTGGGCGTCGACATGAGCGTGTGCAAGCGCCGCTTGCGCTGCGCGGATCGCCATATGCGAGGTATGTTCGGCCGGCGCTGCGATACGGCGCTCATGGATGCCGGTGCGCTGGACGATCCAGTCATCCGACGTGTCGACCTTGCGGGCGAGTTCCTCGTTGGTGAGGACCTGATTGGGCAAATAGCTGCCGCAGCCAAGCATCACAGAGCGAAGCACGGTCACGAAGCCGCTCCGCCGAGCATTTGCCCCACCGGCTGCGGCCGTGACCTGACATGACGGGCAAGCGCGGTGCGGATTCGCGCCAGGAGTTCATCTTGCACCACGCCGTGGCCGAGCTCGATCGCGGCCGCGAAACCTTCGGCATCGGTCCCACCGTGGCTCTTGATCACGATGCCGTTCAGTCCAAGAAAGACCCCGCCATTGGCGCGGCGGGGATCCATCCGCTCGCGCAATTGCCGAAAGGCGGATTGCGCGAACAGGTAGCCGATGCGTGCACTGAGCGACCGGCCTATCGCGCCTTTGAGATATTCTCCGATTTGACGCGCGGTGCCCTCGGCTGTTTTCAACGCGATATTCCCGGCGAAACCTTCCGTGACCACGACATCGACTTTGCCGCGCCCGATATCGTCGCCCTCGACGAAACCTTGGTAATCGAGATCGTTGAATTTCTCCTCGCGCAGGATCCGACCGGCCTCCCGCACCTGTTCCAACCCTTTCGCCTCCTCGACGCCGATATTGAGGAGCCCGACCGTGGGCCGCGGCAAACAAAAGAGGATTCGTGCGGTGGCCGCGCCCATCAATGCCAGATCGACGAGGTGGTCGGCATCCGCGCCGATCGAGGCGCCGACGTCGAGCACGATCGACTCGCCTCGAAGTGTCGGCCACAGCGCCGCGATTGCCGGCCGCTCGATCCCCGGCAGGGTTTTAAGGTTGAACTTCGACATGGCCATGAGCGCGCCGGTATTGCCCGCAGAGACGGCCATGTCGGCATCGCCCTTTTTCACCGCGTCGATGGAAAGCCACATTGACGATTTCCACCGGCCGTAGCGCAAAGCCTGGCTCGGCTTGTCCTCCATTCGGACTGCTACTTCGGTGTGGGTAAGCCGAGAGCGCGCCTTGAGCGCCGGTCGAGCATCGAGAAGCGGAGCGATCAGGGACGAATTGCCGAATAAGAGAAATTCAATCTCAGGGAAGCGCGAGAGCGCAAGCTCGGCGCCAGCGACCACCACGCCGGGACCGTGATCCCCTCCCATCGTGTCGAGCGCGATACGGACCTTATTTGCCATTGGACGACCGTGCGGTCACGACTGCGCCGGAGCCGAAATTCGCAAGCGGTCGTGACCGGCTTTGGTTGCGAATTTTCGACTCAAAGTGACAGCTGCAAACCCATGGTTGTAAAGCGATTTTTATCTCTGACGTCCACAGTTCTCGCGCTGATGCGCTCGTACTGGGAACATCCCTGCAACAACTCGATGTCCGCACTGGAAAGCGCCCGGCCACGAGAATAGCGGTTCGAGGCCGGGACACACAACACCCATCGGAAAAGTGGCGGCCGTCGGCCATTGTCCTGGCGCCCGTCAGGGCGCTAGTCCTGGCGCTTTGCCAAACGACCAAGCGCCGCAAAAGGTCCCTGGTCGGGCTTGGCATCCGGCGGTGGCTCAAAAACTGCACCCGGCTTGCGCGGATAAGGATCCAGGCCAAGAACCAGAAACTCGGTCGCCAGCGCTCCTAGGTCGACGACGCCACCGACAAGCGGCTCCGGCGTGTCCCATTTCAGGCCATGCTGCTGGCCTTCATTCTCGGCCTCTGGAAGCTGCTGCGGCGGTTCGAATGCAAGATCGATAGTCTCTTCGACCTCGTTGGCCAGCGGCTCGAGGGTCACCACGCAATTCTGCCCAACGGTCGCCGAGATCGATCCGACGACATGCAGGCCGCCGCCGCGGCGGGTGACATCGAAACTAGCTTCAAATCGCGGCAAATCCCGCAGTCCTGCGATTTTCGCAATCGCGGCGCGCACCGGCGCCTCCGCGACGAGATCGAAATGTTGGCCGGTCTCGGCAACGTCCTCAAGCGCCACCGGAATGTGCCATGGCGCAACGGTATCTGGCGCTTTGGGCTCGGGCATCGGAATGGCCTCCGGATCAGGAAAAATAACGGCGCCGCGCAACAGGACCGTCTCATCGTGGGCCTCAAATTGACGCGCTACAGCGTGCGCGTAGCGCGCCAAACGGCGCGGGCCGGCCCCATTCACACCCTGGAACATATTACGCGCCAGCGCCTTCTCAAGCTCTTGCCGGTCCGGCGCGTCACAGGCGGCAAGATAGGCCGCCTGTCGTCCGTAAAACGCTTCGCCAAACTCGCGCATTCGTTTTGGAACGGCCAGATCGCCGACGCCCATTTCCCGCAAATTGGCGTCGAGATCGCGGCAAAAACGATCGAATAGGTTCTGGCCAATCCCGCGCGCCGACGCCCCCGCGCGATCCAGACGAGACAGCAGCAGAACGATATGCAGGACAATGAGGTCAAAGCGGCCATCCATAGTGTCGGGCACGCCGTAGCCGGTGTAAAAGGCCGCACGGCGCGATTGCGCCACGATCGCGCCATAGAGGTCGTCGATCTTGCCGTTGCGGGGATTTAAGCGAAAGCGCTTCAGGATCATTGGCTTATTGGTAACCGCGGCGCCTGGATCGGCCCTCGGCCTGGGCCATCAGTTTGCTAGGGCCCGATTTTGAGGTAACGCCAGCTTCCGGCCGGGCGCAAGTTGGGGAAGTGGATGCGGGGTAGTCGAGGCCGTAATCGATGTCGGAGCGCGGCGCTGGCCTGCGCCATCGCCGCCGCAATAAGCCTATCCGGCTGCGGCAGCGAGACCTTCCAGCGCGGATACGTGCTGCCGGAAGGCGCGCTTGAGCAAATTCCCCTCGGCGCATCGCAGGAACAGGTTCTGTTGGTTCTCGGCACACCGTCAACCGTAGCTACGGTGAGCGGCGAGGCGTTCTATTACATCTCGCAGAAAGCTGAGCGCGCCATTTCCTTCATGCGGACGAAGGTCACTGATCAGCGGGTGATAGCGGTCTATTTCGATCGGGATAGAAAAGTTCAGCGGCTCGCCGAGTACGGACTGAAAGACGGCAAAATCTTTGACTTCGTGAGCCGCACAACGCCCACGAGCGGCAACGACCTCAATCTGATATCGACGATCATCCATAATCTGCAAGGCAAGGGGAGCTGATCTCCCCTGCGCGGCAGCGTTTCGACGGCTCATGCCTAATGGGCGAGCACCGCGAGCAGTAACAACGCGACGATATTGGTGATCTTGATCATCGGATTGACCGCTGGTCCGGCAGTATCCTTGTAAGGATCGCCGACGGTGTCGCCGGTCACCGCCGCCTTGTGCGCGTCGGAACCCTTGCCGCCGTAATGGCCATCTTCGATGTACTTTTTTGCATTGTCCCAAGCGCCGCCGCCCGATGTCATCGATATGGCAACGAACAATCCAGTCACGATGACGCCGAGCAACATCGCGCCGAGAGCGGAGAACGCGGCTGACTTGCCCTGCGCACCACCTCCGGCAACGAAATAGATGATGAAATAGCCGACGATCGGGGAAAGAACCGGGAGCAGAGACGGAACGATCATTTCTTTGATCGCGGCTCTGGTCAGCATATCGACGGCGCGTCCGTAATCAGGCTTGTCCCTGCCCTGCATAATCCCAGGCCGTTCGCGGAACTGGCGCCGGACTTCTTCGACAATCGAGGAGGCCGCGCGTCCGACCGCCGTCATGCCGAGGGCGGCGAACAAATAGGGCAGCAAGCCGCCGAACAACAGGCCGGCCACCACATAAGGATTGTTCAGCGAGAAATCCGGCGCGACACCCTTGAAATACGAATTCGCCCCTGCATTGGCGACGAAGTATTTCAGGTCCTCGTTATAGGCCGCGAACAAGACCAACGCGCCGAGTCCGGCGGAGCCGATCGCGTAGCCTTTCGTCACTGCTTTCGTGGTATTGCCGACCGCATCCAGCGCATCGGTCGATTTGCGGACTTCTTTGGGCAATCCTGCCATTTCGGCAATTCCGCCGGCATTGTCCGTGACCGGACCGAAGGCATCGAGCGCCACCACGATTCCGGCAAGCGCCAACATCGTGGTCACCGCGATGGCGATACCGAACAGGCCAGCGAGGTTATAGCTGATCAAAATTCCGGCGATGATAATCAGCGCAGGCAGCGCGGTCGCTTCGAGCGACACCGCTAAGCCCTGAATGACGTTGGTGCCGTGCCCGGTGACCGAGGCGAGCGCGATCGACCGCACTGGTCGAAAATTGGTGCCGGTGTAGAATTCGGTGATCCAGATGATGAATCCCGTCACCGCAAGTCCAACGATCCCGCAAGCAAAAAGCGTAAAGCCGGAATAATTGGCGCCCGGCAGTTGTCCAAATCCGATCAGCAGATAAGTGACCAGCGCGATGCCGATCAGCGACAGAATCGCGGTCGCGATCATGCCCTTATAGAGCGCGCCCATGATCGATTGCGAGGGACCGAGTTTGACGAAAAAAGTCCCGATAATCGACGCGATGATGCAGACGCCGCCAATGGCGAGCGGAAATGACATCATGCGCATCAACACGTCGCCACCGGACCGGCTGAAAAAGATTGCGGCAAGAACCATCGTTGCCACGGTGGTCACCGCATAGGTCTCGAAAAGATCGGCCGCCATCCCGGCGCAGTCGCCGACATTGTCGCCCACATTGTCGGCAATCGTTGCGGGATTGCGTGGATCATCCTCAGGGATTCCGGCTTCGACCTTGCCGACGAGATCGCCGCCGACATCGGCGCCTTTGGTGAAAATGCCGCCACCGAGACGCGCGAAGATGGAAATCAATGAGGCGCCGAAACCGAGCGCAACAAGCGAGTCGATGACCTCGCGGTCATTGGGGGCCATATGCAGGGTGCCGGTGAGAAAGCCGAAATAAAGCGTGACGCCGAGAAGGGCGAGACCCGCGACCAACAGGCCGGTAATCGCGCCAGAGCGAAATGCAATTTCAAGTCCCGCAGCCAGCGAACTGATCGCGGCTTGCGCGGTGCGTACGTTGGCGCGTACGGAAACGTTCATGCCAATAAAGCCGGCCGAACCGGATAGAATGGCGCCGATCGCAAAGCCGATGCCAACGAGCCAGCCGAGGAAATAGCCGACGATCAGGAAGATCACGATGCCGACCAGCGCGATCGTCGAATACTGGCGCCTGAGATAGGCCTGCGCGCCCTCACGTACCGCAGCCGATATTTCCTGCATCCGAGCGCTGCCGGGGTCGGATTGCAGCACCGAACGGGTGGCCCAGATCGCGTAAATAATGGCCAGAACGCCGCATAGAACAATGAGCCACAAAGTCGTCATCGAACGTCCCCGGTGTTGAAGGAGGGCCAGCACAGGACCGGCCCGCAAAGAGAAGGCGCCTCGCATACAATGCGCATGCGGGCCGCGCAAATCGGCGCGGACATTGCCAAACTTGCCCCCGCCGCGCAACGGCGGCGAATGCCCGTTTTCGCAGTCTCAAGCAGCTCCGAGATAGCGAATCGGACGGCCCGGCGCGATCACCTGTGCGGCGGCAATAATCGCATTGGCATCTATGCCATAGTGCCGGTACAGGTCGTCAATCGATCCGGTCTGACCGAAATGCTCGACCCCGAGCGGCCGAACGCGATGCCCGCTGACCGCGCCTAGCCAGGCCAAGGTCGCCGGATGTCCATCCAACACTGTGACGATGCCGCAATCCCGCGGCAGGCCAGCAAACAACCGCTCGATATGCGAACGGGCGTGAATGAGCCCCCGCTCGCGCGCCCGACAGGCCGCAGTCCAGCCGGCATTGAGACGGTCGGCGGATGTTATCGCGAGCAGGCCGATATCGCGTCGATCCTCGGCCATCAATCCGACAGCCTGAATCGCTTCGGGCGCGATTGCGCCGGTATATGCCACCACGAGTTGGCAGTTGGGACCGGGGGGGCGCAGCCAGTAGGCGCCGTCGACAATGGATTGGCGCAGTGCCGGCGTCATTTCGCGTCGGATCTGTTCGACCGGCCTGGTCGAGAGCCGCAGATAGACTGACCCGCCGGTCTCGTCGCGGAGCCAGTTTCGTTCTGATGGCTCGGTGCCCCCGTCGCGTTGGATGTAGTCCAGAGCGAAGGCCAAGATCGCCGCCAGCTCGTCGACGAACGCGGGCTCAAAAGCCGCAAGCCCGTCTTGCGCCATGCCGATAAGCGGTTCGGCGATCGATTGATGGGCGCCGCCCTCCGGCGCCAAAGTGATCCCGGAAGGCGTGGCGACTAGGATGAAACGCGCGTCCTGATAACACGCATAGTTCAGGGCATCGAGCCCGCGGGCTATGAACGGGTCGTACAATGTGCCAATCGGTAAAAGCCGCTCGCCATTGATGACATGCGACAGACCGAGCGCGGACAGCACGGAGAACAAATTCATTTCGGCGATGCCGAGTTCAATGTGCTGGCCTTTCGGGGAGAACTCCCAATTGAAAGTCGATGGGATGCGCTCGCTTTTGAACGTATCGGCCAAAGCCTCGCGAGCAAACAGACCGCGGCGATTGACCCAAGGCCCAAGGCTCGTCGACACAGTGACGTCGGGCGAAGTGGTGACAACGCGCGCCGCCACATTCGTGTCCGCGCGACCTAGCTCGTTAAGGAGTGCGCCGAAGCCGAGTTGCGTCGACATTCGCGGTTGAACCGTCACCGCCAGACTGTCCGGCACCGCGATTCGCTCCGCCTGCAAGTTGCGGCTGCCGGCGCTTGCGAACGGAACGCGATCGAGGAAGGCTTGAATTTCCGCCGCGGAAAGCTCGAGCCCTTCGAAGCGGGACCATTCCTCGCCGGGACGAATTCTCATTGATTTTTGGAACGTCTCCATCTGGGCGGGCGTCATCAGCCCGGCGTGATTGTCCTTGTGTCCGGCGAACGGCAGGCCGTAGCCTTTGATCGTATAGGCGATGAAACAAACCGGCCGGTCGTGATTGACGCCGTCGAAGGCGGCGATGATCGAACCGAGATCATGCCCGCCAAGATTGTTCATCAGTCGCGCCAGCTCGTCGTCGCTGCGGCGTTCCAAGAGCGCGGCGACCGCGCCCTGATCGCCGATTTCGTCATTGAGCCGCTTGCGCCATGCCGCTCCGCCCTGAAACACCAACGCCGAATAAAGCTGGTTCGGACAGTTATCGATCCACCGGCGTAGAATCTCACCGCCCGGTTCGGCAAAAGCCGCCTGCTGGAGCGCGCCATATTTGAGCAGCACCACGTCCCAGCCGAAATTGCGGAACAGGTTTTGATAACGTTCCCACAATCCCTCGCGGACGACGGCATCCAGGCTCTGCCTGTTGTAATCGACGATCCACCAGCAATTGCGCAGCCCCTGCTTCCAACCCTCGAGCATGGCCTCGAAGATATTGCCTTCGTCGAGCTCGGCATCGCCGAGGAGCGCGATCATGCGGCCTTCCGGCCGCGCAAGGCCCCAGCCGTGGGAACGCACATAATCTTGCGCCAGTGCCGAAAACAGAGTTTGCGCCACGCCAAGTCCGACCGACCCGGTGGAAAAGTCCACGTCATCGGTGTCCTTGGTGCGTGACGGATAGGACTGCGCACCTTTAAAACCGCGAAAGCCCTCGAGCTTGTCGCGCGTTTGGCGGCCGAGCAGGTATTGGATGGCGTGGAAGTTCGGCGACGCGTGGGGTTTGACGGCGACGCGGTCCTGCGGCCGCAAAGTATGGAAATAGAGCGCCGTCATGATGGTCGCGAGCGATGCGCACGAGGCCTGATGACCACCTACCTTCAGTCCATCATCGTTGTCGCGGACATGGTTGGCGTGGTGGATTGTCCAACTCGCGAGCCACAGCACTTTGCGTTCAAGTTCGGCGAGTATCTCGAGATCCTGCGGCGAGCCCGACGATGTCATGAGCATGATCTGATCTCAGCCATCCATGCCGATCCGGTCATTCCAATTCGACGGTTGCAAAATCCGCGGGCATGATGATCTCGAGAAGTTCGCAATCGTCGGAATAGTCAAGCACGGAATGCTTGATCTTGGGCGGCTGCAGCCAGCACGAACCTTCGCGCATGGTGACCACGCCAGCGCCTTCGTATTCGCCTTTGATCCAGCCCTTTAGAACATAGACCATCTGAAACTCGACATCGTGAAAGTGCCGCTTGGAAACTTCAGCGGGATCGCAGGGCGGAACCATTCTGATCACATGCGCCCGCACCATGCCTCCGGTCGCACCGGCGATTCCGAGATCGCGGTATTGCGCATAGCGCCGCAATCCCAGCTCGAAGGCGTCGGGCCGGTAATGCGTCGCGACGAAGGCGTGCGCCCGCGATTTTTTCTTGGCGCCTTGCGTCGTTGTCGGGTCGCTCCGTCGTGACGACGTTTTGCTTGCCGATCTGCGCCCGCGGCCGATCGGGCCCGGCTTTCGCACGGCGCGTTGACCTTTCCGTGCATGCTTTGCTCTCTGCCTTACGCGAGCCATGGGCCTGTCCTTGTCAATGCCAAGCGGCGGCAACGGGAATCCGCAACCGATTATAGCGGATGGCAATATCGCCGAAAGCGGCCGCTTCGTCGCTCAAAAGTGGCTGTAGGACGGCCGTGGCAATGACAGGACTTTTCCGTCCCGCATGAAACGAACCCCTTCCCCGCTCGCGACCTGGCCGATCTTTGCCACCGGCACACCGGCTTTTTCGGCGGCAATGCGAAAAGCATCGAACTTGGCCGCCGGCAGCGTCAAAACGATCTCGTAATCGTCGCCGCCGGTAAGGATTCGCTCAATCAGCTCGGAGTCGACCGAAAGCACCGCGCGCGCCGCATCGGACAACGGCACCGCGGCAACGTCGACCTCGCACGCAAGGGCGGAAGCACGGCATAGCTTGGCCAAGTCCCCCGCGAGACCATCGGAGACGTCCATTGCTGCGGAGGCGTGCGCACGAAGCACTTCGGCCAGCCTATTGCGCGGCTGCGGGAGGAGATAGCGCTGCTCGAGATGATCCTTTGCCGCGCTCGACAACCGCCACTGCTTGGCTAAGTCTGCATCGCGATGGATGAGAACCCCGAGGGCGGCATCGCCGATAGTGCCGGTGATGGCGACGACGTCGCCCGGCTTTGCCGTAGCGCGGCGCACCATTGCGCCATGGGGCACCGTGCCGAACGCGGCGACGGAAATCGACAGCGGTCCGGGCGTGTGATCGGTATCGCCGCCCAATAATGGGCAACCATACTGACGGATGTCTCGGCCAAGACCTTCGGCGAAGGCCGCGATCCACGATTCCGGCGTGTTCGTCGGCAACGCGATCGACAACAGAAATCCAACCGGCGACGCGCCCTTGGCAACCAGATCGGAAAGATTCATTCGCAACGCCTTGCGTGCGATGAAATCCGGCGGATCCCCGGGAAGAAAATGCACTCCGGCAATGACGCCGTCGGTAGTGAGGACCAAATCGAAACCAGCAGGCGGCGTGAGCACGGCCGCATCGTCGCCGAGACCGAACGCAGTCGGAGCGGTGGCGAGCGGTTTGAAGTAGCGCTCAATGAGGCGTTCCTCGCCCGAAAGGTCGTTACAAAATTCATGTGGATCGGAGGGCATTTCCTGCCTCCGCCTACTCGCCGCCGAATTCGGCCGCACGGAGCTGGTGCGCCAGTTGATCGAGCACCGCGTTGACCATCCCGGTCTCTTCCTGGTCGACAAAAGCGCTGGCCACGTCGACATATTCGGACGTGACCACCCGCGCGGGTACATCCTTTCGGCAGGCGAGCTCGTAAGCGCCGGCCCGCAGCACGGCGCGAAGCACCATTTCGATGCGCTTTAGCGGCCAGCCGCGCGTCAGCGCCGCGTCAATCGTCGGATCCAGGCGACTTTGCTCTCGCACCACGCCGCCGACTATGTCGCGGAAATAGGCGGCTTCCGCCGGACGATATTGCACGCCTTCCATGTCGCCCTTGAGCCAATGACCTTCGAACTGAGCCAAAATCTCATTCAAGCCAGTGCCAGCAAGCTCCATCTGGTAGAGCGCCTGGACGGCTGCAAGCCGCGCGACGCCGCGCTGATTGGCTTTGCGGCTGCCGCTCCCATCAGAGCTACCGGATATTTCGCTGCCGGCCATCGCACTATTTCCCGACCTGCCGCTTGAGCTCAATCATCGCGAGCGCAGCGCGCGCCGCGTCGCCGCCTTTGTCCTGCTCTTCCGGGCGGGCCCGCAGCCAGGCCTGCGCCTCGTTGTCCACCGTGATGATGCCGTTGCCGATCGGCAGCTGGCGCGCCACCGCAAGGTCCATCAATCCGCGGGCGGACTGATGCGCAACGATGTCGAAGTGGATCGTGTCGCCACGAATGACGCAGCCAAGCGCGACCACGCCATCATAAGGCCGCCGGCGTGCTCTCGCCGCATCCACGGCAATAGCGATCGCGGCCGGGATTTCCAGCGATCCGGGCACGGTGACACAATCGAATTGGGCATCGGCCTCTTTGAGGACTTTGCTCGCTCCCGCCAGCAGCGCGTCGGCAATATCGTCGTAGAAGCGCGCTTCGACGATAAGAATGTGCGCGCTCTTGCTGCTTTTTATGCCGCTTTTTCTGGCAAGCTTGCTTCGCCGCGCTCCGGCCATGACTACGCTCCGGCTTGTTCGAGCACGCGTGGTCGTACCAAGCCCGGCAGGCGCTCACAAGCGCGTCTCAGCGTGGCAGCGTCTCCATCAAGCGCGCCACATAACGCGCTAGCTGGTCGACCTCGAGATTAAGGCGCGCGCCGGGCTCGAGCTTGCCGAATGTGGTGACTTGCAGGGTGTGCGGAATGATCAAGACCGAGAACATGTCGCCGTCGACCTTATTCACGGTCAGCGCGACGCCATCGAGCGCGACCGAACCTTTAACGGCGACCAAGCGTGACAACGCCGCAGGCGCGCGTAACGTGAACGAGGCGCTGTCGAGGAAGTCGTCGCGGCTGACGAGTTCGGCGATCCCGTCGACATGACCACTGACCAGGTGCCCGCCCATCTCGTCGCCGAGCCGGAGCGAACGTTCCAGATTGATGCGCGCGCCGCGCCGCCAATGTCCGGCAGTAGTCAGGCGCAGCGTTTCCGCGGCCGCATCCACCGCGAAGAACGGTCGCCCTGCTCTGGCGCCGCGCCCGACGACCGTGAGACATATTCCGGCACAGGCGATTGAAGCGCCGACCGCGATCGTATCGGGATCGTAGTCGCAAGCGACGACGAACCGGCGCAGGCCGTCGGATTTTTCGTCGACCTCAAGAATTTCGCCCGATCCCGTGACGATGCCGCTAAACATGGTTGGTTTCGCGTTCGTATGTTTCCTTGCGATCGGGGCCGACCGGCTCGCTGGAAATGCGTTTAAGGTGCTGATTAAGCAGTTTCGATGCGCGCGGCTCCAGCGCCGGTAAACCCTCCTCCCCTATCACCATCGGCGAATGAAATAATACCGCTTCGTCGATGAGATCGGCTTCGATTAGGCCCGACGCAACCGCGGGGCCGCCTTCAATCATCAAACGCGTGATGCCTCGCGTTGCGAGGATTTTCAATGCCTCGCGCAGGTCGAGCCACCCTTCTTTTTCGGCGACGCGAAGAACTTCAGCGCCGCGTTCGCGCAGCGCTGTTTCGGATGCAGCTGGTGCGTTGTCGCCAGCAATGATCCACAGCGGCGTCCCGCGGGCAGTCTCTAAAAGCCGTGATTGCATCGGCAGGCGAAGGCCGGAGTCGAGCACCACCCGGACTGGCGACAACTCCGCCATTCCCGGCAGACGGCACGTCAAAACTGGATCGTCGGCGAAGACGGTGCCGATGCCAATCAGGATGGCATCGCTGCGTGCCCGCATCAGATGCACCTGATCGCGGACCGACTTGCCTGTGATGGCGACGCGCTGCCGGCTAGCACCTGCCGCCTTGCCGTCCGCGGAAATGGCCAGCTTGAGCGTGACATGCGGCCGACCGTCTCCCATGCGGCGAATATGCCCAGCGTGATCTCGTCGCGCCGCGGCGGCTTCGATGCCGACATCCACGGCAATCCCCGCACTGCGCAATCGAGCATGTCCGCGCCCCGCAACTTCAGGATTGGGGTCTTCCAAGGCCGAGACCACACGTGCAATTCCGGACGCGATTACGGCGTCCGCGCACGGCGGCGACTTGCCGTGATGTGAGCACGGTTCGAGCGTCACATAGAGCGTGGCGCCGTGTGCAAGCGTGCCGGTGCGGCGCAGCGCCTCGATCTCGGCATGCGGCCTGCCACCGGCTTGCGTCCAGCCGCGCCCGACAATTTGACCGCCCCCGACGACGACCGCGCCGACCGCCGGATTCGGCCATGCTCGGCCAAGTCCGCGTCGACCCAACGCCAGTGCGAGCGCCATATATCGGTGGTCATCGGCGACGTCGGAGGCTGCAACGCTGCCGCTTGTGCTCACTCGGCGGCCTCGTCTCCCGATAACTCGGCGAGCGCGGCTTCGAAATCCTTCGCCTCGCGGAAATTGCGATATACCGAGGCGAACCGGACGTAAGCGACGTCGTCGAGATCGCGCAAATGCGCCATTACCGTCTCGCCGATTGTTTCGGAGGAGACCTCGCTTTCGCCGATGCTTTCAAGCTCGCGCACGATTTTCGACACCATCTGGTCGATGCGCTCCGGGTCGACGGGTCGTTTGCGCAGCGCAATCTGCACCGAGCGCAAGAGTTTGTCGCGGTCGAAGGGCACGCGCCGGCCATTGCGCTTGATCACAATCAGTTCGCGCAATTGCACCCGCTCGAAGGTCGTAAATCGGAAATTGCAGCTCAGGCAGACCCGGCGGCGGCGGATCACGGACGAATCCTCGGTCGGCCGCGAATCCTTCACCTGGGTATCGAGGCTTGCACAGCTCGGGCACCGCATCCCGTTACCCCTCGTAGATCGGGAATCGGCTGACCAGACGTTTCACCTGTTCGCCTACGCGCCCTTCGGCTTGGATGTCTTGCTCAAGGCCGCTGCGCGCCAACGCGTCGATCACTTCGGCGATCATGTCGCCGATTTGCTGGAATTCGGCGATGCCGAACCCCCGCGTCGTGCCGGCCGGTGTGCCGAGCCGCACGCCCGAGGTGACCGTCGGCTTTTCCGGATCGAATGGAATCCCGTTCTTGTTGCAGGTGATGCGGGCGCGCCCGAGAGCGGCCTCGGCAACCTTACCGGTCAAGCGCTTGTTGCGCAGATCGACCAGCATGAGATGCGTATCGGTGCCCCCCGAAACGATGTCGAAGCCGCACGCTTTCAGCGTTTCGCCGAGCGCCTTGGCGTTTTCGACAACGTTCTTGGCGTAGAGCCGAAACGAGGGACGCAGAGCTTCGCCGAAGGCGACCGCCTTGGCTGCGATCACATGCATGAGCGGTCCGCCCTGCATTCCCGGGAACACCGCCGCATTGAGTTTTTTTGCGAGCTCCTCATCGTTGCTGAGGATTGCACCGCCGCGCGGCCCGCGCAGTGTCTTGTGGGTCGTCGTGGTGACGACATGAGCATGGGGAAGCGGACTCGGATGCACGCCGCCGGCAACCAAGCCGGCAAAATGCGCCATATCCACGACCAGATAAGCGCCAACCTCGTCGGCAATCTCGCGGAAGCGGCGAAAGTCGATCACGCGCGGATAGGCCGAGCCGCCGGCGATGATCATTTTTGGGCGGTGCTCTTTGGCGAGTTTCTCGACCTCCTCCATGTCGATGAGATGATCGTCCCGGCGCACGCCGTAAGGCACCACTTTGAACCAGCGGCCCGAAAGGTTGACCGGCGAGCCATGCGTGAGATGGCCGCCCGCCGCCAGGTTCAATCCCAAAAAGGTGTCGCCGGGCTGCATCAGCGCCATGAAGACTTCGGCATTGGCCGAAGCGCCGGAATGCGGCTGCACATTGGCGAAGCTGCACCCGAACAGCCGGGTCGCACGCTCGATCGCCAGCCGCTCGGCAATGTCGACGAATTGGCAGCCGCCGTAATAGCGCTTGCCCGGCAGGCCCTCGGCATATTTATTCGTAAGCACGGAGCCCTGCGCCTCAAGGACAGCGCGGCTGACGATATTCTCCGATGCGATCAGTTCGATTTCATCGCGCTGGCGGCCGAGTTCGAGCTTAATCGCCTCGGCAATTTCCGGATCGCTTTCACCGAGCGTCGCGGAAAAGAAATCCTCGTCGGCCGCTTTGATTTTGTGACTTACTGGCATGGCTATGGTTGTTCCGTCGCTGCGTGGCGCGTTTGACGACCGCAGACTGGCTCAAATCGGCCTCTTGCCGCCGGCAAGAACCCGGTCCCGGTGATACACCGCGGAGCGAGGCGAGACCAGCCGAAGCCGCAAGACCTTGCGATATTTCAGCGGATAACGCCGCTATATTTAGGGATCAAGGGGCGCGGACCGCAACCCGGGCGCGATCAAAGCTTGGTCGTCGCCGGAATGGCAGGCGCGCCCAGCCCGTCCCGGCCGTAAATATCCTCGCGGAACTGCGCCACGCCATCTGCGCCCGACCAGGCCGTCACATAGACCCAGTGCAAGGGAACCGGCTTGGCGAGACGGGCGGTTTTTTGCTCGCCCGACTTTATCACCCGATAGATGTCGGCCGGCGACCAGCTTTTGGTTTCCGCGAGCAGCCACGCAACCAGCTGCCGGACATTCTGCACCCGCACGCAACCCGACGAATGAAAGCGAAAATCGTCGCCGAACAGGTTCTTCAGCGGCGTGTCATGCATGTACACGCCGTAGGCGCTCGGGAAATTGATGCGGATCGAGCCCAGCGAATTCTGACTGCCGGGATCCTGCTTGAAGGTGTAGTTGGTCGCATCCTCCGAATACCAGTTGATCTGTGACGGCTGCAGCTCGCGATGTGCCCCGTCGAGAATGCGAATGTGGTTCTTGGTCAGGTAATCGGGCTGATCCTGCATGCGCGGAATGAGGTCCTTGCGCACGATCGAAGCCGGAACCGTCCAATACGGATTGAAATTGATCTCGATAATTTTGCTGTCGATCTCGGGCGAAGGCCGATCGGGCTTGCCAACCACGCCGGTGTGACGGGAGACGGCAACGTCGTGTTCGATCGCCTCGATGCGCGCCGCCGGAATATTGCATACCACGTAGCGCGGCCCGAGATTGCCGGTCAGCGTCTTCAGCCGCTCGATATTCACTTTGAGCTGATCGCGCCGCGTCGCCGCCGGGACATTCATGGCCTCGAAAGTCGCCTCGTGCACGACGCCATCGACCGTCAGGCCGTGGCGCGCCTGAAAGCGGCGCACCGCCTCCTCAAGATACGAATCATAAATGTCGTTTTCGACCCCGCTGGCGTGGGGATCGAGATCGCCCGAGACCGTGAGCCGCGCACGCAATTCGCCCACGCTTGAATGGTTCGTGCCGAGCCGCAATTCGAGCACCTTCGAGACTTCCGGCCAGCCGCCACGGGCGACGATGCCGTCATAGATTTCAACCGCGCGCCGCGTGGCTTCCGCCGTTCCCGGCGACAGCATCGGGATGGTCGCTTTCGGCATGTGCACCGTGCGCGACGCCTGATCGAATCCTTGTCCGAACCCGCCTTGGTCGACGTCTCCCATGAGCGCATCGAGGGGCCGATCGTCGGCCCGGACCGAACGAAGGCCGGCGGCAAAGGCGGCAATTCCGGCGAGGTGGCGGAGCGCCATGCGGCGGGAAAGTCCGGCAGCACGCGGCGGACGCGACGAATTAGAGCGTCGAAGCATGAACGGCTATTTGCGCGAGCAATACGGCTGAAATCGGCCAACCCTCAAAACAGCGCCTAGCATAACGGCGCCGCCACGGCGAGCGCAAAAGGTGCGCGCGAAAAGACCCCGGCTTGGCCGGGGCCTAGTTGTGCCGTCGCGTTTCTCCGGTGCTTACAGCCGGTAAAGGATCTGATCGGTCCAGAACCGCTCGAGGCGGTGCAGCGCCTTGTTGAGCGTGCCGAAATCGTCGGCATTGATGCCGCCGACCTGCTCTACGGTCCGCATGTGCTTTTCGTAGAGCGTGTCCACCGTGTCGCGGACTTCGCGGCCCTTGTCGGTCAACTTGATCCGCACCGAACGCCGATCGATGCGCGAACGCTGATGGTCGAGAAATCCCATCTCGACGAGCTTCTTCAGGTTGTATGAGACGTTGGAGCCGAGATAATAACCGCGCGTGCGCAACTCGCCGGCGGTCAATTCTTTTTCGCCGATATTGTACAAGAGCAGCGCCTGGACCGAATTGATGTCGGCGCGGCCGCGGCGGTCGAATTCGTCCTTGATGACGTCGAGCAGACGCCGATGCAGACGTTCGACGAGCGTGAGTGCTTCGAGATAGTGCGGGCGAATGTGGTCGAAGCGCGCCTCGTGCGCGGCGGGTTCGACCGTCTTGACGACGGCTTTCATGATGACGCCTTTCCCAAACCAATTTCTTTTTTCGCGACGGGCCCTGTCCCCGTCATCGGCGTCACCCTAGCGGCAAGGATCTAAGAGCAGTTTAAATAACACGCTAAAAAGAACGTATATTCGCGTCTTTTCTATACTAATTACTGTTAAACATGCGGCGAGTTGCGATACGTTTTGTTCACCGCAACAGTTCGCAATCTACTCGGCCTTGATGTTTGCCTCCGTAATAATGCGGCTGTACGTGTCATTTTGCTTGCGTAAGTAAGCGGCGAAATCATTTCCGCAGGCCACAGTCGGAAACAGTCCCTGAGCCGATAGCTTTTCTTTAACCGCGGCACCGTCCAGCGCTGTCGTGAATAGATGCTCGACTTCATTGATCGCAGGCTCGGGCGTCGCGGCGGGCGCAAAGGCGCCGAACCAAGCGTCGATGTCAAAGTCGCCGAAGCCGCCTTCGGCGACAGTCGGAACGTCCGGCAGCGGCTGCGCCCGCGCGCGGTTGCCGACGGCAAGCGCCCGCAAGCTGCCCGCTTTCAAATATTCCGACACGTTCGAAAGCGTTGCAAACATCGAGGTGACCTGCTGGCCCAAGACGGCGTTGAGCGCCGGCGCGTTGCCGGGATACGGCACGAACGTGATATCCACCTTCGCGGCGCGCTTGAGCTTTTCGAAACCGAGCTGAAAGCTGCTTCCCGGACCAATGCTCGCCATCGTGATCTGTCCCGGCCTCACGCGCGCGTCATCGAGCATTTGCGCAAGCGTGCGATACGGCGCGGCGCTGTTGACGACGATAACGGTCGGTGCACTCACCAGGTTGCAGAGCGGCGCGAAGTTGCGCAGCGGATCGTAGTTGAGCTTGCGCAACAGCGGGTCGATCAGAAACGGCGTCGAGACGACAAGGAGCGTGGTGCCATCCGCCGTCGCCCGCGCCACCGTCTCGGTACCGACCGCGCCGCCTGCTCCCGGCCGGTTTTCGACGATCATGGCCGGACCGCCGGCGCGCCCGGCCTGGTCCGCCAAGAGCCGCGCGACGATATCGGCGGTGCCGCCGGGCGCGTAAGGAACGACGATCCTGATGGTTCTTGAGATTTGTGCGCGCACGCCATCGGCCGTGATGACGATAATAAATGTCATGGCCGCCACGGCGACAACGCCCAAAGCCATGAAAAAGCGGCCTAAAAATCTCATCGCTCACCTGTCCTGCGCAAGCCGTCCAAGCCCATATCGATGTGACCTTGCCGGCGAAACTTACGGCGCATTACACGTTAGAGAAACCTGCCCGGCGCGTGATATTCGATTGACTAGGCGTTGCCGCCCAACCATATAGCGCCGGCGCGTAGCGTTCCCGCGACCTTGTGCGGGGGAGTGTCCCGAGCGGCAAAGGGGGCGGACTGTAAATCCGCTGGCTTACGCCTTCGTAGGTTCGAGTCCTACCTCCCCCACCATCATGAAATAATTAAATAA
>Ga0306926_10001399_pt1 | contig 23901 bp, 20 predicted proteins | sample flu12Cox44000178_FD_203759 | JGI IMG/M metagenome (GOLD analysis project Ga0306926, IMG submission 203759) | Lab enrichment of tropical soil microbial communities from Luquillo Experimental Forest, Puerto Rico - flux8day.12C.oxic.44.000.178 (v2)... | ecosystem: Environmental > Terrestrial >...
GGAGATGGAATACTCCGTGAGAATGAAGGCGCCTACGAACGCCAGAGCTGAAAGATAGAAAGAAAGAAGAGGGTTTCGCTGTTTCTCATCGACTGCGCTGGACTCGGGATGCACGCTCAGAGACCTCCTCGAACAGGGACATCAAGAGTACAGGATACGCTTCTATATGTCAAGTACAGTATGCTTATTGAAAAGCATGCTTACCATAATCGGTAAGTGCTTGAAACCAAGAGACATGCGGCCGTCAGCCCCTACACTCAATGAGGCATAAGCGTGCCGTGGCGAAGCGCGCGCCAATATGTATCCGGAGATGGCACTCAATCTCCGCGGCAAATTCCTGCTCACCTCGCTGCCTGCGAAACACTTCAGCCAAACGAAGCAACGCCGCCCGCACGGTTCTCATGACTGTTCCTCATCCGCAGCCAGGAACCGCATCGGGATCATAGTGCTCTGCCCCATTTCGGCGCTCGCGCTTGACCTGCTCAATGCCTGGGCGCATTAGCTCGATGAACTTGGCTCTGCGGTTGTTGTCGCCGCTAGTTTGCTCTTGCGTCGCCCGATCCGGTGACCTTGCCGAGGCTTTAGCATGTACAGCGTCTTCAGCGCCATCAGCGCCAGGCTTCCCTGCCAAACGTGCGCGTTGTCGCCATCTCCGCTCCTAAGGAGCCCGTATGGGCGCCCACGTTTGTAGCGGACGTTCTATGGGAACACAATAGGAGCGTAGGCCTTGTCAACAGAGAAACAATGCAACACGAGCGTAGGAACAACGAGCACCGCGCCAGGCACCCAGTGCGAGAAAAAGGCTCGTTAATCGAAACGACTTACCAAGCCTCATGAGAGCGAGTTTTTCCGTGCAACGAACGCAATTTTTCGGGGCGGGCGCACGGAATCCCCAGTGATGCCTAGCCGGCTTCCGAAGTCCCGCCCTGAGCAGCCTGTGGGTAACCGGCGGCCGAATGCATGTTTGTTCCAAAAATGACAGCAATGCGCGAATCTTATGGTCGTAAGCGAATTTATATTCAGCATGGAACAGATTGGTCGAAAGGAGTTAACCCCATGCGACAAGTTCAAAGAACCTACCTTCCTGCGGCTGGGCGCGACTGCGCTTTGCCGTTCTACGATCCGCTTGTGAAGCTGCTTGGAGCCGATGCCGCGAGGAGAACGCTCCTTAACCAGGCAAATCTTCGCCCCGGCGATCGCGTTCTCGACATCGGCTGCGGGACGGGTACCTTGGCTGCGCTGATCAAGTGCGTTCACCCCGAAGTCTCCGTTGTGGGGCTCGATCCAGATCCGAAAGCGTTGGCCCGAGCCAGGAAGAAGGCAGCACGAGCAGCGGCTTCCATCCAATTTGATCAAGGCTTTTCCGACGAGCTGCCGTATTCCGACGTGTCCTTCGACCGGGTATTCTCCTCGTTCATGTTTCACCATATCCATGCGGACGAGAGGGGAAAGACACTTCGAGAGGTGCAGCGGGTCCTCGTCCCTGGAGGATCACTGCACCTGCTTGATTTTGAATCTTCAGAGGGTGAAGCGCGTGGCGTACTGGCCCGCTGGCTTCATTCAATTCACCGTCTGAAAGACAACTCCGAGGGTAAAATCCTCGCGATCATGAAAACCGCTGGCTTGGCAAACGCAAAAAAGGTTGGGAGTGGAGCTCTCTTCTTAGGTCATTTGCGATTTGGTTATTACAGCGGATCTCGCGACGACGCGATCGTTAATTCTTAATGAAGGCGGCCGATTATTTTCAAGGAGCCCAGGAATAGGTCCATTTCACAGCGAACTTCGTCTCGCGAACCTGTGGCGGATTTGCGGGAGCAATGCTGGTAAATTGCGTACCCTCATTGAAGATTACGTAAAGGTCGCTGTCCGGCCGGTAGTTATACCGGAGACGCAGGTTGGCGCTCACCGCCTGGGTGTTTGACGTATCCAGCTGAATCACACTTGTAAACGTCAAGAATCGGTTGAAAGAGTAGTTCCCTTGCAGACTCGCTAGAACGATGGAGAAATTCCCGTTTGGCAACGGGAGCTGGAAACGGTCCCACGTCTCGGAAGCCGAGATGGAAAACTTCGCGGTTGGTCGGTAGTTCACGCGTACTCGGAACTCGTTAAGCGTTCCTCCGTAATATCCGCCGAAGCGCTCGAAGAAGCCGTAAGTGAACCTTCGATTCTGAGCTGAACCGTAGGTCAGCTGGTGCCGTGTGAAGTGGTATAGACCTATGGGAATAAATACGTCTTTGTAGATGTGGAGTGGCGTTGTGATGCTCTGCGTAAATACATCCACGATGTCATCGTCGGTGTACGCCCCGTTGTGGAACTCCGCCCGAAATGTATTCTGCCATTCCTGAGTCTGAACCTCACCTTGGGTCGTGGGTGCATGAAGGATGAATCCTTCAAACTGCATCTCGCGGATGCCTCTGATTTCGGGCCTTATTTTGAAGGTCAAATCTCCGTAGGTTTCATTGGCATTGGTGAGTTCGACGAATCCAACCTCAGGATTGAAATTCGGGCCTATTTTTCGCTTTTCAAAGATGCCATCCAGCCAATTCGAGCGATATCGCAATGATCCACCCACGTCGCTGTTTCCGCTTGGATAGCCTGGCGATTGCGTTCCTGCAAGATGGCCATCCACGATCCAATCCTTGAAAAAGACAAGCCGCGTATCCACTCCGCCCGTTTGGTTGAAGTTGCCTTGGATATTTCCTGATCGCTTATCGATTCCCATAACCCCTATGTACGAGCCGCCCCACAACGATTCTTTCAATCGAGCTACGGCGTAGTTTGCATAGGGATTCGGGCCACTCGAGCGCGTGTTGACATCCATGACTCCAAATTCCGTGCGGCCCACGCTGCCCGTCAGCCTTGCACCCCCGTTGATGGGCACCTGCTGGCCCGTCACCGAGTCGATGCCGATCTGGCGGCTAAAGAACAATTGGTCCTGGTCACCTAAAGGAAAGCTGAACACTCCTGCGTTCTCCAGGAAGAATTGTCGCTTTTCGGGAACGTAGATTGGGAATGGAGTCAGGTTCACATGTTCCTGGTCCACGTCGGTGGCAGAGAAGTCTGTGTTTCCCGTCAGGTTTAGAACGAGGTTTGACCGAATTCCATACTTGATATCGACTCCTCCCGTTAGCGGAAATGCCGGATTCTGGCCGGTCACTTTGTCATACTGCGCCAGTGCATATGGCTTTACGATAAAGAGCCTCCCACTGCCGATGTCGGTGATGCCGCTGAGCTCTCCAGATTCCGAGACTTTGGTGATCCCAAACGTTCGACGATAGGCTGCCCAGAGGTCTTCTTCATTCTTACGACGAATGAATCGCTTGAAATTGAGTCCCCAGACTACGTCCTTCGACTTTGTGAAATTCAAGGAAGTAAACGGGATTTCAATTGTTGCCGTCCAGCCGGTTTCTCCGATTCGTGCTTCCGACACCCACACACCATCCCAACCCGTGTCAAACTCCGTGTCTTGTGAACCCTCTTGCTCTTCGACAATCAGGCCGTCGCTCTGTGTTCCCAGGGGGTTAATCTCAAACACATACCCGCCCCGCCGATCGAAATTGGAATCGATCAAGATCTCGAAATGATCGTCCAAATCCTGACTTACGTCGCGACGGAGTTCGGTCGCAATGATTTTTGACGGTTCAGAGTCGAAGCATTGAATCCCGAAGTAGACCGCGTGACGTGTATACAGGATGCGCACTTCTGTCTTCTCTGTTGCTGGCTCACCCTCGTAAGGTTCCTTCTGTCGAAAATCCGAGATTGGCTTCGCCAGCTGCCAGAGCGGATCGTCCAAAGTGCCGTCCATTTTTGGTGGATGATCGACTCTCATCGCGTTAGCAACCTGAAGTACCGCCGGTTTCACAGGTGTGTCAGATTGACCCCCTAGTGTCGCTGTCTTAGGTAAACCGAGCAGCAACAGACTGATAGCGCCGTATATCAATCTATTCGGGCTGGGCACTGAGTTCAACGTGAAACAACTTCGTAAACCAACATGCGCGCAACGGCTTTACCGTCCTCTTCCTGCTCCGGTGCGTAAACACGGTGTGTATCCGCATCAACCGCCAAGCTATGGACCTTTTTCTGCACCGGAAAATCTTCGAGTTTGCGGTAGTGGTCTGGATCGTCCATTTGGAATACGGAGATGGCGCCGCTCGAACAAGCAACATAGATCCGTTTCAGCCCGGAATCGAACTTGATCACGTCCGGGCCGCCCGCCATGGGGAGGAAGGCGATGGCTTGATGTTTATCCAAGTCGAAAACAGTCATAAGGTCATTCCCTTCACAGGAGAGAAAGGCACGGTGCTGTTCCGGGGCCAGAGTCATTCCGTGGTTCCCTTTGCACTTCCCGACGGAATACCTTCCAACAACTTCGTCCGTCGCAGGATCGATCACGGTGAAAATATTCTGGTCCTGAAGATTCACATATACCTTTCGGGTCACAGGGTCGTACTGCGGCATGCCTGTTTCACTGTCGAAATGCAGGGTCTTCATGATTTCGTCCTTTGTCACGTCGACGATAGCTTCCGCCTTCCCGCGTTCATCTGATACGTACAGTTTGTGAAACGGCGCTGCGTAGGCGCTTCCGTCAGGCTTGGCGTCTGTCTTGAGTTTCTTGATCACCTTCATTTGCTTCAGGTCTACAACCCCGATAGTGTTGTCGTGCGCATTGGACGTGTAGAACTTCTTGAGTTCCGGAACGTACTCGACCCCCTCCACGCCCGGTGTATCAGTTACAGTTGCGACGACCTTGTTGGTGCGCAGGTCGATCACATACGTCTGCTCAGCTGCGAGATGAGCAGAGATGAGATAGTGGTCGCCCTCATCAATCGTCAGATAATCAAAGCGCCTTCCGCCTGGACCTGGCAGGTCGAACTTTGCGACCTCTTTGAGGGTTTGAGCTGGCGCGCTTGCAGAAAACGAGGCACCGAACAAAAGCAAAGCGAACGTGCCCAGTCGAAGTGAGCAGAATTTGTTTTGCATCAATACCTCCTAAGAGTGGTCATGTTTCGCGGCAGACCTCTCTAGTTCCCCGTGCCGGGGGTAGGAACGCTCTTGCCCAGCTCATCGAGGGCAGCTTTGAATCCCCCGGCGAGCTTTTCCGCAGGACCGCGGCCCCAGTAGTGAAGGAAGATCACGACAGGTCGGTCTTCCGTCATGTGGTGATGAATGGCTACCACGTCGAGTCCATTCTTGCGAAGCGCCTTCAATACCGGAGTCACTTCGCTCTCAAGCATTGCCACGTCACCGGCAATCGCCGCATCCTCCTGCGTACCGGCAAACGCGGCCCAGGTATTCAGCCCCATGCGCGCGTTGATCACCGCGCCGCGCTCCTTCATTCCCAAGTCGTCGCGTCCAACAGTGATCTTGTAGACCGCACCGGTTTGCTCGCCTTCATGCCCGACGATCTTGGTGAGTTTCGCCGAGTCAATCGGCGTACCTCCAGAGTTCACCGGAGTTGCGGCCGACGGCGTTACGTGGCCGATGAGATCGAGGCCGGGCTTGACGTGCTTCGCCAGATCCGCGGCCTTACCCATCCCATGAACGTGCATGTAATAAACGTGCGGGTCATCCCAGAAGAAGTGGTTGTGGAGCGCAGTGATGTCGATTCCGTTGTCGAGGAGCGCAGACATGACGGGGTTTACCTCCTCCTGGAGGAGCACAAGATCTCCCATCATCACGTCGGAGCCGTCGGTGGCTTTCGTTAGTGCGATCCAGCCGCCGAAGCCGAAGGGCGTCGATGTGGGAAATCCCTGGATGGTCATCTTCAAATCGTTGCGCGGAATATTCACTTTCAGAACGCGCGCTTTGAAATCGCCCTTCCTGTCGAGAATCTTCAGAACGTCTTGATATTCACTCGGTACGTCCTGAGCGAGTGTCGGTGTGGCCGAGAGCAAGAGACAAATACAGCTGAAAGAGAGTACAATCCCGTTTTTGATCAAACCAAACATTGAACGCTCCTCCTGTTTGTCTTCCTAAAACTCGGTATTTGGGAGTACCCCGATTCACTTCAATTGCTGACGAACGTACTCGAACAATGCGTCGTAAATCGGGAACTCCTTTTCCAGACGCTCTTCGTCGCTGATTCCAGTTGCCGCGAAACCCTGCGCAATTGCACGCAGTCCCAGACTCTCTGGAGCAACATGCTCTTGCCCTGTGACGTCCGCTCCCCGCACGATAAGGCCGAGGCGGTGAAGGGCTGGGTCGACCAGCTTGTAATCTTCGAGAATAGCCTCGAACGAGCATCGTTCCCCTCGATGATTCAGCTTCACCTCGGGGAATCGGGTCGCGTCGAAGGGAATTGCTTCCTCTTTACGAGCTGTATTGAGGAGTTGCTGTTCGGGTACGAACAGGAACTCTGCCTCCGGGTCGACAAATCGTCGAATGAGCCAGGGGCAGGCCACCCGATCCACTTTGACGTTGCTGCGCGTTACCCATTTCATGTGTGCACCCTCCGTTGCGTGACTGGCCGTCAGTTCAACTCTCGGACACGGTCTAAGTCACTTTGCCTCGTAGACTTGGATTTCAGCTTCCTGTTCCCCCTGGTTCGGCACAGCAGCGAAAAGTTTTCCCCATTCCGGCACGAACAAGCCTGTTTGCATGCGTGGTGGCGTCGGGATACCTGCGATATGGTCATAATGGTCGGAATCTCGCTGCTGGAAGATGTCAAGCGCACTCTTACTGGTGAGCACGTAGATACGCCCTCTAGCCGGGTCGTAGAACAGATCGTCTGAATTGCCGGCGATTTCCGCGGAAGCGATTTCCTTTCCCATCTCGGTGTCAAAGACGAGCAGTCGCGGGGGCGTCCGAGTTCCGACGAAGAGGCGGTGGTGGGCTTCGTCGAGCGCCATGGGAAAGTTATCTTTGGCGGAAGTGACCGGCCAACGGTCGACGACCTTGCGACTTACAACGTCAATGACTTCGATTTCTTGATAATCCGGCACATTGACGAACAGCCGAGTTCCCGTCTTTTCGAGTTGAAACGATTCGGGATGCGCGTCGACGATGATTTCGAAGGTCTTCTTGCCATCTGAGTCGACAAACCCGAGCCCTCCGGTTCCCTCTTGGCGATTCCTGAGGGCCTTCGCCCCGGCATATCCGACAACGACGCTTTTACTGCGCGCATCATAGCGGATGTTGTCGGCGTCGTCAGGGAACTTCACCGTAGTAAGAAGGCGAAAACTGGTGCCACCGTAGATTTTCGTGGTTCCATCCAGGGCACAGGCGACGTAGAGACGGTTGGTGGATGCGTCGTAGAAGACTCCTTGCGGCTCCGCAAGATTGGTAATCGTGTTTCACGCTCGTCAGAGGAATCTGGGAATGCAGCGACAACACCTGTGGCTCTTGTCCGATAGCATGGATGGTCAAAACGAGAAGTGTCGCGAACAGAAGAGTCACGATGGTGTATCTCATCCGGTTTTGTTTCTCGTTCATGGGGTGCTGAGCCCTCCCTTATTTCATCCATCCAAAGCATGGATCCTTAGCGCTCGACTCTGCGCAATGTCGTACGCTAGAATCATCGGAATCCACAACCAGTTCGTTAGCACAATCAGGGTCAAAAGCCGCAAGGGTGCTTGCCCGCTGAAGTATCCGACCGTGACGGCCGTCGCCGTAATCGTCTTTTCAACCCAGTTGTACTTGGCCAAGGAGTGCTTCCTCGCCGGCTGCCTGCTGACTTCCCAGAACATGCAGCCAAACATGAACACGAAACCTGACCACAGCCGTAGCATGAACGGATAGTTTGGAGCCACTCCGCCAAACGCCGACGCCATCCCGGCGGGATCGACAATCCCTCTGATTGAAATCAGCCAGTTGATGATTGCGTTGATTCCGAACAACCAGCGACCCTTGTCTTCGATCGTCAAGAAACGCCTCCTGCGAGTGAACCCAGCGGACTCCCACAATCCGCGCCTCCCTCTGGCCGCCCGACTCCCGCAATTGCGATTTTTCGGTCGACCTATTTCGCCACGACTTTCAGATCATCGAAGTACGTCACCGAGTCAGCTTTCGTCCAAAGGCCGATTTTGCCTGCATCCTTGAAGGTGTCATCTGTCGCTTCAATCCTTTTCGCACCGTCGTAGTAGCAAATGATCTTATTCCCGACGGATTCGACCTTGATTTCGTGCCATTCGCCCGACGTAACTTTCAGGTTCGCGCCTGCGAACTGACGACGGCTCCCGTTTATGACGTGGTAGAGCCGGTAGTTGTCCTCCAGAGCGTTAGCACGCACGATGTAATAGTTGTTTGCGTCCTTCAGCCGGAATACAAGCCCTCCAGCGCGATCCACGTTGCCGGAGACGGCTTTGAATCTCACGCTCAGTTCGAGGTCTTTGAAGCTGCCTTCGTCAGCAATGAGAAGGGGAAAGCGATAGTCGGTCTTGTCAGTCGAAGTTTGGGCGACGACATTCGGTTTTGAGGGGGCTGTAGGGTCTACCATCACCTCCCATCTGCTCTCGGCGCCCTGGCCGGTACGTGCACTGTGGAACTTCGCTGGCATAGCTCCGACCGCGTCAGTCTCGAAGTTGTAAGTGAAGGATGCACCCGCGGCCTGAGGAGGCGCGGGACTCTCGGGCTGGGCCGCTTGGGAGGACAAATATCCTTCTTCTCTCAACTCCAGAAATGCCCAACTGAGCCCAGTGATCACGATGGCTACAACCAGAATCCCAAGTACTTTTTTCATTGAAGACCTCCCCTTGTTTGGCTGGAAGTGGAATTCTTGGCAAGTGGTAGGGAAATACGAAATGTCGCACCTTACCCTTCTTCACTTCTCAGCGTGAGATCGCCGCCGTGAGCCGCTACTGCCCAGCGGGCGATGGACAGTCCTAGCCCTGCCCGCCCCATTCGCGCGTCCTAGCTTTGTCCACCCGATAGAACACTCGCAGCACTTTCTTCCGGGGGCCGAATCGTCACAAATGCCCTGTACAACAGCAAGTCATACGCAATTTTCAATCCTCCTGCCAAGAAAAAGGGGATATTGATCAATGAGGGCCGGCCAAACAGGAGTCCGGCAAACAAAGGACTAATAGCCGCGCCAGTAGTTCGTGCTACTCCGGTGATGCCTCCCGCCGCAGAACGTTCCTCTGGACTCACCACAGCCATGGTATAGGACTGCCTCGTCGGAACGTCCATTTGGCTAATGCTGAAGCGCACCAACAGAACTGCGATGGCAAGCCGAACGGTCGGCATCAGCGGCACCAAAATGAGCAGCACGTTCGAAGGCAGATGAGTGACTACCATGGTTCGAACGAGTCCGATGCGCGACGCGAGTCGAGAGGCCAACAGCGCAGAAATTCCTGCGAACACATTTGCCCAGAAGAAAATCGCACCCAAAGTTCCAGGGTTCACTCCAAACCGCAAATAGAACCAATACGCGGCAAAGCTCTGTATTACGAATCCCCCAGCAAACGAATCCAGCGCGAAAAGGCTGGAAAGCTTCAGCACCACGTGATGAGAGCGCCCAACACCAAAGAAAGCCTTCAGACTCCGGACCGGTTTTTCTTGGGGCTCACGAACCTCCGTGGCCGTCGTGAGGCGGAAGAACAGAATTGCCAATACCACTCCCAGAGCTGCATAGGCTACGACCACCACGCGGTAGCTGCTGATCGGCGTCATCGCGTCCTTCTGCAAGATGTGAGTAATGGTTCCTCCGAAGAACGCACCGACCGCCGTTGCGAGCGAACCCGCGAGCGCATACCAGGCAAACACTTCGGTCCGGATTTCTGAAGGAACGACATGGGATAGGGCCGCCTGCTCAATGGAGAGAAACGGCCCTACTTCGTGGCCACTAGGGCTGATTACACCAAGCGTGCCCGCCACGACTAGAAAGAGGAAGTTGTGGGTACAGGCGAATGCCACACCGGCGGCTGCCATCAGTACGGCTCCCACAATCAACATGCGCCGCCGCCCAATGCGATCTGCCCAGGTGGTGAGGAACAGAGAAACTGCAACATCGCCCGCCAGCGTGAAGCTCAGCAGCAAACCCGTTTGTGATTCGCTAAGCCCCATGCTCACGAGGTAGAAAACCAGGATGACCGACAAAGAGCCGTAGGCGAATAGCCGGATGAATCGCGTCAGAAACAAGAGCCACCCATCAGGCGTAAGCCCCTTCAGTGCTCCGGGAACTGCTAGGGTCGTTCGCATAGCACTCTGATCAACTGTGGCTGGTAAGCTCATTTGGACGGTCGCGACTGGTCGGCTGTCCCGAGCTGCGCGTTCACGCGCGTCCCTGGGCGCAGTTCATCCGTTCCCCTGAGGGCGACCTCGTCTCCTTCGTGAACGTCGCCGAAAATCTCGATTAGTTTCCCGTCTAGTTCTCCGGTCCGAATATTCACCCATTCCGGATTGCCATTCCGAATGCGTACGACGAAAGTCGCCTCGGTTGTACGCGCCACAGTGGAATTGGGAACGAAGAGGGTAGGCTCGGAGCGACGGACAGGCCACAACACTTCGGGAAACATACCTGAAGCAAGACGCCGGTCTAGATTGCGAACGTCGAGTTCAACGGGCATCGTTCTCGTTTTCACGTCCACAGAGCGGGCGACGCGCGCAACAGTCCCGCTGAAGGTTTGGTTTGGGTAGGCCGGAACCGCAAATTCGACCTTCGCGCCATTCGCCATGTCCGCCACGTATTTCTCAGGGACTGGTACAACCAATCGCAGGCGACTCGTTTGTTCCACTCTCACAAGTGGCAACTGGTTCCCCGAGCTCCCACTCGGTCCGACCAGCGCTCCCGGATGCACGTTTCTCTCGGTCACAACTCCGTCGAATGGGGCGCGAATCTGCAAATAGCTTTCGATTTCGGATATAGACTTCAGCGATGCTTCTGCGGCTTGCACACTCTTTCGAACCGCTTCGAGTCGTGCGCGGTCGCCTTCCACGGCCTTCTGCGCAATTTCCAAGTCATTTCCGGCTACAACGCCGGGGGTACTGGAGGCAGTTTTTAGCCGTTGGTAAGTGCCGTCGTCCGACGCCAGTTTGGCTTCCGCTTCGACTCTCTGGGCCTCCGCTCCCTGAAGCTTCGATTGCGCCTCAGCGCGCTGAGCAGCGAGCTCCGGCGCGACCAGGCGGGCCATCAATTGTCCCGACTTGACTACGGACCCGCGGTCCACGCTGATCGTATCGACGAATGCGGGGACCTTCGGATAGACAGCTACGACCTCATAAGGCTGCAACTCCCCTGGCAGACGGACGGAAATAGCGAGTTTTCGAGAAGCCACCCTTACCACTTCAACCGAGGGAGCGGCAACGTTTTGCGCATTCGGATTTGGCGTTGAGGTACTCGGGCTCGAACCACATGCCCCGCAGACGAGGGCGAGTGCACTCGAAGTTAGAAGATTGGTGAATGCCATGCGATTCATTGGTCGCCCCCAGGAGAGCTTGAGCTCTGGGGCTGTCCGTGCGCGAAAGCACTTCGAGGATCGTCTGGGTCCAAGGAAGGTGATGTGGTGTTTGCGCGCTTTTGAACCATTGCGAAGACGATCGGCAAGATCAGAAGCGTTGCCACTGTCGCGAAGAACAGGCCGCCAATTACGGCGCGTCCGAGGGGGGCTGTCTGCTGGCCCCCTTCCCCGATTCCCAAGGCCATCGGGACCATCCCGGCAATCATCGCCATGCTGGTCATCAGGATCGGTCTCATTCGCGTCTTTGCGCCTTGGATTGCCGACGCAATCGCCGTATTGCGGGCACATCGGTACTCCTCCGCGAACGTGACCAGCAAAATCGCGTTCGCAACCGCCACGCCGATGGCCATAATGGCTCCCATGAACGACTGAATATTCAGCGTTGTGCGAGTCAGAAGAAGAATGAATAGCACTCCACAAACGACTGCGGGCACTGCCGAAAGCACGACGAACGCAAGCCTCAGCGATTGAAAATTGGCTGACAGCAATAAATAAATGACCAACACCGCCAGAACCAGTCCCACGCCTAGGTTCGTCAACGTTTGCTTCATCGGGCCGATTTGTCCCCGCAAGGTAATCTTCACACCACGCGGCGGTGTGCCGACTCGGTTGATCGCGTCATCCAGTTGCTTTGCAATGCGTCCAAGGTCGTCTCCCGCCACATTCGCAGTCAGCGTGACCATCCTCTGACCATTCAATCGGTGGTATTCACCAACGACCGTTCCGTAACCAACTTGTGCGACATCGCCCATCAACGGGTGAGCGGCGGCTCCCTGCGTAACCGGTATGTGTTCGACATCCTGGATTGAGGCCATTTCGTCTTGCGGAACTTGTACTTGGACTTGATAGCCGACCCCAGATTTCGGGTCCGCCCAGTAGTTCGGGGTCACAAAGCGGCTGGACGAAGTCGCCGCAAGAAACGACCGGCCCAGGCTTGCTGTCGTCACGCCAAGTTGCCCGGCGCGTTCACGATCCACGTTGATGTCGATGCTTGGATAATCCAGTGGCTCATCGTACTGAAGGTCCCGCAGCGCACGTATCTTAGCCACCTCCGCACGAACTTTCTCGGCAAAGGCGCGGTCCGCTCCCAGATCCGGTCCGCTGATGTTGATTTCCACCGGGGTCGGCGCGCCAAAGTTCATAATCTGGGTCACGATGTCGGCGGCTTCAAACGAGAATTGGCATCCCGGAAAATTGACCGGCAGACTTTGCCGCAACCGCTCCTCGAATTCGTCCACTCGGATTTTGGAGCTCGGACTCAGGGCCACACGCAGGACCGCTTCATGCTGCCCACTCGTCCAGAGATAAATTGTGTTGATCGGATAGTTCGGTGGCGGAGCCCCAACGTAACCCAAGGTGATGTCGACGTTTCCAGGGCCCGCAGCCTCCTGAATCGAGCGGAGCACATTGAGCGAAAGACGCTCGGTGGCTTCGACGCGGCTGCCAATGGGTGCACGGAACCTCAGCAGAAGCTGACCCGAGGACACCCGAGGGAATATTGATCGCCCGAGATATGGTCCAAGAAGAGCGACGGTCGCGACGGCAGCGAGAAGATAACCCGAAACGACAAGCCAGCGCCTCGCCGCTAGCCGTTCCAGCACTTTACCCAGTTTCTCTCGTAACCGAGAAAGAGGCGATAAGCCTCCGTAGTCCGCATGGCCGCGCTCCCGGAGTATCCACGTCGAGAGCACTGGTACGAGAGAACTGGAAAGCAAGTAGGAGGCCGCCATGGCAAAACCGACGGCCAGAGAAAGCGGAACGAACAGAGAGCGGGAGACTCCCGTCATAAAGAATGAGGGCACAAAGACAGCCAACACGCACAACATGGCGAGCAGCCTCGGAATCTGAACTTCCTTGCTCGCCTCCAGCACAGCTAGTGCTCGTCCTCGCCCCTGACCTAAATGACTGTGAATGTTTTCCATCACCACGGTGGATTCGTCGACGAGGATACCCACCGCCAGCGCCAGTCCTCCTAGTGTCATAATATTGATCGTCTGACCTGCACCCCACAGAGCCACAACCGCCGAGAGCAGTGCGAACGGAATCGTGATCACCACGATGAGCGAACTGCGCCAGTCGCGCAGAAAGAGCATAACCATCAATCCGGTAAGGATCGCTCCCAGCAACCCTTCCTGCACAACGGATAACAATGAATTTCTTACATAGGATGACTGATCAAATTGATAATCGATTTTAATGTCGGCGGGAACAACGGATTGGAATTGCGGGAGGCTGGTTTTCACCTCGTTGACGACTGTCAAGGTAGAAGCGTCCGCGCGCTTGGTGACCGGAATATACACCGTCCGGCGCCCATTCACCTCCGCGTAGCCCGTGATGATGTCACTTGAGTCTTCCACCCTGCCGATGTCGCGAAGAAACACCGTCGGACCGGCTCCCGTGCGGATCGGCAGATTCTGTAAATCTTTGATATTGGAGACGACGGAGTTGATCGGCGCCAGCCGCAACAGATCTCCGGTTCGAACGTTGCCCGCGGGCACGATTGTATTGCCGCTGTTAAGGGCTTGAATCACTTCTTCGGGCGCCATGCGATAGGCGCGCAGACGTTCGGGATCGACACTCACGACAATCGTTCGCGCTGCCCCGCCGAATGGAGGAGGCGCCGACACCCCCGGCAATGTTGCGAAGAGCGGCCGGACGCGATTCAGTGCCAAATCCTGGATTTCGGCAACACTCTTCGTTGCACTCGAGAAAACCAGATAGCCCACAGGGACGCTGCCCGCATCGAAACGCAGAATAAACGGCGATACCGTCCCGGGCGGCATGAAGGCGCGTGCCCGGTCCACGTATCCCACCGTCTGGGCCATCGCTTGGCTCATGTCGGTGCCAGGATGAAACATCAGTTTCACCAAGCCGACGTTTTGGATGGATTTGGATTCGACCGATTCAATGCCTGTGATGTAGAGGAAATGATATTCGTAGTAATACACCAAATATCCTTCCATCTGTGCTGGAGACATTCCACCGTAAGGCTGCGCTACATAAATCACCGGCAAATTGAGGTTCGGAAAGATGTCGATAGGCATTCGTATCAACGCCAGGATCGAGCAAAGCGCCACACTGATGACCGCGACAAGAACGCTAATGGGGTTGCGGAGAGCAGCACGAAGAAGCCACATGGTTACGAACCTCCCTGCGTCTTGTCGTGCAAGAACTGCAGAAACGGTGTGAGATCGCCTTGTGATGCCGCGACGGAAGCCAGGTTCTGCCACACAGCGAGGTGGGCCAGCGTATCGTCAATCTCAGCCTGCACGAGCAAGCTTTGGGCGTCGGAAACATCCACCAGGGTTGCGAGCCCCGCCTGGTACCGTGCGCGTTGCTGGGTTTCCGTTTCGCGCGCGGCTTGTAATTCCACGGGCGTGGCTTCTGCGACGTTTCTCGCTCCTTCAAGCGACGCCTCCGCTTTTCTTAATTGGCCCGTCAGGTCTTGAACAGTCTGGTCGTACCGCGCAGTCTCAGCCAGCTGGTTCGCTTGCTCGATTTTCTTTCTATCGTGAATAGAGAGAATGTCGAACAATGGGAAAGTCACGGTAAGTCCCACTGCCCAGTTCGAGCGGTCGACGCCGAGGCCGTTGGCACCACCCTGAAAAGTGCCATCCGTATTTGCTCCGGTGCCCCGGCCGTACACCGCTGATTGCACGTTGAATTTCGGATAGTAGGAACGGTCCAGAACCTTAACCTGATAGCGCAGCTCCTGAACTCGCGCGTCCTGAGCCTCCGCGAGGGGATGCGCAGAGATCGCGGACGCAGTAGGGGCGTTCCCTGGGGGTGTGTTTGCAAGTGATCCCTCGCGCACTTCGACTTTGGTATCCGCGATTCCAAGAATGTTTGCCAATCCTGCCCTGCTTACTTCCTGTTGCTGTCGGGCACGAGCGAGATTAGCTCGCGCGCGAGCAAGATCCGCGTCGGCCCGGGAAGCATCCGCTCCCGCGCGCAACTGATTGTCGACCAGCACGTGGACGGATTTGGCAAAGACCTCGCGACGGTCCACATCCGCTTGCGCTGCGTGTACGGTTTGTTCGGCTGCCAGCAAAGTCAGAAAGCTATTAACCGTCGCGACGGCAACGTCGAGCCGCGTGACGTTGAGCTGAGCCTTCGACTGGCCCTCCACGGCCCGCGCAGAATCTACTTTTGCACGACGAGCTCCAAAATCAATCGGCTCCCAGGAGAACAACAGCCCCTCGGCGCTTCCCCATACGCCTTGTCCCGAAGTTGTCGCTAGAACGGGTCCCGACATTGACGGGATCACGGATTGTGGCAGCAGAAGACCAAACACATTATTTCGGGAGGCGCGGTTTGCTTGCCAAAGCATATCGGCCCGCGGCAAGTAGTTCGTCCGCGCCAAATCTATGCCTTCCCGCGCGGCGTTAGCCCGTTCGATCGATGCCCGCACAGCCGGATAATTCTTCAGCGCGAAATCGACCGCCTCCTGCAACGTGAATCGTTTCGTTTCCGTCTCGTCGGGAGATTGCGCCCACGCTCTGGAACCACCGAAGACCCACAAGGCCCACAGCGCGAGAACACAGTGACAAACCCGCTCTCGCATCCCGCGTTGTCGGCGCCATCCGTTCCAAAACATTGCATACTCCATTCGTCGTTCTATTTGAGCAAGTGATACAAGCCTTCCATCAGTTGCATCCCACGCTGCAAAAGTTCAGCGTCCGGTATTCCCTGAAGGGCCCAACCCTTCAGTACACCATCTATGCCGAGGCCTTCCTTGCGGCCAAATTTTTCGTCGGACAGGTCAGCGTCATGAATGATTTCGGCGATCACTTTCACTTTGCCGTCTCGGATTCGGAAATCTTTTTGGAGGGTTTCAAACGTACAATCCTCGCCGCGATGCCCAAACCCCTCACTGTGAAACATGTCGAAAGGCACAGCGCCTTTTGGCGCCTGGCCATCCGGGGCAAATGCAAATCTCGCTTTTGGATCGATGAAGCGTTTGATCAACCATGCCGATGCAGACCGATCTACGCCCGGCCTCGGTCGGGTTACCCAAATCCTGTTCTTGTAATCCTGAACGTTGACCTTGGCGGCAGGCTGTGTTGGTTTCGCGGCGCGGCGAGCATCTGCACTTGCCAGGAGCTCCGCCACCCGCTTCTGTAGAGGGCTTCCAAAAAAATCCACGTCAACAATTTCTTGGAAGCGACTTCTCAAGCGAGTTAGTTTTCCAGTACCTCGCTCGTATTGGGGCGTGGCAATCAGCTTCTCAATGTCCCGAATCAGCTCCTGGTACTCCTTAGCTCGCGACTCCGCGAAACGCCCGATCAAATGTGGCGTCGAAATGTTGTCGATTGACTTGACATGAACTACCGAGGCATCGCCTCCGTATTTGCGAATCGCCGTCGCGAGCCACTCGAAGCGTTCTTCGTTGGCGGGACTCCCGGGCAACAGGTAACCCGAATTGCCAAGTGGAACGGTTCCGTAACGTTGCAACTTCCTCCAAACCTCGACTCGCTTGCTCGCGCGTTTGGTAGGTAGCGTAAACGTCAGCAACAGCCACACCGCAGCTCTACTGTCTCGTACTGTCATTTCGTATTGATGTTATGACTATAACTCAGGAGAAGTCAAGCGATAGCAAGAACTGCCCTCAGAGGGTCTTGCGGTTTGGACACTCATTCCCCGGGCCGGATAAGTCCTCTGGTGAGTGCGCATTCAAGAACCGCGCGACCGTTGCTCTGGCCGACTCATATGCGATCGTGGAACGTTGGGCGAGCGCGTGAAGCGATCTTGCGGGATTTGCATTGTCGTGCGAGTAAAAATTCGTTAGAGCGTCAAGCATGGCACGCGGCCGTTGGGTCGTCGCGGCACTATCGAGGTACACCACACGTTGTCCGTGGACCTCCTCTTTCAGCAGCGGAAACTGGTCGCGTAGGTCTTGGAGCTTTGCGTCAGCCGAATCTGTGGAAGTTCGTTTCATCAACCCAGCCCCTCCCCTGAAGATGGATGTGAGCGCAGGCAGAGCGACAACCATTGAAATCTTGCGAAGAAAGTCGCGTCGGCGAGTCTCCATCTTTCCCGTCCTTTACTGCTTCGAGATGACCGCCAACACGCGATACAGGTACTCGGGACCCCAACCGAGTGAGGCGACGGGCACTCGTTCGTTATTACCGTGCATGCGCTACGTCCATCACATCTCATTGTTATATCTATATCGTAATATAGTCAAGGGGCAAGTCCTGCGCCCAACTGAATCGGATCATCCACGTTAGGCGAAAGGCCCTCGATTAGTGACACCTGGTTCCTTGACGGCGTGACCTCCCCTTCCACACTCCTGAGTCGCGAGGCTTGCTGGCAAGGATGTTTTTGAGTACCCTTAATTCCCTCCGCTACTGGCACAGATGTAATTGCTCGAAAGTCCGTTGGCTTCATCCATATGTTGTACGCCATCTGCCATTCGCAAAATTCGTACTGAGGAGCACCTATGCCTCTTACTACGCCAGATACGAACTTTACGCACGATATTCTGGGACGCTATGTCTGTAATACGTTCTCAGAGGTCAAGCAGAGCGGCACGTTTGACGTTGTCATTATTGGAGGTGGGACGTTCGGCTTAACACTTGCCCAGGACCTATTTGAGCGTAGCCGGCCGCTCGGCGCCGCGATCAAGCCGGGCAACTACCGCATCCTCGTTCTCGAGGGCGGGCCGTTTACGTTGCCGGAACACACGCAAGACATACCAAGTCTCGGCCTGGCATCGCCCAATCCGCAGAACTCGCCGGCCGATCGCGCAACACTCCTGGACACTCCAGCTGCGCCGCGGCTGCTCAACTTGGGAAATGCTTTGCCCGCGACCAGACAGGAGCTGATCAACTCAGGTTTGGACAATCAGAGTGTTTTTGAAAACTGGGGCATGCCGTGGAATTCGTCAATTCGCTTTGGCGGTCTGGCATATTGCCTAGGCGGCAGGTCGTTATATTTCGGCGGTTGGTCACCCCGCTATCTCGCAACGGAGATGGAAGTGGCGCCGGTGGACCCGTTTAAATCGGCGTTCCCGTGGCCCCAAACTGTGGTCGATGACTTGAACAAGCGCTATTTTCTGGAGGGCGCGAGACAGACTGGAACCTCGACGTCCAACGAGTACATAGCTGGCGATCTCCAGACATTCTTTCGAAAGAAACTGTTTGGCCTGTACACCACGATTCCCAACGTCGTTCCGCTAAACGAACTACCCGACTATGTAACCGAAGCTTTCGAGGACCAGGGTCAACACATTCAAGAAGTCAAAAGCGGAACATTGCCGCCGGATTACCCTGGGTTTCTGGACAGCCTGCGAGTGGATGCTCCACTGGCGGTCCAAATACTCTCGCGCCCCGGCTTTTTCCCGTTTAACAAATTCAGCAGCATGCCACTCGCGATCGACGCTGCCCGCCGCGCGTTTAGCGACGCAACTGATAAGATTGGTAACACCGACAAACGGCTCATGATCGTTCCGGACTGTCATGTGAAAGGTCTGCGAACCCGGACCTACATGGTCGCAACCGGTGCGGCCGTTCAGGAAGTCGACGGTATCTTTGTGCGCAGCAAGGATACGGGCGACGACTTTCTCGACTTGAGCGGAGCCGTGCAAGGCAATGTACAACGACGGCCGATGGTGATCCTCACGATGGGAGCTATCGAGAGTGCACGAATGGCGCTCCTTGCGCCGGGCGTAGCCGCGTCGCCGAACGGGGGCCTAATCGGGGACAACCTCATGGTTCATCTGCGCAAGAACTCGCAGTTTACCGTCCCTGTGCCCGCTGCCCTTAGCCTGACCGATCAAGAATTGACGGCGCTGCTGGTGCGTTGCCGCACCAAAATCAACGGCGCGTTTGTCCACTATCACTTTCAGATCTCCGCGTCGGCATTGCCCGCCGGTTCAGGTGCCGGCAGGTCTGACGCCCTGCTGTTCCAGAGCGTCCCCGACTTGGATAATATTCGGCATTTCGCCGAAACGGCACCCGGCGAGATTGACGTTTCGATTCGCGCAGTCGGTGAGATTCTTCCAAATCCGCAAAACGGTGTCACAGTTCCACTTGCCCAGGGACAGGTGGACCTCGATGAAGCTCAAATACCCCGTGCGTTGGCAACGCTTGCTCCTCGCACTTTGGGAGCGAATAACATTGACTCGTTGGTCATGAACCAAATGGACCAAGGTATCGACTTCTTAGCTCAGAATCTCTTTGGGGCAACTCCTGGGCCGAAGTACACTCCGGCCGCCAATCTCAATCCAGACGGGCTTGGAACGACGTTTCATGAATCGGGAACATTGCGAATGGGTGACGACCCGTCTCGCTCCGTCGTAAATCCCGACTGCCAGTTTCACTTTGCCACGAATCTGTACTCGGGCGACGCTGCAGTGCTCGCGACATGCGGCTCGGCAAACCCAGTGATGAATGGTGTAGCCATCCGACGGAGACTGGCAAGGCGCTTGGTGCCCGAAGGTGATGCGGCGCAGCCACTTCGGCCTTTTGTTGAGTATCCCCCGCCAGCTATGCCACCTCCTTCAGGCACTGTCATTACGCTCTTCGACGGAAAATCGTTCACGAACTGGCGGATGTCCGGACGGGGTACCTTCCACGTGATTGACGGCGCCCTGCAATCGGTCCCCAGCTTCGATCTCGGCATGCTTTGGTGCACCACTCCAATGCCCCCGAACTACGTTCTCGAACTTGAGTTTTTCATACGCACCTTTCAGACGAACAGTGGCGTCTTCGTCCGCTTCAAGAATCCAGATGGGGTACTTGCCCCCGACGGCACTCCGTTTTCAAACCCTGCATGGTCCGCCGTCTACACTGGCTTCGAGATTCAGATTGACAACAGCGGAGCGGGACAACCGGTAACCGGAATGGCCATTCATCGCACCGGAGCTGTATATTCGGTCAGCTACCCAGGGAACCTGAGCGACATTGTCGGGTTTCCAGCGCCGACGGCAGGCGACTTCGTGAATCCCCAAGATGCGATCGTTCTCGGATGGAACCAGTACCGGATCGAAGTCTCGAACAATGTGATCAAGGTGAAGCTCAACGGCACGAATAGCGCCCAATACACAATTCCCAATCCAGCGACAGTGCATTTTCCGCCTCCATACGACGCCAGCCGTGGCCGCTTTCCTGCATCGGAATCGACCTTCATAGGCCTGCAGTCGTATTCGAACTACAGCTATACGACCGCCTTCCGGAATATCCGCGCCACGGTACTCTGACTTGGGGCAATCCGCTGGTTGTCCGGGTCCTGAAGGGATGGGCGGCCTCTTGGCTGCACGCTAGACTTCCTTCTCCATCGACTCACTCTCCAGGCCTCGATTTGGCTGTTTTCCTTCACCGGCTGGTGGTTCTTCATTGCTTGCCGGCGCCTGGTCACGTTCGGGTACTGTCCTCCGCTAATCGGCTCCCTTCAAAAGGTGGTTGATGCTGGCAATTCAATTCCAGTGTCACTTCCGGGGTCACTTCGTCTTGCAATTCTGGGCGCAAACAGGCATGTCGTGGCACGTCGCTGTTTTCGCATCTCGCTGAAGTGGCGCGTGTTGGCATGTGAGGGCTTCTTGAGACACAAACAAAAGAAGGCTTTTAAGGCCGGGAAGGTCACCGGACCCCTTTCGCCTCCGTAGATGATTCTAAAAGGCTTACTGCACGTAGGCAAACGTCTCCGGCGTGTTGGTGTGAATAGTGGACGAACCCCATGGCAGAGGACTCTATGTTCGCAGTCTTGTTATGCGCGTGATGTTTCTAATCCAACGGCTTGAGTACGCCGCAGCGCGGCCACGAGGTCGTACAGGGCAGGGCTCGTACACACTTCATAGTAATAATGGTTCGCGGGCTTGCCGATTTTTCCGTCCGGCAAAAGCTGCCGCGCTACTCCCTGCCGCAGCACCAGCAATTCCACCGACTCCCCCATGGGCACTTCACCGTAGTACAACGTCACTTCTTCCTTGCCCCATGGCTTATCCAGCTTCGCCTGGATCGCTTCCAGCGAGATTTCTTCCGCAAGCTTTTCAAATCCTTCGTCGTTCAGCTCGATGCCATTCATGTTGTAGCGCACAAGGAACTCGTCCAACTCTTCTGGCGACGCGCCTTCCATCGCCGTCAGAAACTGGAACACGGAAAACAATGTCTTCTGTTTCGCGAGCATTCGCCTAGCCAGTTTCGCGCAGCCAGACAGCCGGTCGGAAAGATTCAACGCTTTCGAAATCATGATCCGCGATTCGCCATCGGTCCAATACGTCGGCGCCGAGCCCTGATACGCCACGCCGATCCCGATTTCCAGCGCCGGCAGGTCTGTGCTCGCCGCCTGGTCGTTGTACGAATTGCACACCCCAAGGATGTGCTTCGATAACACGCACGCTTTGGCTACCGGGCGCGCGTACGAGCGGCTTCCTTCCGTCTCAAAAATTGCCAAAACAATCGCGTCTCCCTCAATGAACACTTTCTTCGCAGAATAGCGCTCCAGCAAGCGCTTTACCGGCTCGTGCAGGTTCAGGCTGAAGTGCGATGCTGGACTCAACCCTCTCGCCAGTAAGTCCTGGGTCATCTTCGTCGACCCGCGGACGTCAGCCTTGATGATCACATGCGAAACCACCTGGTCCTGCTCCGGCCGCGCTTCCTCTTTCAACAGGCATTCGTACAGCCGATTGTTCAATCGCGACAATTCACGTACCTTCTCCGCCGTCACCAGGTTGATCCGTTCCATGCAAGCCGCCACGTGCTCGGCGTCGTGCAGGTCCCGCCTTAAGCGGAAAAAGTCCACCGCAAATTTCAGCACCGTCGCCTGGATTTCATCCCGTGAATACCGCCTGATTCGCTTTGTCAGGTCCTCAATGGGCTTCATCGAAAGCCGTTTCGCCGGAATTTGCTTCAGCAATTGCTCTACCCGCTTCGATTCCTCCCTCGAAACAACCGCTTTTCTCAATTGCTGCAGGTGAACGGGTGGGCAAAAATCCATTGCCAGCGGGCGTATCTCGTAACTCGCGAGGATGTGACTTGTCAGTTCGCGTTCTTCCAGCCGGTTGGCCAGTTGCCCCAGCAACTTCGCTCGCGACGCGCGTTCCGGCTCTTCCGCCCCGAAGGAATCAAACAGTCTCCTCGCATTCTCGGGCTCGTTCAGGTAATCGCCCAACTTTCCCTGATAATCCTTATGCACAAACTCGACTTGCGTCTTCGCACGGTCCAACTGTGGCGCTAATTCTCCCAGCCTTGTCTGCAGCGCCTTGATCCTCTTTTCCAATTCTCCGACCGAAACTCGCATCTCGGCCGGATCCGCCGAGCTCAGCAGTTTGTTAAACAGGCCGTCTCCCCGCTCGAGTTTCTTTTTGAGCGCGTCGCGCTGCTCTTCGAGCCCGCTGATTTCCTCGCGCATCTTTTCGGCCTCGGCCAGCAGGTCCTCATAGGTTTGCGTCGCCTTAGGACTCGAACCGTCTTCCGCGGCCTCTACTCCGACTTCTTTCAGAAATTCCTGGAACAGCGCATCCATCGCCTCGAACCGGTCAGGGTCTCGCGCATAATTTCCGAGCAAAATATAGTGTTCCAGAAAGTAGAAGTCATCCTTGCCGCCATCCAGAAAAATCAGCCGGTTCTTCAGCATTTCGTAGTACGGCGTAAACTCCTCGCCAAACAGCGCCCGCCGCGCCTTCGCGACCACGTTCTCTTCAATGTCCACTAGCATCTGCGCCACAAGTTGGCCGATCAGCCGCAGAACGTCTCTCCTCGCCGACTGCATTTCAGACAAACGCGCCTTGATGACATGGGCCTGCTGGCTTCGTTCGAAATACTCGCCACGCTTCCGGATGTATTCCTTGCCATCGAGAATCACATTGGAGAACTGGTTCTGCAATTCCGTGCTCAGAAACTTGAGAATGGCCAGCCGAAACAGCAGATCGATTTCGATGTTTTTCTGGTGTTTGGCGTTTGTCAGCGAACTTTGCAATAGCTGCGTAAGAAGTTTGCGGAAGGTTGTGGAATCGACTGGCTTGGCGTTCCGGAACTCAATCCCCGAAAGGTAGGTGCCGCTGGCATTTTGCCGGATCAACTCGAACAGGTAGTCGCGGGCCACCTGCACGAACTTCGGACTCAGAAACACGTCGTGGTGGATGTTGTCGACGCCGATGGAGAGCGAAGCCATCGGCACGCTAACCCTATAGCTTTTCAGTGTGTTACGGCTCAGTTCGCTCATGCGGTTTTGGTGCACTATGGGAAACGCTGGCACCAGACTCGTCGCCTGACCTTTCATGGAGGTGCCGGGCCTTTGCCCGGCCTTCCGCTCACCACCACGTACCGCCGTACCTTCAGGCCGGCATCCTCGTTTGGCCGGATGTGCAGCCTTCTAGCTCCGCCCTTGTTCAACCTAACAGTAGCCCCCGCAACCGGCAAGGAATCGCAAGTACAGGGGTAGCCAGAAAGTAAGCTGACCCGGCAGCCGCTCCCGGCCGGCCCCTTTGTAGGGCCCACATTCTGATGGCGCTGAGCCTCGAAGGGATACCCTTAGCTTCGAAACGGCCTGCCGCTGCTGGTCT